>Ga0068865_100001323_pt1 | contig 14451 bp, 15 predicted proteins | sample KBSMisM12_FD_75293 | JGI IMG/M metagenome (GOLD analysis project Ga0068865, IMG submission 75293) | Miscanthus rhizosphere microbial communities from Kellogg Biological Station, Michigan, USA - KBS Miscanthus M1-2 | ecosystem: Host-associated > Plants > Roots > Rhizosphere > Soil ...
GCGGTTCTGCGACAAGGTGCTGACGCGCTTCGGCGTCGGCGTCCGCTATTTCGACCCCTACACCCCGCCCGAGCGCCTGATCGGCGAGGCCGGACCGGCGGTGAAGCTGGTCCTTATGGAGAGCCCGGGCTCGCTCAGCTTCGAGATGCAGGACGTCGCCGCCGTGGCCAGGCTGGCGCGGGATCGTGGCATCCTCACCGCCTTCGACAACACCTGGGGCGCGGGCTACCTCTTCAAGCCGCTCGACCACGGCGTCGACCTGTCGATCCAGGCGCTGACCAAGTACGTCGGCGGCCATTCCGACGTCTTCATGGGCTCGGTCGCCGCGCGCGATCCCAGGCTGGTGCGCCAGCTGGGCGACGGGGTGATCAACCTGGGCTGGAGCGTCTCCGGCGAGGACGCCTACCAGATGCTCCGGGGCCTGCGCACCCTGCCGACCCGCCTCGCCCGCCACGGCGAAAGCGGCCTGAAGGTCGCCCGCTGGCTGGATGCGCGCCCGGAGGTGGCCAAGGTCTTCCATCCCGCCCTGCCCGGCGCGCCGGACCACGAACTCTGGCAGCGCGACTACATCGGCGCCTGCGGCCTTTTCGGCTTTTCGTTCAAGCCCGCGCCCGAGGCGGCGGTGAACGCCTTCCTCGACGCGCTCACCCTGTTCGGCCTTGGCTTCTCCTGGGGCGGGTTCGAGAGCCTGGCCATTGCCTGCGACCACCAGCTGATCATCCGCGACGCTGACCGCGACTACGGCGGCCCGCTGATGCGGCTGCACATCGGACTGGAGAACCCGGACGACCTGATCGCCGACCTGGAGCAGGCGCTGGGCGCCTATGTGCGGGCCGGCGGAGCAGGCCGTTGAGCGAGCCCGATCTCGATGCCTTCATGGCCGAGGAAGGCCTTCCCGAGCCCTTCCGGCGCACGGCCGAGCTAGTCTGCGAGCCGCTGGCGGCGCGCGCGCACAGGCGGCGGATCGACCGCAAGCGCCCCGCGATCCTGGGCCTCTGCGGCGCCCAAGGCTCCGGCAAGACCACCATCGCCCGCTGGACCGCGCGCCTCCTGGAAGCCCGCGGCCTGCGGGCCGTCGCGCTCTCGCTCGACGACTTCTACCTGAGCCGTGACGCCCGCCAACGCCTCGCCCGCGAGGTCCACCCGATGCTGGCGGTGCGCGGGCCGCCGGGCACGCATGACGTGCCGCTGGCCGGCGCGGTGATCGACCAGCTCCGCGCCAAGGGCAAGGTCGCCCTGCCCCGCTTCGACAAGGCGGCCGATACGCGCGCGCCGCGCGGAACCTGGGAGACCCTCGCCTCGCCGGTGGACGTGGTGCTGCTGGAAGGCTGGTGCGTGGGCGCGGTCAGCCAGGGCGAGGCGGCGCTGGTGGAGCCGGTCAACGACCTGGAGCGCGACGAGGACCCGCAAGGCGTCTGGCGCGCCTACGTCAACAACCAGCTGGACGGGCCCTATCAGTTCCTGTTCGCCCGGCTGCAGGACCTGATCCTGCTGCAGGCGCCCAGCTTCGAGGTGGTGGCCGGCTGGCGCGCCGAGCAGGAGGCGAAGCTGCGCGCGCGGACGGGCGGCGGCATGAGCGAGGCCGAGATTGGCCGCTTCGTGGCCCACTACGAGCGCCTGACCCGCTGGATCCTCACCGAGATGCCCGCCCGCGCCGACTGGGTCGTCACGCTGGACGCCGAGCGGAAGGTCTACGCCTGAACCGGACGCCGTTCTCGCGGCGGTGAAGCAGCCAACGCACCTGCTCGCCGGAGTAGAAAACCCGAAACGCTCAAAATCTGGTTGACCATGGTTAACAGACGGGCGTTGGATATCGGCGTAACTCGGTATCAGCGTGCGTGTATCGTCCCGCTCCTGGGCCAGCGCATGAGTGATCCAGCGGGGGGAAACGCATGTTTGTTACGAAGCGGATGGCGGCTGGCCTGGTCGTGAGCACGGCGATGACGTTCGCTGCGGGCGCGGCCGCCGCGGGTGGCATAGTGACCTGGAGCTATGCCCAGGTGGGCGTCGGGTCCTGCGACGCGGCGACCTGCAACGCGGCGCACCCGGCGGTGTACATCGCCAAGCCCATCGACCAGGGCTTCGATCACAACTCCAGCGTCACGTATTCCGACGCCACGCGCGGAAGCGCCTCGGCCTCCGTCGGCATCGACGACTTCCCCGCGCTACCGGAACTGCACGCGATCGCGTCCGGCAAGCCGGACGCCGCGGGCGCCAAGTCCTGGAACTTCGCTTTCGTCGAGGCGGCGGTCGGCTTCCGGTGGACCGGGGCCGACCTGTCGGTCCCGCGCGACACCTTCGTGGGCACGCTGGATTGGTCGAACACCGGGACTTTCTTCGGCTACGCGAACGGATCGATGGCGGTCACCGACAACTCCATCGAAAATCCGGCGGTCGGCGCGCTGTGGTCGGCGGACAACGGCACTGGCGGCTTTGCGGCGACCTGTTCGACCCAGGGCGCCGAGAGCATCCTGACCACGGGCGTGATCAACACCAAAGGCTTCAACCAGACGGCCGTGACCAACCCCCTGTGCGCGATGCCGACCATCAACCTGGTCCATGGCCAGGACTTCTATTTCTACTCGCGTCTGGAGACCTTCATCTTCGGCAACGAGGTGTCGGACGCCTCCGGCACCTTCACGATCGACTTCAAGGAAGGCACCTCCCCCACCCTGCAGCGCTATATCGCATCGCACGTCGCGCCGGTCGGCAGCGCGCCGGAGCCGGCTGGCTGGGCGTTGATGCTGCTGGGCTTCGGAGTCCTGGGCGCGGGCCTGCGCTCGCAGCGCAAGGCCCTGGCAGTCTAGCCGAGCCGATCAACGGCCGAGGAAGTGGCGCGCCCGGCAGGACTCGAACCTGCAACCACCAGCTTAGAAGGCAGGTGCTCTATCCGGTTGAGCTACGGGCGCTCTTGGTGACCGAGCCTCAGTGGGTCCACGGGACCTTACGGCCGAACGCGAAATTGTCCGCATAGGCCTTGAGGATGCGTTTCTGGGGCTTCGGGTCGATCAGCTGGAAGGCGATGCCGTGCTGGTCGGCGTAGCGCACGGCCTCTTCCTTGGTGTCGAAGCCCAGGCGCACCTGGCTCGACTCGGTGTCGCCGGTCACGGTCCATCCCATCAGCGGGTCCTGGCGTCTGGCGTCCTGCGGCTCAAACTCCAGCACCCAGTCGTGGGTCTTGCCCTTGCCCGACTGCATGGCGGTCTTGGACGGGCGGAAGATGCGCGCAAGCATGCGTTAGAAACCCCAGGTCTGCCGCCGGCGTGGTCGGGGCGGAGAGATTCGAACTCCCGACCCTCTGCTCCCAAAGCAGATGCGCTACCAGGCTGCGCTACGCCCCGAGGGCGCCGGCGGCCCTGCGATATAGGCGTTTTCCGGCTTCGGCAAACTTAAGCGCGGGCGCCCTGCGACGAACAGCCCAGCCAGGGCGGCCCTGAGCCGACGACCTCCGCCCAGCGCCAGCCTCGACCCCGGGAGGGATAGCGTGCAAGCTCTCCGGCGGGGAAGCGTGGGGATCAAAGCGGATGCGCGTGACCAGCCGGCCGTCGAGCGCCGAAGCGGACGACCGCGCCTTCTTCGGCCACCCGCGGGCGCTGGGCTACCTCGTGGGCGTCGAAGGTTTCTGGATGTTCTCGTATGCGGGCATGCAGTTCCTGCTGACGCTCTACATGAGCCAGCAGCTATTGCTGCCGGGGCATGCCGAGCAGGTGCTGGGGTTGCCGCTCTACCGCAGCCTGCTCGAGCACGGTGGCCGGGCGCTGAGCCCGCTAGAGATCGCCTCTCGCACCTATGGTCTGGCCACGGGGCTTATCTATGTCTTCCCGGTGCTGGGCGGCCTGCTGGCCGACCGATGGCTGGGCCGGCGGCGGACTCTGACGATAGGCCTGGTCGTCACCCTGGCCAGCTTCACACTGATGGCCACCGAGAGTGGCTTCCTGATCGCGCTCATCCTGCTGATCATCGGCGTGGGGCTCGTGAAGCTGAACCTGGTGAGCCAAATCGGCGCGCTCTACGCGCCCGACGACAGCCGCCGCACCCAGGCCTTCGCCTACTACCTGATCGCGGCCAACGTCGGCTCCCTGGTGACCCCGCTGGTCAGCGGCACGCTGGCCGAGCGCGTCGGGTACCGCTACGGCCTGAGCACGCTGGCGGTCAGCATGGTGATTTGCCTGGCGGTCTATGTGGCCGGGCGGGGCCGCGTGCCGGCCGATCCGCCGGAGGCGAAGGCCGCGGGAGGCAGTGTCGCCAAGCTGGCCGATCGGCTGGACCCCCGCGTGATTGTCGCCCTCCTGTGCCTGATGGTCGGCGAGTTGCTCACGTTTGCGACCTACAACCAGGCCTTCAACATCTTCCCCATCTGGGCCAAGGCCCATGTCGACCTGAACGTCTTCGGCTTCGAGATGCCGGTGACCTGGTTCAGCACCCTGGACGGCATCCTCACCATCATCGGCGCGATGCTGACCGTTCGCTTCTGGGCCTGGCAGACGAAGCGCGGGCGCGAGATGGGTGACGCCGGCCGCCTCACCGTCGGCTGTCTGTTAACCGCCGGCGCCTTCCTGGTCCTGGCGCTTGGCGCCGCCGCCGCTGGCGCGGGCAAGACCTCGATGGGCCCGGCGGTGGGGTTTTTCCTGCTCGCAGATCCAGCGATCACCTGGACGGACACCGTGATCCTGGCCGCCATCTCACGCGCCGCCCCGCGTTCGATCGCCAGCCTCGTCCTGGGCGCCTACTATTTGGCGATCGCGGTTGGCAGCATGGCGGACGGGTGGCTGGGCGGCTTCTACGAATCCATGTCGCCGACGACGTTCTGGCTGATGCACGCCGGCGTGATCGGCGCGGGCGCGGCCTTCTTCGTCGTCCTGGGTCCGTGGCTATCGCGTGTTCTGGCGCCAAAGGCTGCGCTGGCCGAGCCCCTGGCCGAACCCGCGATCGCCTAGCGCCTGTCGCCCATTAGCTTGAAGATGCCTGAACAGCGGACCACGTCGTGGCCGCCCACATAGGCGCGGCCCTCGACGAAGGCGACGTCGCGGGTCGCCCGCGTCATCTTCGCTTCGCCCATCACCCACTCGCCGACGCGGGCCATGTGCAGATAGTCGATGGAGAGGTGGATGGTGACGCTGCGCTTGCCCGTGCCGCGCCAGGCCGCGCCGGCCAGCACCCCGTCCATGAAGGCCGACAGCATGCCGCCGTGTACGATGCCGACGCCGTTGGCGTGGCGCGGCAGGGCGAAGAACGCCTGCTCGACCAGCGGCCCGTCGCCCGGGCGCACGAAATAGGGCCCGTTGTGGGTGGTGAACGCGCCGCGTCCCTCGGCGGGAACGTAGCCCTGCGGCGGCGCCGAGGCCGCGTCAGCCATGCGGCATGGTCCGATGCGTGATCCGGTCGCCCGGCTGCAGGCCCAGCTCGGAAGCGCGGCTTGAGGCCAGCTCCAGCACCCAGCGCACCGTGCCGCCGGCGGGCACCGGCGACTCGTCCAGGGCCGGGACGTTGCGGGCGATTGAGAGCACCGTCCCGTCCGGCCGGATGTAGATGATGTCCAGCGGGATCAGCGTGTTGCGCATCCAGAAGGCCACGCCCTGCATCGGCGCCTTGAAGTCGAACAGCATGCCTTCCATCGGCGCGACGTGGTGGCGGCACATCAGGCCGTATTCGCGGCTTTTCTCGGTGTCGGCGAATTCGACCATGAACTGGTAGCTGGCCTTGCCGGTCTTGATCCCTAGCGGCTCCAGCGGCTTCAGGACCGGCTGGCCGACGCAATGGGCGGGGTCCATGCGCGGGATGTCCTGCGCGCGCGCGGCGGACGCGGACGCGAGCGCCAGCGCGGCGGACGCGATCAGGACGGCGGCAATGCCCGGCTCAGTCCAGGGCGGAGACTTCGATCTCGGCGACAACAAGGCCCTTGGGTCCCTCGGCGAAACGCACCAGGACGTCATCGCCCGGCTGCAGATCATCCATACCCGATCTGCGCAGGGTTTCGATATGCACGAAGATGTCGCCGGGCTCGCCGTCGCGCACCACGAAGCCGTAGCCCTTGGTGCGGTTGAACCATTTCACCTTGGCGCGTTCGAGCGGACCGCTGGCGGCGATCGGACGGCTGCGCGGGCGCGCGGGGCCCTCGCGGCGGACGTCGTCGCGCGGTCGGCGCTCCGGCGGCGGCGGGGCGGCGCTTTCGTCCAGATCGACGACCTCGGCCACCTGCCAGCCCTTGGGACGGCGCACCACGTCGCAGGTGATGATGGAGCCCTCGAGCGCGTGTTCGCGCCCGCAGCTACGCAGGCTGGTGACGTGCAGCAGGACGTCCTTCAGGTCGGTCTGGCTCGGATCATCGGGGATGATGAAGCCATAGCCCTTTCCGGCGTCGAACCACTTTACACGCCCGTGAATCCGAACGGCCTCAGCCGGCGGATCCGCCTGCTCGAATTCCAAACCAGACATCTGCCCCTCGGCCCACAACCCCTCCCCGATGGTTCTATCGGATAGGCCAACTATAACAGTGTTCTGGTAAAACGGAGGCCGTCAACGACGAAATACGTGCGTAACGGGAGTCAGAGGCCCGCGATCATTGTCGCATTGGGCGCGGCCTGGCAGTCCCTAGGGGAGTCGAACCCCTCTTTTCAGGTTGAAAACCTGACGTCCTAACCGATAGACGAAGGGACCGCGTGGCGCGAAGGGCGGCTCTATATCCGCCTTCACATGCGCGCGCAATAAGGGTGCGTGACGCACCGCGCGCAAGGGCGGCGGGACCCCTTCTCAACCCCGGCGCGGGTCGGCGGCGTCCTCGATCTCCAGTTCCACGCCGGCGCGCCCCTGCCAGTCGTCGGGCTTCAGCTTGCCGGCCACATGGATGGCGCCGCCCTCCTGCAGCAGACGCTGTCCCAGCGGCGTCCCTTCGCAGCGCCACGCCACCGCCTTCAACCGTCCGCCGGAGCCGTCGGTCAGGGTCACCCGCACGTGGCCGCCGCGCAGGGCCATGGGCCGCTCGACGCGAACGTCGCTGAGCGCGAAGAGGGGCTCGACGTTGCCCGGGCCGAAAGGCGCCATGCGCTGGAAGTCCTGCCAGAGCGCGCGGTCGGCGGCGCGCGTGGTGACCAGGGCGTCGACGTCCACGACGTCTTCGGCCGCGGCGATCTCGCTCTCGGCCGCCAGGCGCTCGCAGAGAAAGGCGCGCAGTTCCGGGATCGTGTCGGGCCGCACCGACAGGCCCGCGGCCATGGCGTGGCCGCCGCCGGCCAGCAGCAGGCCCTGGTCGAACGCCGCCTGCACGGCGCGCCCGAGGTTCACGCCCGGCTGGGAGCGGCCCGAACCCTTGCCGACGTTGGCCGCCCGGTCCACGCCGACGACGATCGTCGGCTTGCGGTATTTCTCGCGCAGGCGGCCGGCGACGATGCCGATGACGCCCGGGTGCCAGTCGTCGGCGGCGACCAGCAGCATGGGCGCGTCCGGCGCATTGCTCTGCGTCTCGATGTGGGCGATCGCCGCCTCGGTGACCTCGCGCTCGACTTCCTTGCGCGACGCATTGAGGCCGTCCAGCTCGATGGCCAGGTCGCGGGCCTCGGCCGGATCGTCGGTGGAGAGCAGGCGCGCACCAAGGTCGGCGCGGCCAATCCGCCCGCCGGCGTTGATCCGCGGGCCTAGGATGAAGCCCGCCGTGAAGACTGAGGCCACCGCCTGCCCCTCATCCTTGAACCCGCCGGCGACCTGCATCAGCGCGGCCAGCCCGGGATTGCGCCAGGCGGACATCACCTTCAGCCCTTGCGCCGCCAGCGCCCGGTTGAAGCCGCGAAGCTCGGTGACGTCGCAGATCGCGCCCATCGCGGCGAGGTCCAGCGCCTGGCGCAGGTCCGGCTCGGCGCGGCCCCCCTCATGATCGCCGAAGAGCCCCCGGCGGCGCGCCTCGCGGTTGAGGGCGGCGGTCAGCACGAAGGTTACGCCGGCGGCCGCCAGATGCCCCTGCCCCGACGTGTCGTCCGGCCGGTTCGGGTTCACCAGGGCGGCGACGTGGGGGATGTCCTCGCCGCGCATCAGGTGGTGGTCGATGACCACGACCTCCAGGCCGATCTCGGCGGCGCAGGCCAGGGCGTCGTGGGCCGCCGCGCCGCAGTCGACCGTGACCACCAACTCGGCGCCCTCGGCCTTCAGCCGGCGGAAGGCGGCGGGCGACGGGCCGTAGCCCTCGGCTATGCGATCGGGGACGTAGATCGGCAGCTCCGCGCCCATCGCCCGGAACCAGCGCACCAGCTGGGCGGCGGACGCGGCGCCGTCCACGTCGTAGTCGGCGAACACCACGAGCGCGCGCCGTCGCTCCAGGGCGTCGACCAGGATCCCGGCGGCGCGGTCCATGTCGGTGAAGGACGATGGATCGGGGAAAAGCGCCTTCAGCGTCGGGTTGAGGTAGGTCTCGGCCTGGTCGGCGCCGACGCCACGGGCGACGAGCGCGCGGGCCAGCGGCTCGCTCAGGCCCTGCGCGAGCTGCAGCTGGCGGCAGAGCGCCCCCTCGGCCCCCCGCTCGCGCCACAGCCGCCCGGAGAGCGAGCGCGTGACGCCGAGATAGCCCAGGCCTGCGCCGCCGTCCGCCAATCGCCACTCCTCCATCCGCCCTCACTATCGGCCCCACGGGACCGAGTCGCTAGCGACGGCGCCGAGATAGCTGTGGGTTACGTCAGGATCGGACGCAGACCTTGCGGACATGGCTCCGACCGCTATGCCGGGGAGGACTGACGGAGTTCCGAATGACCGACGCCCTCGCGCCCACCCTGCAATCCACCCTCGGCCAGGTGCGCGTGATCGCCGAGGAGCCCGGGCGATCGGTGATCGAATACGAGGTCCGCCCTGAGATGTGCCACTCCGGCGGCGTGGCCCAGGGCGGCTTCGTCTGCGGCTGGATCGATTCGGCGATGGCGCACGCCTCGATCTCGCTGCTGCCGGAGATGACGCCGATGTCGCTGGAGCTGAAGGTCAGCTACTTCGCGCCCGCCCGGCCGGGCCGCGTGGTCGCCGAGGGCTGGATCGAGCGGAAGGGCCGCGCCACCTGCTTCGCCGAGGGCCGCCTGCTGGATCTCGAGGGCAAGGTCCTGGCCAAGGCCAGCTCGACGATTCGGCTGATCCCGCGCGAGGCCGTGGAGGCCAGTTCCAGGCGCGCCCAGACGTAGGAGCGAGCTGATGCGCAGCTTACCCGTGCGTCAATCAAAAGGGATGATATGATCCACTCAAGATCACAACGATAACGCTTTGGGAGCCTGCTGCTATGCGCCTCGTCCTCACCCTCGCGCTGGGTACCGCCCTCTCCACCCTGGCCCTGGCGCCGGCCGTACAGGCCGCTGACGCCAAGGCGGCCAAGCCGGCCGTGACCAAGGCGGCCGAAGTCGATCCCACGATCACGCAGCCGGGCTGGAAGGCCCCGAAGACGTCCTGGGGGGCGCCCGACATCGGCGGGTACTGGACCAACGCGACCATGACCCCGCTGACCCGCAATGCAAAGCTGACCGACCAGCTGATCATTCCGAAGGAACAGGCCGCGCAACTTGAGAAGGTGTTCGCCGCGGCGCTGGCCGCCGCCGATGCGCCGACCGACCAAAAGAAGGGTCCCGGCGCGGTCACCGATCCGAACTCGGCCGAGGCCGCGCTCGTCAAGATCCGGCCGGACTTCGCCGCCGCGGGCGGGGACGTGGGCGGCTACAACACCTTCTGGATCGATCCCGGCACCCACATGATGGAAGTGAACGGCCAGTACCGTTCCTCGATCCTGACCACGCCCAATGGCATGCCGCCGCCGCGCAAGGCCAACGCCGGTCCGGCACCGGGCTTCCCGCGCGATGCCTACGACAGCTATGAGGTCCGCGGCCTCGGCGACCGCTGCATCATGGGCTTCGGCCGCAACGCCGGCCCGCCGATGCTGGCCAACGGCTACTACAACAACAGCTACTACTTCATCCAGACGCCCGACCATGTGGCCATCCAGGTCGAGCTGATCCACGACACGCGGATCGTCCGGCTCAACAGCCAGCACCGCACCGACGGCGTGCGGACGTACATGGGCGACTCGATCGGCCACTACGAGGGCAACACGCTGGTGGTCGAGACGACCAACATGCTCCCCAGCCAGGGCTTCATGGGCTCGTGGAAGAACCTGAAGGTCACCGAGCGCTTCACCCGCGTCTCGCCGACCCGCGTGAACTACCAGTTCACCGTCGAGGACCCGGACACCTGGGATAAGCCCTGGGGCGGCGAGTACAACTTCGCCCCGCTGAACGGCATCGTCTACGAATACGCCTGCCACGAGGGCAACTACGCCCTGCCGGCGATCCTGGCCGGCGCGCGGCGCAAGGAAAAGGAAGCCGCCGCCTCCGCGCCGAAGCCCGGCGCGAACTGAGGACGACCTGCCCGGCCCGCGCCCGGCTTAGTCCGTGGCGCGGGTCGCGTTCGGTTCCGCTGCGCTGATCTGAACGACGACCTCTTTCGGCGCCGGATTGGGGTCGACGGCGAATTGCGCGTGCGAGCGCTCATACCAGCCCAACAGCAGGCCGATCACGGCCGCGATCGTGATGCCCAGGTTCCTCATCGCCTCGCCCCGTCATGCTCAATCGCCCAACAGAGGCGATCGTGGCGGCGCCGGGATGCAGTCGCGGCGAATTTTCTCGAAGAGCGTCAGGGGATCCGGAACGCCGATCGCCCGGATCCCTATTGCGGCTCAACGCTGAGCCAGTAGCCGGCGGGCCGGCGGGCCGTCGAACTCGGCGGTCACAAGCGGAGCGCCCAGCTTCGCGACCGCCTCGCCGATCGCGCGGTGGACGCACTCTTGGTTGGCCACGATCGTGTCGAACGCGTTGTTGTCGGGATGGGCGTTGCAGGCCCGGCCGGCGGCGTCGCGGATGCGCAGCGCCATCGTGTGCGCGTCCTTGGCGGTGGCCAGGTTCAGGTTGGCGTAGGCGATGCTCACCGTCGGAACGGCGGGCTGGGCGGCGGCGGACGCGGCGCTCAACATCAGGACGGCGGCGGCGAGGATCAGGGTCGTCTTCACAGGAGGTCTCCGGTTGGCTTGGCCCCTCGTTCGAGGCGATGGCCCATTGCCGCACCGGCCCGGATCGGCCGCCAGGACGGGACTCCGACGGACGCCTGATCAAGTCCTGATCATCGGCTGATTTCGAACGCCCGGCCGGTTTCGGACGGCCGATGCGGGCTTGCGCGGAACGGCGGGCCCGCCAACATGCGACGCGTCGGGAGGATGCTCATGGACGACGCGGATCCGACCCTGTCGGCGAACCGCCCCATCGTGCTGGCGAAGGAACGCCCGTTCCGGCTGGGCGCGGTGGAGGTGCGGCCGTCGACGCGCGAGCTGATCGGACCGGGCGGCCGGGTGATCCTGGAGCCGCAGGTCATGAAGGTTCTGGTGGCGCTCGCCCGCGCGGACGGCGAGATCCTCACGCGCGAGGACCTGACCCAGAGCTGTTGGGAGGGCCGCGTCGTCGGCGAGGACGCGCTGTCGCGGGTGATCTCGCACCTGCGGCGCGCGACCGAGGGCGTCGGCCGCGACGGCTGGTCGCTGGAGACGATCACGAAGGTCGGCTACCGCCTGCTGCCGGTGGGCCAGGATGCGGACATGGTCGCCGCCCGTCTGATGGCGCAGCCGAAACGCGGCTTCGACCGGCGCTGGCTGCTGGCGGCCGGCGGCGTGGCCGCCGCGGCAGGCGCGACGGCAGGCGCCGCGGGCGCAGTCTACTGGCTCAGCCGTCCCCGCATCCCGGCCGAGGCGCGCGACCTCTACGCCAAGGGCCTCGAAGCCCTGAAACCGGGACTGCCCGAGGACAACCAGCAGGCCCAGGGGTTCCTTCGCGAGGCGGTGGCGAAGGCGCCGGACTTCGCCCCGGCCTGGGGCGCCCTGGCGCTGGCCTATCAGGGGAGCCTGCTCTTCACCGAGCCCTCGCGTCAGGCCGGCGTGACTGCTCAGGCCGAAGCCGCCGCCAGGCGGGCGCTGGACCTGGACCCGAACGAAGCCCAGGCCGCGGCTGCCTTGGCCCTGATGGCCGACGTCTACCGGGACTGGGCGCGCGTTGAGGCGCTCTACCGCAGGGCGCTCACGCTCCACGCCCGCGACCCGCAGGTGGAGTTCGTCTATGCGCGTCTGCTGCTCGGGGTCGGGCGCCTGAAGGACGCCGTGCCGCACGCCCAGGCCGCGGTCGCCGGTGACCCGTTCGCGGTCTGGCACCGGCACACGCTGGGCATCAGCCTGTGGTCGGCGGGGCGAACCGAGGAAGCCGAAGGGGTGCTGACCAAGGCGCTCGCCCGCTGGCCGCGCCACTACGCCCTGTGGTTCCAGAAGCTGCACCTGCTGGTCTACAGCGGGCGAGCGGATCAGGCCGTGGCGATGGGGGCCGATCTCGGCTCCCGCCCGATCAACATCCCGGAGGCGGACATCGAGCTCAGCCTGTCGGCGGCTCGCGCCCTGGCCTCGGGCGCGGCCGACGCGGTGAAGGCCGCGGCGGACGCCCAGCTGGCCGCCGCTAAGCGCGGGGCGGGCTACGCCGAGAACGCCATCAGCTTCCTGTCGGCCGCGGGGCGGCTGGATGACGCCTTCGCCACGGCGCGCGCGATGTACTTCGCCGCGCCGCCGCCGGGCGGGCAGCGGTTCTCGTCAGGCCGGTTTGTCGTGGGACGGCGGCGGCAGACCTACATTCTGTTCCTGCCGTCGACGGCGGCGATGCGGGCGGACAAGCGCTTCCCGGCGCTGATGGCCGATCTTGGGCTGCCAGAGTACTGGCGCGCCTCGGGCCACCCGCCCGACGACCAGGCCTGGGTTCCGGCCTAGAGACGATCCTCAGGCGTTCGGTCGGGCCGCTCCGGCGCCCTGATCATCGGCGACGATCCGCACGTCGGCGGCCGCCAGGCGGCGGTAGAGCCGGCGGCGGCGGACGATCGGCCACCAGTCGTAGAGAAAGATCTCCACCGGCCGCCAATTGGCGACCCATCCGAGGATGATCAGGCCTTCCACGAAGAAGCGGGAGAGATAGCCGGCGCCGAGGAAGCCGGTCACCGACCGTCCGACGATGATGCAGCCCGCGAGCACGGCCAGTCCGATCGCCAATGCGATCCGGCCCGTGCGGAAGAGGTCGCGCAGGTCCCATCCCGTCACCTCGGCCCGGTAGCTGAAGTAGTTGCTCATGGCCTCGCCGATGTGGGCGGCGTCTTCCCGCGCCGCTTCCGCCGCCGGCAGGTGGATGACGATCGAGATCGGGTGTCCGGCGGCCATCTCGCCCGCCCAGCCGACCACATACTCCTCGACGCTGGCGTCCAGGTCTCGGTGGCGGAAGGGCAACGGGTCGAGCGTGTGGAACAGCTGACCGACCGTCTGGATCCGGACCTCGATAGGCTGGCGCCCGGGCCTTGCGCGGCTCGTCATCGGGGTCTGGCTCCATCGCCCTACCGGCCGTCGAGCATACCTGCCCCCGGCGTCGGCGCGCACCCCGACACCGATTGCGCCTAGAGCGGCCGCTTCATCCGCACTTCGCGCACGGTCAAGGTGGCCGAGTTCATCACCAGGCTGTGGGTGTGGACGAAGCCGTCCTCGACGGTCACGCCGTCCAGGAGCGCGCCGTTGGTGACGCCGGTGGCCGCGAAGATCGCGTCGGCGCGGACCATCTCGTGCAGGTCGTATTTCTTGTCGAGGTCGGTGATGCCCACACGCGCGGCGCGCGCACGTTCGTCGGCGTTGCGGAAGACCAGCCGGCCCTGGAACTGGCCGCCGACGCACTTCAGCGCCGCGCAGGCCAGAACGCCTTCGGGCGCCCCGCCCTGCCCGACATAGAGGTCGATGCCTGTCTCGGGATCGGCGGTGTTCATCACGCCGGCCACGTCGCCGTCGGTGATCAGGTGGATGCGCGCGCCCACATCACGGATCGACGCGATGATATCGGCGTGGCGGGGACGGTCCAGGACGCAGACGGTGATCTCGGCCGGCTCCACGCCCTTGGCCTTGGCGATCGCCTTGACGTTGTCGGCGGGGCTCTTGTCGAGGTCGATGACGCCCTTGGGATAGCCCGGCCCGCAGGCGATCTTGTCCATGTAGGTGTCGGGCGCGTTCAGCATGGTCCCCTTAGGCGCCCAGGCCATGACGGCCAGCGCGTTGGCCATGGCCTTGGCGGTGAGCGTCGTGCCCTCCAGCGGGTCTAGCGCGATGTCGATCTTGATCTTGCCGCCCTTGCCCACCTTCTCGCCGATGAACAGCATGGGCGCCTCGTCGCGCTCGCCCTCGCCGATGACGATCGTCCCGCGCATCGGCACGACGTCCATGGCTTTGCGCATCGCCTCGACCGCGACATGGTCGGAGTATTTGCGGTCGCCCTGGCCCATCGTTTTGGCCGATTCGATAGCCGCAGCCTCAGTCACACGCAAAAAATCTAGCGATAATTCACGTTCCGCTTTCGCAGGTTTTGTGTTTTTCATCTGGTTTCCTTAAAA
>Ga0068865_100001325_pt1 | contig 14425 bp, 9 predicted proteins | sample KBSMisM12_FD_75293 | JGI IMG/M metagenome (GOLD analysis project Ga0068865, IMG submission 75293) | Miscanthus rhizosphere microbial communities from Kellogg Biological Station, Michigan, USA - KBS Miscanthus M1-2 | ecosystem: Host-associated > Plants > Roots > Rhizosphere > Soil ...
GCGTCCGCCTGCACAGTCAACGCACCCAACGTCAGCCCGAGCGTCACGGTTACCCGAGACCATCCAATCCAGATGTGTCGCATACGAAGACCCCAAAAATTCGAAATAGTTACGCGCAGAAAATCAACGCGATAAGCTGACACCCAAACAGAATTGTCAGCCATTGGACCTAAGTCCATCCAGCGTGGGATAAGACACGCGGCTCATCTCGAAGAGGAAGTGAATCAAACGACGTTCAAACCCGTGGCGCAAAATATGCCCGTCGCGCGCGCAATCGCTTCTTCCGACGGAGGCGGCGTCTGGGACAAGGTATAATTCAGCCCCAATTTTTCCCATTTGTAGCGGCCCATCTGGTGGAAGGGCAGAATTTCCGCGCGCTCAACCACGCCCAGCGACTCGGCGAATTCCGCCACGCGTTCCATTTCCTCGTCATCGTCAGTCAGGCCGGGGACAAGCACATAACGAAGCCACATCGGGCGGCGAAGCTGAGCCAGTCTCTGACAGAACTCGATAACCGGTTTGTTGTCGATGCCCGCAGTGACACGCTTATGTTGCTCCGGTTGAAAGGCTTTCATGTCGAGAATGACGAGATCGATATTGCCGAGCTCCTTGTCCGACAGCCTGTCGCCGTAAAAGCCGTTGGTTTCCAGCGCGGTATGGATGCCCAGCTCCTTCGCCGCCGCAAATAGCCTGGCCGCGAAGCGGGCCTGCATCAAAGGTTCTCCTCCCGACAGCGTAAACCCACCGCGCATGACTTTCAGGCCAATGGCATATTTTTGCAGCTCCTCGATCGCCGACTCGATCCTGACCGGCGTTCCGTGGGACAAAGTCCAGGTGTCGGGATTGTGGCAGTATCTGCAGCGAAACATGCATAAGGTCGTCCAGGCCACGACACGCACGCCGGGGCCATCGACCGTCGAACCGGTGGTAAAGGAATGTAAAAATCCCAATTCACCGCTTGCGATCCCGGCGCGAACCTGGCTTTCCGGAACCCCAATGCCCTGGTGCGTCCTGAGTTCGAAGGGACTGTCGCCCTCAGGCACAGAACTGTGCGCGGAGACGGAGTTGACCACCTTACCCTCCATGAAAAGTGCGGCTGACGACATCCATCTGCTGTTCCCGGGTCAGGCGGACGAAATTGACCGCATATCCCGAAACCCGGATCGTCAGATTGGGGTATTTTTCCGGATGCTCCATCGCATCCAGCAGCGTGTCGCGATTGAGCACGTTGATGTTCATGTGGTAGCCGGTGGTGCCAAAGAAGGCGTCGAGCATCCCCACCAGATTGGTCACCCGCTCACTTGGCGTACGGCCCAAGCCGCTTGGCACGATGGTCGTGGTGAGCGAAATTCCGTCGGACGCGTCGCGATAGGGGATTTTCGCCACCGAGGCAGCGGAGGCGTGAATGCCGTGGCTGTCGCGGCCGTGCATCGGATTGGCGCCGGGCGCGAAGGGTTCGCCCTGCCGTCTTCCATCAGGGGTGTTCCCGGTTGCTTTCCCATAAACAACATTCGAGGTGATGGTGAGCACCGACTGGGTGTGCAGGGCATTGCGATAGGTCGGATATTTGCGCAATTTTTCCATGAAGGTTGAAACCAGCCAACTCGCCAGCTGATCGACCCGGTTGTCGTTATTTCCGAAGGCGGGGAAGCCCCCTTCCCTCTGATAGTCGACGACCAGACCCGTTTCGTTTCGGATCACCTTCACTCTGGTGAATTTGATGGCCGAAAGACTGTCGGCCACCACGGACATGCCGGCGATCCCGAATGCCATGGTCCTGACCGGGGCATAGTCGTGCAGCGCCATCTCGATGCGCTCATAAGCGTACTTGTCGTGCATATAGTGGATGACGTTCATGGCCCCGACATACACGCCGGCCAGCCAATCCATCATGCGCTCGAATTTTTTCAGGACGTCGTTGAAATCGAGATAGTCTCCCGTCACCGGTTCGCAGACCGGGGCGACCTGCTCACCACTGATCTCATCCCGCCCCCCGTTGATGGCATAGAGAAGGCATTTGGCCAGATTGGCCCGAGCGCCGAAAAACTGCATCTGCGTGCCCATGCGCATGGGGGAAACGCAGCAGGCGATTGCGCCATCATCGCCCCATGCGGTCCGCATCAGCTGATCATTTTCGAACTGCAGCGAGCTGGTGTCGATGGCGACCTTGGCGGAGAAGCGCCGGAAGGGCTCGGGAAGCCGCGGCGAATACCAGATCGTGAGGTTCGGCTCCGGCGCGGGTCCAAGATTGTAGAGGGTCTGCAGAAAGCGGAAACTGGTCCTGGTCACCAGCGGGCGACCATCGTCACTCATCCCCGCCAGGGACTCGGTTACCCAGGTCGGATCGCCAGAGAACAGTTCGTTATATTCCGGGGCGCGGAGAAAACGGACGATCCTGAGCTTGAGGATGAAATCGTCGATGATTTCCTGGGCTCCCGCCTCTTTCAGGCGGCCGGCGCTCAAATCGCGCTCAAAGAAGATGTCGAGGAAGGTCGATGTGCGGCCGAGCGACATCGCCGCTCCATTCTGTTCCTTGACGCTGGCCAGATAGGCGAAATAGAGCCATTGAACAGCTTCTTTGGCGGTGTGGGCCGGCTGGGAAATGTCATAGCCGTATTTGGCGGCCATTTCCTTCAATTCCCCCAATGCCCTTATTTGCTCGGCCAGTTCCTCACGGTCCCGGATGATCTCGTCGCTGGACCATTGATGGTCCAGCCCGCTCTTTTCCTTCCGCTTCTGGGCGATGATCCGGTCCACCCCGTACAGCGCGACGCGGCGATAGTCGCCGATAATCCGGCCCCGCCCGTAAGAATCCGGAAGGCCGGTGAGCACATGCGAACTCCGGCAGAGGCGCATATCGGCGGTATAGGCATCGAACACCGCGTCGTTATGGGTCTTGCGGTAACGCGAGAATATCTCCACCACTGCGGGATCCGCCTCGTAACCGTATGCGTTTAGCGCGGCAACAACCTGACGCATCCCGCCCGCGGGCATGATGGCGCGCTTGAGCGGAGCTTCCGTCTGCAGACCGACGATGATTTCTTTTTCCCTGTCGATATATCCGGCGGCGTGCGCGGTTATGGAGCTCGGAATCTGCGAAATATCGTACACCCCCTTTTGGCGTTCCACTGGAAACATGGCTTGCAGCTTGCCCCAGATCGCCTGTGTCCGTTGCGTTGGGCCAGCGAGGAACTGCTCGTCTCCGAAGTAAGGGTTGACATTCTGCTGGATAAAATCGCGAACATTGATCTGGTTGTTCCATAGCCCGGGACGAAAACCGTGCCACGCATCCTGTGTGACTTCATCGGCGCGCTGCGTGACGGCAGGACTGGACATGCGGTCTCCTTTCAGGAGAGTGATGTGGACGGCTGTTTTCCTGGGGATCTGGCGGGTTTTGCCGCCAGCCCTGTCTCGCGCAGGATGAAAGTCAAAAGAATCGCCAGGGCCACGATGCAAAGAAGCGGCATGAAGGCGGTCTGGTAGTGACCCAGGTCCCGCGCGCCCCCTGCGCTGGCGCGCGCAAGCGATGCGCCGAATACCGGCCCCAGCAGCGCCGACAAGGAGAAGTTGATGAAAGACAGGACGCCGGTCGCCGTCCCGCCATATTCGGGGCGGTTGGCTTCCTTGATGATGGTGTAGGGAATCATCGCCGCGCCTGAGGCGATTCCGGCAACAAGGCCCAAGCTGTAGGCGGGAAACACATCGGGCCTGCCGAACAGAATGGCCAGCAAGCAACCGAATAGAACAACCGCGCTGCCGATGATGACGGGTTTGCGCCGTCCTATCCTGTCCGAAAGCATGCCCAACAAGGGCGCTCCGATCATCCAGCCGATCGATACAGAGGCGGAGCGCAAGACCGCCACGGTGTAGGGCAGATCATGGCCTTCCTGCAGGAATTGAACGCCCCACACCATGCTGAAGACGGTGGTGGGGATGAAAAGCAGACCGGCTATCACGCCGCAAAGAATGGATTGCGGATTGCCGAACACGGCACGGAATGCCGTCATGGCATTGCGTATCCAGCCGCCGGCCGGTCCGGCCGCTGTTCTGGGACGTTGCTCTTTGGGGGTGAGCGCCGTGACCCCGGCAAGCGTTATTCCCGCCAGACCCATGATCAGCCAAAATTTGCTCCAGGGCAGTCCGGCGGCGATCGCGGGTCCGACCAGGAATAGGCCCGCGGCACCGCCCGCCATTCCCAACATTTGCGTGAGCCCGATTAGGGTCGCCGCTTGAGAGGCGGGAAACCGCGTGGTGGCGATATAAACAGCGGCGACAAAGGCAAATACGGCGGCCGCGCCTTGCAGAAAGCAGCCTATGGCCGCCAGAGCCAAATTTCCCGTGGCAAAGAGCAGTGCACCGCAGCCGATCGCCGCGGCTGCGATCGGGACAACTTTTCCGGGCCCCAACTGATCCATCGCGACGCCCGCAGCCAGGCTGAAGGGGGCATAGCCGTAATAGAACAGGCCTACCAGTGTGCTCAGTCCCGCCGCCGTCAATCCGAATGCCTGGCTGAGTTGCGGCAGCATGACCGCGGGCGCCGACCGCAAGACGTATTGGTAAAGATAAAACAGAGACGCCAGCAACCACCCCAGAAGGGCTGGGGTGAGCCAGCTGTTTCTTTTGTCCTGCAGCGTGGTCAAAACAGGCCCTCAGCAAAGGACCAGGGAAACGGCAAGACCGCCCTCTGAGGTTTCCTTATATTTGGAATTCATCTCTTTGGCCGTCAGCGCCATGGCCGTCACCGTGCTGTCGAAATCCACGCGCTTGTTCTTGGGGATCTCGTTGGTGGCGATCAGATAGCCGGTCCAGGCCTTGACCGCGCCGAAGGCACAGCGCTCGATACAGGGGATTTGCACAAATCCGGCGACCGGATCGCAGGTCATCCCCAAATGATGCTCCAGCGAACTCTCGGCGGCATTCGCCGCGATCTGCGGCGGATCGTCATAGGCCTGGGCGATGAGGGCCGCGCCCATGGCCGAGGCCACACCGATCTCGGCTTGGCAGCCGCCTTCGGCGGCCGACAATGTGGCGTTGTGCTTGCAGAGGTAGCCGACCACAGCGCCCACCAAAAGACCGTTGCGGATTTTCTCATCCGAGAGATTGGCGCCGCCCTTGCCCAGGGAATACACCACCGCCGGAAGCACGCCCGCCGATCCCCCGGTTGGCGCCGTTATCACCAGATGGCCGCGCGCATTCTCTTCCGACCCGGCCAGGGCATAAGCGGCAACCAGCCCGATCGCCTTGCGCGCCGGACCCTTCTCGCTCTGCACGTTGTTGTAAATGTCCCGCGCCTTGGTCTTGAGCTTGATCGGCCCGGGCAGGGTCGAGGTAGGAGCCTCAAGCCCGGTCTTCACCGTGGCGCGCATCGCACCGAGGATCTTGTCGAGATGCGCGTTCACCTCCGCTTCGCTTTTTCCCGAGACGGCGATCTCGTTGGCCATCGCGATCTGCGCCAGGGAAAGTTTTTTCTTCTGACAGTGCGCCAGCAGTTGGGCCATGGTCTCGTAGGGATAGGCGGGCGCGCCTTTCTTAGGCGGCTTGTAACCCTTCCACTCGATGAAGCCGCCGCCGACGGAATAGTATTCCTGTTCCAGCAACACCTTGTCGCCTGCCATCAGACGGCAGGTCATGGTGTTGGGATGGGGAAAGTCCCCTTTTGGATTATCATAGGTGACATCCTTGAGGGATGCGTTGAAGGTTTTGTTGCCGAGCTTTACCGGAAAACTCTGATCCGGTTTTTCTTGCAAGCTGTCGAGAAAGGCGGGGTCCACGGTGGCCGGTTCCTTGCCGACGATGCCGGCGAGCGCCGCGCGTTCGGTTCCATGGCCTTTTCCCGTGGCGCTTAGGCTTCCGAACAGATTCACCTTGAGCGCCGTGGCCTGGTCCTGCTGGGCAGCAGGAAGTTGGGTGCAGCGCTTATAAAAATCATAGGTGATCCGCATCGGTCCAATCGTGTGCGATGACGACGGACCGGGGCCGACTTTGTAGAATTCTTCCACCGTCGTCAGTATCGGTCCCTTGGATTTCTTCACCACATTGAGCGAGGGACTGAGCGCGGGTGAAGCCGGCGGCGGCTTTGCCGGGCTTTTGGCGAACGCGGCCAGGGGCCGCCCGGTCAGCGCGGCGATCGCGGTTGCCAGTGCGCTGCGCATCATAAAAGCTCGACGGTCCGAGCCACTAGGCGGTTCGGTGAGATCGAGACCGGGAACCAGCTTCACATCGTCTTCGTAATCTTGATCAGACATCTTGTTCACCGTTCAAAAAATAATCATCAACTTCGCGCGGCGACGCCGGCGAGAATCCATGCGATGCAATATGAGTAATTTAGCCGCGTTGGCCTTTGGCCGATATTGGGCCAACGTCCAAGAGCGCATGGAGAGCCATTCTGAATGCGCTAGAAAATTTCGGGGATGAACTTTCGTCCCTCAAGCGGCGCCGTGTCGTCATATTTTTTCTTGAACGAGCGTTTGGGGAGCTTCACCTTCGGCCGCTTGATTTTCTTGTAAGGAACCTGGGACAAGATGTGCGCAATCCCGTTCAGGCGAGCCCGCTTCTTGTCGTCCGAGCGCAGAATGTACCAGGGCGCATGCTTGCTGTCCGTGGCTTCCAGCATCATATCCCGCGCCTTTGAATAATCGTACCAGCGCGAAAAGGACTCCAAATCCATCGGGCTCAATTTCCATTGCCGGAGCGGGTCTTCTATCCGTGCCTTGAACCGCTTTTCCTGCTCTTTCATCCCGACTTCGAGCCAGGTCTTTATCAGGATGATGCCTGACTCGATCATCCACTTTTCCATTTGGGGGCACAGTTGCAGAAAGCGGCGATGCTGCTCCTTGGTGCAGTACTTCATCACATGTTCGACCCCTGCCCGGTTGTACCAGCTGCGGTCGAGCACCAGGATTTCCCCTCCGGCGGGGAAATGGCGAATATATCGCTGCATGTAAATCTGGCTCTTCTCGCGCTCGGTCGGCGCGGGAAGTGCCACGATTTTGAACACGCGCGGGCTCACCCTCTCGGTAATCGCCTTGATGATGCCGCCCTTGCCGGCGGCATCGCGGCCCTCGAACAGAAGGATGATGCGGGCGCCACTTGCCTTGGCCCATTCCTGGAGATGGCAAAGCTCAACCTGAAGCTTTTTCAGCTCCTTGGCGTACTCTTTGTTTGAAAGTTCCTCGCGCTGAACGACTTTGGCTTTCTTCGTCACTGTACTGCCTCCATGTTCCGCAACCCCAAGACCGAAACGGTGTGGCGAGCCATCATCAGTTCCTCATCGGTGGGAACCACCCAGGCCGACATGTGCGACGTGTCGGCGCTGATGCGGGTCATGCCGTTTTTATTGCGTGTGTCATCGAGCTGTAATCCAAGCCAGCGGCAGCCTTCGGCGATCTCGCCACGAATGGCGGCATCATTCTCGCCAATTCCGCCGGTAAAGATGAGAGCATCCACGCCACCCAAGGCGGCGGCGAGCGAGCCGATCTCGCGCACCACCCGGTAGGTGAACAGCGTGATCGCCTCGGCCGCGGCCGGATTGGAGGAGGCGCGCAATGTCCGCATGTCGGATGAAATGCCGGATACGCCCAGCAAGCCGGACTGGCGATAGATTAGATTTTCGATCGCCCGGGCATCCATCCCGTAAGCGTCCATCAGATATATGATCGCGCCGGGATCGATTGCGCCGCAGCGCGTCCCCATCATCAAGCCGTCGACCGCGGTAAAGCCCATGGTGCTGGCCACGCTGCGGCCTTGATCCACGGCGCAAAGGCTGGCGCCGTTGCCAAGATGGGCGATAATAATCCGCGCACCGGCCAAATCGGGCGCGACCTCGGCCAGCTGCGATACGACATACTCATAGGACAGGCCGTGAAAGCCATAACGGCGGATTCCGGCCTGGGAGAATTTCCGCGGCAGAGCGAAAAGCTGCGCCAGGTTTTCCTGTGTCCGGTGAAAGGCGGTATCGAAGCAGGCAACTTGCGGCATCCGCGGAGCATGTTCGGCGATCACCGAAATCGGCAGCAGATTGTGCGGCTGGTGCAGGGGCGCCAACGGGGTCAAGGCCGCAAGCGCATCCATGACTTTGCTGTCGACCCTGACCGGCGCGGTGTAATTCAAACCGCCATGAACGACGCGGTGCCCAATTCCGGCGACCGGCGCGCCGTTGATCAATCCGACAACCGTCTCCAAAACCTCTTTCGTGGCGCCGCGATGATCGAGTTCCTGCGGGCGCCAGTGTCTTTCCGTGACAGGCTGCTTTTCCGCATCCACCACCTTTAGCCGGGGCGATTGGCCGATCTGTTCGATCTGGCCGCGAAACATCAGCGACTGGAATTTTTCGCCATCATAGATCGCGAATTTTATGCTGGACGAACCGGCGTTGAGGACTGTCACGCATTCGTGCATCGATCAGAATCCTCTGCTCAACTCAGGCCGGTTTGCGCGCGCCGCGCCGCCGCGATCAGGACCATCACGGCGCAGGACGCCAGCCGGGTCAGCAGGACATCGGCGCGGCTGGTGAGCGCGATAGGCACGCGCGCGCCAAGCACAATGCCGGCGCCGTCGGCTCCAGCCAGGAAAGCCAGGCTTTTCGCCAGCATGTTTCCTGCTTCCAGGTCGGGCACGATCAGGACATTGGCCCTGCCCGCAACCGGAGACACGATCTTTTTGACGGCGGCGGCCTCCAGGCTCAAAGCGTTGTCCAGCGCCAGCGGACCATCCAGCAGCGCGCCCGTGATCTGGCCGCGGTCCGCCATCTTGCACAACGCCGCCGCTTCGAGTGTCGTGGATATCTTGGGATTGACGGTCTCGGCGGCGCTGAGAATGGCAACCCGGACTTCCGCTACACCCAATATGTGCGCCAAGTCGATTGCGTTCTGCACAATATCGACCTTTTCCTCCAGGGTCGGCGCGATGTTCACCGCCGCATCCGAGATAATCAGGGCATGGGGATGGCCGGGGACATCCATGATGAAGCAATGGCTGATCCGCCGCGCCGTGCGCAGCCCCGTTTCCCGCGCCACGACCGCGCCCAGCAGCTCGTCGGTGTGCAGGCTCCCTTTCATCAGCGCCTCGGCCCGGCCCGAACGCACCAGTGCGACCGCCTTGGCGGCGGCGTCATGGCTGTGCGCGGCATCGACGACTTCGAATTTCCCAATGTCGAGCTCGGCGTCGGCGGCTGTCTGCTGGATACGCTCAGACGGTCCCACCAATATGGGCTCGATAAGGTTCAGCCGCGCGGCCTCAATGGCCCCGGCCAAAGACACTTCATCGCAAGGCTGGACCACTGCGGTCGTCACCGCCGGCTGGCGCCTGGCTGCCGCCAGCAGGCGCTCGAATTTCTGGTGGTGCAAGCCACGAGGCGGTGGCGGGACGGGATCGGCGGAAACCTGTTCGATCGTATTCTTGCCGATCATGGCTTGGGTGCTCCGATAGTTTCCGAAACCGGCACCAGGGCTGCCGTCTGCTGCGTCGGCTGCTGCTCGTCGGGCGTCCAGCCGCCGCCAAGCGCCTTGTACAGATTGACCACGGCCAGAAGCTGGTCGCGCCTGGTCTGCGCCAGCGCCTGCTTGGCCGGAAACAGTTGCTGCTGTGCTTCTAGAATTTCGAAATAGCTCGCCCGTCCGGAACGGTAACGATCCATTGCAAGATCGGCCGAATTTTGTAGCGCCTTGACCTGGCTTTGGATCGCGGTTTCCCGTGAACCCAAAGTCTGCCGCGCTACCAAGGCATCCGAGGTTTCGTGGAACGCCACCAGAATCGTCTGCCGGTATTGCGCGACAGTCTCATCCCAAAAGGCCTGACGCTGGTGGTAAATGCCTTCCAGCTTGCCGCCGGAAAAAATCGGTCCCGCCAGATCCAGCGCGGCACCCCACACGCCAAAGCCGGTGGTGCCGCTCGCTATGCTGATCCCCTGCCCTCCGATAAAGGTCGACAATCCGATCTTGGGAAAGAAATTCGCCGCCGCCACGCCGATTTCCGCATTGGCCGCGATCATCTTCTGCTCGGCGGCAAGAATGTCGGGACGGCGCTGAAGCAAAGCGGTCGTGGAACCCAGCGGTGTTTGCGGCATGGCTTGGGCATTCAGCGGTGTCCCGCGCGGAATGTCCTTGGGATAAGCGCCGACCAAGGTGCTGATGGCGTTCTCAAGCTGGCCGATTTGACGGGTCAAATCGTGAATCGCCGCAGTGCTGGAATCGTAAGCCGATTGCGCCCGCTCGACCGGCAGCCTGCTGTCCCTACCGGCCTCGAACCGCAAGGTGAACAATTCGAGCGTGCTCTTATAGACTTGCGCGCTTTCCCGCGCGATCGCCAGTTCCTGATCCAACGTGATCAAGCGGAAATAATTCGCCGCGATGTCGCTCACCAAAGTGAGCATCACGCCGCGACGCATATCCTGCTGGGCAAATAGATTTGCCTGAGCGGCATCATTGGTGCGGCGTATCCGCCCCCAGATATCCAATTCCCATGCCGCCGTAAGCACACCGCTGAAATTGCCGAACGTCACCGGGCGCACGGTCTCGTTTTCGGGCGAGGCGCCTCGGCCTCCCTCGGCGGTCCCCTGATAGCCGATTTGCGGCAGAGCTTCCGAACGCGCGACCTCCACCATAGCCCGCGCCTGCTGAATGCGCGCCACAGCGACTTGCAGGTCGGTATTGTTCGTCAGGCTCTCGGTGACCAAAGTCTGCAGGGCCCTGTCGCTGAAAATGTTTTGCCAAGGCGTGTCGGCAAAAGACTGCGTCTGCGTCTCCGCGGGCTGCGCCCGGAAGCTGTCAGGCGATGCGACCTCGGGCTTCTTGTAATCAGGCCCGACCATGCAGGCCGTCGCCAGCAATGGCGATAACACGACGCTGAGAAATTTCTTTGCAACCCGTTTTTTTGAAAAATCCGTCACGGCACACCTCGCTATTGACCGCCGGCTATTGAACCGCCGCCAGCATCTTTCTAAATCTGGAGAGGGTGAACACCATGTAGGCGCACCCGATTGCGAACATCTTGGCAAGATCCGGCCACACCATGCTCAAACTCGCATCTCGGAATAGCACGGCCTGGGAAAAACTGACGAAATGGGTGGACGGCACGAATTGCATCGCTTTTTGAAGTGGAAGCGGCATGCTTTCCAGCGGCGTCTGTCCGCCGGACAAAAGGCTCATGACGATGAAAACCGGGAAAGCGAGCAGCCCGAACTGCGGCATAGACCGCACCAAGGTGGCGAGCATGATTCCCAGCGCGGTCACGGAAAACAGATAGACGCAAAGTCCGGCGACGAAGAGCAAAACCGAGCCGGCGACTGGAACGCCGAGCGCGCCTTTGACAACCAGGAACAGCGAGATCACAGCCGCCAGGATGACGATCAGGCCGTTGGCCCAGATCTTGGCGGTCATCAGCTCGTAGGGATGAAGCGGCATCACCAGCAGGTGTTCGATATTGCCATGCTCCCGCTCACGGAGTACCGCGGCGCCGGTGAGGAAGATGGCCAGCACGGATATGTTGTTGATCAGCTGGTTGACGGCGACGAACCAGCTCTGTTCCATGTTCGGATTGAAGCGCGCCCTGGTATCGAGCTGCACCAACGCAGTATTGTCCGCCTTGGTGCCCCGCTTCGACCAGAATGGCTGGATCGTGCTCGAGATGATCTGCTGGATATAGCCCGGCGCCCTGCCGGCCTGGCTCATGGCCGTGGCATCGGTGACGATCTGGACCGTGGGTTTGGCATCCCTTTCCAGATCGGACTGGAATCGAGGGGGGATGTTCACGACAAAGGTGTATTTGCCGGAATCCATTTCCCGGTTGATGTCTTTGAAATCGATCTGCGCCGCCGGAAGAAACAGCGGCGGCAGGAATGCTTCCCGGATCGCCCGCGCCGCCTGGGAATCGTCTTCGTCGACCACCGCGATGGAGGCGTTGACCACATCCATCACTGCGCTCTTCGCCGGCGTGTAGATGGAAAAGGTGAAGCTGTAGGCGATGAGAAACAGCAGGACCGGATCCCGCCACAGACTGACCATCTCCTTCAAGCCAAGTTGGAAGATGTGCCAGAGATTTCGCACCGCTCACGCCTCCTGCTTGCCCAGAAACCAGACCGATGCGCCGAAGTAGATCAGTGCGATCAGCCCGATGACAGCGATGTCGGTCCACAGCGATTCCAGTCCCAGGGCCTTGGTGAATGTGCCGACACTGACGGACTGGAAATAGGTGCTGGGGAAAATCTTGGCGGCGAACCAGCCGGCCCCTGTCAGCGAGGATTCCGGAACAAACATGCCGGAAAATTGCACGGCGGGCAGTATGGTGATGATGGCCGCGGCAAAAATGGCGGCGGTCTGGGTGGAGACGAACACGGAAATGAGAAGGCCAAAGCCTGTGCTCGCCAACACGTAGACGACCCCGCCCAGCACCAAGGTCCCTACGCTGCCCTTGATGGGAACATGGAATAGGAATACCGCCAGGGCCACCAGGGTCGCGAACTGGATCAGGGATACCGCGACATAGGGCAACTGCTTGCCGAGCAGGAACTCGGCTTTGGTCGCCGGCGCGGCATAGAAATTGGCGATCGAGCCCAGCTCTTTCTCGCGCACGACGCTGAGCGCGGTGAGCATGCTGGGGATCAGGATCAGCAGCAGCATGATATCACCCGGCACCATCGCATAGACGCTGTCGAATGACTGGTTGTAGAGCGTACGGGAATCGATGTTCACGGGCTGTGCCGGCCGGGGAAGACCTTTTGCATTGCGCAGCGCCGTTTCGTATTTGTCGTGCGTGTTTTCGACATAACCGCGCGCGGTCTCGGCGCGGAACGGAACGGCGGCATCGAAATATGCCCCGACGGTCGGGCGATGTTCCCGCGTCAAGTCCCTTTGAAAGCCCGGCGGTATCTCCAGCGCGAAACGAAGCTCTCCGTTGCGCAGCCGCCGGTCCAGCTCGCGGTAATCGGCTATGGGACGCTTCTCGTCATAATATTCCGATCCCCGGAAGCTGTCGGCATACGTACGGCTGGCCTGTGTACCGTCGAAATCCAGGGTCGCATAGGTGAGGTGCTCGATATCCAGCGAAATGCCGTAACCGAACACGATCATCAGCAGGATCGGTCCCAGGATGGCGAAAGCCAAGCGGACATTGTCATGCATCAGTTCGATCGCCTCGCGGCGGGCAAAGGCCCAGACACGCGATAAGGTGAACCGGCCCGACGTGTCGCTGCCTTGGTGCACGGGACCTTCGGTCGGGGGCGGCGGTGGTGGCGGTGCTGCAGCCACGGCCGGCTTGTCCGCGGCTGATTTGGCCGCCGCATCTTCCAGATAGCCAATGAAAGCCGCTTCGAGATTTTTGGCTTTGCGCTCCTCGACAAGCTGTGCGGGTGGACCTTGCGCCAGAACCTTGCCTGCATGCATCATAGACATGCGGTCGCAGCGCTCGGCCTCATTCATAAAGTGGGTGGAGAGGAAGATCGTAACCCCCTCCTCGCGGGAAAGACGGATCAGCAGTTCCCAAAAACCATCCCGTGCGACCGGATCAACGCCGGATGTCGGCTCGTCTAAAATCAAGACTTCCGGTTCGTGAATAACCGCCACCGCCAGGGAGAGGCGCTGACGAATGCCCAGCGGCAGGCTTTCGGCCAAGGTGTCGGCAACGGACTCCAGCCCGAACGCCTTCAGCGCTTTGTCGACACGCCGGCGGGAGTCTGCTTCGTCAAAATCGAACAGCCGCGCGTGCAGCATTAAATTCTGCCGCACCGTCAGTTCGGTATAGAGGGAAAAGGCCTGGGTCATGAAACCCACACGCCGGCGTGACTCGACATCTCCGCCCTTCACCGGCTGGCCAAAAAGCTGAGCCGTGCCTTCGGTCGGAGGCAACAGGCCGGTCAGCATTTTCATGGTGGTGGTCTTGCCGCAGCCGTTGGAACCGAGGAAACCGAATATCTCGCCGCGCTCGATGCGGAAGTTCACATGATCCACGGCGGTGAACGATCCAAATCTCTGCGTCAGGCCATGCGATTCAATGGCCGGAGGGCCGCCGGTCGAGACTCGCGGGGTGATGACGGGCTCTCTATGGCCGCGCCGCGATTCCTCCGGAAGCAGCCTGATAAAAGCCTTTTCCAGAGTGTTTTCCTGAGTGTCCTGTTTCAGTTCCTGCGCGGTGCCCGTGGCCATGATACGGCCCGCATTCATGGCGATCAGCCATTCGAAACCTTCGGCTTCGTCCATATAAGCGGTGGCGACCAGAACGCTCATGCTCGGACGGCGCAGCCGTATCCGGTCTATCAACTCCCAAAATTGCCGGCGAGCAAGCGGATCGACACCGGTCGTCGGCTCGTCAAGGATCAAAAGGTCGGGATCGTGAATCAGCGAGCAGCACAGTCCCAGCTTTTGCTTCATCCCTCCCGACAGCTTGCCGGCGGGGCGGTTGCGGAATGGCTGCAGGTCCGTGCTGGTCAGAAGGT
>Ga0068865_100001330_pt1 | contig 14397 bp, 14 predicted proteins | sample KBSMisM12_FD_75293 | JGI IMG/M metagenome (GOLD analysis project Ga0068865, IMG submission 75293) | Miscanthus rhizosphere microbial communities from Kellogg Biological Station, Michigan, USA - KBS Miscanthus M1-2 | ecosystem: Host-associated > Plants > Roots > Rhizosphere > Soil ...
AGGCCATGGACGAGCTGGCCCGCCGCTATCCGGCCGACGACGAGATCGCCAACATCGCCGCCCAGGCGCTGATGATCCCCGGCCGCGGCGGCAACCCCACCGCCGTCGCGCGCGCCAGCGAGCTGATCAAGGGCGTGCTAGCCCGCCATCCCGACGACACCGCCGCCATCCACTACTACATCCACGCCACGGAATTCGCCGGGCGCCCGGGCGACGCCCTGCCCTACGCCGAGAAGCTGGCGGACCTGGCGCCCGGCGCGAGCCACCTGGTGCACATGGCGGCCCACACCCTGATGCATGTGGGCGAGTATGAGCAGGTCGCCATCGTCGACGCCCAGGCGCTGAAGGTCGACGCCGACACCGAGCGCCGGCTGGGCTACGCCGGCCCCCTCTCCAGCCAGATCTACTATGTCCACAACTACACCTTCGGCCTGGCGGGCGCCCTGATGGCCGGCGACGCGAAGTTGTCCGTCAAGTACGCCGACCACGCCGGCGTCGCCTTCCCGGCCGGGGACACGCCCGTCATGCTTCCCAGCGGCCTCACCCGCAGCGATCGGGCCCGGGACCGCAAGACCACCGCCGACGCCAGGAGCCTGGTCGCCTACGGCCGCTACGCGCCCGCCCGCGCGCTCGCCCTGCAGGACAACGCCGCCGATCCGCGCTTCGTGCGCATCTACCGCCACTACGCCAAGGGCGAGGCCCTGGCCGCCCAGGGCGACGCGCCCGGCGTGCGCCGCGAAGCCGACAGGGTGCTCTCCCTGCTGGTCGAGGCCATCAAGGCCAACGAGTACGGCAACATGGACACCGCCAGCATCGCCGCCGACGTGCTGAACGGCCGCGCCGCGATGCTGTCGCACGACCCGGCCAAGGCGGCCGACTTCTTCGCCCGCGCCGCCGCGCGCCAGGACAAGGCTTTCCCCGCCAACAAGAACTTCGACCCGCCGCCCTGGTGGTATCCGGTGCGCCGCAGCCTGGCCGCCGCCGACCTCGCCGCCGGCAAGCCCGCCGACGCCGCCCGCGAGGCCAGAGCCAGCCTCAAGGACTGGCCGCAGGACGCGCTGGCGCTGCGCGTGCTGAGCCAGGCCGAAGCCCAGCAGGGCGACGCCAAGGCCGCCGACGCCCACGGCGCCCAGGCCCGCAAGGCCTGGCGCGGGGATCTGTCGAAGGTCGCGATGGCGCTGACCTGACGCCGGGTCTGCGCCAAGCTTGGCCTTGCCAATTCGGAACGGATAGTGAACATTGGGCCGCCATGGACCCGGCCGTTCACGACGCCTCCGCCTCGCCCGACCTCTGGCTGGACGCCGCCCCGGCCAAGCCCAAGCCGCTCTACGCGGGCCATCGCGAGCGGCTGCGCGAGCGGGCGATGGCCGGCGGCCTGACCGCCCTGCCCGACTACGAGCTGCTCGAGCTCTTCCTCTTCCGCTCGATCCCCAAGAAGGACGTCAAGCCGGTGGCTAAGCAGCTCTTGGCGCGGTTCGGGTCGCTGTCGGCAGTGCTGGGCGCAACGCCTGAGGAGCTCCGGACCCTCAAGGGCGTGGGCGAGACCGTGGCCCTGGACCTGAAGCTGCTGCACGAGGCCTCGGTGCGCGCCGCGCGCGAACAGGTGGCCAAACGCCCGGTGATCTCGTCCTGGTCGGCGCTGATGGCCTATGTGAAGACCGCGCTGGCGCATGAGACCCGCGAACAGTTCCGCGTGCTCTTCCTCGACAAGAAGAACCAGCTGATCGCCGACGAGGTCATGGGCCGGGGCACCGTCGACCACGCGCCGGTCTATCCGCGCGAGGTGATGCGCCGCGCCCTGGAACTCTCGTCCAGCGCCGTGATCCTGGTGCACAACCATCCGTCGGGCGACCCGACGCCGTCGGCCGCCGACATCGACATGACCCGCCAGGTGGTCGAGGCGGGCCGGTCCCTGCGCATCGCCGTCCACGACCACCTCATCGCCGCCCGCGACGGCGTCGCCAGCCTGAAAGCGCTGGGGTTGTTCTAGGCTCCGATCACACCGTAACGTCGCGCGATGTTCGAGGGCTGGGACAGCTTCTATCTGATGGTCGGCGGCGCGTCGGGGGCGCTGATCGGGCTGATGTTTGTCGTCGCGACCCTGGGAACGGGCCACAGCCGCGAGGAGTCCTTGCGCGGCGCCGCGATCTATATGACGCCGACCGTGGTCAGCTTCACGGTCGTGCTGGTGGTCAGCGCGCTGACCGCTGTCCCGCATCTCAGAACTGAGGCCGTGGCCGCGGTGCTCGGCGCGATCGCCGTGGGCGGCTTGGTCTACGCCGGGGTCACCGCCTGGCGCCTCTCCCGCAGGAGCAAGGCGCCGCACTGGAGCGACTACTGGTGCTACGGATACGGCCCGCTGGTCATCTATCTTGCGCTGGGCGCCGCGGCGACCGCAGTGGACCTCGGCGCACCCTGGTCGGCGCAGGCTGTAGCGGCCGTTCTGATGTCCACGCTGCTCCTGGCGATCCGCAACGCCTGGGACCTGGTCACCTGGCTCGCGCCTGGAAATCGAAGCGATTCCGCCTAGGGTTTGAGTGCGCTTCGACCGCAATTTCCGCCAGGTCAGGACGAATGGATTATTCTTAATCTACTGACACTTGCCGCGGCCGGCGCAGACGCTAGGGTCGCCCCCTCTCCATGCCTCGGGACCGCCTGAATGACCGTCGACCGCCGCCACCTGCTCCTCACCGCCACCGCCGCCGGCCTCGCCGCCTCCGGGCCGAAACCGAAGGCCGGCGCCGCGCCGGCGGCGCCCGGTGACGCGGCCCTGAACCGCTACTTCGACGGCCTTTGCGACACCCTGCTGAAGGCCTCGCCCGAGCTCGCCACCAACCTCGGCCTCGACACCGGCGCGCGCGCCCCCCTGAAGTCGAAGCTGTCCGACTCGTCCGCGGCCGCGATCGCCGCCGACCGCGCCCTCTGCCGCGACGGCCTGGCCAAGCTGGCCGCCATTCCGGACGCGACGCTGTCGCCCGCCGCGCGGCTCAACAAGGCGGTGGTGGCCTACGCCTTCGGGCTCGGCCGCGACGCGGCCCCCTTCGGCTTCGGCGTCAACACCATGACGTCCGCCATGAGCGAGTCCGCCGGCCCCTACGTGGTCAGCCAGCAGAGCGGGTCCTATTCCGGCACGCCGGAGTTCCTCGACAGCCAGCACAAGGTCGAGACCAAGGCCGACGCCGACGCCTACGTCGCGCGCGTCCGCGAGATGGCGCGCGCCGTGCGGCAGGAGACCGAGCGCGTGAAGGCCGACGCCGCAGCCGGCGTCGTCCCGCCCGACTTCATCGTCGCCAACGCCATGGGCCAGCAGCAAGGCCTGCTGGCCATCGCGCCGCCCGACGCGCGCCTGGTCACCGCGCTCGGCCGCAAGGTCCGCGAGGCCAAGCTCGCCGGCGACTGGCAGGACCGCTGCCGCGCGCTCGTCGAGACCGAAGTCTACCCGGCGCTTCACGCCCAGCTCGACACGCTGAAGTCGCTGAAGACCGGCCACGACGCCGGCGTCTGGCGCGTGCCGAACGGCGAGGCCTACTACCGCTGGCTGCTGCGCCAGGGCACCACCACCACACTCACCCCGGACGAGGTCCACCAGATGGGCCTGGAGCAGAACAAGGCCATCGAGGCGCGGATGGACGGCCTCCTGAAGGCCCAGGGCATGACCCAGGGTACGGTCGGCGCGCGCATGACCGCGCTCGGCAATGACCCGCGGTTCCTGTTCGCCGACAACGACGCCGGCCGCGCCCAGCTGCTCGCCTACCTCAACGGCCTGATGGCCAATGTCCGCCCGAAGCTCTCCAAGGCCTTCACCCTGCAGCTCAAGGCGCCGGTGATCGCCAAGCGCGTGCCCGTCGACATCCAGGACGGCGCCGGCCAGGGCTACATGAACACCGGCTCGCTCGACGGCTCGCGGCCGTCGACCTACTACATCAACCTGAAGTCGACGACGAACTGGCCCAAGTTCTCCCTGCCGTCGCTGACCTATCACGAGACCGTCCCGGGTCACGCCTGGCAGGGCGCCTACCTGACCGAGACCGGCAAGCTGCCGCTGGTCCGCATCCTGATCTCGGGCTTCAACGCCTATGTCGAAGGCTACGCCCTCTACGCCGAACAGCTGGCCGACGAGATCGGCATGTACGACGACGACTGGGCCGGCCGCCTGGGCTACCTGGCCGGCCAGAAGTTCCGCGCGGTGCGCCTGGTGGTCGACACCGGCCTGCACGCCAAGCGCTGGACCCGCGAGCAGGCGGTCCAGTGGGCCATGGACAACTCCGGGCGCACCCGCGCCTCCATGACCAGCGAGATCGACCGCTACTGCGGCACCCCCGGCCAGGCCTGCGGCTACAAGGTGGGCCACACCGAGATCAACCGCCTGCGCGACAGGGCCAAGGCGGCGCTGGGTCCGAAGTACGACCTGCGCACGTTCGACGACCTGCTGGTTAAGACCGGTGCGGTGCCGATCACCGTCCTCGGCGATCAGGTGGACGGCTACATCAAGGCCGGCGGACGGGTGAACCTCTAGGATGGCGGGCGCGCTCGCGATCCGCCCGATGGCGCCGGGCGACCACGACGCCTGGCGCCCGCTCTGGGACGGCTACAACACCTTCTATGGGCGCAGCGGTCCGACCGCCTTGCCGGAGGAGATCACCGCCACCCTTTGGCGACGCCTGTTCGACCCGACCGAGCCGGTGCACGCTTTCGTCGCCGAGCGCGACGGCGCCATCGTCGGCATCGTCCACTACCTCTTCCACCGCTCGACCACCGCGATCGGCATGAACTGCTACCTGCAGGACCTGTTCACCGACTCGGACGCCCGCGGCGGCGGGGTCGGTCGCGCGCTGATCGAGGCGGTCTACGACGCCGCCTGCGCCGCCGGATCCCAACGCGTCTACTGGCAGACCCACGAGACCAACACTGTCGCCATGCGCCTCTACGACCAGGTGGCGGTAAAGTCCGGCTTCCTGGTCTACCGCAAAGAGCTCTGAGGGCCGGGCATCGCCTCGCGCGGGATGATCGCGCCCTTGTGGGCGACCACCACCGAGGCCAGCCGCCGTCCTTCCGCCACCGCCTCGGCCGCCGGCCGCCCGGCCAGCCGCGCCGCCAGGTAGCCCGCGTTGAAGCTGTCGCCGGCCCCCGTCGTGTCGACCACGGACACGGGCGGCCCAGGCTCGAAGCTTTCGATCCGCCCTTCGCCCATCACCTCGATCCGGTGGTCGTCGTGGCGCAGCACCACCTCGACGCCGCGCCCGGCCCAGAGGCGCGCCATCGCGCCCGCGTCGCCGCCCTCGAAGAGCGCCACATCGGCAGCGCTCAGCGACAGGAACCGGCAGTGCGCCAGCACCGCCTCGATCGCCCCGCGCCCGGCCGCGGGCCCGGGCCACAGGGAGGGCCGGTAGTTGGTGTCGAAGGCCACCGCCACGCCGGCCTCGGCGGCCCGCGCCAGCAGCGGCAGCAGCAGCGAGCGCCCCGCCTCGCCGAACACCGCCAGGGCGATGGCCGAGACGAAGATCAGCTCCGCCCCCATCAGCGCCGCCTCCAGCGCCGAAAGGTCCACCAGGCTCAGGTAGTCCCGCGCCGGCGCCTCGCTGCGCCAGAAGAAGAAGCTGCGCTCGCCGCGCGCGTCCGTCTGGATCGCGTAGAGCCCCGGCAGGCGCCGCTCGGCCTCCACCACCAGCCCGCGCCCGATCCCCTCGGCGTCGAGGGCCGCCAGGATCCCGGCGCTGAACGGGTCGCCCTTCCCGACGGCCGTGCCATAGGCCACGTCCAGGCCCAGCCGGCTCAGATAGACGGCGGTGTTGTAGGTGTCGCCCGCGTAGCTCACGGACGTGGTCGCCGGCCCTTGCAGGCTCAGCTCCACCATGCACTCACCCAGCGCGATCACGCCGCCCATGCTGCCCCCAGGACCTGTCGAGCGGGAGACTTTGCCGACGCCCGGGCGCGCGTGCAACGCGGGGTGCGCGCGAAACCGTTCATGGGCGCAGCGAACAGCCTTGCAATGCTCCGAGCCCGGATCATTGTTGGCCTCGATTTGCGTCTATCTGCGCCGCCGGAGCCGACCCGCCATCTCCTTCTACCTCGTCATCCTCGACCTCGCCGGATTCGCCGCCCTGCTGCTCTGGGGTGTGCACATGGTCCAGACGGGTGTGCAGCGCACCTTCGGCCCGCGGCTGCGCGGCTTCCTGGCCTCCGCGCTCTCCAATCGCGTGAAGGCCGCCGGCGCCGGGGCGGCCGTCACCGTGGCTCTGCAGAGCTCCACCGCCACCGGCCTCATGCTGACCGCCTTCTCCGCCGGCGGGTTGATCGAGCTGGCTCCAGCCCTCTCGGTCATGCTGGGCGCCAACGTCGGCGCGACCGTCGTCGTGCAGCTCCTCTCCTTCGATGTCGTGGCCCTGGCGCCCCTGCTGGTGCTGGCGGGCGTCATCCTGTTCCGACGGGGCAGCGAGGCGACGCACGACTTCGGCCGCGTGCTGATCGGTCTAGGCCTGGTGCTGACGGCCCTGCACCAGTTCCTGACTTTGCTCGAGCCGATCGTCGCCGATCCCCGGGCGCACGCGCTGCTGACTCATGCCGGCGAGTACCTGCCCGTGGCCATTCTCATCGCCACCATCTTCACCTGGGCCTCTCATTCCAGCGTCGTCACGGTTCTCTTGGCCATGTCCATGGTCGCCAAGGGCGTGATTCAGCTGGACGCCGGCCTCGCCCTGGTGCTGGGCGCCAACCTCGGCGCGGCGATCAATCCGCTGCTGGAAGGCGCCAGCTGGTCCGACCCGTCGTCGCAGCGGGTGCCGGCCGGCAATCTGCTGGTCCGCGCTGCAGGCGTGGCGGTCATGGTGGCCATATTCCACGTCGCCGCGCCCTTCGCGGTGGGTCTGGGCCCGACGCCGGCCCGCGCGCTGGCCAACTTCCATACCCTCTTCAATCTGGCCCTGGCCTGCGCATTCCTGCCCTGGATCCGCGGCTATGCGCGGCTGATCGTGCGGCTCCTGCCGCAGCGCTCGGAGGGCGTCGAGCCTGGGGCGCCGCTCTACCTTGACCCCGCCATCCGCGAGACCCCCGCGCTTGCGCTGGGCGCGGCGACGCGCGAGGCGCTGCGGATGGCCGATACGCTGGAGGCGATGCTGGCGGGCCTGCGCGTCGCGATCGCGACCCCCAGCCGCGGCCAGATCGAAGGCATCAAGCAGCTGGACGACGTGCTCGACCGGTTGAACACGGCCATCAAGGCCTATCTGATCTCCATCGATCCGGCCGCCTTGAAGCCGCCCGACGCCGAGCGCCTGGCCCAGGTGCTGGCCTTCGCCACGAACATGGAGCACGCGGGCGACCTTGTTGACCGCAACCTGCTGGGCGTCGCCAAGCGGCGATTGCAGCGCGGCGTCTCCTTCTCGCCGGAGGGCGAAGCTGACCTCGTTCGTCTGGTCGACAGGGTCACCGCCAACGTGCGCCTGGCCGCCTCGCTGTTCGTGAGCGGCGACGAGGCCTCCGCGCGTCTGCTGGTGGCCGAGAAGGAGGCCTTCCGCGCCGTCGAAGCCAATGCCGTGAGCGACCACTACCAGCGCCTACAGTCCGGCAATGTCTCGACCATGGAGACCAGTTCGCTCCACCTGGACGCCCTGCGCGACCTCAAGCAGCTCAACTCGCACCTCATCGAGGGCGCGGCCTATCCTGTGCTCAGGACTCGCGGAGCCCTTTTGCCGACTCGCTTGCGGACCGCTACCGATCGTCCATGACCTCGTCCTCTCCAACCCTCCGGACGCCACGATGCTGAGCTGGTTCCAGGCGCTGCTCCCGAAGGAGCAGAAGTTCTTCGACCTCTTCGAGGCGCATGGCGCGACGCTCAAGGCCGGCGCGGCGTCGCTGCGCGAGCTCTTGAACGGCGGCGACGCGGTGCCGCTCCACTGCGCCGAGGTGGCCCGCCACGAGAACGAGGCCGATCAGATCACCCGCGAGGTGCTGCTGGCGGTGCGGCGCACCTTCATCACGCCGTTCGACCGCGGCGACATCCGCCAGCTGATCTCGTCGATGGACGACGCCATCGACCAGATGCACAAGACCGCCAAGGCGACCATCCTGTTCGAGCAGCGCAGTTTCCAGCCGGACATGGTCCGGCTGGGCGACGCGATCGTGAAGACCGCCGACCTCATCGCCGAGGCCCTGCCGCTGCTGCGCTCGCTGCGCACAAACGCCGCCCGCCTCAACGCGATCGCCGAGGAAGTCACCCGGCTGGAGGACCAGTCCGACGCCCTCTACGACGCGGGCATCTCGGCGCTCTACACCGGCCCCGCGCGCAAGGACCCGATGGCCTACATCGTGGGCGCCGAGATCTACGATCACCTGGAGAAGGTGGTCGACCGTTTCGAGGATGTCGCCAACCAGATCAGCAGCGTGCTGATCGAGCACCTGTAGGCCGGCCGGGTGATCTTCGCCGGCATCGACTTCTCGGGCGGGGGCCTCCTGCTCGCCGTCCTGATCGTCGTCGCCCTGGCGTTCGACTTCCTGAACGGCCTGCACGACGCGGCCAATTCCATCGCCACCATCGTCTCGACCCGTGTGCTCTCGGCTCGCTACGCGGTGCTCTGGGCCGCGTTCTTCAACTTCATCGCGTTCGCGGTGTTCGGCCAGCACGTCGCCCAGACGGTCGGCAAGGGGATCATCCAGCCCGGCATCGTCTCCGATGCGGTCATCTTCGGGGCGCTGGCCTCGGCGATCATCTGGAACGTGGTGACCTGGCTCGGCGGCATACCGTCCTCCTCCTCGCACGCCCTGATCGGCGGGCTGATCGGCGCGGGCCTGGCCAAGGCGGGGCTCAGCCACGTGGTCTGGGCCGGCGTCTGGAAGACCGTGGCCGGCATCTTCGTCTCGCCGGCGCTGGGCCTGGCGCTGGCGCTGGCGCTGGTGCTGATCGTCTCGTGGAGCTTCGTGAAGGCCACACCCGCCTTCGCCGACAGCGTCTTTCGCAGGCTGCAGTTCGTCTCGGCCGCCGCCTTTTCGCTGGGCCACGGCGGCAACGACGCCCAGAAGACGATGGGCATCATCACCGTCCTGCTCTACGCCCACGGCAAGCTCTCGGGGCCCTTCCACGTGCCATTCGGCGTGGTGATCGCTTGTCAGGCGGCCATGGCGCTGGGAACCCTTATGGGCGGCTGGCGGATCGTGCACACCATGGGCTCGAAGATCACCCACCTGACCCCGCAACAAGGCTTCTGCGCCGAGAGCGCCGGCGCGCTCTCGCTCTTCTTCTTCACGAACATCGGCGTGCCGGTCTCCACGACCCATACGATCACCGGCGCGATCGTCGGCGTCGGCGCCGCGCGGCGCACCTCGGCGGTGCGCTGGAACGTGGCCGGCGGCATCGTCTGGGCCTGGGTGGTCACCATGCCGGCCACCGCGCTCCTTGGCGCGGCGCTGTTCTGGCTGGCGCGCCTGGCCGATCGGACGTGGGGCTGACCATGCCCAAGCGCGCCGCCAGCCAGCCCTCGAGCCACGAGCCGGACCGCGAGCCGCGGGCGCAGTTCGCCGCCCTGCCCTGGCGGCGCAACGACGCCGGAGAGGTCGAGGTGTTGCTGATCACCAGCCGCGAGACCCGCCGCTGGGTGATCCCAAAGGGCTGGCCGATCAAGGGCAAGTCCTCCGCCAAGTCGGCCGCACGCGAAGCTTTCGAGGAGGCCGGCGTCACCGGCAAGATCACCAAGAGGCCGCAGGGCGCCTACGCCTACGACAAACGGCTGAAGAACGGTCGCCTGCAGCACGTGCGCGTCGCCGTCTTCCCGCTGCTGGTCGAGGCCGAGTCCGAGGCCTATCCCGAAGCCGGTCAGCGGGAGAAGCAGTGGGCCGTGCTGACCGAGGCCGCCAAGCTGGTCGACGAGCCGGAGTTGATGGTCATCCTGGCGACCTTCCACCCCTAGGATCACGCGGCCGCGCGGCCTGACGGCTTAGCTTCTGGCGCGACAGTCCTTCCCCTCCGCCGCCGGCTCGGCTATCGCGAAGCGGAGGATGGGATTGGGGCTGGAGAGTTAGCGTGGACCTCGGCACCATCGAAGGCTTCTTCGGCCGGCCCTACAGCTGGTCCGAACGCACCGAGCTGATGCGCTTCGTCAAGGGCCACGGCTACGGCTTCTACATCTATGCACCCAAGGCGGACCGGCACCTGCGCCGGGCCTGGCGCGACCTGCACTCTGACGATGACGTCGCTCATCTCACCGCCTTCGCCGCCGCCTGCCGCGCCGCCGGCGTGTCCTTCGGCGTGGGGCTTTCGCCCTTCGAGCTGCACTTCGACTTCTCGACGAAATCCAAGGCCGCGCTGACCCGCAAGCTGGCCGCCCTCGACGCGATCGGCTGCCAGTGGCTGGCGATCCTGTTCGACGACATGCGCGGCGACCTGCCGGACCTGGCCCGCCGCCAGGCCGAGATCGTCGGCTTCGCGGCCAGCCGCACCAAGGCCTCGCGGATCCTCGTCTGCCCCAGCTACTACACAGACGACCCGGTGCTCGATCGCGTCTTCGGGACCCGCCCGACGGGCTACCTGTACGATCTCGCCGGCGCGCTGGATCCCAAGATCGACATCATGTGGACCGGCGAGGAAGTCTGCAGCCGCGAATACTCCACCGCCCACCTCGACCGGGTCGCCGAGGAGATCGGCCGCAAGCCGTTCATCTGGGACAACTATCCGGTCAACGACGGCCTGCGCATGAGCCGCCACCTGCATCTGCGCGCCGTCACCGGCCGCCCCGCGGCCATGACGAGCCATATCTCCGGCCTCGCCGTCAATCCGGCCTCCCAGCCGACGCTGAGCCGCATACCGATGCTCAGCCTGGCGGCCAGCTTCGCCCAGGGCGAGGCCTACGCCTACGGCAAGGCCTTCCGCGACGCGGCCCTGGCGGTCCTCGGCGACAAGCTCGCCCGCCATGTCACCGACGACCTGCTGACGTTCGAGGACGCCGGCCTCGACGGCCTTACCGAAGCCCGGCGCGGCCGCCTGCGCGACCTCTATTCCCTGTTCGACCATCCGGCGGCGCGCGAGATCGTGGGCTGGCTGCAGGGCGACTTCGCGGTCACCGGCGAAGCCTTGAAGACCCAGTAGCTTCCGATTCCGCCGAATCACTTGCGATTTCGGAAAATCACGGAGCGTTAACTCCGCGTTACCCCTGTCTGTCAGGCTTACCTTAGCCTTCCTGAGCCAGGATCGCCGTAGAGTTAAGAGGCGCTTTCTCGTGTCGCAGTCCTATCCGGACATCGGTCGTTCTCTCGTGGTCCTGCATGTGGATGACGACCCCATGAACCTGCGCGTCGTCGAGGAGATCCTCTCGGCGTTCGGGCATGTGAGCATCCGCGCCGCGTCCGGCGCCGAGGCCCTGGAGCGGCTGGCCGAGCAGGCCTTCGATGTCGTCCTCATGGACATCCACATGCCCGGCATGAGCGGCGTCGAAGCGGTCCAGCACGTGCGCGCCATGCCGGCGCCGGTTTGCGATACCCCGGTGATCGCGCTCACCGCCGACGTCGTCTCGCGCCGGCCCGAGGAATATCGCAATCTCGGCTTCAACGACTTCGTCGCCAAGCCGATCTTGGTTTCCGGCCTGCTGAGCGCGCTCAAGGCCGCGGTCGCCGCCAAGCCGGCCGCCCAGCACCCGCGGATCCGCCTGGTCGGCTGAGCCCTCGCCGGGCGACCCACCCCGCGCTAACCTCTCTCACGCCGGCCTAGAGAAGCCGGGCGGACTGGAGGCGCACATGCCCATGCTCGATCGAGATGGCGTCAAGCTCTACTACGAGGTCCACGGCCAGGGTCCGGCGTTGATCCTCACCCACGGCTACTCCTCCACCTCGCAGATGTGGGCCGGCCAGATCGCGCCGCTCGAGCCGCACTTCACGGTCATCACCTGGGACATGCGCGGTCACGGCCAGTCGGACTATCCCGCCGACCAGGGCCAGTATTCCGAAGAGGCCACGGTCGCCGACATGGGCGCCCTGCTGGACACGGTCGGAGCCAAGGACGCGGTTGTCGGCGGCCTCTCCCTGGGCGGCTACATGAGCCTGGCCTTCCATCGCGCCCATCCTGAGCGCACCCGCGCCCTGCTGATCATCGACACCGGCCCGGGCTACAAGAACGACGTCGCCCGCGACGGCTGGAACAAGAACGCCATCGCCCGCGCCGAGCGCTTTGAGGCCGACGGCCTGCCCGACGCGACCAAGGGCAGCGCCGAGGTGCGCCTCGCCCGCCACCGCGACGCCACGGGACTGGCGCGGGCCGCCCGCGGCATGCTGACCCAGCGCGACGCCCGGGTGATCGAGAGCCTGCCGAATGTCGCCGTGCCCTCCGTGGTCATCGTCGGCGCCGACGACACGCCGTTTCTGGCCGCCAGCGACTACATGGCCGCCAAGATCCCGGGCGCGAAGAAGGTGGTCATCCCCGACGCCGGCCACAGCGCCAACATCGACCAGCCGGCCCACTTCAATGCCGCCCTCCTCGACTTCCTGAAGGGCGCGCGGCTGATGAACTGACCTCAGTTCCCGCTTCGCGTCTGAGGTGGTTGGCCGTCGCAGCAATTTGCGGCACACGAGGCCTCCAGTCCTGGAGCCCGTCCCGTGCCGTTTCCGCGCCGACCTCGCGTGACCGCCGATGGCTAAGGCTGCGCCGCCCGGGTCCGCCGACGACCCCCTGCTGGCGCTCTATCTGGAGCGGCGGGCCAATCTGGTGCGGTTCCTGGCGGCGCGCGCCGGCTCGTTGGCTGCGGCCGAGGACCTGGCCCAGGAGCTCTATCTGAAGCTCGCCTCCCGCGACCGTTCCGGCGAGGTCGAGAACCCCCAGGCCCTGCTCTACCGCATGGCGCTGAACCTGATGGTCGACCGCGCCCGTGGAGAACAGCGCGCGGCCGCGCGCGACACCGCGTGGCGCCAGGTCGCCCGCACCGAGCTGGGCGGGGTCGACATCGCCGACGAGCCGCCCGCCGACGAGGCCGCCATCTCTGCCCAACGTCTTCGCCAACTGGTCGCCGCCGTCGAACTCCTGCCGCCGCAGGCCGGCCGCGCATTCCGGCTGCACAAGCTGGAGGGCCTGAGCCACGCCGAGACCGCCCGGGTCATGGGGCTGTCGGTCAAGGCGGTGGAAAAACACGTCAGCGCCGCGGTGAAGGCGCTGACCGCACGGCTGGGATCACGATGACCCGCGAAAAAACCACCGCGATCAACCATGAATTGCACCCGTCGACCGGGGGGTGCGGCGTTCTGGCGCCGTCTTCACAGCACGGGGGCGTCCGAACGAGGGCGCGTTTGGTGTTGGCATGACGGCATTGGCGATCAGCAACGAGGAGGCCCGGCGCGAGACCGCCGCCGGCTGGCTCGTGCGCCTGTCCGCGCCGGACCTCGACGCCGCCGAGCTCAGCGCCTTTGACGCCTGGCTGGGCGAACCCGCCAACGCTAAGGCCTATGACGCCGCCCTGGCGGTGACCCTGGAACTGCAGGCCGCCGCCCCGGCCATCCTGAAGAGCCTCCGGTCCGCGCCGGCGCGGAAGCCCGTCATCGGGCGGCGCGGCTGGCTGGTCGCCGGTGGCGCCGCCGCGGCGGCTGCCGTGGCGCTCGCCATCACCCCGTTCAGCCTGCTGGCCCCGGCCAGCCAGGCCTACGCCACCGTCAAGGGCGAGCACCGCACGGTCCGCCTGGCCGACGGCTCGACCATCGATCTCAACGCCGGCTCGGCGCTCAGCGTCAGCCTGGGCGCGCACGAGCGGCGCGTGACCATGGCCGAGGGCGAGGCCGTGTTCGACGTGGCGCATGACGCCGCGCGTCCCTTCACCATCGCCGTCGGTGACCGCACGGTGCGCGTCGTCGGCACCCGCTTCGACGTCCGCCGACGCGGCGGCAAGCTCTCCGTCGCGGTCGAGCGCGGCCTGGTCGAGGTGGCCCCGGCCGAGGGCGCCGCCGGCCGCGGCTTCCGGCTGCATCCGGGCCAGCGCCTCGACCACGTGGAAGGCGCCCCCGACGTCCGGCTCAGCGCCGTTGACCCGACCCAGATCGCAGGCTGGAAGGCCGGCCGGCTGATCTACCGCGACGCCCCGCTCGCCGACGTGGTCGCCGACCTCAACCAGCAGTTCGCCAAGCCCATCACCCTGGCCGATCCCGCCCTCGGCGCCATCCCGGTGTCCGGGGTCCTGGTCCTCGACGACCAGAGCGCGGTTATTCGTCGCCTCGCCTTGCTCGCGCCGATCAAGGCGCTACCCTCGCAGCAAGGCGTTCTGCTGCGTCGCGATGAGGCGGCGAAGCCATGAGGGGGTTGAGAGGCCATAGTCGGGCCGACGGCTGTTCTGCGCGCGTCCCTCACGGGATTGTGCCTCCTCGCGCTCGCCAGCGGAGCTGAGGCCGCTGAAGCGCGCCGCCGCTTCAACATCGCCCCGAAGCCCTATTCCGAAGCCCTGA
>Ga0068865_100001335_pt1 | contig 14362 bp, 11 predicted proteins | sample KBSMisM12_FD_75293 | JGI IMG/M metagenome (GOLD analysis project Ga0068865, IMG submission 75293) | Miscanthus rhizosphere microbial communities from Kellogg Biological Station, Michigan, USA - KBS Miscanthus M1-2 | ecosystem: Host-associated > Plants > Roots > Rhizosphere > Soil ...
CTCTCGGATGCTATGATTCCGGGCCGTGAGCGCCATGCGCGTGGCACGGCGATTTCTCATCAGCGGGCGCGTGCAGGGGGTCGGCTTCCGCTTTTTCGCGGAAGCCGCCGGCCGCCGCGAAGGCCTCCGGGGATCGGTCCGCAATCTGCCCGACGGGAGCGTCGAAGCCGTCTGTGAGGGCGATGCCGACGCGGTGGCGCGTTTCGAGCTCGCCGTCCGGCAGGGTCCGCCCGGCGCCCGTGTGGACGACGTGAAGATGCAGACGATCCCGGTGGGTCTGCGCGAACAGGGTTTCAGGAGACATGACTGATCAGCTGAAGACGAAAATTCGCCACGTTCCGGATTTTCCCAAAGCCGGGATCCTTTTCTACGACATCACGACGCTGCTGCAGGACGCCGAGGGATTCGGCGCCGCGGTGGACTGCCTGGCCGGCCCGTTCCGCGGGAAGAACATCGACCTGGTCGTCGGCATCGAGAGCCGCGGGTTCATCTTCGGCGCGGCCGTCGCCGATCGGCTCGGCACCGGCTTCACGCCCGTGCGGAAGCCGGGCAAGCTGCCGTCGGCCACGATCAACGCGAGCTACTCGCTCGAGTACGGCAAGGACACCCTCGAGATGCACGCCGATGCCGTGCGAAAGGGCCAGCGCGTGCTGATCGTGGACGACCTGCTCGCCACCGGCGGCACGGCGAAGGCGACGCTGGACCTTGTCACGCAGCTGGGCGGTCACGTGCACGCCCTGGCATTCCTGATCGAGCTGGTCGCGCTCAACGGGCGGGAGCGTCTGACCGGCCAGAATCTTCATACCGTCCTGAAGTACTGACGGCACCGCGTTGGTCCTTCTCTTATCCGCGGCGATCGTCCTGGCCGCCGTGCTGATCGGCACGGCGCAGATCGTGCGCGAGATGCGGGCGGCTCGCGAACAGGCAGCGCACAGCCGGGGGCTGGCGATCGTCCAGCTGTTTGCGCCGGCGCTCGCCGCCGTCCAGGACGATCCGCGGGCGCTGCTCGTGTGGCAGCCGCTGGCGCGCGCCGTCCGGCAGCTGTACCCGCTCGAATCGGCGGCGATGGATCGCGCGTCAGGGGGCGCGTTTCCTTTCGGCCGCGAGATGATGGCGGCCGCGCACGCGAGGTGGACGTCCGACTGGCTGTCGTGGGAGCGGACGCACGACGCGGACTACAAGCTGAAGGCCGCCGTGCTGCAGGAGGAGCTTGCGGCGGGCGGCGACGCAGCGGTCGGGCGCGCCCGGGCCGAAGCGCTCGAGCGCGAGAAACTGGCGCTCTATCAACGTCGCTACGAGGAGTACACGCGCGTGGCCAAGGCGCTGCAGACGATGGCCACCACCTCAGCGGCCTCCATGTCCCCGAATCCCGCTGCGCGGTCGGCTGCAGCGGAGCCGTCCGCCTAGGTCCCTCCTCGCGCGCCAACGTCCGGCATCAGGATTTCATCAAGTTGGCAGACGACGAGATGTTCGCTACGATAAGCGAAGTGTCGAAGTTGTCGAGAATCGGCGGCGCGTTCGCAACGCTGGCGATTTGGTTGATCGTGGGATGGACCGGCACCAGGGACGGGTTCCGCCATTATCAGCCTGTCGCCCGTGCAACCTTCTTCGACGCGGCCGCCCTCGTGGCAACGCTTCCGCGTGTGCTCATCCCGCCGGCCGTACCCTCGGGGCGGCAGCTCGTTGCAATCGTTGCGAGGGACGTCGACGCAGACGGAGACCTCGACGTCGTCGCCAACGACGGTTCGTTGCATCTGTCTGTCTGGATCAACGACGGTACTGGTCGCCTGACGCGGCGCGAGGGCAGGCATTCGACTGGGATCCAGCCGGAACCCGGCGGGCCCGGTCTCGCCAGCGGCCCCGTCGGTCCCGGAGCGGTCCTCCACAGCCTGTTCTCGTTTGTTCATCCGCGATCCTCGATCAGCTCCGTCTTGTCGGTGCGGTCACGTCCGCGGTCGGACGGGTCGCCTGATGCTCTGCGTGGCGCGTTCATCGCTCACCGCACACCCCGCGCTCCGCCCTCCTTCGATTCCCTGACCTAATTTCGTTTTTCCAGGGTGTCGTCGCGGCCGGCTTCAGCCGGCCGGCGCCCGTCCGCCTCAAGGCGGACGCTACGCGCAATGCCATCCCTGGACGTTGTCGTGCCGATCTCGAGGGACTGCTCATGATCCGAGGAACGCCGTTTGCGTCGGCGATAGTGGTCGCGTTTGCCGTGGCGGCAACCGCGCACGCGCAGGAAATCCGTCAGCCGTCTCTTGAGGTCGTGCCGCTCACGATTGAGCAGGCGGTTCGCGCTGCGATCGATTCGAATTTGAGCCTCATTGCGGAGCGCTTCAACCTCAAGGTCGCGGATGCCGCAGTCGCGACCGCCTCCTTGAGGCCGAACCCGGTCGTCACCTTCAGCGCCGCGCTGCCGGAGCAGGCTCTTGCGGACGCGGGGCTGAGCATGTTCGAGCAGATCTTCCGCACCGACTACGTCGCCGAGGGCGGAGGCAAGCGGGCGCGTCGCATGGACCAGGCAACGCTGTCCAGGTCGATCGCCGAGTTGCAAGTGCTCAACACGACACGCCTGCTCGTCCTCGACGTGCAGAGCGCGTTTGTGGACGTGCAGCTCGCGAAGCTCAACCTCGAACTCGCCCGCGGGAACCTGCAGGCGTTCAACGACGTCGTGCAGATCAACACCGAGCGGGTGAGAACGGGCGACCTGTCGCAGGTGGAGCTGTCACGATCCAGGCTTGCGGCAATGCAATTCCAGAACGATGTCCGCCAACAGGAGCTCAAGCTCCGGGTGGCGCGGAACCACCTCGGCACGTTGATTGGCCGAGGGTCGGGCGGCGACGTACTGGACGTCACCGGCGACCTTCGCGATGACCAGCAGCCGATCGACTACACGACCCTGAGCCGACGCGCGCTCGAGACCCGGCCTGACGTGGGTGCGATGCGCACGGACCAGGCGCGGACCACGGCCGACCTGCGGCTGCAACTCGCCAACGGCAAGATCGACTACACGATCAGCGGCGAGTATCACCGGGAGGAAGGCGGGGGCCTTCACGGCAACTCGTACTTACTGGCACTGAGCGTGCCGCTGCCTGTCTTCAACCGCAACCAGGGCGAGGTTGCACGGGCGGAGGCTCAACAGGATCAGGCAGGCGCAAAGATCCGCGCGCTCGAGAACGACGTCTCGAGCGAAGTGGCCAACGCGTACGCCTCGTACTCGGCCAGCCGTGACGTCGTGAACACCATCGAACAGCAGATGCTCACACAGGCTCGGGATGTCCGCTCGACGACCGAGTACTCCTACCGCCGCGGCGAGGCGAGCTTCATCGAGTTCCTCGACGCCGTGCGCGCTTACAACGACACGATGCAGAACTACAACGCCGCGCGCGCCGAGTACGCGCGGAGCCTGTACACCCTGGATTCGATTTCGGGGGGAGGGAATCCATGAAGATCATCGTCCTCATCGGTGCCGCGCTGGCGACCTCGTCGGGTTGCGTCGGGAATTCGGTGCCGCGAGCCGTCGACGTGCCCGTCACGGCGGCTGAGCCGGGCGTCGTGGTTATCGACCCGCAGTCGCCGATGCTGCGCCAGTTGAGACGGGAGACGGCCGTCACGCGGGAACTCCCGACCGACGAGGTAGTCGCGCCGGGGAAGATCGAGGCGAACCCGAACCGCGTCGCCAAGGTCGCGCTGCCCGTGACCGGCCGCGTGAGGTCGGTTCTGGTCGGCACAGGCGATGCGGTGGTGAAGGATCAGCCGCTGCTCACGATTCAAAGCCCCGACGCAGACGCCGCCATCTCCGGGTTTCTGTCGGCGCAGGCCGCGGTGACGCAGATGCGCGCGGGATTGGGAAAGGCACAGGGGGACTTCGACCGCGCGTCGGACCTCTTCGAGCACAACGCGGTGGCAAAGAAGGACGTGCTCGGCGCGGAGAGCGCCCTGGCCCAGGCGAAGGCCGGGCTCGAGCAGGCACAGGCCGCACTCCGACAGCTGGAGCGGCGCCTGGCGGTCCTGGGGCTGGTTCCTGGCGAGTTCAATCAGGAGGTCGTGGTACGGGCGCCGCTCTCGGGAAAAGTCCTCGACCTGAGCGTGGTTCCTGGTGAATTCAGGAACGACACCAGCGCCAGCGTGATGACGATTGCCGACTTGAGCACCGTGTGGGTCACTTCGCAGGTGCCCGAAAGCTATATCCGGTTTGTTCAACCGGGCGAGCGTGTCGAGATCGGGCTGATTGCCTACCCCGGGGAGACGTTTCAGGGTCGCGTTCTGCGGATTGCCGATACCGTCGAACCCCAGACACGGACGGTGAAGGTTCAAGCGGAGATGGACAATCGCAACGCGCGGTTTCGTCCGGAGATGTACGGGAGCATCCATCACGTCGAGTCGGTTGCGCGGATGACGGTCGTGCCCTTCGCGGCCGTATTCGAAGACGGCTCCCGGACTGCCGTCTTCGTCGAGCGGGCCCCCGGCCAGCTCGAGGAACGGACCGTCGCGATCGGCAAGCGCGCCGGTGACGTGGTCCGGATCGTCAGCGGCGTCAAGTCCGGCGAGTCCGTCGTCACGGACGGTGTGATGCTGCTCAAGGGTCTCATCAAGCGGAACTGAGAGCATGATTGCCCGACTTCTGCGTCTCGCACTGCACCAGCGCCTGGTGTCCATCCTCATCGGAGTGCTGCTCGTGGGCCTGGGGGTGTGGGCGTTCTCGCAACTCAGCATTGAAGCCTACCCGGACATCTCCGACACGCAGGTGGTGGTCGTCACCCAGTATCCGGGCCACGCCGCGGAAGAGATCGAGCAGCAGGTATCAGTACCTGTCGAGCGGGCCCTCAATAGCGTCCCGGGCGTGATCGCGAGACGTTCCCGGACGATCTTCGGGCTGTCCGTTGTGGAATTGACCTTCGAGTACGGAACGAACGACTACTTTGCCCGCCAGGTGGTACTCGAGAAACTGCGGGATGCCACATTGCCGGACGGCGTGGCTCCCGCGCTGGGCCCGATGTCCACGCCCATCGGCGAAGTGTTCAAGTACACCGTCGAGGGCCCCGGCTACGACTCGCGGCAATTGCGGGAGATCGAGGACTGGGTCATTGAACCCCGGCTGCTCCAGGTCTCCGGGGTGACCGACATCGCACCCTTTGGCGGCGTCATCAAGCAGTATCAGATTGAGATCGATCCGCTGGCGCTGACCCGGTACAACCTGTCGATCCGGGACATCGCGCAGGCCGTTGACGCGAACAACCAGAACGCCGGAGGCGCGTTGCTGGACAACCGGCAGCAGGGTCTGGTCGTGCGTGGCGTCGGCCTCATTCAGTCTGTGAGCGACATCGAGAGCGTGGTTGTGTCCGCCGCCAACGGCGTGCCGGTGTTCGTGCGCGATGTCGGCCAGGTGCAGGTGGGTTCGGCGCCGCGCACGGGTATCTTCGCCATCGGCGACAAGGAGGATCGCGTCGAGGGCATCGTGCTGATGCGCAGGGGCGAGAATCCCAGTCGCGTGCTCGAAGGCGTGCACGAGGCGGTGGAGGAGTTGAACGCGTCGGAGCTGCCGTCAGGCGTCCGGATGGTGCCCATCTACGACCGGACCGATCTGGTGGACAACACACTTCGCACCGTCAGGCACACGCTGCTCGAGGGGCTGGTCGTCGTCGTCGCGGTTCTCTTCCTGTTTCTGGGCAGCGTGCGCGCCGCGCTGCTGACGGCCGTCACGATTCCACTGTCGCTGCTGTTCGCGTTCATCTGCATGCACTTCAGCGGCATCCCGGCAAACCTCCTCAGCCTCGGCGCCCTGGATTTCGGCATCATCGTCGACGGCACGCTCATCATGGTTGAACGCATCGTACACGCGATCAACGTGCGACGGGCAGTCGTGGGACCGCAGAGCGTGTTCGACACCATCCGGGACGCGGCGCTCGAAGTCGAGCGGCCGATCTTCTTTTCCCTGCTCATCATCGTGTCCGCGTACATTCCGCTGTTCACGCTCGAGCGCGTCGAACGCCGCCTGTTCACGCCGATGGCGTTCACGGTCTGCTACGCGTTGCTCGGATCGATGCTGCTGGCGCTGACGCTGATTCCGGTGCTGGCGACCTATCTCTTCCACGACGCCCCCCGAGCGTGGGAGAACCCGGTGCTCGGCTGGCTGCAGAGGCGGTACGAGCGGGCGCTTCGATGGAGTGTGACGTTTCCGGTGCGCGTGCTGGCCGCCGCCGCCGTCGTTGTCGCGGCCGCCTGCGGGCTGGCGACACTGCTGGGATCCGAGTTTCTCCCGCAGCTCGACGAAGGCGTCGTCTGGATCCGGGCGAACTTTCCGGCCGGCATTTCCCTTGCGAAGTCCGCGGAACTGGCCGGCGAGATCAGGCGCATCGTCAGGCAGTCACCAGAAGTGCGCGAAGTCGCCTCTCAAACGGGCCGCAACGACGACGGGACGGACCCGTACGGACCGAATCGGAACGAGTTGTTCGTCGCGTTGAATCCGTACGACACCTGGGCACACGGCAAGGCCAAAGCCGACCTCGTAGAGGAACTGTCCCAGCGGCTGAAGGCGGCCATCCCGGGCGGGTTTTTCAGCTTCACGCAGCCCATCATTGACAACGTGACCGAGGCCGTCACTGGTTCCCCGGCGGACCTGGCGGTGATCATCACCGGCTCGGACCTCGGCGAGTTGAGGAGACTCGGGAACCAGGCGTTGGAGGTGCTCCGGGAGGTGCCGGGGGCCGCGGATACCGGCATCGAACAGGAGGAGGATCAGTCGCAGCTGCGTTTGTGTCTCGACCGACAGGCGATGGCGCGGTACGGCATCAACGTCCGGGACGTGCAGGACGTGATCGAACTGGCGATCGGCGGCCGGACCGTCAGTACGTTCTTCGACGGCGAGCGGCGGTTCGATATCACGGTCCGGTATCGACCGGAAGCGCGCAGCGACCCTTCGACGATTGGCGGTATCCTCGTGACGACCCGGGACGGTGGCCGTCTACCGTTGTCGCAGCTGGCGGGCATCGAGGTGGCCACCGGCGCAAGCATCATCGCGCGGCGTGAGAATCGCAGGCAGATTTCGGTGCGCACGAACATCCGTGGACGGGACCAGGGGGGGTTCGTGGCGGAAGCGCAGCGGCGCTTCGATCGGGAGGTCGTGCCGCCTGCGGGATACCGGGTCGAGTGGGGCGGTCAGTTCGAGAACCTCGCGCGGGCACGGAAGCGGCTCGCCGTCATTCTGCCGGTGACCATCGCCGTCATCTTCGCCCTGCTGTTCTTCGCCTTCGGGTCCACTACCTACGCGGGGCTGGTGCTGCTCAACGTGCCGTTCTCGCTGGTGGGCGGCGTGGTGGCCTTGTATGCGCGCGGTATCAACCTCAGTGTGTCGGCGGCGGTCGGGTTCATTTCGCTCTTTGGTGTGGCTGTCATGAGCGGCGTTCTCGTCGTGTCGGAGATTAACAGGCGACGAGCGCAGTTCGGTACCAGTCCCCGCGATGCGGTCATCGGCGGGGCGCTGGCACAGATGCGCCCCGTGCTCATGATGATTGTCGTGGCGATGCTCGGCATGGTCCCCGCCGCGCTCGCGACGGGTATCGGCTCCGACGTCCAGCGTCCATTGGCCACGGTGGTCGTGGGGGGGCTGCTCTCCACGCTCGTGCTCACGTTGCTCGCGCTGCCGGCGCTGTATTGGCTCGTGGCCTGCCGGGACGAAAGGAGGCACCCGTGACCGATCCGGTGAAACTGCTCCTCGTGTTCGTGAACGAAAGCGACACGTGGCACAACGCGCCGCTCTACCTGGCCCTCGTGCATCGCCTGAAGCACCTGAACCTCGCAGGAGCCACCGCCCACGTCGGGGTGCTTGGATTTGGTCATCACTCGCGTCTCCATCACAAGGGTCTGTTCGGGATTCCCGACGACCGGCCGGTGACGATTACGGCCGTGGACGACGCGACGAAGATCCGGTCGGTGCTCCCGGAACTTCGCACAATGGTGCAGGAGGGGCTGATTCTCCTGGTCGATGCGGAGTTAATCGCCGATCAGTCCCAGTAGCTCAGCGAATAGAGCACCCGCTTCCTGAGCGCGAACTTCGATGAACGTCGATCGCAGCTGATCTTGACTTCATCGGGTGCGATGCCTTCGCCTCCATCGAGTTCTTCGAGTCCCGCGTCGGTCGTTCGCACGAGCGGGCGTGCAGTCGGACTAGACACTGGAAGATCCGAGTGAAGCCGGATAAGAAAGTCGTTGACTTTTCACCATCCCGCCTTAGGATGCCATCGATCATTCGAGACGTCGCTTCCATCACAGTCGAAGGAGGGGTGAATGCTGCGAATCCGTGCTGGTGCAAGAGCGGCGGGCCGCCTCGTACTCCTCGCGCTCGTTCTCGCCGTCATGTTCCCGTCCCTCGCGGCCGCCCAGTCGATCGCCGGCGTGGTTCGCGACCCATCTGGCGCGGTGCTGCCCGGTGTGACGATTGAAGCGGCCAGCCCGGCCCTGATCGAGAAGGTCCGGACCGCGGTCAGCGACGGCGCGGGCCAGTACCGCATCGAGAACCTGACACCTGGCACCTACAAGATCAGCTACTCGCTGCCCGGCTTCGCGAAGGTCGAGCGCGAGGCGGTTCAGGTGTCGACCGGCGTCACGGTCACGCTCAATGCCGACATGCGCGTCGGCGGGGTGGCGGAATCGATCACCGTCTCGGGTGAGACGCCGGTGGTGGACGTTCAAAACAGCACGCGTGTGCAGCAGGTGCTGAGCGCCCAGGTCCTCGCGGCGCTGCCGGCATCGCGCGGGTACGGAAATCTGCTGGCGACGTCCTCCGGCATCCAGTCCAACGCCAATCAGAACGGCGGCGTCAACCCGGGCATGATCTTCTTCACGTCACGCGGCGGGCGCAGCAACGAGGGCACCATCCAGATCGACGGGATGAACGTCGGGTCGGCGTTCAACGGCGGCGGCGTGGCCGGCTACGGTTACGACACCACCAACGCCCAGGAAGTGCAGCTCACCGTGGCGGGAGGGCTCGGCGAAGCCGATCGGGGCGGCCCCCAGTTCAACATCGTGCCCAAGACGGGCGGGAATATGTTCAACGGGACCGGCTTCGGCAGTCTGGCCGGGAAATGGTCGGTTGGCAACAACGTCGACGATACCCTGAAGTCGTACGGCATTCCGGCGCCGACCGAGATCATCAAGAACTGGGACGCCAGCTTCGCGGTGGGCGGCCCGATCATGCGCGACAAGGTGTGGTTCTATTCGGTTGCGCGGACGTTTGGCGAGTACACCAACCTGGCCGGCCGCTTCGGGAATCTCAATGCCGGCGACCCGGCCAAGTGGAACTACGTCGTCGATCCGAGCATCAAGTCGCGTTCCGCGGGCAGCCGGAAAATCGTCGGGACGCGGGTGACCTCGCAATTGTCGGAGCGGAACAAGATCAGCGGCTACTTCGACTACCAGTTCACCTGCAATGGGAGCTCGTACGTCAAGGACGCCGGTCAGTGCCGAGACCGCGGCGACGACTGGATCGCCGTCTACGGGTTCGGCACCTGGTCGCCGGAGGCGAGCCAGTCGCAAAAGGGCGCCGAGCACATCATGCAGTTCTCCTACTCGGCGCCGCTGACCAACAAGCTGTTGCTCGAAGCGGCCGCGTCGCAGTTCCTGAGCAACTGGAACCCGACGTCCCCGGCGGGCGCGCTCAACGAGTTGCCCTTCATCCCCGTGCAGGAGCGGAGCCTGGCCGGCGGCGTGCCGGTGCCCAACATGGTGTACCACGGCTATGCCGGTCTGAATAACAACCACCAGACGCACAACGTCTGGCGCGCGTCGCTCTCTTACGTGACCGGCGCGCACAGCATGAAGGTCGGCTACTCCGCCGCGTACGAAGTGACCGACATCTTCGGCGACTTTGCGACGCACGGGCTTCAGTACCGCTTCAACGCGGGCGTGCCCGACCTGATCACGCAGCGCATCACGAAATGGCAGCAGGCCAACCGCACCCGGTACGACGCCTTCTACCTGCAGGATCAGTGGACGCACAACCGCCTGACGGTGCAGGGCGCGCTGCGCTACGAGAATGCGCGGAGCTTCTTCCCCGAAGGGTTGAACGGGCTGTTGACGGACAGCGTGTACGGCGGGCCGCCGAGGACGTTGCCGGCTGCGAAAGGTGTGAACAGCTACAACGACATCGCGCCACGCATGGGGATGGCGTACGACATCTTCGGCAACGGCAACACGGCGGTCAAGGTGAACCTCTCCAAGTACTGGCAGTATGCCGCCAACGACGGCGTGTATATCGGCACCAACCCGGCGTCGACGTTCGCGCAGACGGCCAACCGCGCCTGGACCGACGCCAACGGCAATTTCAATCCGGACTGCGACCTGCAGAACCCGCTGGGCCAGGACAATCGGGCGAAGGGCGGCGACCTCTGCGGCGCGCTCGACAATCAGAACTTCTTCACGTTCCGGCAGACCGGATCCGCGGCGGGCACGGCGACGCAGACGGACCCGGCGCTGCTCAGCGGCTGGGGCGTCCGTCCGTACGACTGGCAGTTCAGCGCGTCGGTCCAGCAGAAGATCCTGCCGCGCGTGTCGGCCGAGCTCGGCTTCAGCCGGCGCTGGTGGGGGAACTTCACGGTGACCGACAACCGCGCCATCGGGCCCCAGGACTTCGATATCTACACGTTCACCCCGCCCTCGGACCCGCGTCTTCCCGACAGCGGGCAGCCGGCTTCCTACTACCTGAGGAACAATCGGACCGCGTTCGGCGCGGTCGACAACTACCTGACCCTCGCCAGCAATTACGGCGACATGATTGCGTACTGGCAGGGCCTGGAATTGAACGTGAACGCCAGGACGAGCAACGGCATCACGGTGCAGGGCGGCTTCACCGTGGGAGCCGGCGTTCGGGATCTCTGCGACGTCGCGAAGGCCGTCCCCGAGGTGTACACGACCGTTGGCATGCTTCTGAGTGCGCCAACGTCCCCGATCGCGCAGGCGTCGGCGTGCCGCGTCGAGGAACCGTGGCTGTGGGCCTGGCGCGGGCTGGCCAGCTACTCCGTCCCGAAGATTGACGTGCAGGTGAGCGGCATCTTCCGGTCGCAACCCAACGTCACAGCCACCAACGATCCCGCGTCCAACGGCCTGGCGATGAACGCCACCTACTTCCAGAGCAACGCGGCGATTCAGGCAGCGCTGGGCCGTCCGATCGCCGGCGGCGCGACGACCGTGGCGCTCGACCTGGCCAAGCCGGGTCAGGTCTATCCGGACCGGCTCAACACGGTGGACATGCGCTTTACGAAAATCATCAAGGTCGGCCGCACGCGCACCAACGTGGGCGTCGACTTGTACAATCTCTTCAACGCGAACACCGGCACCTCGTTCAACCAGAATTTCGGTACTGACGGGTCCACCTGGCTGCGCCCGAACGCCATCCTGAACCCGCGCTACGTGCGTTTCAACGCCACCTTGGACTTCTGATGCCGGGAGCGTCGTCGGTCGCCGCCGTCGGGTTCGTCGACGGCAAGTCCTGACTGTCGCTCGATTGTGTCCCGCCGCCTGCCACGCCCGGATGCCTCGAGGTATCCGGGTGTGGGCGAGGCGCGCTCGCGGTGTCTGCACCCAGACAATGTCACGGTAAACTAGGGACTCAGGTCCCCAGCGTGCGCCCGTAGCTCAGCGGATAGAGCACCCGCCTCCTAAGCGGGGGGCCGGCAGTTCAATTCTGCCCGGGCGCACCAATTTCATCTTCATTGGTTGCGGTGATACGTGCGGAAGACGGTCAAGCCACGGGGCCATCTTCGCGATTGACCGGAGCAGAGGCGGGAAAGAGTTAGAGCCGCGTGTTCTGCAGGTGCGTGTTGAGCACTTCGATCTCGCGCTTCAACGCCTCGAATTTTTGCTGGTCCTCGCGCGTTCCGCTCGATGCGGTCGCGAGATCGTCGGCAATCATGATGAGACGCAGTAATCGTTTCAGTACAAACCGCGTCTCGGGCGAGTTCACTCGACAGATGCTATCAGAAAATAGCCTGTAATTGGTTGTGAAACAAGCACTTAGGCGGACGCTTCTGTCGTATCGTGATACATGTAGCGGTGTATGAAGACGCGTCAAAAGTCCGAAACGGCGATGGGCGCGTCTGGATGTCGGACATGCTGAGCACGACACGACCGACCCGCGAGCCGGCGTCCACAGCAACTCGGGAGAATTTGCATCACGCTTGACGGATCGGCGTGAAGCTTGTTGTGTCGTGGTGGAAAGGGCCCGCGAGAACAATGGCGCCGATCCCGCGCTGCGCCGGCCCCACCAGGAGCTGTGGTGCAGCCCTTCGCAGATTCCCCGGGCGCACCATATATACTGCTGGGACCATCGGCTGCGGCTGGCGGCATTCGAAATGGACCCTCGAGCGCACAGGTGACTCATGGCCGACGCAGATGACGACGGCGGCGCGCGACGCCGCGCGCTCTCGCCCATCCTGGGTGCCGACCAATTCCGCCCGCTGTCCGCTCTGGTCAAGGTGGAGGTCGCCGGGCGGACTCATCGAGGCAAAGTACGGCCCCTCAACACCGATCACTACCTAATCATCCGGCTCAGCCGGCAGCAGGAAACCCTCCTGTCGAGCCTGGCGAAAGCCGATCTGCCCGACACCTTCAACGAGTCCGGATACGTCATGCTCGTCGCCGACGGCCTCGGCGAAGCGGGCAGCGGCGCCGTGGCCAGCCGCCTCGCGCTCAGCACCTTCGCCCACCTGGCCGTTCACTTCGGACACTGGAACGTGCGCGTCGATGCGCGCACGGCGGCTGATATCATCGACCAGTACGAGGCCGCGTACGGGCGCCTCAACGACGCAGTGATTCAGCGGGCCCGTGCGAACCCCGAGCTCGCCAACATGGCGACCACGCTGACGGCCGCCTACAGTGCGGGCGACGAGCTCTTCCTCATCCACGTCGGCAACTCACGCGCGTATCTGTTCCGTGACGGCCACCTGACGCAGATGTCGAGCGATCAGACGGTCGCGCAGCGCATGAGCGAGAACAGCGGGCCCGCCTCCGTGGAGCGCGCCACGGAAGACCTCCGGCACATCCTCACCGAGACGATTGGCGGACGCGCCGGCGGACCGAGGATTCAGGTGGAGCATTTCCGGCTGTGGGACGGCGACCGCGTCCTGATCTGCACGGACGGATTGACCGATCAGGTGGACGACGAGCAGATCGCCGAGATCCTCACGCCGTATCGCAGCCTCGAGGAGCAGTGCGAGGCGCTGATCGACCTCTCGCTCGAAGCGGGCGGGCAGGACAACGCGACGGCCGTCATGGCGCACTACTCGATTCCGAAACCCTGAGGACGATGATGAAGATGACTATGAAACGGTCGCTGACGATCGGAGTGCTGGCACTCGGAGCGGCCCTGGGCGCGGCCGGCTGTGCGACGACGCCCGTTGCGCAGGGGAGCGCGAACACCACCGCGACCGCTCGGAAAGAGCTGGAAGGGAAGTGGACGCTGTTGACCATGGTGGTCAACTCGCCGTCCGGCAGGCGCGCCACTCCGCAGGCGTCGGGCGATCTCACGCTGGACGAGTTCGGTAACCTGACGATCCAGTACCGCCTGACCGATGCCGGCCGAGCCGCTCTCGAAGCCATCGACGTCAAGTCGCCGAACCCCGTCATCTCGGCGACAGGCCGCGTCGCCATCGATCCGCAGCGCAAGATGGTCACCTACATGCCACCCGACGCGAACGCCCGGGCGCTCGACGCGGACCTTGCGGCCAGGCGTGCGAACCCGCTCGCCGTCGAGCACACGCGTTACTACAGCGTCGCGTCGAACGGCATCCTCACGCTCATCACGCGGCACGAGAACGGCAAGGAAGCCACCAGGTCCACCTGGAAGCGTTCCTCCTAGTCGTAGCGTCCGCCTTCAGGCGGACGTTCGTGGGCCGGCTGAAGCCGGCCGCTACGGTGCGGGGTCGCCATGTTCATGACTGGGCTCGAACATCACGTAGAGCGCCGGCAGGACAATGAGAGTCAGCGCGGCGGCCGAGAACAGGCCGCCGATGATCACGACGGCGAGCGGGCGCTGCACTTCCGACCCGATCGCGTGTGAGAGCGCCATCGGCGTCAGCCCGAGCATCGCCAGCAGCGTCGTCATCAGCACGGTCCGCAGCCGCACGACCGACCCGTCGAACGCCGCCCGATACGCGCCGATGCCTGAGCGCCGCAGCTGGTTGAAGTAGCTGACCATCACGACGCCGTTGAGAACGGCCTGCCCGAACAGCGCGATGAAGCCGATCGCGGCCGAGACGCTCAGGTGGATCCCGGTGACGTACAGGGCCAGGATGCCGCCGACGAGCGCGAACGGGACGTTCGCGAGGATCAGCGCGGCGTGCTTGACCGAGCCGAAGGCGTTGAACAGCAG
>Ga0068865_100001336_pt1 | contig 14349 bp, 16 predicted proteins | sample KBSMisM12_FD_75293 | JGI IMG/M metagenome (GOLD analysis project Ga0068865, IMG submission 75293) | Miscanthus rhizosphere microbial communities from Kellogg Biological Station, Michigan, USA - KBS Miscanthus M1-2 | ecosystem: Host-associated > Plants > Roots > Rhizosphere > Soil ...
CCCTTTTCATTGCTGGTCTCTCGAGATGCTTCAGCTTCTCGAATCGGCACGCATCGGGCCTCGCGGGGCGCCGCTCAGATCCCGCCTACGGGGCGTTCCGCAAGTTGCCGAGCATCAGCAGCAGTTGCCCGAGACTCGTGACCGGATACGACGCGTTTCTCAGACGGACGGCGTTCCCAAAGCTCGCGAACTGGCTGAAGTCCGAAGTCGACGCGTAGATCGGCGTGATCCGGCCGCTGAGGCCGGATGTGATGTAGGACAGCAGGGCCATCCACCCCTTCAGCTCTGGTAAGCCGGGCGTTCCCGGCGCCGCGTCAACCCTATTCGACAGAATCGCCGGCAGGTTGTCGGGTGAGAGAACCATCGTCCCAGACGCCGACTGATACGGCGTGACGGTCACGCCTAATTCGCCGCCGATCGCGTTAATCAGTAAGAGCGTGTACAGGTCCACGACGATTCGAACCCGCTTCGCTTCCGGCAAGACGGTGACGCCCTCGTGAACGAGCTGTACCTCCGTTTGGTCGATCAGAGGCGCGCGTCAAGCTTGCCACACTCGCCGAGCTCGATCCCGAGCAAGCCCGCGTCGTCGAGCTCCGGTTTTTCGCCGGACTCACGGTCGAAGAGACTGCTCTTGCGGTCGGTCGATCACCGCGAACTGTCAAACGTGAGTGGCGGTTGGCGAAAGCCTGGCTCTATAGCCGGCTGCGTCCGTTGTGACACCCAGGCGCACGGCCGACGGACGATCGTGCGCGGCGGCGATCGTCACGCGGGCAGGGCGGTGAACGGCCTCGCGACGTCCACCCTCAGGTGCATCCTTTCGTGATATGAACAGTCGTTCGTTCAAAGGAGCCCGACATGGTTCGGCGAACAATTCTTTGCACGCTCGGATCGGTCTCGCTATCGTTGATCATGTGGACGGCCGCTGCGAACGGGCAGAGTCCCGCCTCGCTGGCGTCCTTTCATTTCCTTCTTGGCCAATGGGAAGGGATCGGCGATCAGGCAGGCGCGACTGGTGGGTTCACCTTTGCGCCGAGCGTACAGGACCGTGTGATCGTCCGGACAAACTACTCGACCACACCGGCGACGGGTGATCGGCCGGCATCCCGACATGATGATCTGATGGTCATTTATGTCGACGCGGGCGTCATCAAAGCAGACTATTTCGATAGCGAAAACCACGTCATACGATACGTCGCCACGGGCCGGCCCGGCGAGGTGGTGTTTGTGAGCGAGGCCAAGGGCTCTGAACCGAGATACCGCCTGAGCTACATCAGTAGTTCAGCGACGACACTCAAAGGGACCTTCGAGATCGCTCCCGCTGGACAACCGGACACCTTCAGTTCCTACCTGACCTGGACCGCGCGCAAGTTGAAATGACCACGAACCTTCGTCAGAGGAAACGGTCGATGAACAAGCTTGTACGGCGCCCTTGCAGTCGACGATCATCCAGGCGAAGCACCAGGGCGTGCACGTCCGGGGTCACTTACCGATCGTCGCTTCAACGTCGCGGAGGAGTTGGTCGCTCGTCACCATGATCGGATAGCCCCATGACATCGGTACCGGCACGGGATCCTTCCACTTGGAGCCGCGTTCATACACGAAGAATGCGTCCCACATCGCATCGCCTGCGGGCACCAGGGTCGTCTCCGCACGCCGTTCAAGGAACGCAGGCAGCTCGGCGAGGTATCGCGTTCCCACCGCTCGGCCTGCATCCCAGTAGTGAGTCACGCGCGGGTCGGTGAGTAACGCGCCAGGCCACTTCGCCCGAGAATCGCCCGCGTACATGTTGAACCAAATCGCGTAGACTCGCAGGTCCGCGCTCGAGTAGGTCTGCAGGAGGTCATGCTGCGCCCAACGGGCCGCTGTCACACACGCGGGTCAGGTAGGTGACAGCAGCATCAGAATCCTGACCTTGTCGCTCTCGCGGTCGAACAAGGCCGTGAGCTCCGGAATCCCGCCGAGATCCTGCAGAGCGCGCGCGCTGGCCGCGCGCAATGGCGGCGCAATCGCGTGTGACGCCGGCCTCGCCAACAGCGCCGTCGCCGAAAGCGCCACGCTGCAGCTGACGACGAATCCAACCCAGCGCGGCATCACGTTCCGGGCTTCCTGGGGGTGGCGCTGGAAACCGCCGGACAGGACGTGTTCACAGCGGTGAGACATTGATTGCCGGCGAAAGTGTTGTTGTTGCCAGGCGGCGACTGATCCCAGATGTCGACACCGCCCCCGTTCGGCACGCTCGTGGATTGTTGAATCGGCGGGTTGCCGACCGCAAGGTTCTGACGGACCGCGTTGTTGCTGGCCGCCGGGAACACGACGATGCCGTTCGAGTTTCCAACGGCGGTGTTGGCCTCCACAATGTTGTTGCTGCCCATGATGCCGACGCCGAAGTCGACCGCCGGACCGGTCGCGTATCCGTTACCGCTCGTCTCGTTCCACCGGAACGAGTTGTTGTTGCCCTGGATTCATATCCCGCCACACGCCGCACTCGCAGCGCCGTTCCTCACGGCGACGTTGCTTTCGACGCTGATGGCTGAGGAGGTCGGATTGATCCGAATCCCCGACATGCAGTTGGTCGTCGTCGTGACCCCTTGCACCCAGCCCTTGATGGTTGCGATGAAGAGGATGCCGTCGCCCTGGAACCGCTGGATGGTGCCGGGCCCGCGAATGCCGACATTGCCCTGACCGTTCGTGCTGACACCTGGTTCCGTTCCGAGGCTGGTCCCCTTGCACCCGGTGGCCGCATCGTTCGACCCGGTGATCGAAAACCCGTTCAGGTTCAGCGCGATGTCCGGCACGCCGAACGCGATGCAGGGAGCGCCTGTGACCCGACAGATCACGTCTCCTACCAGGCGCGAATTCTCGGAGAGCATCAGCGTTCTCACGATGATGCCGCTGATGTCCTCGGCGGCGGCGGTTGCCGGACGCAGGAATAGCGTGCCGGCGGCGAGCACAAGGACTGCCAACGCTCGACGTCTTTTCATGAATGCCTCGCTTTTTGCCACGACTCCGGATTGGTGCCCTACTTCAATTTCGTCGCAGTCTTCTCGACTGCGCTCATCGTGACCACGTAATAGCCGCCGTCCACCCGTACCGCCATCTGGTTCGACCGGCCGACGTCCATCTTGAGCTCCATCGGTTCGGACTTCTTCATGACCGTCCCGGTCGCCCGAACGCGCTGGTCCAACAGCGCGGACAACCGCTGGTTGCCGTCGGCGGGGAAGTAGAGGACGTTGTCTTGCTCGTTGGCGATGGCCAGCGGCACGCCGCGCGCCAGACATGCCGCGCCGCAGTCTTTGTGTGAAGGAATGCTGGCGGCAGGAGGGTGAATCATGTAGCAGGCAGCGTCGACGACCTTCCCGACCAGTGTGACGGTCGTCGCGTCGGCGAATGCCGCCGCCCCTCGTCCTCCCGAGGCCCGGATTCCGGGGTCGGTCGTCCCGACGATGAGGCCTAGGACCAAGAGGGCTCTCAACGCTGTCATCGTTCACTCCTCCCGTTACGCCAAGGCTTCGCTTGTAAACCGGCCGGTGCCGCCATTCGAGTGAAAAGCAGCCGCCATGGAGTAACGCGTAAACGGACGACGAATTACCTCAGCTCTTGAGCCGGCGGCCGGTCCTGCGTATGCTCGATTCGCCATGACGCCGGAACGTTGGGCCGTCATCAAAGAGGTGTTCGCCGAAGCGGTTGGGCGCGATCCGGGTGCCCTGGGCAGCTTTTTGGCGCTTCGATGCGGCGCGGACATTCATCTGCGCCAGGAGGTTGAGCGCCTGCTTGCCTCGCACCGTGCTCCGGCCGCCTTCATCGACCATTCGCCCTTCGACGGCATGACCGCCGACCTGGTCGCACATGGCCGCTTCACCAGTTCGACGCGCGGTCACTATCGTCTCGGCCGCCGCATTGCCGTTGGCGGAATGGGCGAAGTCTATGAGGCGATCGACGTCCGCACGGACGGCCGCGTGGCGATCAAGGTGTTGTCGGACGACGCGCCCGCCGCCAGCGACCGGCTCAAGCGTGAGGCTCGCCACGGATCAGCGCTGGATCATCCGAACATCTGCAAACTCCTCGACATTGGCGAAGACGACGCGGCCCCGTACATCGCGATGGAATTCCTGGAGGGGACGAACCTTCGCGACGCGATTCCCGAGGGTGGCTTCGACTCGGCCACGGTGATCGAACTCGCCCTGCAGCTCGCGGCAGCGGTCGAACACGCCCACGCGCGGAGCATCATTCATCGCGATCTGAAGAGTGCCAACATCATGCTGTTGGCGGACGGTCGGCTGAAGGTGCTGGATTTCGGGCTGGCCCGGCGGCTGCCGCGTGAAGTGGAATGCGCGGTCTCGGTTGCATCTCAAACCGACGCTGGCGTGATTGCCGGCACCCTGAGCTACCTGGCCCCCGAAGTCCTCAAGGGGCAGCGCGCTGACAGTCGAAGCGACATCTGGGCGTTCGGGATCGTACTTCACGAGCTGTTGACCGGGCGTCAGCCCTTTGATGGCCGCACGCCATTCGAGTTGACGTCAGCGATCCTTCGCGAGCCTCCGCATGAGCTGATCGCGCGTGTGCCGCCGGCCCTGCGCATCATCCGGGACAATTGCCTGGCAAAGGATCCGGCCGAGCGTTATCAGAATGGCGCGGACCTCGTCGCAGCGCTGCGCGCCATGCAGTCCGGACGGCGGGTCCGACGACGCACCAGCCGGCCAATTTCGCGGACGACGGTGATGGCCCTCACTGCCATGACGGTGTGTGTGGTCCTTGCGACCGCGTGGTTCGTTATCGCTGGCCGATCGTCCACGGTCGGCCACCGTGGAGTGTCGGTCGCGATCCTGCCGTTCCGCGACCTGTCAGGCGAGTCCGGTCAGGGGTTTTTCGGCGACGGCATCGCCGAGGCATTGATCGATCGAATGGGAACCATTGAAGCGACGCGGGTCTTTTCGCGCGAATCCGTGATCCGCTTCCGTAACGAGCCGTCGCTCGATGCGATCAACAAGGCGTTGGCCCCGAATGCGGTCGTTCGCGGATCAGTCAGTCAAGCCGCCGGACGCGTTCAGCTGACCGTCGAACTACTTGATGCCGCGACGGGACACCTCGTATGGCAGCAGACATACGCGCGACCCGCCAATGAGATCCTCGCGCTGGAGAACGATGTCGTCTTTACCGTCGCCGAGCGGCTCGGGATACCTCTCTCTACGGCGCGGCGATCGGCGATGCGTGTGGTACGCGCGGTCGATCCCGTTGTCTACGAGTCGTACTTGAAGGGCCGTTTCCAATGGAATCGACGCACGACCGGGTCGCTCGACCAGGCGGTCGCGCTCTTTTCCGCGGCAATCGCCCGCGACCCCACCTACGCTCCGGCCCATGCCGCGCTTGCGGACTGTTATAACCAGCTTGGCACCGTGTTGGTGGGAAGCGCATCCCCGGTTGATATGCGTCCACGAGCGAAAGCGGAGGCGATCTCCGCGATCCAGATCGACGATGCACTCGCCGAAGCCCACGCCACGTTGGCGTACATCAGTCACTACGATTGGGATTGGCCGACAGCCGACCGGGAGTTTCGACGGGCGCTCGAGCTCAATCCCAATCTGGCGCTCGCGCACGCGTGGTACAGCAACTACCTGATCTCGCGCGACCGAGATGACGAGGCGGTCGCTCAGGTGAAACGAGCGGAGGAGCTCGACCCCTTTTCGCTCGTTGTCGTCACCAATGTCGGCTGGACACTGTCTAACGCGCGCCGTGCCCCCGAAGCCATTGCGGCATATCGACGGGCGTTGGCCATCGACCCCACATATCTCCAGGCTCACGTGCGACTCGGTGCGGAGCTCGCGAACGTCGGACAATTCGACGAGGCCATTCGCGAGCATCAGAGGGTGATCGACATGACGCAGCGAAGCGCCGTCGGCCTGGCGAGCCTCGCCCAGACGTACGCCAAGGCCCGCCGGCGAGCCGAGGCCGCTGCGGCGCTCGACGAGCTGCTCGAGCTCGCGAAAACAAAGTATGTGTCACCCGTCAACCTATACCTGACCTACTTCCTCCTCGGCGATCTCGACAACGGGTTCGTATGGCTCGAGAAGGCATTCGCCGAACGCTCCAATGGACTGGTGTATCTCACCGCCGAGCCGTCGCTCGATATCGTTCGAGGCGACTCCCGCTTTCGCCGCGCCGTCGAACGCGTTGGACTGCCTCATGCATCCTGACGGACGACCGTCTGAGAGCGTGACGCAGCTGCTGGTCGCGTGGGGTGAGGGTCGGCAGGAGGCGTTGACCGATCTGCTGCCACTTGTCTACGACGAGTTGCGGCGAATGGCGGCGAGCTACCTCCGTCACGAGACAGCCGGGCATACCTTGCAGCCGACGGCGCTGATCAACGAAACCTACCTCAGGCTCGTGGACCAGCGTCGGGTCAGGTGGCGCAATCGCGCACACTTTTACGGTGTGGCTGCCCAGCTGATGCGTCGAATTCTCGTCGACCACGCCCGATCGCAGCATGCGGACAAACGTGGCGCCGGCTGGGAACGGGTCGAACTGACGGACCACGTCGTCACGACCATTCCGACAGGTGCCGACGTGCTGGCGCTTGACGAAGCCCTTCATCGCCTGACGACATTTGATCCGCGACAGGCGCACATCGTCGAACTCCGGTATTTCGGTGGACTGACGATCGACGAAACCGCCGAAGTACTCAAGGTATCGCCCGCGACTGTGGTGCGAGAATGGACAGTCGCGCTGGCGTGGCTGCGAGCCGAACTGAAGCCCCGATGACCGGATCGCCTGCATCAACCCGCGTGTCTTTCCAGGCCTTGCGCACGCCCACTACGCTGGGTAGGTGTTTCAGAGCGGTCCGTTATGCGCGCACCAATACATAGTCCATCGTGAATCGCCGCGCGCTCTTCGCCTGGTCGCCGTGAAAGAGTCCGAGCGACCCGGAGAACAGGAGTTTGGCGAACGGGCCGCGGATATCCGTCGTCCATCGGCCCACGATATAGGTGGCATCGACGACGCGAGACTCCTTTTTCAGCGTCGAGTAGCGATCGCCGGTGAAGTGCTCGCTGACGAAGTCGGGCAGGACGTGATCCAGATTCGGCGACACGGTGAAGGCGGCCTGCAGCGTTCCGGAGGGATCGGGGGACATGCGCAGCGAGCCGATTGTGGTGGCCTGATTCGACGTGGCAATGGCGTCGAGGCGCCAGGACCCGGACAGGTCTTCTGCTGTCGGTGTCCGGCCTCCATTGAAGAGCAGTTCGTGATCGGCCGTCCCCATCTGAGCGAAGGTGAATCGCCTGGCGAGCGGAGCGCTGAAGCCGCGCCTGCCGTCGGGAAAGCGGCCGCTGTAGCCACGATAGATGATCAAGTCCGGCGACACGGCTTTCATGACGTCGTAGAAGATATGCTCGAACACCGGGTCGGTGTAGCGGAGGAGGATGTAGCGTCCAGGATCCAGATCGTTCGTCCGCCGGTCGATGGTCACCTCTTCGAGAAGATGATTCACCAGAATTCGTCCGTTGACGTAGATCGTCTCACCGAGGAATTTGCCGCCTTTTTTCCAGAACCGCTTGGCGTAGCCGGTCGAGAGACGCTCGAGGGTGTTCCGTACGGGCAAGCCCTTGGGAAGGAAACCCTTCCAGTTGGCGTCGTTGTAAAGACTCTGGCTGGCGACGTCGACCGTGTGGGTGCCGCCGTTCTGCAACCCTTCGAGCGGCAGCGTTTCCGCGGCTCGGAAAGCGGCGTCCATCCGGACGTCGTCCCAGTCGACGAGATCCTTGATCTGGAGATCCGAACCCAACGTTCCTTGTCCGCTCGGTGGTCCCTTGCGCAACGCCATGCTCGCTCCTTGCAGCCTTACAGCCGCTGGCGAGTTATTCAAGCACAGATTGGCGGGGGTACGAAGCCGCGTGCGTGATGTGGTCCTCGTATTTGCGTAAAAGTGATCCCGCAAGGTATCGAGCGCCGAGCGCACGTCGGCCGCGCGTTGCGGTTGAGGTAGCGCTGAAGGAGACGGCGAATCCGGTCCCCGGCGGTTGATCGCCGGCAGGCGACCTCTTATCATCTCTGGCAGTTCGGAAGACCATCCATACTCGTTGTCTCCAGAGAGGTGAATGCTTTGGCCAAAGTCTCGACTACTGTCGAAATGTCGATCGCCGCGCCACGAGCGGCGTTCTACAAGTGGCTCGTTCCGGGCGTGTTCGCCAACCAGTTGGAAACAGTGCTGCGCGATGCCGCGTCACTTCCGGGCGTCGCAAAGACGACGGACACGACGGGGCCGTGGGACGTGCCAGGGTCCACACGCATCGTGCATCTCACGGACGGCACCACGTGCCGCGAGACCGTGCAGGAGGCGACGGCGCCCAACTCTTTCGCCTACCGCCTCACCGAGTTCTCCAGCCCGCCCGTCGCTGCGCTCGTGAAACAGGCGGGCGGTCAGTGGTGGTTCACCGACGAAGGCGCCGGCACCCATGCGAAATGGACCTACACCGCCGAAAGCAAGAACGACCTGGCGGTCATCGTGCTCACGCCCGTCATCAAGATCCTCTGGAATCACTACATGACCCACGCGCTCGAGGCGATCAAGGCCCGCGCCGAAGCCGAGGTCGGGAAACACCCGCGATGAAGCCCTGGAATTTCGACCTGGTCAACCTGCACGGCCAGCAGGAAGTGACGGACGAGGACCGCACCTACCGCGGGTCGCGATACGCGGAGCTGCGTCAAGCCTTGTACGAGAATCCGTACCGCGACGGCGCCAGCGGCCAGGTGCCGGGCCCGCTGCCGATGTTCCAATCGACCATCGCCAACGCCTGGCGTGGCGCGTTTGGCCATGGTCCCGACTTGTTGAAGCAGGCGTCGGCCCGCGTGATCGATTCGCGGGCAGACCTGCGTTGGGGCGCGGATCGCAAGGGATATCGACGGATCCTCGCGCCCAACGGCATCTGCGTCCTTGGATCGTGGGAGATCACGGAGGAGACGCCCTATTCGGGCTATTTCAAGAAGGGCGCGCAGGGGCTGACCATCGCGCGATTCTCGTCGGACGGCAACGAAACCAAGCGCGGCGAGCGTCGCTCGATCAGTATCGGACTGAAGATCTACCCGACGATGGACCCCAACCATCCGACGCCGCTCATCCCGGCCAGCGTCATCGCCCAGGAAGATCTCGGCGGCATGCACACGGACTATCTCAATGACGTGGAGCTGCGCAACGCGCCGAACGTCACCGCCTCGCGCCGCGGCATCTTCGTGCTCATCATTGCCCACGCCGGCATGATCTTCCAGGACCTGGACAAAGTCGCCGACAGCCGGCAGGTGTACGAGGTGGCCGAGCTGGGCAAGCCGGCAGAAGAGCCGACCAAGAGCCCGCAGCACCTCCTGCTCAAGATGGCGGAGGGGCAGAAGCGGATCGAAGGGGAGGCGCTCGATTTCAGAGATGAAATCTACCGTCATCTGTTCAAGGACGGCGGCGACACCCCGACCGGATCGATCGACTTCGACATCTCGGTCTCGGACAACGGCAAGAAAAGCGGCTTCCCGGGGCTGGAGAAGGTCACCGTCACCGACTGGAAACGCATCGGCCGCCTGCGATTCACCGAAGCCGTGGCGTCCTATAACGCCGATCATGTCGTGCAGTTCCATCACCCGGGGTGGCGCGACAATGCCAACGACGTGAAGACCGCCATTCGGTCCGGCGAAAAACGCGTCCGCTGATCGCCATGCCTCGACACGTCGACGCCGCACACGGATTCCGGGACCGTTCGCACGCCCCGCAGACGGAGGTTCGTCATGGCAGATGATCCATCAGGCGCTCCCGGCTCGTCGCACCCGGGGTTGCGCAACCTGTTCTCGTATCCCCTGATGGCCGCGATCACCGAACGGCGCACGAGGAGAGTCGCGCGGGGCACCTCGATTTCGTCCGGGCCGATCAGCCACACCAGCAGCAATGCCCCTGCGCCGCTGTCACCGCTTGAAGAAGCCGTGCTCATCGTGTCGACCGGTCTGACGGGCCGGGTCACGATGCACGACGTCCCGGCGAACAATGAGGACGGGAGCCCGCGCTTTTCCGCGCCGCTCATCAACGTGCTCGCCCGCTCGGCCAGCAGCATCGACAACGCGCAGGCGGTGTCGTTCTTTCTGATCAACGACGAAGGCACGTGGCTCATCAAGCATTCGCGCAACCAGCAGGCGATGGATGCGCTGGCCAAGCTGCCGGAGCGGTGGGAGGATTGGACGGAGGCCAACTGGATCGCGGCTGCCGACAGCCTCAAGCATCGGCTGTACAAGGAGCGCCTGGATTTTCCACGCCACTGGCCGTACTACTTCATCTGGAACCGGCAGCTGTCGAACCGGCCGGGCACGACCATTCTCCTGCCGATCGTCGACCTGACGCGGCAGTTCATCAATGTCGTCCTGAGCCTGCTGTCGGAGGAAGACGGCCAGCGACCGTTGTTCGTGGACGACTGGCAGCCGTTCCGCCCGAACAGCCCGCTCGATTTGGCCGCCCTGGCCGGCAGCTTTACGGGGCTGGTGCCGAGGATCTCGTATCAAATCATCGGCGGCGCCAAACGCGCGCAAGGCGACTGGCTCAATTCGAAGTATCCCGCGCCGATCGGCCTGGCGAACACGCTGCGTACCGATTACGAAACGTTCTTCCAACTTCAGAACCTGATGCTGATCGCGCAGGCGATGGGACTCGGCGGCTGGATCCACGCGGCGGTCGGCGCTCCGTATCTCTACGAACGCGATCCGTCCCAGGGAAAGTTTGGTATCGAGTTCCGGATGCAGCATCCGGATAAGAAATGGCTGCACTGGCCTCCGCTTCCCGCTACGCTCGACAACCCCATCGGCATCGATGGCGTCCTCGAGTCGTTGACGCCGCCATACGTCAAGTCGATGGACGCGGCTGTCGATCAGGTCATCGAAGAAAAGTACGGTCCGGCGGGAACCTACGGCGACAAGAAGATCTTCGACGCCGCGTACCGGCAGCCGGCATTCGGCGACGAGTTCCTGAAGATGGCCAACCGTCGGCCGTCGGCGGAGGCGATCGACTATACCAAGGAAATCTGCAACTACATTTACGACACCTACGGCCGGTTTCCGGCGCACGTCAATGCGTTTCACCTCCCGGGTGTCTGGCTGCAGTTTTCCCATCTGGAGCTCGAGTTCTACGACAAGTACTTCAAGGCCGATATGTATCAACGGCAGGCCGCACACGACGAGATCTGGGGAGGGCACTGACGGCCGCAGCGGAAGCGTCGTCTGAGAGCGAAAGCCGGAACGAGAGTTACCGCCGCTCGGCGGCTTTCTTCACCGCCGCCTCGATCTGCCGATGCAGATCCGGAGGCGCGCCGTAAAGGACGCTGGAGCGCCGGCCCTGCGCGTCATAGACGATCAGCTTCGGCACTGCGGCGACGGCGCCGAAGGCTTTGATGACCTCGGGCGTGCCCATCACAATCGGGTAGTTCGGCTTGAACGAGCTCGCCATCGTCCTGACGGCGTCGAGCTTCGAATCGACGGCGATCGCGAGTACGGCCACGCGGTCGCCGTACTTCTTCTGAAGCGATGGCAGCCACGCCATCGTCTCCCGGCAGGGCGGGCACCACGTCGCCCACATCTCGACGATGACCGGCCGGTTGGCAAGACGGGCGGCATCGATCGCGGCGCCGGAAATATCCTGCAAGGAGAGCGCGGGCAGCGTCGCGGCGCCTTCCGCCGCATCCGCTTCGGTGGTGACGTCCGCGACGTCGAGGCCGGTGACCGCCTCACCTGCAAGGCGGCGCACGATGGCGCGGCGAAGATCGTCTTTGAACCGTCGCTGATTGGCCGGCTCGAGCCACGGCACGTAAAGCCCGCCGCTGACGTCCTCGGCGCCGCCGAACCCGAAATCCTTGGGCCGCGCGACGAGGACCTCGTCCACGAAGACGACCGGGTATCGGCGGACGCCGAACCTGGTCGCCATCTTCGAGCTGCCGTACTCCTCGACGACGACGCTCACCTTGCCACCGAACTCCTTCGCCACGTCCCGGACCAGCAAACTTGCTGGATCGGAAAGGTTTCAGGTGAACGGCCAGCGCACCAGCGTGATGGTGACGGCGGCGTTGGCGTTCGAGGTGCCGGCCGGCGCGGCGGTCGCAATCGCAGCACGATATGCGGGGATGAGATCTTCGATCACCGTGGAGGCGCCGCGGCGAAGATCGGCGTTATCACCCGAGAGGCCTTCTTCGGCGAACTGGACCCACAGGTCGGCGATGCTGTGATCCTCCGCCGCGGGCAGCGTTGCGCGCACGGCGGCCATCCGTTCGGCCGTGGCGTCGGCGCCGGCGGGACCGCGCAGCGGCGCGAAGAGATAGCGGGACAACAGGTATTCGAACAGCGCGCCTTCGAGCGCGCCGCGATCGTTGAGCGATCGCGCCTGCTTCAACGCCGCGCTCGCGCGGATGTAGGTCGAATGGTTCGCGGGTTCCATGGTCTCGTACGCGGTCGTCATCTCGCGATCGAATGCCGCGAGCTCCGATCCGATCGATCGAAACGGCGGCCGCCGTCCCGCGTCGGACCATGTGCCGGCGCGGACGAACGCCGCATAGTCCATCACCGCTCGTGATTCGCCGAGGTAGTACAGTCCGGCCTCGGTTCCGGAGTCTTCGGCGTAGGGACGGCTTGCCCGATACGTCGTCGGCCCGCGATCCTCGGCTGCTTCCGCCAGCGCATCGACGGCGGCCGGAGCTCGCCCCGCCTTCCCGCTGTGAGCTTTTGGCTCACCGAGCTCCGTCCACTTCTTGACGAAATCGTTTGGTGACCGCACCCCTGCCGACGCGGCAAATGCGAACGCCGCGGCGCCTTCGTATGGCGCTTCGAGGATGTAGAGAGCCTGGAATGTCCGGTGTGCGTTCAGTGCGTTCTCAGCGCGCTCGAGCCGCTGCAGCAGCGCGGCCCGATCGTTTTCGGGTACGTTCGCGCGGATCTGCGAGCGCACGCGCGCGAGCTCGCTGTGAATCGAATCGATCGGACCCTGCGGCTCGCCGGCACCGAGAGCTGATGCGGTGAAGAGGACGATCGCGGCGACAGCCCATCGAGCCATGAAGAATGACGCTCATGCTAGCGCCTGGCCGCGCGGCTGGCAACGATCCGTATGCGATCGAAAGCTGTTTCGAATTCGAACGGTGCTCGAAAGCGGAAGACGACCGACATGTTTTCGACGAAAGTGCCCTATGAGCGTAGAGAGGGACAAGAATGAACCTGAAGAAAAGTGCACTCTGGGCCGTAGGCTGTTTTGTCGGCGTGTTCGTCAGCAGCGCGGTCTTCGCTCCAAAGCTGTCTGCGAAGATCAAGTCCGCCATCGTCGAGATCGCGCTGCCAAGCAGCCCATTTTTCGGCCAGACAGCCGTGACCGTCAACGACATTCATTTCGGTACTGGTTCCGACGAAGGGACGCTCGGCATCACCAATCTGGTGGTGACCAATTTCAACAACGTCGTCTCGACCGTCCACATCTTCCAGCCAGAGCTGAGCCCCAACGCAGCCACATGTTTTGGACCGATTACCGGCGGCGGTGGCCCTTTCAGCATCTCCATGACGCTGAGGCTCCAGCCCAATCAAACGCTCACCATACCGTTCCCGACTCCGTTGGTCATCCCCGCCGTCAACGGCCACTCGTGCATCGCCGCGGACGGTCCTCCGGGATTCTTCGAAGTCAGCGTTATCGGCTTCGTGAACTGATCCGACTCGCATCCGCGTGACACTGCAGGCGTCGCCGGATGCGTTCGCCTTCTGCGGCAGAGAAGTGGAACTGGCCTTGTGCCACGCCGTTCAGGACGTCGGTCCGAGTCCAGACGGGCCGCATCAGTCCGAGGCCCGTATGGGCGTGCGGGCCGAGCAGCAGATGGCCCAGTTCGTGCGCGATCACAAAGCCGAACAGGACCTCCGGGGAGACGCCGTACCTGTCCGCCAACTCCTGCACATCACTGTAGAACACAGAGATTGCCGGGACAGTCGGCAACGGCGTCGCGGAACCCAGCACGCTGGCTGTGGTCGGCGAATGGTTGCCGTGGTCGAGCAACGTCAAGTCGACGACGAAAGGCTTCGAAGGAACGGATGTCAGCCGACTCGAGTTGTCCCAGACGATCGCCACGTCAACTCGCTCGAACAGCCGCGCCGCCTGCTCGAGGGCACGTCGTCGGACCGTGAGAGGGGCGCCGACAAGATCGATGACGCGCACGGCGATGGCACGCGACGGCTCGACGCGCTCGGCCGCCCTCACCGGTACCACCATCGCCGCCATCATCCACACGACACCGACGATCGGTAAGCGGGGCCACACAAGCGCTACTCCTTGCAATCCTCTTTGCGACTTCGTCAGCGGGTGTGACAGGCGGT
>Ga0068865_100001350_pt1 | contig 14286 bp, 10 predicted proteins | sample KBSMisM12_FD_75293 | JGI IMG/M metagenome (GOLD analysis project Ga0068865, IMG submission 75293) | Miscanthus rhizosphere microbial communities from Kellogg Biological Station, Michigan, USA - KBS Miscanthus M1-2 | ecosystem: Host-associated > Plants > Roots > Rhizosphere > Soil ...
TGCAGGACCCGGCGCTCGCCTTCCACCCGCCCTTTCTCTACGCGGGCTATGTCGGCCTTTCCGTGGCCTTTTCCTTTGCCATTGCGGCTTTGATCGATGGCAAGGTGGACGCCGCCTGGGCCCGCTGGGTAAGGCCGTGGACGCTCGCCGCCTGGATGTTTCTCACCATCGGCATCAGCATGGGAAGCTGGTGGGCCTACTACGAACTGGGCTGGGGCGGCTGGTGGTTCTGGGACCCGGTGGAGAACGCCAGCTTCATGCCCTGGCTGATCGCCACGGCGCTGCTGCATTCGGCCATCGTCACCGAGAAGCGCGGGGCGCTCGCGGGCTGGACGCTGTTCCTGGCGCTGGGCGCCTTCACCTTCTCGATGCTGGGCGCGTTCCTGGTGCGCTCGGGCGTGTTGACCTCGGTCCACGCCTTCGCCGTCGACCCGAAGCGCGGCGTGCTGCTGCTGCTCATCCTGGGCTTCACCGCCGGCGCCGGTTTCGGCCTCTTCGCCTGGCGCGCGCCGCGGCTCAGCAAGGGCGGGGTCTTCGCTCCGATCAGCCGCGAGAGCGCGCTGGTGCTGAACAACATCCTGCTGGCGGCGGCGACGACCGCGGTCTTCCTCGGCACGCTCTTCCCGCTGATCCGCGAGGCCATGACCGGCGAGGCGATCTCGGTGGGTCCGGGCTTCTTCAACATCGCCTTCACCCCGATGATGGCGGTGTTGGCGGTGGTGCTGCCGGCCGGGCCGCTGCTGGCGTGGAAGCGGGGCGACCTGCAGGGCGTCGGGCAACGGCTGATGCTGGCGGCCGCCGTCGCCGTGGGCGCGGGTCTGCTGACCCTGGCCCTGGTGAGCCCCAGGAAGGCGCTGGGCGCCCTGGGCGTCGCCGTGGGCGCCTGGCTGATCGCCGGCGCCGTGACCGAGCTCGCCGAACGTACGCGGGCGTTCCGGGTTCCGGCGGCGGACAGCCTGCGCCGGCTCGTCGGCCTGCCGCGCGGGGCCTGGGGCATGACGCTGGCGCACCTGGGCCTGGGCGTCTTCGTGCTGGGCGCCTGCTTCGAGATCGGCTGGCGCGGCGAGGCGGCCGAGACCCTGCCGATCGGCGGCACGCTGGACGTGGCCGGCTACCACCTGGTGCTGGACCGCGTGGCCCCGGTGGACGGTCCCAACTTCGACGCCGACCAGGCGATCATCAAGGCGACCAAGGACGGCGCGCCGGTCTGCACCGGCCGACCCGAGCGCCGCGTCTATCCGGCGGGCGGCCAGACCACCTCGGAAGTGGCCATCTGCTACCGCGGCTTCAGCCACCTCTACATGGTCCTCGGCGAACGGCGCGAGAACCCGGCCGGCAAGGCCGGTCCCCCGGTCTGGCTGGTCCGCGCCTACTGGAACCCGTGGGCGACGCTGATCTTCCTGGGGCCCATCATCATGGCCCTGGGCGGCGTGATCTCGCTCTCCGACCGCCGCCTGCGGCTGGGCGTGGCGGCCCGATCGCGGCCGGCGACGGAGCCCGAGCCCGCGAAGGGCAAGAAACCGCGGGAGCAGCCGGCGTGAGGCTCCGCGTCCTCGCCGCGGCCCTGGCCGGCGTCCTCTGCATGGCGGCCGCGGCGGATCCCTCCGAGCGCCTGGCTGATCCGGGCCAGGAGGCCCGCGCCCGGGCGATCTTCGCCGACGTCCGCTGCCTGGTCTGCCAGAACGAGTCCATCGACGACAGCGAGGCGGACCTCGCCCGCGATCTGCGCCATATCGTCCGCGACCAGGTGAAGGCCGGAAAGAGCGACGCCGAGATCAAGCGCTTCCTGACCGACCGCTACGGCGAATTCGTCTTGCTGACGCCGCGGTTTTCCCTCGCCAACCTGGCGCTGTGGGGCGGCCCGTTCCTGGTGGTGATTTTCGGGGCAGGCCTGTTGATCGCCCGCCTTCGCAACCGTCCCGGGGACGAAGAGTTGTCCCCGGACGACGCCGAACGCGTCAGGCGGCTCGCCGAAACCGATTCCGCCTGACATGATTGCGCCTAACAACGGTCGGATTGGCGGTTGTACGGTGACCTAAACGTAACTTGAGAGCGGTTGCGCTCTGAGGCATCGAACCTAGGTTTATGTGGGCGCGTCAGAGCGTTCGGTCGGCGCGGCAGGGAACAGACGTCTTATGACCTCCAACAAGACCGGTTATCTCCTGGGCGCCGTAGCCGGAGCGGGCGTGATGATCGCCGCCGTCGCCGGCGCCGGGATGCGGTTGCCGGTCGCCCACGCCGACAACGGAGGCCGGCTGATCAAGGCGTCGACCGCGCCGGTCTTCGCCCCGCCGCCGGGCGCGCCGATGTCGTTCGCCGACATCTTCGACAAGGTCGCCCCCGCGGTGGTCTCGATCAACGTCACCAGCCGCGTGGACGCCAATGCGCTGCGCCGCATCCCGGGCTTCGAGAACTTCCCCTTCGACCTGCAGCCGCGGGGCCGCGGCGGTGAAGGCGGCGGCGACGACGACAACGACGGGCCCCCGCAGGGCAACCGCACCGACAAGGGCCAGCCGAAGCTGCCCACCCAGCAGTCGGCCGGCTCGGGCTTCTTCATCTCGCCCGACGGCTACATCGTCACCAACAACCACGTCGTCGAGAACGCCGAGTCCATCAAGGTGGTGCTGAAGGACGAGACGGAGCTCGAAGCGGTCGTGGTCGGCCGCGACGAGGGCACCGACCTGGCGGTCATCAAGGTGAAGGGGACCGGACGCCAGTTCCCCTATGTGAACTTCGAGAACGCCGGCAAGCCGCGGGTGGGCGACTGGGTCATCGCCGTCGGCAACCCGTTCGGGCTGGGCGGCACGGCCACGGCCGGGATCATCAGCGCCTATGGCCGCGACATCGGTGAGACCTTCGTCGACTACATCCAGATCGACGCGCCCATCAACCGCGGCAACTCCGGCGGCCCGACCTTCGACATCTACGGCCGGGTGATCGGCGTGAACACGGCGATCTTCTCGCCCTCCGGCGGCTCGGTCGGCATCGGCTTCGCCATCCCGGCGGAAGTGGCCGACGCGGTCACCAAGCAACTGATCAGCGGCGGCAAGATCCAGCGCGGCTACATCGGCGCGACCATCCAGAACTTCACCGTCGACATGGCCGAAGCCCAGGGGTTGGGCGTGCAGAAGGGGGCGATCGTCTCCGACCTGGTGCCCGGCGGTCCGTCGGCCCGCGGCGGCCTGCAGCCCGGCGACGTCGTGGTCTCGATCAATGGCGCGAACGTGCGCACGTCGTCGGAACTGACCCGTGAGGTCGCCAAGGCGCGGCCAGGCGACACCCTGAAGCTGGACGTGATCCGGGAGGGCAAGCATCGCCCGGTCGAGATCCGCTCGGGCATTCGTCCGTCCGAGAAGGAACTGGCCTCGAACGACAACACGCCGGGAACCGGCCGCGAGGGCGGACCCTCGACCTCGCCGGAAAAGAACCCCTCGGTGCTCGGCATGTCGCTGGGCGCGCTCGACGACGGCACGCGGAGGCGGCTGAACGCGCCGGCCGAGCTGCACGGCGTGCTGGTCGAAGGCGTGGAACAGGGCTCCGACGCCGGCCAGAAGGGGCTTCGCCGCGGGGACGTCATCGTCCAGGCGGGCGGCCGCGCGGTCGTCGGCGCGTCGGACGTGGCCTCCGCCGTGGACGCCGCCAAGAAGGCCGGACGCACCAACGTCCTGCTGGGCGTGTTCCGTAACGGACGCACGACCTTCCTGCCGATCAAGGTGGCGGGGTAGGATCGGAGCCGAACAGGGGCTGAGTCGGCATGCGGATTCTGATTGTCGAAGACGACCTCCAGGCGGCGGACGCCATGGAGCGGGGCCTCACCGAAGCCGGCCACGCCTGCGCCCGCGCCGCGGACGGCGAGGAGGGCCTGGGCGCCGCGCGCAACGGCGAGTTCGACGTGATGATCGTCGACCGCATGATGCCCAAGATGAACGGCGTGCAGCTGATCGAGACCCTGCGCCGCGAGGGTGACCAGACGCCGGTGCTGTTCCTCTCGGCCCTGGGCGAGGTCGGCGACCGGGTCGCGGGCCTGCAGGCCGGCGGCGACGACTACCTGGTCAAGCCCTACGCCTTCGCCGAGCTGATCGCCCGCGTCGAGGCGCTGTCGCGGCGGCGCGAGACCGGCTCGGTGCAGACCCTGCTAAAGGTCGGCGAGCTGGAGATGGACCTGATCGGGCGCACCGTGCACCGCCAGGGCAAGGAGATCGACCTGCAGCCGCGCGAGTTCCAGCTCCTAGAATTCATGATGCGCCATGCCGGCCAGTCGGTGACCCGCACCATGCTCCTGGAGAAGGTCTGGGAGTACCACTTCGACCCGCAGACCAACGTCATCGACGTGCACATCAGCCGCCTGCGCTCGAAGATCGACAAGGGCTTCGACCGGCCGATGCTGCAGACCGTGCGCGGGGCAGGCTACCGGCTAGATGCCTGACCTGCCCCAGCCTCCCCCGCTTCGCAGGGGGGGCAGGATGCGCCTGCCGCGCATCTTCCGCACCACACCCTTCCGCCTGACGCTGCTGTTCTTGGGCCTGTTCGCCAGCGCCGCCAGCGCCTTCCTGGCCTACATCTACGTCGCCACCGCCGGCGAGGCGACGCGGCGCACCGAGCAGGAGATCACGCGTGAGATGCGCTCGCTGGTGGGCGCCTACGACCGCGCCGGCTTCGACGCCGTCAACCAGTCGGTGATCGAGCGCGCGGCCTCGGAGCGGTCGTTCCTCTACCTGCTGATGAACAAGGACTCCAAGCGGGTCAGCGGCACCATCGAGGAGAGCCCGGTCGAGAAGTTCACCGGACAGCCCACCTGGACCAGCTTCCAGGTCACCGACGCCGACCTGCAGGGTCATGTGACTCGCCATCCGGCGCGCGGGCTGCAGGAGCGGCTCTCCGGCGGCGAGATGCTGTTCGTGGGCGCCGACATCGGCGAGGACGAGGCCTACGTCGAGAAGATCACCCGCGCGCTGCAGGGCGCCGCCGCCTTGGTGGTGATCCTGGGCCTGGCGTTCGGGGCGCTGTTCACCCGCAACGTGACGCGCTCCATGGCCGGGCTGACGACGGTCGTGGAGGCCGTGCGCAACGGCGACCTGGCGGCCCGCGCGCGCGTGCGCGGCACCCGCGACGAGTTCGACGAGCTGGCTTCCGGCATCAACGAGATGCTGGACCGGCTGGAACGGTCGATGGCCGGCCACCGCCATGCCGGCGACGCCATCGCCCACGACCTGCGCAGCCCGCTGACACGCCTGCGCGCCCGGCTGGAGGCAGCCTACCTCGACGTGGAGGCCGGCAAGGGCGACCCGACCCAGGCGCTGGCCCAGGCGTTGGACGACACCGATGGTGTGCTGAAGACCTTCGCCGCCGTCTTGGCGATCGCCCGGCTGCAGGCGGCGGGAACCGCGCCCGATCCGATCGTCTTCGACGCCGGCGCCTTCGCCGGTGACATGGCCGAGCTCTACGAGCCGCTGTGTGAGGACAAAGGCCTCGACTTCGCCGCCGAGCTCGGCAACGACCTCCCGGTCCGCGCCAACCGCGAGTTCCTGGCCCAGGCGCTGGCCAACATCTTGGACAACGCCATCAAGTACACGCCCAGCGGCGGGGCGATCATGCTGCGCGTGCGCCGCCGCTCCTCCGGCGAGGTCGAGTTCTCGGTCACCGACACTGGACCGGGCGTGCCCGACGCCGACCGCGAGCGTGTGGTCGAGCGGTTCGTGCGCCTGGAGAACAGCCGCTCGGAGCCCGGCGCGGGCCTCGGCCTGTCACTCGTCGCCGCTGTGGCCGAAGCCCACGGCGGCCGCCTGGAACTGGCCGAGGGACCGGGGAAGGTCGGCGAAATGGGCCCGGGCCTGCGGGTGGCCCTTGTGATGCCGAGGGCCTGACAAAACGCCTGGGTCCCCGCTTTCGCGGGGATGAGCCGAAGATTTTCTGGCAAACAGCCTCGCATGATCCTCGGCGAACAGATCAAGCCCTGCGGACCGGTGGTCGACGCCAAGGCGGCCGAACGGACGCGCGAGATCATCGCCGAGAGCCTGTGGACCGAGCGCCTGGAGGCCGCGTGGCCGGCGCTGGCCCCGATCTTCGCCGCCTCGACCTACCTGACCGGGCTGGGGCGGCGTGACCCCGAGCGTCTGGACGCCCTGCTGGGGGCCGATCCCGAGCCCACGCTGACGACCCTGCTGCGCGCGACCGCGGCCTGCGCCGGCCTCGAGCATGACCCGGCCATGGCGCGGCTGCGCGAGCTGAAGGCCGAGCTGCATCTGCTGACGGCGCTCTGCGACCTCGGCGGGGTCTGGAGCCTCGACCAGGTGACCGGCGCGCTGACCCGCTTCGCCGACGCCGCCGTGGTCGCCGCCCTGGCCGTCGCCGCCCGGAGCGAGAGGGAGGCCGGTCGGCTGACGGCGCTGGGCGCGGGCGCGGAGGGCCCGGTTCCGGGCTGGTTCTGCATCGCCATGGGCAAGCAGGGCGCCTCCGAGCTGAACTATTCCAGCGACATCGACGTGTCGGTCTTCTTCGAGCCCGAACGCCTGCCGCTGGCCGAGGGCGTCGACCCCGAGGCTTTCGCCGTGCGGCTGACCCAGCGCCTGTCGGAGCTGATGCAGGCGCGCACGTCCGACGGCTATGTCTTCCGCATGGACCTGCGCCTGCGGCCGGACCCCAGCTCGACCCAGCCGGCCGTGCCGGTGCCGGCCGCCCTCGACTACTACGAGAGCGTCGGCCAGAACTGGGAGCGGGCCGCCTTTATCAAGGCCAGGCCCTGCGCCGGCGACATCCCCGCGGCGAGCGCGTTCCTCGGCGAGCTCTCCGCCTTCGTCTGGCGCAAGAACCTCGATTTCGCCGCCATCGCCGACATCCACTCGATCAAGCGCCAGATCCACGCCCACAAGGTCGATGAGCGCCTCACCGCCAAGGGTGTCGACCTGAAGCTCGGGCGCGGCGGCATCCGCGAGATCGAGTTCTACGTCCAGACCCAGCAGTTGATCCTGGGCGGCCGCAATCCGAGCCTGCGCAGCAATCGCACGCTGGATGCGCTGGCCGCCCTCGTCGAGGCCGGCCACGTCGCCCCGGCCACGGGGGCGGAGCTCTCCGAAGCCTACGGCGTGTTGCGCGGCGTCGAGCACCGCATCCAGATGCTGGCCGACGAACAGACCCACCGTCTTCCCGAGGCCGATGGCGACCGTCGGCGGGTGGCGGCGCTCGCGGGCTACGACCGGCTGGCGACCTTCGATGCGGCGGTCACCCGGACGCTGAAGGCGGTCAACGCCCGCTATGGCGAGCTCTTCCCGGAAGAGGAGCCGCTGAGCTCAAAGTTCGGCAGCCTGGTCTTCACCGGCGTGGATGACGACCCCGAAACCCTGGCCACCCTGGCGCGGATGGGCTTCTCCAACCCCAGCCACGTCGCGCGCAGCATCCGTGGCTGGCACCACGGCCATATCCCGGCCACCGCCACCGAGCGCGGCCGTGAGCTCTTCACGCGGCTGGCCCCGCGCCTGCTGGACGCCGCCGCGGCCACGGGCTCGCCGGACCCTGCCTTCAACCGCTTCGGCGACTTCTTCGGCCGGCTGTCGAGCGGGGTGCAGCTGCAGTCGCTGTTCCTGGCGCAGCCCAGGCTGTTCGAGCTGGTGGTGCAGGTGATGGCGTTCGCGCCGCGGCTGGCCAATACGCTGGCGCGCCGGCCGGCGGCGATCGACGCCATGCTGGACGGCGGCTTCTTCGAGACGGTGGACCTCGCCGAGGACCGCGTGGTCATGGATCGGGCCGTGCAGGCCACCGACGCCAGCTTCGAGGCGGTCATGGACGCGGTGCGCATCGTTCACCGCGAGCAGGCCTTCCGCGTGGGCGTGCAGGTGATGAGCCGAGCGGCGGGGGCGGACGTGGCGGGCCGCGCCTTCGCCGACCTAGCCGACCTCTGCGTCGAGGTGCTGGCCCCGGCGGCGCTGGCCGAGACGCGGCGCGTGGGCGGCGACTTCGACGGCGAGATTGCCGTGGTGGCGCTGGGCAAGTGCGGCTCACGCGAGATGAGCGCCGGCTCCGACCTGGACATGATGACCCTCTACCGGCCGGCCGAGCCGGGCGGCGGCTCCTCGCTCAAGGGCTGGGACGCGGTGACCTATTTCGGCCGCTTCACCCAGCGGCTGATCGCGGCGCTGTCGGCCCAGACCGGCGAGGGCGGGCTCTACGAGGTCGACATGCAGCTGCGGCCGTCCGGCACCAAGGGGCCGGTGGCGGTGAGCTTCGCCGCGTTCGAGGACTACTACGAGGCCGAGGCCGAGACCTGGGAGCTCTTGGCGCTGACCCGCGCGCGGATCGCCTGGGCGACCAGCCCGGGCTTCGCCGCCGAGGCCGCCGCCGCCATCGAGGGGGCGCTGCGGCGTCCGCGCAACCGCGCCAAGCTGGCCCACGATGTGCGCGAGATGCGCGACTTGATGGCGCGCGAGCGGCCGCCCAAGGGCGACTGGGACCTCAAGCTCGGCGAGGGCGGCCTCGTGGACATCGAGTTCGCCGCCCAGTTCCTGCAACTTGCCCATGCAGCCGACGGCGGGCCGCTGACGTCGAACACGGCCGACGCCCTGGCGGCGATCCATGCCGCCCGGCTCGCGCCGGCCGGCCCGCTCGGCGACCTCGAACGCGCCTGGCGGCTGCAGCAGGACCTGACCCAGCTGCTCAAGCTCGCGCTGGAGGACGGCGCCGATCCGGCCGCCGAGCCCGCCGCCTTCCGCGCCCTGCTGGCTCGGGCGGGCGGCGCCAGTGGCTTCCGCCAGCTGAAGACCCAGCTCGGCAAGGCCCAGGCCGCGGCGCACGCGGCCTATGAGACGATCCTGGAGGACCCGCAATGACGTCCAAGACCCTGGGTCGGCTGGCTGCCGCGTCGATCGCGATGGCCCTGTCGTCGGCGCTGGCCGTCTCGCTGGCGCGGGCCCAGGACCCGCCGCCCGCGCCGCCCCCGGCCGCCGAGGCCAAGGACATCGTCCAGGGCGCCTGCACCGCCTGCCACGGCCTCGACTTCATCGGTGAGCACCACAAGGACCGCGACGGCTGGGACTTCACCGTGCGGCGCATGATCGACAAGGGCGCCGAGCTGGGCGTCGACGACATCCCGGCCGTCGTGGACTACCTCGCCAAGACCTTCCCCAAGGCGGAGGCGGACAAGCCGGCGGGCTAGCGCCCTGCGACGGCGGCGCGCTGGGGCGTCTTCTTGGCTTCGCGCTCCTGCGCCCGGGCGCCGGCGAGGATGCCGGGCAGGGCGTAGTTTCCCTCGTGACAGGCGTATTCGAACACCTGGCCCTTGGTCGGGTGGAACTCGTACTCGCCGCCCCAGGGCCTATCCCACATCGTCGGATCGCTGATGGTGAAGCCGTAGCGAAGGCGGCCGGGGCCGACGCGTGTGAAGCGCTCGGTGACCTTCAGGTTCTTCCACGAGCCGAAATAGGCCTGGGTCTGGGGGAAGTGGTCGGTCTCCACGACCAAGGTGTCCCCCTCGTACCAGCCGATGGAGTCGCCGAACCACGGTCGGATGTCGTCGGCGCGGTGAGTCGAATTCAGCCGGACCTGTCGCACGTCGTGCACCATCTCGATCTCGATGGCGACGGCGTCCTTGCCCTGCACGATGACGTAGTTGTTGTTGTACCAGCCGTTGGGGAACATCGGCGGGCCGGCGTTGCGGCCGAAGCCGACGATGCAGCGCTCGCCCGGTGAGCGGCTCTCGGGATTGTCGTAGTTGCCCATCCGCCCGGCCTCGGCGCTGCCCTGGGCGGCGAACTGGTCGAAGGAGGCGGCCTGCTTCGCGGCCTCGATTCCGGCCTGCGGCGATCCCGCGTTCGCCGGCAGCGTGCGCTTCGGCTGGCCCTTGGTCGGGGGCGGCTGGCCATCCTCTGTGGTGATCAGCGAGGTGCGCGGCTCGCCACTCACGCGCATGACGCCGACGCCGTTGTCGATCCAGGCGCGGTCGTAGGCGCCGACGTTGTCCGAGCCGCCGCCGGTCGCGTTGAGGTCCACCTTGGCCCGCGAGGCGGCGTCCTTGGCCGCGACGGAGCCCTCGAGGATGGCGATCTCCTCCGGCGACAGCACCTTGCGGGTCCCGTAGAGCGCCGGCCGCGCCTGCGGCGTCAGCGTCGCGTTGGACCAAGTCCCGCCCACGTCCGGCTGGCCGTAGCCATTGCGGGGCGCCTTGTAGGGCCCATCCTTGGCGAGGGCCGGCAGGCCGCACACGAGGGCGGCGGCGAGGCCATAGATCAGCGCGCGATTCACGTGAGCATCCCCTTCACGTCCGCGGCCATAGTCCGGCCGTTACGCAAGGTGCGTCAACCGCGCTTGCTCCGCCCTTACGCAATGGACGCCGCGCGCTATGCTATCCCGGTTCGTGAGGCGCGCCGCCGGCGCCGCAACCCGGGGGCTCAACATGGCCAATCTGAATACCAAGGCGAAGGCGGCGAACAGCTACGACGCCATCGTCGTCGGCAGCGGCATGAGCGGCGGCTGGGCCGCCAAGGAGCTCACCGAGAAGGGCCTGAAGGTGCTGGTGCTGGAGCGCGGGCGGATGGTCCGCCACCGCACTGACTACCCGACCGCCACCATGGCGCCCTGGGAGACCAAGTATCCGCGCGGCAAGATGCCGGACGCGATCATGAAGGCGCACTATCCGAAGCAGGAGCGCACCGGCTATGCGCTCACCGAGTACACCGAGCACTTCTTCGCCAAGGACGACGAGCACCCCTACGAGGAGACCCAGCGGTTCGACTGGATCCGCGGCTACCACGTGGGCGGCCGCTCGCTGCTGTGGGCGCGGCAGGTCTATCGCCACTCGGACCTGGACTTCGAGGCCAACGGCAAGCAGGGCGTCGGCGTCGACTGGCCGATCCGCTACGCCGACATCGCGCCCTGGTACGAGTACGTGGAGAAGTACATCGGCGTCAGCGGCCAGCACGAGGGCCTGCCGCAGCTGCCGGACAGCGTGTTCCAGCCGGCCATGGAGATGAACTGCGTCGAGCTGGACCTGAAGAAGCGGTCGGAGGCCAAGTACCCCGACCGGCGCATCACCATCGGCCGCGTGGCCCACATCACCGAGCCGACGGACGAACAGAAGGCGCTGGGCCGCGGGCGCTGCCAGAACCGCAACATGTGCAGCCGCGGCTGCCCGTTCGGGGCGTTCTTCTCGTCCAACGCGGTGACGCTGGTCGCGGCCGACCGCACGAAGAACATGACCCTGAAGCCGAACCAGACGGTCACGCAGGTCGTCTATGACGAGAAGCTGGGCAAGGCGAGCGGCGTGAAGGCGCTGGACGAGGCGAGCGGCCAGGAGGTCGAGTACTTCGCCCCCATCGTCTTCCTGTGCGCCTCGGCGATGAATTCGGCCTGGATCATGCTGAACTCGACGAGCCACCGTTTCCCGAACGGCTTCGGCAACGACAGCGATCAGGTGGGCCGCAACATCATGGACCACCACCTGGGCGTCGGCGCCGCAGCCGAGGCGCCGGGCTATGAGGATATGTATTATTCGGGCCGCCGGCCGAACGGGATCTACATCCCGCGCTTCCGCAACCTCGGCGACGCGGCGACCCAGCGGAGCGACTACCTGCGCGGCTTCGGCTACCAAGGCGGGGCCGGGCGGCCGAACTGGGACCGCTACGAGCCGGGCTTCGGCGCGGCGCGCAAGACAGCTCTGACCCAGCCGGGACCCTGGCTGGTGCGCCTGGGCGGGTTCGGCGAGATGCTGCCGAACCCGAAGAACCGCATGACGCTGAACCACGCGGTCAAGGACAAGAACGGCCTGCCGACCATCACCTTCGACGTCGCCATCGGCGACAACGAACGCGCCATGCGCAAGGACATGAAGGCCGCCGCCGCCGAGATCCTGGAGGCCGGCGGCTTCAAGAACGTGCGCGAGCTGGACGGCGACTACGGCCCGGGCCTGGGCATCCACGAGATGGGCACGGCCAGGATGGGGCGCGATCCGAAGACCTCGGTGCTGAACGCCCACAACCAGGTGCACGCCTGCAAGAACGTCTTCGTCACCGACGGGGCGGCGATGGCGTCGTCCTCCTGCGTGAACCCGTCGCTCACCTACATGGCGCTGACCGCGCGGGCCGCGAACTACGCGGTCGAGGCCGGCAAGAAGGGGGAGCTCTGAGATGGCCCCGATGCTGATGTCGAGCCGCCGCGAGGCGTTCGCGGGGCTGGGCGCGCTGGCCGCGCTCTGGGCCGTGCCGACCGTAGCGGCGGCCGAGGGCGCACCGGGCGTCCTGGCGTGGACGCCCAAGTCGCTGACGCCCGCGCAGGCGAAGACCCTGGACGCGGTGGCCGAGCTGATCATCCCGGCCACCGACACGCCCGGCGCGCGCGAGGCCGGGGTTCCGAGGTCGGTCGATGCCTGGCTCGGCGACTACAGCCCGCCGGCCCAGGCCGCCGCGATCAAGGCCGGGCTGGACCGCATCGACGCCGACGCGCGGGCGGCGCACGGCGCAGCCTTCGCGGCTCTGACGCCGGCGCAACAGACGCCGATCCTGGCGCGCTACGACAGCGCCGCCCGCCCCGCCGCCCAGCCGGTTGGCCGCGGCGACACCGAGACCGGGCTCTCGAACAAGGCCGCGCCGCCGCCGCCATCCGGGCCGCCGTTTTTCCCGGCCCTGAAGGACCTGATCACCGCCGGCTACTTCACCTCGCAGCTCGGGGCGACCAAGGCGGTGCGTTACGATCCGGTGCCCGGCGCCTACCATGGCTGCGTGCCGCTGAAGCAGATCGGCCGCGCGTGGGCCACGTGAGGCGCGCCCTGGTCTGCGGCCTCGCGGCGCTGGCGGTGGCCGGGCCGGCGGGGGCGGCCGAACGCTGGCAGTCGATCTTCAACGGCCGCGACCTGGCCGGCTGGATCCCCAAGATCAACCACCATGCGGTGGGCGAGAACTGGAACGACACCTTCGTGGTGAAGGACGGGACCCTGCGGGTCTCGTACGAGCGCTATGGCGGCAAGTTCAAGGACGAGTTCGCCCACCTGATCTACGCCACGCCGCTCTCCAGCTACCGGCTGCGGCTGGAGTACCGCTTCCTGGGCGGCTCGGCGCCTGGCGTGCCCGCCTGGGCGATCCGCAATTCCGGCGTGATGCTGCACGGCCAGGCGCCAGGGGCCATGGCGCTGGACCAGCCCTATCCGGTCTCGGTCGAGGCCCAGTTGCTGGGCGGTTCGGCGCCGGGCGAGACCCGGCCCACGGGCAATGTCTGCACGCCCGGCACGACGGTGTCGTTCGACGGCCAGCCGATGAAGGACCACTGCCGGAACTCGACCTCGCCGACGTTCCAGGACGGGCAGTGGGTGCGCTTCGAAGTGGAGGTCCACGGCGGGCGGCTGGTGCGCCAGTTCGTCAACGGCGTGAAGGTGATGGAATACACCGACCTCTGGCTGGACCCGAGCGAGTACAAGCGCTTCGCCAACGTCGATCCCGGCGACGCCAAGGCCGCCCCGCTGACCAGCGGCTACATCTCCCTGCAGGGCGAGAGCAGCCCCGTCGAGTTCCGCAAGATCGAGCTGATGCGGCTCAGCGACTAGCCGGCCTTGGCCAGGGCGCTCGACTGGCGGACCGGCAGGCTGAAGCTGGCCGAGGTGCCCTGGCCGGGCGCGCTGCGCAGGTCGAGCAGGCCGCCGTGCATCTCCACCAGCGCCTTGGTGAGCGCCAGGCCGAGGCCCGTGCCCTGCTGGGTCTTGGTGTGCTGTCCCTCGGCCTGCTCGAAGGGACGGGCCAGGCGCGCCAGGTCCTCCGGCGGGATGCCGATGCCGGTGTCCTGCACGGCGATCTTCACGCGCTCGCCCAGCGGGTCGTCGCGCCGCTCGGCGTGGACCGTGACGACGCCGCCGCGCGGGGTGAACTTGATGGCGTTGGAGAGCAGGTTCAGCAGCACCTGCTTGATCGCCCGGTGGTCGGCCTCCACGTCGGGCAGGTCGACGAAGTCCAGGATCAGCGACAGGCCCGCCGCCTCGGCGCGGTTGCGCACCAGCCGCAGCGCCTCCTCGGCGATCTCCTCCAGGCACACCGGCTCGAAGCGCAGGCTCATCTTGCCGGCCTCGATCTTCGACATGTCGAGGATGTCGTTGATCAGGTTCAGCAGGTGCTGGCCCGAATTCAGGATGTCGCGGGCGTAGTCGCGGTAGCGGGCGTCGCCGACCGGGCCGTACATCTCCGCCGCCATGATCTCGGAGAAGCCGTTGATGGCGTTCAGCGGGGTGCGCAGCTCGTGGCTCATGTTGGCCAGGAACTCGCTCTTGGCCTTGTTGGCGCCCTCGGCGCGGATCTTCTCGGCCTCGTACTTGCGGGCCAG
>Ga0068865_100001351_pt1 | contig 14284 bp, 13 predicted proteins | sample KBSMisM12_FD_75293 | JGI IMG/M metagenome (GOLD analysis project Ga0068865, IMG submission 75293) | Miscanthus rhizosphere microbial communities from Kellogg Biological Station, Michigan, USA - KBS Miscanthus M1-2 | ecosystem: Host-associated > Plants > Roots > Rhizosphere > Soil ...
CAGGAAGAGCATGAACCCAACGACCGTGCTCACCACGGCCAGCAAGCCGATTGCCATCCAGGCAATCGGCGCTTCACGAACCGCGAGTCCTCCGGTCGCGATCGCCGCGGCGCCGAGGATCACGGCGGCGCCTGCGGAGAGGAACGTCGACGTCACCGCCGGCGGCATGTCGCGGCCCAGGTAGTCGATCATCGGGATGTAGAGCGCGTAGAGCAGCGCCGATACGAGCGCGAGCCCGACACCGATCGCCGACGTCGCGTCCCCCGTCCCCGGCAGACCGACCATCACTCCGATCCCCGCGAGCGACAGCAGCAGCGCGACCACGCGCTGCGCGCTCAGTGGCTCGCGTCCGCGCAGCGCCGACAGCACGGCGACCCACGTCGGATATGAATAGAAGAGAAAGATCATCGTCGCGGCGCTGATGTAGCGCAGCGCCGCGAGCGTCAGCGTGGCGATGAGCGCCTGCCCACCTCCGCCGAACAGCAGCAGCGGCCAGGCGCGCCGCGAGTGCGCGCGCACCGGGGCCACGCCACCGTTCACGGCCAGCAGCAGCACGGCCGCGATCACGTAGCGCCAGGTCAGCACGTCCACGATGCGCGCGCCGGCGCGTGTCGCGAGCGTCGCGAACGTGGCGATCGATCCGAAGCAGCACGCAGCGAGGACGATGAGCATCGTCGCGCGCGCCGTACCCACGCGGTCACGGTGCTGCAGTGAATCCATGGCCGTCACGTTCACCTCAGCAGCAGGTGTAGTGCGACGTTGAAGTAGATGATCAGCCCCGTCACGTCGACGAACGTCGCGATGAACGGAGCCGATGCGCTCGCCGGGTCGAAGCCGAGCTTGCGGAAGATGAAGGGCACCATCGCACCAGCGAGAGTGCCGAACATCACGACGCCCACCAGCGAGAGCGCCACGGTGAGGGCGACCAGGTGCGGGTTCACCACCCCGCATCGAGCCGCGCGGCCGATGCCCTCGGCCACGCAGCTGTAATCGTGCCCCAGCGCCACGCCGAACGCCGTGACGCCGCGGTCCGCCATGCTCTGCCAGAGCTCGATCCGCGAGAAGCCGATCACGGCCAGCAGGAGACCGAGCGTGACGCCCGTCAGGATCTCGCGGCCGGCCACGCGCCACCAGTCCTTCAGCGTGACTTCGCGCAGCGCGAGCGCACGGATGATCAGTGACGTGCCCTGCGATCCCGAATTGCCCCCCGAGCTCACGATCAACGGAAGGAAGATCGCGAGCACCGTCGCACGGTCGATCTCCTTCTGGTACACGCCGAGCGCGGTCGCCGTGAACATCTCCCCGATGAACAGGGCGCTCAACCACACCGCGCGCTTCCTGATCATCGACCAGAAGCCGATCGTATTGTACGGCTCGTCCAGCGCCTCCAGACCGCCGAACTTCTGGACGTCCTCGGTCTGCTCCTCTTCGATCGCGTCGATGACGTCGTCGACGGTGATCACGCCCATCACGTGCCCCGACTCGCTCACCACGGGCACGACGACGATGTCGTAGTTGGAGATGACGCGCGCCACCTCCTCGCGATCCGCCGTTGGCGACACTGCCTGCGGCTCCGTCCACGCGACGTCGGCGAGCGTCGCCCCTTCGGGCGCGGCCAGCAGCTCGCGCAACGAGAGGACGCCAACCAGTCGCCCGTCTTCGTCGGTCGTATAGATCGCGTGCATCGCCTCGCGCTTCTCGCTCCGCGCGATCCTGCGCACGAGCCGGAGCGCTTCCTCCACCGTCGTATCCGCGTTGACGGAGACGAACTCCGTCGTCATCAGGCCGCCGGCGGAATCCGGATCGTACTTCCGAAGCTGCTGCGTCTCCTTACGCGTTTCCGCCGGCAGCTCCTCGACGATCTCCTCCGCCACCTCCTCGTCCAGCTCCTCGAGGACGTCGGCGCGCTCGTCCGGATTCATCTCGGTGACGAGCGCCGCCGCCTGCTGCGCGGTCATCGCTTCGAGCACCTCGGCGCGCAGCTCCTCGTCCAGGTACTCGAGTACCTGCGCCGCGCGGTCCTTCGGCAGCGCGTTGAGGAACACCGGGACCTGCGCGACCGGCATCGCTTCGGCGACGTCGGCGAGATCCGCGGGGTGCATCTCCTCGGTCTCGGCCGCGATCAGCGCGGGCGACTCATCGAGCAGCGCGATGATGTCGGGAGCGAGGAGAGCGCCGAGCGGACGCTCCTCGGGATTGTGCTTGGCTGGCGTCATGCGACGTCCTCGGCGGCGTACGGGAGCGGCGAGCCGTCAAAGTAGGGCGGGGACGTACGACGACACAACCCGGCGCGCGCGATGCGCGCTAGCCGATCACCCGCAACTGCCTTCGCTCCTCGACCACCTCGGCCACCTCGTACCCAGCCACCGCGATCGCCTCGCGCAGTGCCTCGGCCGTCGCGCGACCATCGTGCTCGACCTCCACGGATCCGAGCACGACATCCGCCGACACGATCCCCTCGACCGGCGTGAGCGCGGTGAAGACCGCGCGGATGCAGTGGGGAGTGCTCATGCCGAGGATGCGGAGACGCGTGCGCATGCATTGAATATTACCTTCCGCGCATGACTACCGTCGCCTTCCTCGGCCTCGGCGCGATCGGACGCCCGATGGCCGCGCGCCTCGCCGCCGCGTCCGATATCGAGCTCGCCGTCTGGAACCGCACCGCTGATCGCGCCCGTTCGTTCTCCGCCGAGCACCGCGCGCGCCACGCGGCAACGCCCGCCGATGCGGCGCGTGGTGCGGCCGTCGTCATCACCTGCCTCCCCATTTCGGCCGACGTCGAGCGATTGCTCGACGGGCCGGACGGACTGCTCGCGGGATTCTCGAAGGGTGCGGCACTCGTCGACTGCACTTCGGGCGATCCTGCCACCTCGCGCCGGATTGCGTCGAGGCTCGCCGAGCACGGCGTCGGCTTCCTCGACGCACCCGTGAGCGGCGGGACGATCGGGGCGGAGCAGGGCACCCTCACCGTGATGGTCGGCGGCGACGCCGCGCTCCTCGATCGCGTTCGCCCCGTGCTCTCGGCGTTCGGCAAGAAGATCGTGCACTGCGGCGACGTCGGCGCCGGCGATGCGCTCAAGGCCGTCAACAACGCGCTGCTCGCCGTGCACGTGTGGAGCACGGGAGAGGGGCTCGCCGCCCTGGAGAAGCTCGGCGTGAAGGCGGACGTCGCCCTCGACGTGATCAATGCCTCGAGCGGCCGCTCGAACGCGTCGATGAATCTCTTTCCGGAACGTGTGCTCACACGCGCCTTCCCCCGCACCTTCCGCCTCGCCCTGCTCGACAAGGACATCGGCATCGCCGCCGGCGTCGCGCGCGACCAGAAGGTGCCCGCGCCGCTGCTGCAGCTCGCGGCCGATCTGTTCCGCATCGCGCATAACGCCCTCGGCGAGGAGGCCGATCACGTCGAGGCGGTGAAGCTCGTGGAGCAGTGGGCGGGGGTCCGGATCGGCGATACGAAGTAGCTACGGAGCGATTCCTGGCGGGCTCGGCTTGACGGGAAGAGTGACGTACCGCACTCTCCGATCGTTGGCTGCTTTGTCGCTCTCGACGCGGAGGCGACAACAGATTCACATCGCCACCGTCTCGCATGCTTCGTCGCCTCAGTGCGCTGGCCCTGCTCGCTGCCGGGCCCTCCCTCCTCTCTGCCCAGGCACCTCGGATCAGCCAGCTCGGCGATCCCTCGGTTCGTCCCGATAGCATCTACAAGCTCGCCGTCGATCCGGCGAAGTACCCCGAGCAGGACGCCGCATTCCTGCTCGACGACGGGGTGCTGAGGCTCGAGGCGGACGGCCGGGGCACTCGCACCTACCGGCAGATCGTCCAGATCCTGCGCCAGAGTGCCGTCGAGCGATATCAGGAGCAGTCCTTCTCCTGGTCGCCCGCGCACGAGCGGCTCATCGTCAACTGGATTCGTGTCGTCCGCCCGGACGGCAGCGTGGTGAGCGCGAAGCCCGCGCACGTGCAGGACTCCGACGTCCCGGCGTCGACGGACGACCCGATGTACTCGGACCGCCGCGTGCGTCGCCTGTCGCTCAGCGGCGTCGCGCCTGGCACCATCGTGGACTACAGCGTCACGACGGAGGAGCTGAAGCCGTTCATGCCGCGCGACTGGTTCGCTACGTGGTCGGTGAGCACCGGCCTGCAGGTCGCGCGCTCGCGCTACGTCATCGACCTCCCCGCGACGCTCGCCCCGCGTATCACCGAGCGCAATCTCACCTTCAAGCGCACGGAGCGCGTCGCGGGAACGCGGCGCGTCTACACCTGGGCGACGTCCGACATCGCCAAGGTCAAGCCGGAGCCGCTCGCGGCCGACTCGAACGACGTGTATCAGTCGGTTCTCGTCTCCTCGCCGATCGAGTGGAGCGACATCGCCAAGTGGTACGCCGCGCTCGCGAAGCCGAACACGGTGATGAGCCCCTTCGTCGCCGCGCGTGTGGACAGTGTCGTGCGTGGTGCACACACGCGACTCGACAGCATCCGCGCCGTGCACAAGTGGGTGTCGCAGGACGTCCGCTACGTCTCGATCGATCTGGGGATGGCCGGCTATCAGCCGCACACCCCCGACCACGTGCTCCACACCGGCTTCGGCGACTGCAAGGACAAGGCGACCCTCTTCGTGGTCGCGCTGGGCAAGCTGGGAATCGAAGCGTATCCCGTGCTTCTGAACTCCACGGGTGGCGTGCGCCGCGACATGCCGAGCATCCATCAGCTCGATCACGAGATCGCGGCCGTGCGCGAAGGAAACCGCTGGCAGTTCGTCGACCTCACCGCCGGCGCTACGCCGTACGGCGAGCTGCCGATCGACGAGCAGGGAGAGTTCGGTCTGGTCGTGAAGCCCGACGGTGCCAGTGAGGTCGTGACGCTCCCGAGCGTGCCGCCATCCGGGAATCACAGTCTGATGCGATTCACCGGAACGCTGGACAGCACCGGCGTCGTCGCGGGGCGTTTCGAGGAGACGAGAACCGGTGCGGCGCAGTCCTCGCTGCGCTCGCTGCTCTTCGATCCGCTCGACTCGCTGCAGCGCAGGAAGATGGCCGACGCCCTGGCCTCGAACCTGTTCGAGAACGCGCAGGGTGACAGTCTGGTCGTCTTCAATGGCCGCGACCTGCAGGCACCGGTCACCGTGCGCGTGAAGCTCGCGCACGGTCGTGCGGCAACCGTCAGCGGCTCGACGATGATCTTCCAGATGCCCTTCTCGAGCATGGCCGGCCTCTCCTCCGCAGCGCGCGAGCTGGAGACGGGGGACAAGCGCCGCTTCCCGATCGATCCAGCGAAGTTGTGGGGCCGCCGCGCGGATGACATCGAGTACATCATCACGCTGCCCGCCGGGTGGCACGCCGATCTGCCGAAGAGCGTGAGCACCGCGAGCCCGTTCGGCATCTACCAGTCGGAGTACACGCAGGAAGGCAACGTCCTCCGCCTCGTGCGCCACATCGAAGGCACGACGGGCGTCCGTCCGCCGGAGGCGGTCACTGAGCTCGTCGCCTGGTTCCGCGCCGTCGCCGCCGACGACGCGAAGCAGATCGTGCTGATGAAGGACAAGACCTGAGTGAGTTGGTGAGTTGGTGAGTTGGTGAGTTGGAGACGGCCTCGGGAGGCAGAAGCTTCCCGAGGCCGTCGTCGTTGCCAACTCACCAACTCACTAACTCACCCACTCACCGCTTTCTCGTCACCAGCGTCTTCTCGAACGCCGGCAGAAAGATCTCGTACTTCGACCCTGGGTTCCACAGCACCCAGCCATCATATCCTGAATCGTACGTCCCCTTCTTCTGCGCCTCGATCTCCGCGGGGCCGTACGGCGGCTTGCCGAGCGTGAATGCCTGCAGCCAGGGACGGATGTGCTCCGGCTTCTTGATGCCGAGCTTCTGGTCGCGCTGCCGCGCGCGCGTGAGCGCGATCGTCAGCACCTTGTAGGGCTCCGCGTTCGGCACCGCGAGCCCGAGATCGCCGCGCGGATAGTGCGACGGATACACCATCGGCAGCACCACGTCCACGTGCGGCGAGATCTTCTCCCACCACTGGCCCACCTCGAGTGGACCGCCCACGGTGGTGACGAGGCCGAAGATGTCCGCCGTCGTGCGCACGCCAAGCTTGTCGAAGCGCTCGTTCGCTTCCTGGAGGAACTGCGCGAGCAGGTCGGGCTTGCCCACTCCCTTGCTGTCCGGAAAGACCTGCTTCGGCAGCGAAGGATACGGCTCGGGGAATCGGATGTAATCGAACTGGATCTCGCCGAAGCCCATCTTCGCGAGCTCCTCCGCCACCCCGATGTTGTAGTTCCACAGCTCGTGGTGATACGGATTCACCCACGCGATCCCCTTCTTGTCGCGCCACACGGAGTTGTCCTGGCGGCGGATCGTCCATTCCGGGTGCACGCGCGCCGTCACGGAGTCCTTGAACACCACGAGCCGCGCGATCGGGAGGATTTTGTGTGCGCGCAGCGTGTCGAGCAGCGCGGGAAGATTGCGCACCACACCCGCCGTCCCGGCGTTGCGCGCGAACTCCGGGTTCTGCGTCTTGAAGTTCAGCCCGAACTCGTCCTTCATGTCGATGACGAGCGCGTTGATCTCCGTCTCGTCGGCGATCTGGATCAGCTGGCGCATGCGCTTCGCGCTCTGCGCCGCGAACCGGTTCACGTAGAGCGCGCGAACGACGGGGAACTCCTTGTCCACGTCGGCCGTCCCGCCCGTCTTGCTCGCCGACTGCGGTGCGGCCGCGTCAGCGATCGAGCCCGCCGCGGAATCGCGCGTCGTGTTCGTGACTAGCGTCACGCCGGCGGAGGTGCCCGCCGGCTCATGATGGTCGGACGCGTCCTCGGCGTTGGTCGACCGTGATCGCTCTGCCACCGTCGAGCAGGCGGTGAGAGCGATGACCGCGAGGAGAGCGGGGAAGCGAAGCTGACGTCGGGCGTACACGGGCGGGCGGGAGCGGGTGAGTCGAGCAGCCTAATCTGCGGACCCCCCCGTCGCAGCTTTCGCGCCGGATGTCGGACCGTTCTGCCGTATATTTTCCTTCGATGCGCCTGCCTTCTCCCCGATCGCTCCTGCCACTCGCCGCCTCGCTGGCGCTCGTCGCCGGCGAAGGCTGCCGCGATGCCGCACCTCCCGTCGTCGGTACTCCGCCGACGGCCGACTTCGTGCTCGCCGCGGGCGACTCTTCCTTCTGGGTTACGAGCGACCACGGAACCGTCCGCATGCGCGGAGCACCGCTCGAGCTTGCCCGCGTGGAGGGCCACTTCTACGAGATCTACGTCGAGGACGACGACCGCTCCTTCCAGGACGCGGTCCTCGTCGGCCAGCGCGTCTATCGCCGCGACCTCGTGTCCGGCGACTCACTCCTCGTCTACGAGGACACGATCGTTCCGCGGCTCGCGCATACCTACGCCCGGCTCCATCCGGACGACGTGCGCGTGCAGCCCGACGACGACACCAACGAGGATCCCCTCTGGCGAGCCACAGCGACGGTCGATCTCACCGACCTGCACGGGCCCTTCCTCTCCTATAGCCTCCACGTCGACGTCGAGCGGGACGATGCCTCTCCCTGGCACGCCAGCCGGCGCGGGGTGATCGACCTCAGCACTGGCCGTCGGGCCTCCCTGGCTCGTGTCGCCGCCGGGGACCTCGCGCCGATCCAGAAGCGGCGCGCCCTCGCGGTCTCGGCGACCCTCGACTCCGTCCGCACGGGTGGCGACCGGATCGATCGCGCCCGCACCACCGCTCTGCTCGGCTCGTACAGGCTGGAGCCGGACGGCTTCGCCATCACCCTCGTCGATGGCGAGCCGGCGGTGTCCTACGCTCTTGCCGGCACGGGGTCGGGGGAGGCAGGCCACCTCCTGGAGCTGCCGCCGATCCGCATTGGCGAACCGGCGTGGTGGGCCGAGGTCGCTCCGACCCTCCCCGTCGGATCGGCGAGCGGCAGCCGCGATGTCTGGCGCCACGGACGCTACGACGTGGTCGTCCGCTACGACACCACCGAGGAGGACGTCGCACGCCTCTTTCTGCGCGACAGTACCTCCCGGGAATGGCTGGTGGGACGCGTGCCCGCACCGGCGCTCCGTATCTTCTGGCTCGACCGCCCGGCGGTGGACTCCACCGCCCGGCGCGCCCTCCAGCGGGCCTTCGACGAATCAGCGCTATACGACGAGGCGGCCCGAACCGCCTCACGCCGTGGCCGGCCGGCGCGCCCGATCGTCCGCCTCGTGCACGACCGCAAGCCGCACCGCCGCACTACCTCACTTCACCACCGGGCATGATCCCACCGAACGCCGACCACACCTCGCCGCGGACCCCCCAGGCGTCCGAAGCCGTGATCGCCGATCTGATGATGCCCCACCAGGCGAACAATCTCCGCCGCCCGTCGGTGTTTGGCGGGGTGATCATGAGCATGGTGGATCGGTGCGCCGCCCTCAGCGCGATGCGCCACGCCGGCGGCCAGGCCACGACCCTCTCGATCGACCGGATCCTGTTCAAGGAGCCCATCCACGTCGGGGAGCTCGTCGAGGTCCGCTCGCGCGTCGTGCACGTCGGGCGCACGTCGATGTCGGTGCTCGCGCACGTGTATGCCGAGAACATCGCCACCGGCGAACGACGGCACACCAACGAGTGCTGGCTCACCTTCGTCCACCTCGACCAGATGGGGAAACCCGCGCCCGTGCCACCGCTGCACCTCGTGACGCAGGACGATCGCGATCTCCACGCCCAGGCGGCGCGGCGTCGCGAGACCTCGCTCGCCGAGCGCAGCTGACCACCGCGGCGATGGAAGCACACGCGCGGCGCTGCGTCCTTCTCGGAGACATGGCTCAGGCACTCTGGATGCGGTTAGATTGACGGGCATGAAGCTCTTCACCGTCGATTACGCCAATCGCACGCTCCCGCTGGTCCGGCGCATCGTCGAGGACGTGGTGCGAGAGCATCAGCGGTGGCAGGAGACGATCGCCGAGCTGGATGCGGTCGTCGTCGAGGCCCGCTCCGACATCCCCGATCCACGTCTCGTCGCGCTCGAGCGGCGCGCGCAGGACATCGCGCGCGAGATCGACGCGTTCCAGACGGAGCTCGAGTCGCTCGGCATCCAGCTCAAGGATCGTCGCATCGGTCTCGTCGACTTTCCGAGTGAGCTCGATGGCCGGCGCGTGCTCCTCTGCTGGCGGCTCGGCGAGCCCGCCGTGCAGTACTGGCACGACGAGGACGCCGGTTACGCAGGACGCCGCCCCCTTTCGCCGACGCTCGTCGGCTGACGTTGCCCTCTCGACAACACATGAAATCCACGAAGACCTACACCGCGCCCGATGGCACGACCTGGGGCGTCGACGTTCAGTCGCCCGGCTCGAGCAACGCGATCGTCCTCTTCCGTCATCCCGACGGCCGCACCTCGCGCCTCGACCGCTATAACTGGATCATCAGCCGCGGCCCTGAGTCGCGCAGCGTCACCTCTCGTCTCGATCCCGAGCGCGTCCTCGATCAGCTCGACGCTGGAACGATCATGCGCCTCTTCCAGCGCTCGATGCCCGTGTCCCGTAAGGATCCGCTCAAGGGCCCAGAGCCCATGCGCGGCGACTAGGCGGGGTACCCGACCTCGATCTCCAGGCCGTCCCTCCCCACCACCGTATTCTCGAACGTCTCGCGCGCTTCCCTCGCCAGATCGGAGGCGTCGCGAGAGTATCGAGCCGAGAAATGGGTGAGCACGAGCGAGCGCACGCCGGCGTCCCGCGCCACACACGCCGCTTCACGCGCCGTCGAGTGACCCGTCTCCACCGCTCGCTCGTGCTCCTCGTGGCCGAACGTCGCCTCGTGCACCAGCAGGTCCGCGCCACGCGCAGCATCGATCGTTCCAGCACACGGGCGTGTGTCCCCCGTCACAACGATGCGCCGGCCCGGACGCTTCGCACCCACCAGCACGGACGGCTCGATCACGCGGCCGTCATCGAGCGTCACCGTGCGTCCGCGGTGGATCTCTCCCCACAGCGGCCCCTCGGGAATCCCCATCTCCCGCGCGAGCTCCGGGTTGAATCGGCCCTTCCGCTCCTCCTCGACGAGCGCGTAGCCGAGGGACCGCGAGCCGCGGTGGTCGACCGGGAACGTCACGATCGAGTAATCCTTTCGTCCAATAACCTTCCCTGCGTCCAGCTCTTCCACTTGGATTGGGAAGGTGAGACGGTCCATGCCGAAGTCCTCGGCGCGCTTCAACGTGCGCTGTGCTCCGCGTGGTCCCCAGATGCGCAGGGGGTCCGTTCGCCCCTGCAGTGACATGGTACGCAGCAGCCCAATGACGCCGATCACATGATCGGCGTGGAAGTGTGTGAAGAAGATGTCGGCCAGTCCGAATGACACCCCATACCGCATCATCTGCCGCTGTGTGCCTTCGCCGCAATCGACGAGAAGCGTCTCGCCTTCGCGAACGATTGCGACCGATGCGACGTTACGTTCTACAGTGGGGCGTGAAGCGGAAGTTCCGAGAAGACGTACGGCGAGCGACATGGCGGGGAATATAGTTCGTCGCGGCCCGCCACTTGCCCGCAACTCTCCGCCCGGCGCGGCGCGTGATCGATTGCGTCGGATTCACGAAGAAAGTTCAAAGACGCCTCGAAGCCACAAACAGTTGGGTCCGTAGTTTGCACACGATTTTTCGAGATGAGCCCTCATGGGCTGAGATAGAGTGCATGCAATAACCCGAATGTCGGGAAAGCGCGGTACTGGACAGAGTGGGCCACCACTTTCAGGAGGAGAGGGAATGGCGATCAGACCGAACAACGAGGAGCGCAGCTTCGGCGCAGATCGGGAGCGGCAGCGAGAGATCTCCAACGAGGGTGGTCGCGCTGCACGCAGTACCAGTGAGGGCGCGAGCTCCGAGGCCGGCGGCGCGACGCGCCGCAGCAATCGGGGATTCGCCTCGATGGATCGCTCGAAGCAACGCGAGATCGCGAGCAAGGGCGGGCGCGCCGCGCATCAGAAGGGCACGGCGCACGAATTCGACTCGAGCGAAGCGCGCGCCGCGGGACGCAAGGGCGGTGTCACGGTGAGCCGCAACCGCGAGCACATGGCCGCCATCGGCCGTCGCGGGGGCGAGGCGCGCGGCGCTAACCGGGCGGCTCGCCTCCAGCAGGGTGCGAGCGAGCAGTCCAACGCCCAGCGGTTCCAGAGCGATCGCGAAGTCGGTATCGCTGCCGGCGCCAATGGACAGCCCTCGGCGTCACGTCAGTCGGGCAATGCGCTCGGAGGCGAGCGTCGTCCGGCCACGGCAGACGAACGCAATATCGAGCGCCCGTAAGGACAGGCACTCTTTATCGAAACGGCACGCCGGAGAAGTCCGGCGTGCCGTTCGTCGTTCGTGCGATCCGCTCCTACGCGACCGCCGCCGCGTCTGCGGAGATCTGATTCCAGACGCGCTGATCGACGTTGCCTCCACTCACGATCGCCGCCACCGGCCCGTCCCACTTGCCGCGCGCGAGCACCGCCGCCGTCGCCACCGCCCCCGATCCTTCCACGCGCGCGCCATGCATGCGCGACAACCAGAGCATCGTGTCGGCGATCTGCCGCTCCGAGACTTCCACGATCTCGTCGAGCGCGAAGCGGCCGATCAGCATCCCCTCGTCGTCCACCTGTCCGGCCAGACCGTCGGCCAGCGTGGGAACCACCGGGATCACCGCGCGTCGTCCCCTCGCGAGGGAGAGCGACATCGCGTTCGTCAGCTCACTCTGCGCACCGATGATCCGCACGTGCGGCGCAACCGCGCGCACGAGCACCGCGATCCCGCCGGCCAGCCCGCCCCCGCCAACCGGGACGACGAGTGTGCGAACCGTCGGCAGCTCTTCGAGAATCTCGAGTCCAACAGTGCCCTGGCCCGCGAGTAGCGGGCGCCCGGTGCACGGGCTCACGAACGTCGCTCGCTGGCGCACTGCATAGGCCAGCGCTGCTTCGTGCGCCGCATCGTAGTCGGGCTGCTCGGCGTCGACCTCGGCGCCCAACGCCAGGATGCCCTCGCGCTTCACCTCCGGCGCGGTGGCGGGAATGAACACGCGGGCGCGCATGCCCAACGTGCGTGCGGCGTGTGCGATGCCCAGGCCGTGATTGCCCGCCGAGGATACCACCACGCCACGCCGGCGCTCCTCGTTCGGCATCGTCAGCAGCGCGTTGAACGCGCCGCGCAGCTTGAAGGAGCCGGTGTGCTGCTGGTTCTCCCACTTGAGATAGATCTCGGCGCCGGCGCGCGCCGACAGTGGGGCCGAGTAGCTGCACGGCGTACGCTGAATCACTCCTCGAAGCCGGTGTGCGGCGGCGAGGACATCGGGAGCGGCAGGAAGAATCATGATCGGTGGGGGTGCCGCATGATGAAACAGTCCGCGCGTTCGGGCAAGATCGCGACGACGTGTGACTTCCGCTCGAGTCACGCGTCTGCTTGACAGCGCGGACCGCCCGGCTAGATTTCTTGTGTGACGGCGGCTCCGCACGGTTGCGGGGCCGTTTCCGTCTGGCTAATGGACGGAGCGGATCCACGCTCTCCATGAGCCATCGATGCGGGGCTGTAGCTCAGCTGGGAGAGCGCTGCAATCGCACTGCAGAGGTCAGGGGTTCGATCCCCCTCAGCTCCATTTTGTGACGAGATTTGGTTGGCGCAGTCTTTGCCCTTGTTAACACCAGTGCAAGCGCCAACGGATCGATATATTGCCCGCCGCCGTTCGGTAGGACGGAGAGTTCCAATGACGGCGCGCGTGGCAACCACTCATTGAGTGTCCCGATCCGGGACGACACGCCGCGAGCCCTCAGGCCTCGCGGCGTTTTCGTTTTGCGGACGGACCGTGGCCCGCTCGCTCAGGGCGCGATCGCCGCGCGTGCATCCTCGCGCATCCCGCTGAACACCGCGCGCAGCCACGCGTTCTGCTCTGCATCCACCTGATCGGCGAACTCGCTGAACGCCGCGCCGCTCAGCCCATTCAGGAATCGCAGGATCGCGCTCTCCTGCACGAAGAGACGGATCTCGCGGAAGAGCACCGTCTGCTCCGTCCCGTCGCCGCGAACGCCGACGCGGAAGAGCGAACCCTCTCCAGCGAACGGGCGGCGGAGTGGCGTCCGGATCAGCCGCGCCGTGAAGAGGGGCAGATCCCAGTCGGGCTCTCGTCGCGCCGAGATCACCCAACCGTTCTCCGTGTCTCCCTTCCGCACGTGGACGAGCTCCGTGCGCAGTCCGTGAAAGCCCACGCCGAAGTGCTTCACGCTCGTCTTGAAGTCCATGAGCAGCTCGAGCGTGTCCGGCATCGGCGTCGCCGCTCCGCCGAGCGAGACGAGCTTTCCGTCCATCGTGCGGAAGCGCATCGTGAGCAACCGGTCCGCCGCGCTGGCCTCGAAGTACGGTGTGCCCGCCCGGTCGGTGACGAGGATGCGGTACCGCGCCGGATCGATGTACTTGTGGAAGAAGGCCGCGAAGGTGGGATAACGCTGCTTCAGCAGATCCGACCGCATCGCAACTGCGAGCCGCATCGCCGTACTTCCGTCCGCGAGGCGCGTCGGCACCACCGAGTCGAGCGAGAACGCCGTTCTCAGTGCCGCCGAGGTACGCGGCGCGACCGACGCCAGCTCGGCGCGCACCTCGTCTCCGCTCTTGCCCTCGGCCGAAGCGACGAACCGCGAGAAAACCATCCCGATGTCGTTCGGTCGGATGGCTCCGAGTCCGAAGTCCACGGTGGTGTCCCACCGATACTCGCTGTCCGAGAGCTTGCTCAGTGTGATGACGTGCCGGCTGTCCGCCGGATTCTTCGGCGCGGGTACACTCGGATGTGCGGACAACGCGTAGTGGCCGCCCTGGAACGCGCCCTGGACCTCCAGCAGCCTCACGGCGCCCGAGCTTCCCGTCCACACCGCGGTGTCCTTGAAGGCTGCCCCCGGAAGCAGCGAGTGCTTCGCGATCTCCATCCGGGCGTACAGCAGCTTCGGGCTCCGAGCGACGTCGGTGAACCCTTCGCTGAGTGCCCCAAAGAGCTGATCTGCGCCGACGCGCGCGCGGCCGCCGACACCGAACCCGCTGAAGGTTTCTCGGCAACCGAACGCACCTGCGAATGTCGAGAGAAGCAGAACGTGCCGAGCCCGCTGGGCGAAGCGGCTGCGATTTCGAGGGGACAGCGTCTACTCCGTGGCGGGTGCGAGGGGTTGAAGCGGCATCCTACCACGGCTAAAATACATGGGTTCCCCGAATGGCTAGCCAGTCGGCGGATGGATCGCTGCCCCTTGGTGTAACTGGCAACACGCCTGACTCTGGATCAGGAGAGTCCTGGTTCGATCCCAGGAGGGGCAACTCG
>Ga0068865_100001352_pt1 | contig 14283 bp, 1 predicted proteins | sample KBSMisM12_FD_75293 | JGI IMG/M metagenome (GOLD analysis project Ga0068865, IMG submission 75293) | Miscanthus rhizosphere microbial communities from Kellogg Biological Station, Michigan, USA - KBS Miscanthus M1-2 | ecosystem: Host-associated > Plants > Roots > Rhizosphere > Soil ...
CCAGCGCAAGGGTGCCGGCGACCTTTGGCGCCAGCACGCGCTCGGCGATCTCGTGCGTTTTGATCTGGATCACGCCGCCGGCGCCGATGCCAGCCGCGTGAACGACGCCGTCGAGGCGTCCGTACTCCTCGCGCGCGCGGGTCACGACGGCTTGCATCTGCTCGACGCTCGACACGTCGGCCACGACGACCTGGACCGCACCGCCCGCCTGTTCGATCGACTCGACGGCTCGTATCTGACGGCTCAGGCGATCATCGGCATCGTGGCTGGCCAGGTATCCGGGCCAGTCGTTCCGATTCGGCAGGCCCGTACGGCTGGTCAGAATCAGCTTCGCGTGAACGGATCGCGCCAGCGATTCGGCCAGCGTCAGGCCCATGCCGCCAACCCCGCCGGTGATGAGATACACGCCGCCCTCGCGGAGGCGCGCAGGCGTGCTCGCGACGGGCGCCTCGAATCGCGCCGGTTCGAGCGCCTGGTTCCACCATGCGCCGCCCCTGTACGCGACGACCGCGGCAGCCGGATCGGGCGAATTCGATAGCAGCCCGGCGACGAGCTCCGCAATCGAGGCGTCGGCTTTCCCAACCCACTCCGAAGAGACGATGTCGATGGCCCGGCACGTGATGTTCGGATACTCAGCCGGGATCACCCGGCACAGGCCGAGCACCGTCGCCTTCGACGGGCAGATCGGCTCGCCGCCGGCAACACGGTGGACGTCCGACGTCACCACGCCGATGCGGATTGGCGTGCGCGAGCCGGACTCGCCGAGTGCCTGCGTCAGATACAGCAGGCTGTAAAATCCGCGACGCTGGCACGCCTCCGACTCAACCAGCTCGTCCGGCGTCTCGCGTGTGACGCCCCAGAAATGTGCGACGACGTCGGGCAGCCGATCCGCGCTTTTGAGGGCCCTGAACATGGCCCGGTAGTGATCGGCATCGCCCGGATCGATCGTGAAGGCGCCGTCCGGCTGCTCCGTGAACCGCTCGCCTGGTCTGACGACGATGAGATCGCGAGCCGAGCCTTCGAGATGGCTCGCAAGCCGGGCACCGACTCCCGACGAAGCGTCTTCTTCGAACACCATCCAGCGGCCCGCCGTCGCAAGCGCGGCGACGGCTGTTTCGGCCGAGGGTGCAGCCGAGGGCTGCCAGGCGGGCAGGTAGAACCAGTCGGCGACGTCGGCCCTCTCGAGCGCCGGCAGATCTCGCACGGCGGGCTTCGGCGCGTCGATCCAGTAGCGCTGACGTTCGAACGGATACGTCGGCAGCGGCACGCGCCGCCGGGACTCCCCGGCGTAGAACACGCTCCAGTCGACGCTGAGACCAGACAGCCAGAGCCGGCCGAGCGTCTGCAGCACGCCGGCAAGATCCGCCGTCGTCTCCTGCGGATGCCGGAGCGTCGTCGCAATCGTCCGTCCCTGTGCCAGCGGACCTTGCTGCCGGGCGAGGGAAGCGAGCGTGCGGCCAGGTCCGACCTCGAGGAACACACGGGTCGGGTCCTGCAGCAGTTCCTGCATGCCGGCAGAGAATCGCACCGTCTGCCTGAGATGCCGCGTCCAGTACTCCGGAGACGTCGCATCACTCCCGGTGATCCAGGTGCCGGTGACATTCGAGATGAACGGGATGGTCGGAGCATTCCGCGTGACGCCACCGACTTCCGCTGCGAAGGCGGCCAGCGCGGGTTCCATCATCGCCGAGTGGAACGCGTGCGATGTCTCGATCCGTCGTACCATCGCGCCGCCCGCCGACATCCGGGTCTCGAATGCGGTGACGGCTGCTTCGGTGCCGGCGACGACGCACAGCGCGGGCCCATTCACAGCCGCGAGGGACAAGTCACTGCCGAGGAGCGGCGTCAGTTCCGCTTCAGCCATGCCGACCGCCGCCATCGCGCCGGCCGGCAGGGCCTGCATCAGCCGCCCGCGGGCCGCCACGAGACGGAGTGCATCCTCGAGCGAGAACACGCCAGCCAGACAGGCGGCCACGTATTCGCCGACACTGTGACCGATCAAGGCTGACGGCTGGATCCCCCATCGCATCCACAACCGTGCGAGCGCGTACTCGATCACGAACAGCGCCGGCTGAGTGACTGCGGTTTCCTTCAGCCTTGCCGTGACGTCGGGGGTGGCGGAAGCAGTCAAGACCTCGCGAAGATCCCAGCCCAGGGGCACCGCGAGCGCGTCGCAGCACGCGTCCACGTCGGCTCGGAACGAGAGTTCCGTTTCGTAAAGCTCGCGCGCCATGCCCGCGTACTGCGAGCCCTGACCGCTGAACATGAACACGCACGAGCGCTCGCCGGGTTCGGCGACACCGGTCGCGCCTGAGCGATCGGGCTGGGTCAGCGCGTCCGCGGCCTCTGCGCCGTCCCGGCACACCACGAACCGCCGGTGCGCGAACATGCGGCGGCCCACGTTGAGCGTGTGAGCGACGTCTGCAAACGGCGCCTGCGCAGCACCGCGAAGGTACTCGGCCAGCCTCGATGCGGACGCGTCGAGTGCAGTACGCGTTCGCGCCGACAGCAGCAAGATCTGCAGCTCTCGCGAGGCGCTCGACGCTGGCGGCGCCGGCGCCTCTTCGAGGACTGCATGCGCGTTGGTGCCGCCAATGCCGAAGGAGCTGACCCCGGCGCGCCGCGGAGCGCCGTCAGGACCGGCCGTCCAGGGCGCCAGCGCCGCGTTGACGAAGAAGGGCGTGGCGCCGAAATCAATCTTCGGATTGGGCGACTGGAAGTGCAGGCTCGGCGGAATCTCCCGGTGCTCGAGCGAAAGCACCGTCTTGATTACTCCTGCGACACCAGCCGCCGCATCGAGGTGGCCGATGTTGGTCTTGAGCGACCCGATGGCGCATGTCCCCGCCGCCGGCCGGCTGCCGAACGCCTGGGTCAGCGCGGCGAGCTCGATCGGATCGCCGAGCGACGTGCCGGTGCCGTGCGCCTCGACGTAGCTGATGCTCGCGGCTTCGATGCCGGCCGCCGCCTGCGCCAGCGCGATGACCTCCGCCTGACCCTCGACGCTCGGGGCCGTGTAGCCGATTTTTCCCGAGCCGTCGTTGTTGATCGCGGTGCCGCGGATCACCGCGTGAATCGTGTCTCCGTCGGAAACGGCGTCCGCCAGCCGCTTGAGCACGACGATGCCGACCCCGTGGCCGGTGACGGTCCCGCGGGCATCCGCGTCGAACGCGCGGCAGTGTCCATCCGGGGAGAGAATGCCGCCTTCCTGGTGGAGATGACCGGCGACGACCGGCACGCCGATCGACACGCCGCCCGCCAGCGACATGTCGCATTCGTGCTCGAGCAGGCTCCGGCAGGCGTGATGAATCGCCACGAGCGACGTCGAGCAGGCCGTCTGGACGGTCACGCTCGGGCCGCGAAGGTTCAGCTTGTACGACACCCGCGTGGTCAGGAAGTCCGCGCCGGCGCCGATCAGCGCCTGCAGGCCGCCCACGGACGCGGAGAATCCCGGCCGCAATAACACGTTAAGGAGGTACCCGCTCGCCGTCGCGCCGCCGTACACGCCAATCGCGCCGGCGTAGCGTTCCGGGTCGTAGCCGGCGCGCTCGAGCGCCTCGCTGGCGCACTCGAGGAAGAGCCGCTGCTGCGGGTCGATCAGCTCGGCGTCGCGCGGGTTGTACCCGAAGAACGCCGCGTCGAACAGGTCGACGCCGTCCATCACCGCGCGGGCGCGGACATATCGCGGATCGTTCAGCAGCCGTTCGTCGACGCCCGCGGCTCGCAGTTCCTCGTCTGTGAAGATGCGGATCGACTCGACGCCGCCGCGAAGGTTGTTCCAGAACGCCTGCAGGTCCGGCGCGCCTGGAAACCGTCCCGCCATGCCGATAACGGCGATGGCCTCATCTCTTGGACCGGACGCATTCCGTCGCGCGATCCGATCGGCGGCGCGGCTCGGCGGCGCCACGGCTCCGGGTGCGGGAGCCAGGTGCCGCGCCAGCGACTCGACCGTCGGGAATCGGAAGAGATCCACGATTGGCAGTTCGCGCTGAAGCGCGGCGGTGAGCCTCGCGTGCACCTGCACGAGCAGCAGCGAGTGCCCGCCAAGATCGAAGAAACTGTCGCGGGTGCCGACGCGTTCGACGCGGAGTACCTCCTGCCAGACGCCGGCGATCTGAGCCTCGAGACCGGCACGAGGCGCGACGAATTCCTGCTCCAGGCCGCTGCCATCTGGCGCCGGCAGCGCCGCCCGATCGACTTTGCCGTTCGGCGTCAGCGGCATGGCGTCCAGCGGCACCCAGACCGACGGCACCATGTAGTCGGGCAGGCACTCGCGCAACTGGCTTCTGAGCTGAGCGATCGAGAGGTCGTCCCCCGCCGGCACGACGTACGCGACGAGACTCCGCCCGGCAACGGGCAGATCGCGCACGTCCACGAGCGCGTCCCGCACCGCCGGCTGCTGCTTCAGGACCGCTTCGATCTCGCCCGGCTCGATGCGGAACCCCCGAATCTTGACCTGCGAGTCGAGGCGACCGACGAACGCGATGGTGCCATCGTTGCGCCACCGCACGAGATCGCCCGTCCGGTACAGGCGCGCGCCCGGCTTGCTGCTGAACGGGTGCGGAACGAATCGTTCGGTCGTGAGCGCCGGCCGGTTCATGTATCCGCGCGCCAGGCCATCGCCGCCGATATACAACTCTCCCGTCACGCCCGCCGGCACGGGCTCCATGCGAGCGTCGAGCACGTACACCTGGGTGTTGCCGATCGGGCCGCCGATTGGAATCGACACGGGCTCGGCATCGCCGAGGGGCGGAATCGGGTAGCAGCACGTGAACGTCGTGCTCTCGGTCGGCCCGTAGCCGTTGATGATCTGAGTCTCGGGCAGAGCGGCCTGCGCGCGTTTGACGTGAGCGACCGACAGGGCCTCGCCGCCGATGAGCAGCTGGCGAATTCCGGAGAGCGCGCGCGGGTGCGCGTCGATGATCGAATTGAACAGCGAGGCCGTCAGCCACAGAATCGTCGTGCCTTCGCGCGCGATGACTTTCTCGAGCGCTTGCGGCGTCGGGGCGGGCTCGGTGAACAGCGCGAGCACGCCGCCGTGCAACAACGGTCCCCAGAGTTCGAGCGTCGACGCGTCGAACGACACCGGCGCGAGCTGCAGAAATCGCTCGCCCGGTCCGAGCGCGACGTAGTCCACGCCGAACAACAGGCGGGTTACGCCGCGTTGCCGTACTTCGACACCCTTGGGAATGCCGGTTGACCCCGAGGTATACGTGACGTACGCGAGGTGGTCCGCCGACGCCCGCAGCGGCGGATTTCCCGCGGCATGACGGCTGATGGATTTCCAGTCGGCGTCGAGGCGGACGACGCGGGCGTCATGAGCCGGCAGCGCATCAATCAGGCCGGTTTCCGTCAGCAGCACGGATACGCGCGCGTCCTGCATCATGAACGCGATCCGGTCTTTCGGGTACGACGGATCGAGCGGCAGGTAGGCGCCTCCCGCCTTGAGAATGCCGAGCAGCCCGACGACCATGTCCAGCGAGCGCTCGACGAACAGGCCGACGAGGACGTCGGGGCCGACACCGGCGGCCTCAATCAGATAGTGCGCAAGCTGGTTCGCGCGTCGGTTGAGCTCGCCATACGAGAGCTTCTTGTCGCCCGCGACTACGGCCACTTCGTCAACCTGCTGCGCGGCCTGGACCTCGAAGACTTCGGCGATGCATCCCTGCGGGTACGGTCGCGTCGTGGCGTTCAACCCGCTGACCACGCGCGTACGCTCGTCATCCGTAATGATGGCGAGCTCGGAGATCCGCGCCTCCGGGTTCGTCACGATGCTCTCGAGCAGCCGGTTGAAGTGGCCCGCCATCCGGGCGATCGTCGCCTCGTCGAAGAGATCCGTCTTGTACTGCCACCGACAGCTCAGCGAGTCGTCGAGCTCCGACATGAGCAGGACCAGGTCGTCCACCACGGCCTGCTGCGTGACCGGCGCGAACTCGAGAACCAGGCCACCCAGCTCCAGCTGGCCCGCGCCCTCGCCACCATCCACGGAGACGGACACTGACTGGTCTTCGCGGCGATGAGGCTTGTTGAGCGCGAACATCGCGTGCAGGAGCGCCGTCTGGCTTCCCTCACGTTTCGGCCGCAGACGCTCGACCAGGAGCGCGAACGGATAGTCCTGGTGTTCGAGGGCGCCCAGCACGGCCAGACGCATGCGCCGCAGCACCTCGGTGAACGCCGGATCGCCGGACAGATCGCCGCGCACGGGGACGACGTTCAGGCAGTAGCCGACGACGTCCTGCAGCTCGGGTCGCGTCCGGCCGGTCATCGGCGAGCCGACGACGATGTCGTCTTCGCCGGCGTAGCGCGCGAGCAGGACCTCGAACGCCGACAACAGCAGCGTGAAGAGCGTGTGGCCCTTCGCTTGAGCGAGCTCGCGCAGGCGCTGGCCGAGCTGGTCGGGAACCCTCACGGCGTAGGTGGCGCCGTTCGACGTTTCGACGAGTGGACGCGCCCGGTCGAACGGCAGGGCCAGGACGGGGATGTCTCCGGACATCTGCGCCTGCCAGTACTTCCACAGGCGATCGCCGTCGGGTCCCGCCAGCATGTCGGCCTGCCACCGGGCAAACTCCTCGTACGGCCTCGGCGCCGGAAGGGCCGGCTCGTGACCGGCGACAAGGGCGGCGTAACACACGCCGAGCTCGTCGAGCAGCGTCATCATCGACCACAGGTCGTAGGCGATGTGGTGCAGCGTGACGAGCAGCACGGACTCGCGGTCCGTCCGCGCGAACAATCGCACGCGAAGAACCGAACCATCCTGCAGGTCGAAAGGTCGATTCGCTTCCGCCGATACCCGCCGGCTGAGCTCGTCGCCGGACCAGTCAGCGGCCTGAATCGTTTCGAAGTCCACGGCGGCGGTGTCGTGGAGTCGGGGCGCCGGCTGCCCGTTGATCTCGACGTAGTTCGTGCGAAGGATGCGGTGGCGATCGACCAGCAGCTGGAAGGCACGCCGCAGCACGTCGACGTTCACGTCGGAACGCACCCGCCAGGTCCAGGGGACGTTATAAGACGCGCTCTCCTGATCCAGTTGCTGCACCAGCCAGAGCGCGCGTTGACCGTACGAGAGGACCGCCGGGCGAGGCTGGGCCTTGTCCTTCAGGAGCTTCGCGAGGAGCTGCCGCTTCTCCGCGGGCGACAGGTCCGAAAGCTGGTCGGGTTTTTCGCTCATTCAGTCAACCGGTTGCCGGGCGCGCCGGGGGCGAAAGCTGACACACTCCCCCCTGTGAAACCCCTTTGAGGGGTCCAAGATGCGAGCCAGCAAACGAGGCCTATTTGTTAGGAATTTTGGCCGAAACCTGTCGACTGCCGACTATAGTCTTCCTATTGGATGTCTTTTGTCGCCGTGTCGTCGCGATGGCTGGATCTCGCTGAAGACTCAGGGTTCCGCGAGCATCCGCCGGAGCAGGGCGTCCACGTTCTCGTCGGACAACTCGTCCACGTTCGCCGGCAGCTGTTGCGGGTGCGCCTCGACCCCTCGCTCGGCGGGCTTCTCCGGCCGCGCATCGGCCAGCCCGCCGAGAATCAACGACGCGAGCTCGGTAATGCTCGGCCCTTCGACGAGCGCGACCAGCGGCACGGCGACACCGGTCCGATCCTGGAGCTTGTTGCGGAGTTCGAGCGCCATGAGCGAATCGAGACCGGCGTTCCGCAGTGGCGTAGCGGGATCCACGTCCGAGATCGGCAGGCGCAGTACGGCAGCGACCGACCGCGCCACCAGGCCGGTGACCATATCCTGCCGGGCGGGCCCGTCAGCGGTGAGCAGCGCGGCCCTCATCGGGAGATCGTCCGACTCGTCGCGGTCCGGGGCGCCAGCCGTCTGCCCATCAACCACACGGCGGAGAAACGGCGCGGCCGCGAATGCCGGATAGAGCCGGCTCCATTCGCGCCAATCCATCGGCAGCACGGCGGCGCGCGCCACGTCGCGTTCGAGGAGCAGGGCGAGCATGCCCACGCCCACCTCGGGGGTGATCCCATCGACTCTGCCCGCCGGACGTCGTTCCTCCCCGCCGGCCGCCATGCCCACGCGCGACCATGCGCCCCAGTTCACGCTCAGCGCGGCCTGCCCCGCCGCACGGCGCCGTTCCGCGAGCGCATCGAGAAACGCGTTGGCCGCCGCATAGCTGCCGACCAACGGTGAATTGATCAGCGCCGACGCCGACGAGAACATCACGAAGAAATCGAGCGGCGTATCGGCCAGCAGCCGATGAAGCAGCCAGGCACCGGTCACTTTGCCGCGCCAGATGGCTTCGAGATCCCCATCGCGATGGTCCGACAGCAGCTGATACTGCGTGACGCCCGCGGCGTGGATGACGCCGCGAATCGGTGGCCGCCGCTCGCGGCTGTAGGCCGCGAACCACTCCGACAGCTGCCGGGCATCGCCGACGTCGACAGGCGCGGTCTCGATGCTGGCGCCCAGGGCTTCGAGCTCGAGGACGGCATTGATCCGTGCGGCCTCGGGGCTCTGCGGATCGATCGCGGCCCATTCCGCGCGGGCAGGCAGCGCGTGCCGGCCGAGCAGAATCAAACGCCTGGCGCCGTGCCGGACCATCCAGCGCGCCACCTCCAGGCCGATGCCTCCGAAACCGCCCGTCACCAGGTACGCGGCGTCTGGTCGCCAGCGAAGCTCGCGCTTCGCGAGCGACGATGCGTCGGTTGCGGTCAATCGCGCCACGTATCTCACGCCGTCGCGGAACGCCACCTGGTCCTCATCGTCCGACGATGAGATCGCACCAGCCAGCGCGCTGCCCGCGGCGCCTGCATCCGCGCCGGGATCGAGATCGACCAGGCCGCCCCAGAGCGCCGGATGCTCGGCGGCAATCGTGCGTCCGAGTCCCCAGAGCGGCGCCTGCGCGACGTGAACCTCGCGCGGCTTGCCTGTCACGCTTTGCACACCCCGTGTGCCGAGCCAGAGCCGCCCGGCAGGTTGACTGTCCGCGCGCCCCAGCGCCTGAATCACGCGCAGTACGCACGTCGCCTCGCCCGCAGCGCGATCGACGAGCTCTGCATCGTCGCTGTTGTCGTCGTCGACGCCCCAGAGATAGATGATGCCCCGCGGCCCGCCAGAAGATGGCGCGCTGCTGAGAAACGTCTCGACGAGCTTCGTGATGCTCGCGGCGTCCCGTCCGCATTTGAACCTGCGAGGTTCGATCTGCTCGAACGTCTCTCCCCGGTTGGCCCGGAAGCAGAGATCAGGCCCGACGTGAGACTCGAAGGCGTCGGCGATCCCGGCGTCATCCGCAAACAGGAGCCAGCTTCCCGGGCGCACGTCTCCGGACGCAGCAGCAGGTTTGGCCTCCCACACGACCTCGTGCAGCCAGTCGTCGCGGCGCGGCTCGGAGACAGCAGGCCTGGCCTCGCGCCTGGCGACTTCGCCCTCGAACCAGAAGCGGCGCCGCTCGAACGGGTACGTGGGCAGCGCCACTTTGCGCCGGCCGTACTCGCGGTCGAAACCGCTCCAGTCGACGGCGACGCCTTTCACGTAGAGCGCGGACAGCGTGTCCAGGATCGTCACCCAGTCATCGCGATCCTTGCGCAAGGAGGGCAGCCACTCGACCGCGGGGTCGGAAATGGATCGCCGGCCCATCCCGACGAGGGTCGGCGCCGGGCCGATCTCCAGGAAAATGCGATTGCCCTGCTCGTACAGCGCGTTCATCCCCGCGGCAAACTGCACGGGTTCGCGCAGGTGCGCGCGCCAGTATCCGGCGTTCCCGATGGCCGCCGGATCAATCGGCCGCCCGGTGAGGTTGGAGACGATGCCGATGCGCGGCGTCCTGTATTCAATTTCCCGCGCCACCTGCTCGAACTCATCGAGGATGGGATCCATCAGCGCCGAGTGGAACGCGTGCGAGACCGCCAGCCGCTGCACCTCGATTCCCGCCGCCGTCAGCGACTCGAGCGCGGCCGAGATCGAGGCCGTCTCGCCCGAGATCACGATGTTCGCCGGTCCATTGATCGCTGCAATCGAGATCGCGGCGGCGCGGGCTCCGACAATCGACCGCAGGGTGTCGGGATCCGCCGCCACGGCGGCCATCGCACCGGTCGGCGGCAGCGACTGCATCAATCGCGAGCGGGCGGCCACGAGCTTGACGGCATCCTCGAGACTGAACAATCCGGCCACGCACGCGGCGACGTATTCGCCGAGGCTGTGTCCCATCACGACCGCCGGCTCGATGCCCCACGACTTCCACAGGTCGGCCAGCGCGTATCCGATCGCGAACAGGCCGGGTTGCGTGTATGCGGTCTGCCCCAGAGCCGTCTGATGAGCCGCGTCGAACATGACAGAAAGGAGCGGCTGTGCCAGATGGGGCTTGAACAGTTCGGCGCAGCGGTCCAGGGCCCGGCGAAAGACCGGCGCCGTGTCGTAGAGCCGCCTGCCCATGCCTGTGTACTGAGCACCCTGTCCCGTAAACAGAAACACGACGTCCGGCTGCGAGACGCCTTGCACCCGCCCGGAACGAACCTGCGGAGCGTTGCCCTCCGCCCAGTCCGTCAGCGCCTGGGCTATTTGGTCCGATGACTGCCCGACGAGCGCCAGGCGGTGCGCGAAATGTGAGCGGCCGGCGTTTGCGGTGAAGCACACATCCGCGAGAGCCTCCGGAAGGCCGCCCGTCAGACGTGTTTGGAATCGCGCGGCGACCGCGCGCAGCGCGCTTTCGGATCGAGCCGTCAGCGTCAGGATCTGCAGCGGACGATCGACGTCCGTGCGTCCCTCGTCCTGACGCGGCGCCTCCTCGACGATCACGTGCGAATTGGTGCCGCTGAATCCAAACGAGCTGACCCCGGCGATTCGCGGAACCGAGCCGGCCGGCCATGGCGTCGCTTCCGTCGGCACGACCACCGGGATGTCGTCCCAATCGACGAACGGGTTCAGCTTCTTGAGGTGAAGATGCGGTGGTATCTCCTCGTTCTGCAGCGCAAGCACGACCTTGATGAGTCCCGCGACTCCCGCGGCCCACTCGAGGTGGCCAAAGTTGGTCTTCACGGAGCCGACCATGAGCGGGTGATCCTTCGAGCGTCCCTCGCCGAGCACGGCCGCGAGCGCCTGCACTTCGATCGGGTCGCCGAGCGACGTTCCCGTTCCGTGCGCCTCGACGTAGCTCACGGCCGCCGGCTGAATGCCGGCCACCGACAGCGCGCTGCGAATGAGCTCCTGCTGTGCGAGCTCGTTCGGCGCCGTGAGACCGCCGCTCCGGCCGTCCTGATTGACTGCCGTCCCGCGAATGACCGCGAGTATCCGATCGCCATCGGCCTTCGCGTCCGAAAGCCGCTTGAGCACGACCATGCCGCAGCCTTCTCCGCGGGCATACCCGTCCGCGGCGGCATCGAACGTCTTACATCGGCCATCGGCAGCCAGCATGCGCGCTTTGCAGAGCGTGACGAAGACCTCGGGCAGCAGGTTGAGGTTGACGCCTCCCGCCAGCGCCGTGCGGGACTCTCCGGCGCGCAGGCTCTGACACGCGAGATGGACGGCAACGAGCGACGCCGAGCAGGCCGTGTCGACGGCCATGTTGGGGCCGACCAGCCCGAGCACGTACGACAAGCGGCCGACAGCAGCGCTGAGCGAGCTCCCTGTTCCGAAATAGGCGTCGAGCGTGTCAGCACCAGCCTGCATCTGAAGCTGGGAATAGTCGCTGCCGCCGATGCCGACGAAGACCCCCGTTCGGCTTCCCTGCAGCTTGTCCGGCGCCAGCCCGGCGTGCTCCAGCGCTTCCCACGTGACTTCCAGCAGGAGACGCTGCTGCGGATCCATGCTCACCGCCTCGCGCGGCGAGATGCCGAAGAACGGGGCATCGAAGAGATCGACGTTCTCGACAAAGGCGCCTTCGCGCGCGTAGATCTTTCCCGGGGCATCGGGATCGGGATCGTAGAACGCGTCGATGTCCCAGCGGTCGCGGGGAATCGCCGCGACGGCGTCAACGCCTCCGTGCAGAAGCTGCCAGTAGCTGTCGGCGTCGGATGCGCGGCCGGGAAAGCGGCAGCCGAGGCCGATGATGGCGATGGGCTCGGTCTTCGCGCGCTCGAGCTCTTCGATCTTCGCCCGCATCTTCCGCAAGGCAAGCAACGCCTGCTTGTCTGCAGACATCTCGTCGGGGCGCTTCGAAGGATCGGCCACGGTTTCTCTTTTCCTCAGTTCTGAGAGAGGAGGCGAATCTCTTCGGCGAGCAGGCGGCTGACCTCGTCGTCCGACAACGGTGCGATCGCGGCCGCGTCGTTGTCCACAGGGGCCACAGCGTCCACAACGTTCACCTTCGGGCCAACCTTCTTTTCGTCCGCGGCAATCGCGAGCACGTCGTTCGCCAGATAGTCCGTGAGCGCCTGGAGCGACGGATACTTGAAGAGGAGCGTCGCCGGCAGCGGACGGCCGACCGCGGCGCCGAGCGCGTTGCGCAGTTCCACCGCCATCAGGGAGTCGAGCCCGAGCTCGTTCAGGGCCTGTTGCGGCTCGATGAGCTTCGACTCGTCGGTGCCCAGCACTTTGACGGCGTAGCCACGCACCTGCGTCATCACGAAGTTCCACCGCTTGTTGGGCGGAATTTCCTCGAGCTGCTTCGCCAGCGTGGGTGCAGCGGCGGCGCGCGGCTGGGCCGCGCGCTTCTTTTCGACGCCGGCTGCCAGGCTGCTCAGCAGCTTCGGTTCCTCGCCGAGCGGATACTGCGCCAGGAAGGTCGGCCAATCCACGCCGAACACACACGGTTGCGCAGGGCCGTCCTGCAGCAGATCCTCCAGGATGGTCATGCCCTGTTCGATGCCGATGGCGCTCACCCCGACCTGGGCCCAGCGCTGCTGATCCCGGCTGCCGAGCGAGGCCGCCATGCCGACGTCCGCCCACGGCCCCCAGTTGATGCTCGTCGCGTTTTTGCCGCGTTCGCGCCGATAGTGCGCCAACGCGTCCATGAAGCTGTTGGCCGCGGCATAGTTCCCCTGCCCCTGACCGCCGAACAGCGACACGATCGACGAGAACATGACGAAGAAATCCAGCGGGCGGCCGTCAGTGGCCGCGTGCAGGTTCCACGCGCCGCCGACCTTGGGCGCCATCACCCCGCGGAACCGATCCCACCGCTGCTGGAGGAGCACGCCGTCATCGATCACGCCCGCGGCGTGGATGATTCCGCGAAGCGGCGGCATGCGGCCGTCGATCTCCTGGAGCACTCGATCGACGTCAGCCCGGGTGCCGACATCGCCCCGGACGGTCGCGACGTTGACTCCGCCCTGCTCCAGCTCGATCAGCACCGCGCGCGCCGACTCGGATGGCTCGCTCCGGCCCATGAGCACCAGATGCCGGGCGCCCAGTGAGACGAGATGACGCGCGACGAACAGACCGAGAGAGCCGAGGCCGCCCGTAATCAGGTAGCTGGCGTTGGCATCGATGCCCGGCTTCGATCGACTCACCATGGAAGCCGCGGACGCGGTCTCGTCGACGACGACGATCTTTCCGATATGCTTCGCCTGCGCCATGTAGCGGAACGCGGCCGCCGCGTCGCTCAGTGCGAACTGGCGTATCGGCAGCGGTTTCAGCGCGCCATCCTCGAGCGCCTGCCCCAGCCGCCGAAGGATCGCGCCAATCAGCGGCCGCGGCACTTCTCCCATGTAGATCGACTGATAGGACACATCGGGCCGGAAGGCCGCGACCTGCTCAGGGCTCCAGATTCCCGCCTTGCCGACCTCAAGGAACGTCCCGCCCGGTGCGAGCGATGACAGACTCTTCGGAATGAACTCGCCGGTCAGGGAATTCAGCACGATGTCGACGCCGCGCCCGCCGGTGCGCGCCATCACTTCGTCGGCGAAGTCCAGCGTCCGGGAGTTCAGGATGTGGGTGATTCCGAGCGACTGCAGATATTCGCGCTTCTGAGGGCTGCCCGCGGTCGCGAAGATCTCGACGCCTGCCCGCTGAGCCAGCTGGACCGCCGCGAGCCCGAGGCCGCCCGCCGCCGCGTGAATCAGCACGCGTTGTCCCGCGGTCATGCGGGCGAGGTAATTGAGGGCGTAGTCGGCGGTCAGAAACGCAATCGGCACGCTCCCCGCCTCGGTCATCGTCAGGTTGGTCGGCTTCGCAACCACCAGATCTGCGCCGGACGTGACATAGGTTCCGAAGGTGCCGGGGGCCATGGCGAACACCTGCTGGCCCACGACGAACTCGTCCACGCCTTCGCCAACGGCCACGATGGTGCCGGCGCACTCGGTCCCGAGCGGGCCCGGGTGGCCTTCGTACACCCCAAGGGCGTTCAGCACGTCACGGAAATTGAGTCCCCCGGCGTGAATTCGAATCTCGACCTCGCCAGGCCCCGGCAC
>Ga0068865_100001357_pt1 | contig 14249 bp, 10 predicted proteins | sample KBSMisM12_FD_75293 | JGI IMG/M metagenome (GOLD analysis project Ga0068865, IMG submission 75293) | Miscanthus rhizosphere microbial communities from Kellogg Biological Station, Michigan, USA - KBS Miscanthus M1-2 | ecosystem: Host-associated > Plants > Roots > Rhizosphere > Soil ...
ACCGAAGGAAATCAAAGCCGAGACCGGCATCGAGCAGAGCCGCGGTCCCGTCGGCGGCGTCGAAGGCGGCGTTGTCGGCGGCGTGACCGGCGGCATCGTCGGCGGCCTCGCAGAAGCCCCGCCGCCGCCCCCGCCGCCGCCACCACCGCCCGCTCCAGTGCGCGTCGGCGGCAACATCAAGCAGCCGACCAAGGTGAAGGACGTGAAGCCGGTCTACCCGGCGATCGCCCAGTCGGCGCGCGTGCAGGGCGTCGTCATCATCGAGGCGACCATCGGACCGAACGGCGCGGTGCAGGAAGCGAAGGTGCTTCGCTCCATCCCGCTGCTCGACGCGGCGGCGCTCGACGCGGTGCGGCAGTGGCAATTCACGCCGACGCTGCTCAACGGCGTGCCGGTGCCCGTCATCATGACCGTGACCGTGAACTTCACTTTGCAATAGACGCCGAACTGCGAGCTCGTCTCGATATTTCGTTTTCTCAGGAGGATGGACCGTGGATTTAATGCAGATGTGGCAGTCGATGGGATTTGTGGCCAAAGCCGTGGCCTTCATCCTCTTTATCATGTCGATGTGGTCGTTCGGCGTCGCGATCGAGCGCATCTTCACCTACACCCAGGCGCGCAACCAGTCGAAGATGTACGCGCCGCAGGTGGCCAAGCACCTGAAGGAAGGGCGCCTGAAGGACGCGATCGCGCTGTCCTCCTCGAAGAACTACCGCTACAGCCACCTCGCGAAGGTCGTGCTCGCCGGACTGCAGGAGTATCAGTTCCAGCAGGAGAGCGGCGGCGGCCTGACGCGTGAAGACCTGATGGACACCGTGCGCCGCTCGATTCAGCGCGCGTCGGCCCTGACCGCTTCGGACCTCAAGAAGGGCGTCGCGGCGCTGGCGACCATCGGCTCGACCGCCCCGTTCGTCGGACTGCTCGGCACGGTCATCGGCGTGATCAACGCGTTCCAGGGCATCGGCGCGAGCGGCTCGGCCGGTATCGGCGCCGTCTCGGTCGGTATTTCGGAAGCGCTGGTCGAGACCGCGCTCGGACTGGTCGTCGCCATCCCGGCGGTGTGGTTCTACAATTACCTGAGCGGCCGCATCGAGTACTTCAACGTGGAGATGGACAACTCCTCGTCGGAGCTGGTCGACTACTTCATCAAGAAGACGGCGTAGTAGAGAGCCGCGAGATTTCAGAGTTCAGATCAATCTGAAGTCTGAACTCTGAACTCTGAAATTTCTGGGGAGATATTAGCTATGGCAATGGATCTTGGCGGCGCCAAGGGCGGAGTCAAATCCGATATCAACGTGACGCCGCTCGTCGACGTCATGCTGGTGCTGCTCATCATCATGATGCTCATCGCCCCGATGTTGCAGCAGGGCGTCGCCGTCAAGCTGCCCACCGCGACCAACACCGTCGACAAGCCCGAAGTGCAGGGGCAGACCGTGATCGCCATCGCCAAGGACAAGGGGATCTACCTCAACGCCAAGCAGATTGGCGAGGGTGACCTGGCGACGAAGGTCACCGAGCTGCTCGAAAACTCGAAGGACAAGATCGTGCTGATCAAGGCCGACGAGGAAGTCGAGTACAGCGCGGTGATGGGAGCGATGGACCAGCTGCGGCAGGCGGGGATTGAGGACATCGGCCTCATCACCGAACGCACCAAGACGGCCGGCGCCTCGGGAGGCAAGTAATGGCTCACGCGCATCATCATCTCGGCGCGGACAAGGTCGTCAAGGGCGAGGTTCCGCACGCCAGCTCGGACATGAACGTCACGCCGCTGATCGACGTGCTGCTCGTGCTCCTGGTGATCTTCATGGCGGCCCTCCCGCTCACGCAAAAGGGCGTCGACATCAACCTGCCGGCGGAGAGCAAGAAGACGACCGACGTCACGCCCGACGTCAGCCAGATCGTGATCGACTACTCGGCCGACAAGCGCATCTCGGTCAACAAGCAGGACGTCACGATCACCGAGCTCGAGTCGCGGCTGCGCAACATCTTCGATCAGCGCAAGGACAAGACGATGTTCCTCATCGCCTCGGGCACGCTGCGCTATCGCGAGATCGTCGCGGTGATCGACGCGGCGAAGGGCGCCGGCGTCGAGAAAGTCGGCATCGTCACCGAAGGCATGAGAAAAGCCGGCGGAGCGAGCACGGGAAGCAACTAGAATTAAGAAGTAAGAATTAGGAATTTAGAATGCGTGAGCGGCCGCTCCCGAAAGGGGGCGGCCGTTTTCGTTTTCCGGGGTCTAAGCAATCGGAGGTGACGCCATGTCGAACGCCGAGACGCACCTGGACGCCAACGCCGTGGTCCGCGCGCAGATGCCGCAGGCGCGGGTCGAGATGAATCTCACGCCGCTCATCGACGTCCTGCTCGTGCTCCTGGTGATCTTCATGGCGGCGCTGCCGCTGACCCAGAAGGGGATCGACAGCCAGCTGCCCTCCCAGACGCGGCCGCCTCAGGAATCGCCGGCGGCGAGCGAGCAGATCGTCCTGGAGTACTCGGCGGACGGCGTCATCGCGGTCAACAGCCACGCGGTCGCGGTGGATCAGCTCGAGACCCGCCTCAGGACCATTTACGCGACGCGCCACGACAAGACGCTGTTCATCCTGGGTGCGCCGTCGCTGCGCTACAAGACGATCATCGGCGCGATCGACGCCGCTAAAGGCGCGGGAGTCGATCGCGTCGGCATCATTACCGAAGCGATGCGGAAACGATAGAGGCCGAGCGCTCACGCTCGGCTGGATCTGCCCGACGCGGCGCGGTCGCGGGCAGACCGGTGGTCTCTTGAAGCGCACCCGTCCTGAAAAGGGCCACTGAGGCACAGAGACACAGAGGGGCAACGCGTCGCACGTCGGCCGGCTTCGCCGGCCGACCGTCCGCTCACGACGATCGCCGGGCACGTAAGACGGAGTTCGTCCGGCGGTCTCACGTGCTCGACGATCGTCGTGTGCGGGCCGCCGCGTGAGGCGGCGTGCGACGCGTTGAGATCTGCTGCGTGCGCGTCGGATCCCGCCGGATCTCGGCGACTCTGCGGCTCTGTGGTGAACAAGACCTCTGTGTCTCCGTGTCCTCAGTGGCTTGTGTGTGCGTGGATACGATCGCAACGTGATCCCTAGGCGTTTTCCCAGTTCGTCGCAGTGCAGGCCTTCAGGCCTGCTCCAATGTGGCCAGGTTCTGTCAGGTCGTCCGTGGCGCGTTGGCCGTCGTTCGATTGAACACGGCATAGGCGATCACGGCGGCCGCCAGGAACGTCATCGAGAAGGCGATGCCCGCGATCGGTGCGGAGAGATAGATGTAGATCCACATCGCCAGCGAGATCAGCGCCGGCAGCGGATACAGCCACATGCGGAACGGCTTGGCGACGTCGGGGCGGTAGCGCCTGAGCAGGATCACCGCCGCGCACTGCCAGACGAACTGCAGCAGAATCTGCACCTGGATCAGCCAGCTCACGAGCTGACCGAGGGTGAAGAAGCAGAACGGCAGCGTGACGGCGCCGATCGTCAGCAGCGAGACGTGCGGAAAGTGCTTCGTCGCATGCAGCCGTCCGAAGGCGCTGAAGAACTGGCCGTCGCGCGCTGCGGCGAACGGAATCCGCGAGTAGCCGAGAATCACCGCGTACAGCGACGAGGCGGTGACGAACAGGATCAGCGACGTCATCACCATCGCCGCGATCCGGCCGTGCGCCGGATCCGTGAACGTCCGCGCGATGAACAGTGAGGCGATCGTCCGGGTCTGCTGTGCCTCCCGCCACGGGATCATGCCCAGGATCACCGTGCTCATCACGACGTACAGAATCACGACGATCACGATCGACAGCACGATCGAGCGGGGCAGCGTCCGCTCCGGCGATCGAAGCTCCTCGCCGATGTTGCAGACGTTGCTGTAGCCGCCGTAGTTGTACATCGCAAGCAGCCCGGCGGCGCCCATCGCGCGCAGGAGGCTGCCATCCAGCCGCCGCGCCTCGGGCGGAAAGTCGAACGCCTGGGCCCACGAAAAACTGAACAGCCCGGCGGCAATCACCCAGCCGACCGTCGCCAGCACCACGACCAGCATGACGACGGCGAGGCGGCCGACCGACCTGATGTCGCGATACAGCAGCGCGGTCATCGCCACGCACACCCCGGCTGCCACCAGGTTGTGCTCCAGCGGCGTCATCGTCGTCCAGTAGAAGCCGAGATAGTCGGCGAAGCCGACCGCGCCTCCGGCCACCGAGAGCGGCGCCACCAGCATCAGCTGAAAGATGAAGATGAATGCCATCAGCCGCCCCAGCCCGAACGGCTGGTAGGCTTCGCGAAGGTAGACGTACGGGCCGCCGCTGCCGGGAAGGGCGGCGCCCAATTCCGCGTAGACGAGGCCGTCGCAGAGTGCGAGCACCGCGCCGAACGCCCACGCGTAGACGATGTGCGGTCCGTTCATGGCGGTCACCATGAACGGGATGGTGAGGAACGGACCCACGCCGACCATGCCGATGATGTTCGTCGCGGTGGCCTGCAGCAGGCCCATGCCGCGATCGAGCGTCACCATAGCGGCGACAGGTCGGCCACCAGGCGATCGGCGGTGTCGGCGTCGGGCACCAGGGGGTTGTGCTCGAGCGCTTCACGGGCAGCGTCGCTCGACGGATTCAGCGCCGCCCGCACCGTCAGGCGCTCGTACTCCTTCACGCGCGTGAGCAGCGGCACGATCCGATCGGGAACCCGGCCGACGTGAAGCGGGAGCGCCCCGTTGGCGTTCACCACGCACGGCACTTCCACGACATCGCCGGCACGCAGGCAGGCGATGTTGCCGCCGTTGGCGACGCTGAGCGGGATAACCGTGTTCGCGTTGAAGTGGATCGCCCGCAGCACCCCCAGCGCGATGCGGTCGTAGCCGCTGAGCCCGGTCGAGGGAGACGGCGCGGACGGCGCGTCGCTGCCGGACTCGATCTGCATGTAGCTCGCGCTCCTCGACCACAGGTACGACTTGTAGCAGGCCACGGCGTCAACGCCGGGGTCGGCGAGGGCCTCGAAGAGGGCGCGCGTCAACTCCTCGATCACCTGGCCGCGGCTCTGCCCGGCGCGCCGTACGTTGTCGAACGCGCGGGTCGGCTGATCGTAGTAGTAGACGTATTCGGTGGGGAGCAGCTTCAGATCCTTCAGCGACGCGGTATCGAACAGCGGCACCTTGTAGACCTTCAGCAGGCGCTCCGTGTCGCTCCATAGCCGGTGCAGCTGTGGCTCACCGTTGCTGTAGACCTCGCGAAGCCAGCCGAGGTGGTTCAAGCCGAAATAGTCGAACGAGCAGGTCTCCGAGGCGAGGCCGAGGAGCCGCGCGACCTCTTCGAACAACTCCGTCGGCGTGTCGCAGATGCCGATGACGCGGTCGCTGACCGTGCGCATCGCTTCGGTGACGATGCCGACCGGGTTCGTGAAGTTGATGATCCAGGCGCGCGGCGCCGCCTCGGCAATCTCGCGCGCGTACCGGACCATCGGCGGGATCGTGCGCATCGCCATCGCGAAGCCGGCCGGGCCAACGGTCTCCTGCCCGACGATCCCGTGCCGCTGGGCCACGGCTTCATCATGAATCCGCTGCGCGATGCCGCCCACCCGGATGCTGGTGAAGACGACGTCGGCCCAGGCGACGCACTCGGCGACCGAGTCGCAGAGCGTAACGCGGCCCTTCGCGGCCATCCGCTCGGCGACCGCACCGATGGCCGCCAGCCGCGTCCGATCCACGTCGTAGAGCGCAATCTGATCGATGGGCAGATCGGACCCGGTCAACCCGCCGACCAGCAGCGGCGTCCGCACGCCAGCGCCGCCGATCACCGCTATCTTCATTCCGACCCACCTGACCTGCCCGCCCGACGCGACCCACCTGGGAGCTGCGTTGGCAGGGCGGCCACGCCGCCTGGAGCCAGCGTGGACTGCGCGCCGACGAAGTTGCCGAGGCGGAGGCATTCCTTCGGCGAGCGTCCGCTGAGCCAGCCGGCGAGGAAACCTCCGTTGAAGGCGTCGCCCGCGCCGGTGGTATCCACGACCCGGACTCGCGGCGCCGGCACGGCGGGGTCCATTGCCGCCTGACCGCCGGTGATCCAGCGGCTGCCCTGCGGCCCCAGCTTGATGATCGTGTTCCGCGCTGCCCGCCGCCAGAAGCGGAGAGCTGAGGCTGCCCGCGCGGTGCGCGCGTACAGCGCCGCCTCTGCCTCGTTGACGAAGATGAAATCTGCGGCGCCCACGAGCGCGCGGAACCCGGGCGCGGCGCGCAGCGGCGGGTTCCAACCGAAGTCCCAGGACGTCGTGACGCCCCGGGCGCGCAGCCGTTCCACGATGCGCGTCCAGCGCGCGCACGACCGCGGGGCAAACGCGAGGTGGACATGTCTCGCGGGTTGGTGCGCGATCGCCGCCGGCAGCCGCGTCTCCAGCCGATCGTTGACGCCGTTGAAAGTCACGAAGCTGCGGTCGCGCTTGGTCGACAACGACACCGTGACCGCGTGCGCTTCGGACGTCCGCTTCACGTTGACGACGCGGACCTTGTCATCGCGCAGGGCACGCACCGCCTCCGCGCTGAGGGCGCTGATGATCGTCGTGCGCACGCCGAGTCGCGACGCGGCCGTCGCCGTGATCAGCGCCCCGCCGCCGATCGTGGCCACGAACGCCCTGGTGCGCAGCTCCTCGCCGCTCCTTGGCATGTGCGGCAGGCCCACGAAGATCAGATCCTGAAACGCTTCGCCGACGGTGAGGAGATCGGTACGCGGCACGCGCGGAAAGTATAATCCGCGACGAGGAACGGCATGCACACCGGCATGGATCACAACGATCAACGCGGAACCCGCGGAACTCGCAGAGTAAACCTTCTTCTGCGGTTTCTGCGTTTGACGTCGTGCGTGATCGCGCTCGTCTCGCTGACCGTTGGTGCGGCGCCGGAGCGATTGGCGCAGGACACCGGTGCCGTCGGTACCTGGCAGCGGCTGCTCAAGCTGCAGACCACTGCCAGCGCGATGCACACGACCGCGCATCCGGACGATGAGCATGGCGGAATGTTGACGCAGCTGAGCCGCGGCCAAGGGGCGCGCGTGTCCTTGCTGACGCTGAATCGCGGCGAGTCGGGCGACAACGCCATCGGCTCCGAGCTGTTCGACGCGGTCGGCCTGATTCGCACCGAGGAGCTGCTGATGGCCGGTCGTTATTACGGCCTCGACCGTCAGTACTTCACGACGATGATCGACTACGGCTTCTCGAAGCGGCTCGAGGAGACGCTGTCGAAATGGGGCCGGGAGAACGTCCTGCGCGACGTCGTGCGGGTGATCCGCATGGATCGTCCGCTGGTGCTCATCGCGCGCTTCCAGGGCAACTCCCGCGACGGCCATGGCAACCACGAGGCGGCCGGGATCATCACGCAGGAGGCCTATCGAGTCGCCGGCGACCCGGCGGTGTTCCCCGAGCAGATTCGCGACGGCCTGCGCGCCTGGCAGCCGCTGAAGCTGTACATGGGCGGCGTCCGCGAGGACGAGGACTGGACGCTGCGGGTCGACGCCGGCGAGTACAGCCCCTGGCTCGGCGAGTCGTACCAGACCTTGTCGCGGCTCGGGCTCGCCTTTCAGCGATCGCAAAACGGCGGGCGTGTGAACACCCAGGCCGGTCCGTCGGTCGCGTACTACAAGCGGCTCGCGTCCGCGATCGACGCGCCCGCGAAGGAGCGGACCTTCTTCGACGGCATCGACGCGACCATCCCCGGTCTGTTCAGCGAGATTCGCCGCCCGGCGCCTCCGTCGGCCGCCGCGTTGCTCACCGCCATCGATAGCGAAGTCCGTGTCGCGGTGGCCGCCTTCACGATGTCGAATCCGTCGGCGTCGGTACCGGCGCTGGCGCGTGGGCTGGCGGCGACGCGCGCGGCGATTCAGGGTCTCGCCGGTGAGCCCGATGCCGTCTTCATCCTGAAGGTGAAAGAGCAGCAGTTCGAGGAGGCGATCAACACCGCGCTCGGACTCGAGTTCGAGGCGATCGCGTCGGCAGGTCCCGCGACGCCCGGACAGCAGCTCGAGGTCCGCACCGCGCTGACGAACCGCGGGGCGCCGCAGATCGACGTGAAGTCGGTCTCCGCATCGGGGCCCAAGGGCGGTGTCGTCACGGGGACTGTCTCGCGCATCCCCCTGGCGAGCAACGAAACGCGGCGGCACACATTCGCCCTCACGGTGCCGGAGGACGTGCCGCTGACGCGCCCATATTTCGAACGGGCGTCGATTGCGGAGCCGCGCTACTCGCTGCGCGACCCGTCGCAGTTCGGCCGGCCGGCGGGGGAGCCGGCGTGGACGGCGTCGGCGAGCTACGAGGTAGCCGGGGTGCCGGTGCACATCAGCACCGTTGTCCGGCGTCGCGAACCACACTTGCCCTACGGCGAAGAGCTGCGCGAGCTGATGGTCGTGCCGGCCGTGGCGGTCAACGTGATCCCTCGCGTGGCCGTTGTCTCGACCGCACGCGTGCGCGCGGCAGGCCGGCAGGTCGACGTCCAGGTGGAATTGCTGAACAACCTGGAGAAGGGGGGCGGCGGCCAGCTGACGCTGCAGCTCCCGGCGGGTTGGACGTCCTCGCCATCGGCGGTGCCGTTCACCTTCTCGCGCGCGGGCGAGCGCGGCAGCTACCGCTTCAGCGTCTCCGTCCCTTCGCTCGAGAATCGCGACTACCGGATCGAGGCGGTCGCGACGGTCGCCGGGCGGGAGTACAGGCAGGGATACGACGTCATCGAGCACCGCGATCTCGAGACCCGCTATCTCTATCATCCCGCGGCGACGTTGGTGCGCGGCGTCGAGGTGACGATCGTGCCCGGCTTGAAGGTCGGCTACGTGATGGGGATTGGCGACGAGGTGCCGGCGGGGATCGCGCAGCTCGGCGCGTCGGTCACGCTGCTCGGGGAACAGGATCTGGCGACCGGCGATCTGCGCCGGTTCGATGCGATCGTGACCGGCACGCGGGCGTACGCGGTGCGCGAGGATCTGAAGACCTACAACCGCCGGCTGCTGGACTACGTGCAGCAGGGCGGCAACCTGATCGTCCTCTACAACACGCAGGAGTTCGTGCCGAACACCTACGCGCCGTTCCCCGCGCAGCTACCGGCTCGCGCCGAGGAGGTGTCGGAAGAAGACTCGCCGGTCGACATCCTTGCTCCCGCCCATCCGCTATTGACGACGCCGAACCGGATCACCAGGGCCGACTTCGAGGGATGGGTGGAGCAGCGTGGGTCGAAGTTCTTCACCGAGTGGGACGCCGCGTACACGCCGATCATCGCGACGCACGATCAGGGGCAGGAGCCGCAGAAAGGCGGCTGGCTGACCGCGGTCTACGGCAAGGGCCACTACACCTACTGCGCCTATGCCTTTCACCGCCAGCTGCCGTACGGCGTGCCCGGCGCCTACCGCCTCCTCGCGAACCTTCTTTCTCTCGGCAAATAGAAAAGGGCCGGAGGGATTTCCCCACCGGCCCCAGCTAGACCCCAGCCGCTAATATCCAGCCCTTACTGGAACGTGTACCTGAAGCTGAGCATCATGATGTAAACGTCCGACGCCTGACCCGAAATCGACGCGATCGTCGCCGAGGTCTGGAGCGGGTTCGTAATCAGGTTGCCGCTCAGATTCTGCAGGTTGTAAGTCAGCTTGCCGGTGACGGGATCGGCAGCGCCGGCCGTCAGGATCTGCGTGTTGACCAGACGCTGGCCGACGCCCCAGTTGTGGTTCAGCAGGTTGCCGAAGTTCGTGATGTCCAGCCGGATCTGACCGGTGTGCGTGTGACCGCCGAGTTTGCCGAACACATCCTGGGTGATGCTCAGGTCGGTGCGGTTGACCATCGGCAGGAACACCGCGTTGCGTTCCGCGTACTGTCCACGATGAGAGCGGAGGTAGCTGTCGTTCTGAATCAGCTGTTCGAAGGCCGCGGTCTGGTCGGCGATTGAATATGTCCTGGCCGGAGCCGACGCGGTCGCGGCGATGGTCAGCGGCCTGAAGCTCATCTCCGAGGTGTCCTTCGGGATGTAGATCAAGTCGTTGGTCTGGGTGTCGCCGTTCACGTCATTGGAGAAGATGTAGCTGGTGTTGCCGTTGGTGTGACCATCGTAGAACACCGAGAACGTCGTCGCTCCCCAGCTGAAGTAGCGCGCGGTGTAGTTCGCCGCGACGAAGACGCGCTTGCCGGGCGAATTGGCTGAGTATCCCAGCGCCGGGTTATTGGGGTCGTTCGAGATCGGGTTTCCCGATCCCCACGAGGTCGCTGCCGTCGACGAGGGCTCGACGAGGCTCTTCGACACGCCGTAGTTGAAGCCGCCCTTGAACGAGAAGCCGTGCGTCATCGTCTTCGTGAGCGCGCCCGAGAAGTTCTGCGATCGGTTCTGGCTCTGGTTCTTGATCACGTAGGCCGCGGTCACCTGGTTGCCGACCGCATTGTTCAGCCGCGTGACGCAGGCGCCGACCTGGCCGGTTGCCGCGCAGGCCGGCAGGGCCACCGTGATTCCCGGCGCCAGCGCCGCTCCCGGCGTCGTCGCCGCCCATCGTGGACGGTTGTCCACGCCAACGAAGGCACCTTCCGGCGCCGGCAGATTCGCGTTGAGGTAGACGGGCGCGTTCAGGTCGCGATTGTAGATGTAGTCGAGCGTGCCGATCAGGCCCCAGGGGAGCTTGCGGTCGACGCCGATGTTGCTGCGCCACGTCTGTGGGAACCGGAAGCCCTGGTCGGTGACGTCGAGCTCGTAGCTGGCCGCCGCACCGCCGGTCGGAGCCGGCTTGTACTTGTCCGGGCTGGGGTTGAACGGGAACGCGGTGGTGTTGTTGGTCTGAGCGAACCCGTACAACACACCGGTATTGCCGATCTGGTTCGAGATCCACACGTACGGCGGTTTCCCCGAGAAGAGACCGGTTCCGCCGCGCAGCTGCGTCGCCTGATCGCCGTTCACATCCCAGTTCAGGCCGACGCGCGGCGACCAGTAGGGCGTGGTCCCCGGCAGGGCGCCGCTGTTGTAGTGGACCGACGAGCCGTCCTGATCGCGGAAGGTGAGGGCGTCGGCCGCCGGATTGTCGAACGCGGTGTTGCCGAACTTCGGCACGTCGATGCGGAGGCCGCCCGTCACCGTCAGGTTCGCCCTCGGTCTCCACTCGTCCTGGATGTAGCCGCCGGCATACAGCACGTCGAGCGGCTGGAGCGGTGGCGTCGTCTGGCCGGGCTGCAGCAGGTATTTCACCTGGAAGATGCTCAACTGCACCGGCGACACGGTGCGGTTCGGGTTCGCGAGAAAGCTGTTCGCGTCGGTGTAGAAGTCGTTCAGCGAGTTGTACGAGTAAGCGCTCTGGATCCCGAAGTAGAACGAGTTGTCGGAGTGGAACTTCTCGAGGTTGCCGCCGAAGGTGATCGAGTGGTTCTTCTTGAACATCGTCACGCTGTCCTGCACCTGGAACGTGTGGTAGAAGAGCAGGTTGAACGGCGTGAACGGCTCGGATCCGAACGAGGTCAACGCGCTGCCGTCGCCGGCGCCGATGACGACGAACGGAAAGAGATTGATCTGGGCCCGGCTCTCGTCCTGTTTGGTGTAGCCGATCAGCAGGTTGTTCGTCATCGTGCCGAACACCGAGTTCCACTCGCCGACGCCCGACTTGAGGTTCTCGAGAATCGAGTAGTTCGAGTTGGCGTAGCTGAGGAACTGATTGGTGTTGGTCTGCCGGCTGGTGCCGAGCGCGGCCGACCCGTTCTGCGGCACGTCGCTGCTCGAGTCGAGCTGGTTGTAGCGGAACGTGACCTTGTTCGCGTTGTTGACGTTGTAGTCGCCCTTGAGCATCCACGGCTTGCCGGGCGTCTTCTTCGAGATATTGTCGAACGGGCCCGTGTCGTACTTGAAGTTCGTGTTCAAGAAGTTGCTGAGCGCCTGGAGATCCGATCCGTTCACGCGTGTGGTGTTGCCGGTCGCCGGCGCGCCGCCGGGATTCGACGTGAACGTCGTCAGCGGACGCGTCTCCTCCTGCTTCTCGAAGGCGCCGAACGCGAACAGCTTGTTTTTCATGATCGGGCCGCCGGCCCACGTGCCGGTCACGTGGGTGGTGAAGGTGCCCGGATTGACCGTCAGTCCGGCCGCTTCGGTGCCGACGTACGATTCGTTGCGCGTGCGGCGGTAGACCGACGCGGTGATGTTGTTGGTGCCGCTGCGCGTGACGGTATTGATGCCGGCGCCGGTGAAGTTGCCCTGGCGCACGTCGTACGGCGCGACGCTGACCTGCACCTGCTCGATCGCTTCCAGCGAAATCGGCGCGACGCCGGTGCGGTCGCCGATGCCGCCGGTGGTCGTGCCGAGGCCGAAGGAGTTGTTGAAGTACGACCCGTCCACCGTCATGTTGTTCGCGCGGTTGTCCTGGCCGGCGAGCGAGCCGTTGCCGCCGTACTGCGGCGTCAGCCGCGTGATGTCCGTGATGCGGCCGCTGATCGTCGGCAGCGACGCCAGATCCTCACGCATCACCGCGGTAGCGGCGCCGGTGCGTCCCGAGCTGAACACCGGATCGCTCGTGCCGACCACGGTAATCGTTTCCGCGACGTTGGCGATCTTCAGGCTGAAGTCCAGGTCCTGGGTGACGCCCAGGCTGACGCTGATGTTGTTCTTGGCTTCGGATGTGAAGCCGGGAAGCGAAGCCGTGATGGTGTACGGGCCGCCGACGCGCATGCCGGGCATGACGAAGCGTCCGTCGGCCTGGGTCACGGCCTCATATGTGCTGCCCGACGGCTGATGCACCGCGAGGATGGTGGCGCCCGGGATGACGGCGCCCTGCGCGTCCTTGACGATGCCGCTCATCGCGCCTGTGGTGACGCCTTGCGCGTCCGCGCGGCCGACCGGCCACAGCAGGACGCAACAGACAAGAAGAGTTAAATATCGAAACACGGTAGTGCGACTCATGTGTTCTCCATGGCGGGCCGTCATGCGCGGCCGCCATTTCTTCTGAGGTGGATTGGTTCGAAAGACCCGGAGATTTTACCGCGGGGGGTGTGACGGCTGTGCAAAAAAGAAAGGCCGTCAGGATGCCCTGACGGCCTCTGGATCCAATCGGTTGTAGGGGCGAAATCCCCTACATTTCCGTGCGATTAAGGCGCCGTACCGGCGGTCTTTGCCTTACGCATGGCGTTCGCTTTCTCGCTGAGCGCGGTGGCGTCTTTCAGGAGCTGCTGCTGCTTGGCGGGATCCTTTTCGAGGTTCGCCTGGAGGCGCAGCAGGAGACCTTTGTAGACGATCGCCTCGACGTAGTCCGGCTTCAGCTGCAGCGCGTGATCGACCGCCGTCATCCCCTTGCCGACGAAGTCCCGCTTTTCCGTGTCCTTCAGCTTGAAGTCGCGGTAGGCCTCGTCCCAGTAGTAGGTGGCGATGGTGTAGAACGCCTCGGGGTTGTTCGGCTCCTTCGCCGCGCGCTCCTCGAGCGCTTCGATGGTCTTGTCGAAGTGGCCCTGGCGGTTGTAGTAGCCGGCGAGCGTCATGTAGACCGCCGGGTCGCTCGGCTTGGCCGTCTTGGCCTGCACCAGTGTTTTCTCGGCTTCGTCATAGGCGCCGGCGTCCTCGTAGATCTTCGCGAGCTGGAAGTAATTCGTCGGCTCGCCGGGTTCGAGCTGAATCATCTTCTGGACGACCGGCTCGGCCTTGGCCGGGTCGTTCAGCTTGTCGGGCCCGTAGGACGCCACCAGGTATTCCAGCGACAGCTTGCCCAGCTTCTTGTCCGCCGGATCGGGCGAGGCGGCGAGCGCTTCGGCGGCCTTCTGATAATTGTCGACCGCCCGGGTCAGGAAGGCGTCGTTGGCGGCCTCCCCCTTCTTGCTGGGCTTGTACTGGTTGTCGAGGCTGTTGCCGAGGAAGAAATACGCCTGGTGGGCAGTGGCGGTGTCGGGCGCGGCCGCGATGGTCTGTTCGTAGAAATCGGTCGCTTTCTTGTAATCCTGCTGCTGATACGCGGCGTTGGCGGCTTTGAACGCCTTTTTGGACTGAATCTCGCCGACCTTGGCGCATCCCACAGTCGACGTGAATGACCCCAGGGCCAGCACCGCGACATAACCCAGCGATGCTCCCGACAAAGAACGCATGAGCCCCCCTAAACAGAGAAAATTGGTGAAGCCGAAACCGGGCCAGTATAGTGAAGCAAAAAATCGTACGTCAAGCTAACCAGCGAACCGTCCGACATTGAGTTAGACACCAAAAATCATGATTCGCTTCGAGGATCTCCTCGAAAAAGTGCGGGCCTACAGCCCCGACGCCGACGTCGAGCTGCTCCGCAAGGCCTA
>Ga0068865_100001361_pt1 | contig 14223 bp, 8 predicted proteins | sample KBSMisM12_FD_75293 | JGI IMG/M metagenome (GOLD analysis project Ga0068865, IMG submission 75293) | Miscanthus rhizosphere microbial communities from Kellogg Biological Station, Michigan, USA - KBS Miscanthus M1-2 | ecosystem: Host-associated > Plants > Roots > Rhizosphere > Soil ...
CGCCACGTACTCCATCACGAAATACGGAAGGCCCGCGGGCGTCGTGCCTCCGTCGAAGAGGCGCGCAATGTGCGGATGGTTCAACGAGGCGAGGATCTGGCGCTCATTGCGGAAACGGCGGATCACCAGGTCGGAGTCCATGCCGCGGCGGATCATCTTGATGGCCGCCGAGTGCTCGAACTCGTCGGTGCGCCGGCCCAGATAGACCGCGCCCATGCCGCCGCGTCCCAGGCACTGCTCGATCACGTAGGCGCCCACCTGCAGGCCGAGGTGGGGATCCGCGTCGGCGGCGTGGTCGAGTGCCGCCAGCGCGGGCGACATGAGGAAGGTGCCGGCGTCGGCCTCGGCCCGGAGCAGCGACTCCACTTCCGCGCGCAGTTCGTGGTCGTCCGAGCACAACTCGTCCAACACCGCAGAGCGTCGCTCCGGGGGTTGATCCATCACGAGGCCGAGGATCTCCTTCACTCGGGGCCAACTCGGCATGACGGGCGCGATCATACTGCGGTTCGAAAGCAGCCGCAGGCGGATTGACCTCGAAGAGGATCTACAACGTCACGCCGACCTGGGCCCGGCACATCATGTGCGCGAACAAACTGAGGGTTCCCGCAACGAGGTAGAAGCCGAGCCACACTTGCAGCACGCTGCTGACCGACGCGATCGCCAGCCCGCCAAGCAGCACGGCACTCAATGCGACGGCAACCAGGCACGGGGTGAGACGCGCGTAATGCCGCGCCTGTGCCGCGAGCGCCAATCCATACAACCCGATCAGCTGTTGGTACAGCCACAAGCGGGATCGGCCGAGGGAGATCTCTTCCAGCAGGTCGCCGATGAGCGCCTCGTGCGTACCGGAGGCGTCGGCGCGGGCCAGGAGCCTCAACGTGAATCTGGAGCAGACCATGTTCATCCCTCGTGGACGGGTATGCCTCGCCACAGCACCGTCAGCGCCTTCTTCGCAGCCCTGACCTCTCGCAGCCCCGCGGTGGTGATCGAAAAGTAGCGTTTGGCGCGGCCGCCGCGCTCGCGTGTCGGCTGACCGAACGTGGAACCAACCAGGCCCTTCTCTTCGAGTCGTTCGAGCGTGTTGTACACGCTGGCGAGGATGACCGGCTTCCCGGTGCTGTGCTCGATCGCACGCGCAATCGGGACGCCGTACGCGTCTTCTCCATGGCGGAGGAGCGCGAGCAGGACCAGCAGCTCGAAATGCCCCAACGATTCCCTTGACATATGGTCACCTTTTACTACTAAATTGCCAGCGATGCAAGCGAAGCTCGAAGCGCGGCACCTGACGAAGTACTACTCCGCGATCCCGGCGATTCGCGATGTCAGCTTCACGCTGGAGCCCGGCTCCATCCTCGGGCTGCTCGGGCCGAACGGCTCCGGCAAGTCCACCACCGTCTCTCTGCTGACCGGACTTCGCGAGCCTTCGGCCGGGCAGATCTGGTTCGATGGCCGCAACATCGCCGAGCGCCTGGTGGAGTACCGGGCGCGAGTGGGCTACGTCCCCGAGGAAGCGCACCTCTACACGTTCCTGTCCGCGCGTGAGCATCTCGAGCTGATCGGCCGCCTGCGTCGGCTCCCGGCCCACTTGCTGACGCGCAAGATCTCGACGCTCCTGGATCTGTTCGGCCTGACCAGCGCCGCCGATCAGCCGATGAGCGGGTACTCCAAGGGCATGAAGCAGAAAGTGCTGCTCATCGCCGCCCTGCTGCACGATCCGGATCTGCTGATCCTGGACGAGCCGGAATCCGGGTTGGATCTCACGGCGGGCCTCGTCCTGCGTCACCTGATTCCGATCCTGGCGGCGCGCGGCAAGACGATTCTGTACTGCTCTCATGTGCTCGATCATGTCGAGCGCCTGTGCGCCGACGTCGTGGTCCTCCATCACGGCGGCATCGTGGCCCAGGGGCCGGTGTCTCAACTGCGCGCGATGACAGAGCGAAACTCGTCGCTCGAAGAAGTGATCGCGCAGCTGGTCACCTCCGTCGATCCGGCGCGCACCGCAGGCGAGATCGCCGACGTCTCCGGTCTCACCGCATGAGCGCGGCCCATGGCGTGGACGAGGTCCCGGCGAGTCGTCTGGTGCTGCGCCTGTTCCTTCGACGCCTCATCGACAACGACGTGATCTCTCCCCACGCCGACCGTCACGAGTCGCTGGCGGTCCTCTGTGCGCTGGTCGTGTCGCTCGCGGTCTTCGTCACCTTCCTGATCTCGACCGAATACCTGTCGGCGTTCATCCAGCTGCCCGGGCCGACCGCGCTGAGCGCGTTGTCGGATCGCTTCCTCTTTGTTTCGGCGTCGATCGCCGTCAGTGCGCTGGCCACGCTGATGGTCTGGGACGCGCTGGCGCTCGAGCCGCGCGATGTGGCGATTCTCGGACCGCTGCCGATTCCGGCGAGCACCATCACGCGCGCGAAGCTCGCCGCCGCCTTCATCTTCGGCACCGTCTTCGCGCTCGCGCTCAACGCGGTTCCCAGCGTGCTCTACCCGCTGTTTCTCACCTTGAATCTGCGGGGCATGAGCGGCCGCGGCCTTCTTCAACTGATGGTGGGCCATGCGACGAGCGTGGTGATGGCCGGTCTCTTCGGCTTCTCCACCATCCTGGCGGCGCGCGGCGTCTGCCGCGTGATCGCCGGGGAACGCGGATTCCGACGGGTCTCCAGCACGGTGCAAAGTTCGCTCGTGGTCGGCGCGATCACGGCGCTGCTGTTGGCGCCGGCGGTCCGAAAGACGGTCCTGCGCGACTGGGTCGCCGGCACGATGCCGGCGGCATGGCCGGCTCGTCCCGCGCTGTGGTTCCTGGGCGTGAACGAGACCGTCGCCGGACACATCGTCGCCGGGACGCCGATCGTGCTCCCGCCGCGATTCTCGTTCGTCGGAGTTCCCAGGAAACAAGACGATGCCAGCCGGGCCGCCTATCGGGCGCTGGCGCCGCGGTTCGCCGTGCTTGCGCGGCGGGCGTGGCTGTCGGTGCCGCTGGTCGCGTGCCTCGCCATCGCCACGTTCCTGTGGAACAACCGCCGCCTCCCCGAGCAATCGACGGCCGGCCGGGGCGAATCGCCGCTGCGCGCGAGCGTTCGCAGAACGGCTGAACGGCTGACCCAGGCGGACCCCGAGACGCGAGCCGGTTTCTTTTTCACGTGGCAGACGCTGACCAGGAGCCAGCCGCACCGCACCATCATCGCGATTGCCGTCGCGGCCGGGCTCACACATCTGCTGCTGGCGCTCGCCACGAGCGGCATGCACCGCCTCGAGCTCGCCGCCATGCCGCTCGGGCTGCTTGCCATCAGCAGCGTAGTGCTGGTGTCGCTGATTGCGGGCTTTCGGTACGCGGTGACGGTCCCACCGGAAGTGGCGTCGAACTGGACAATCCGCATGGCGTGGCTCGGCGACGACCGTGGCTATCTGGCAGGCGTCAAACGTGCGGCCCTCGTCGCGCTGGTGATTGTGCCGCTGCTGGTTATCTTGCCGTTGCACGCCGCCCTCTTCGGGTTCGCGATGGCCGCGGTGCATTCGATCTACGGCTTCATGGTTGCCAGCGCCACGCTGGAGGCGCTGTTCCTGGGCTACCGGCAATTCCCCTTCGCCTGCAGCTATGTGCCGATCGAGAACCCGAAGCTGCTCTGGCCCGTGGGAGTGACGGCCGTGCTCCTGGGCGCCTACGGATTTGCCGCGCTGGAACGGCTCGCGTTGCAGACCGCCGCGGGGACGGCAGGGCTCTTCGCCGCGCTCGCTGCGATCGTGCTGCTGGTCACATTCATCGATCGAGTGAACCGGCACGAGCGCCTGCCCGTGAATTTCGGCGAGCGCCCGGCGCCGGCGACGCAGCGGTTGGGCCTGTTCGACCGCGTCGCGAATCAGGATTAGCGCTCTTTCTGAAACGATCCAAGATCGGCGAGCAGCCACACGCCGGGATCGAGCACGACCGATGCCGGTTCGGTGTCGCTGGGAATACGGAACGTGGACTCCCGGCCGGTCACCTGGACCTGACGAACGGCGGGCGCCCCGCCGGAAGCCGCCGACACTCCCACGCCAAGGGCGAACCGGAAGGGATCGCCGGCTTGCGTCTGCGTGACCGTCATCACGATCTGCTTCGCGGCCGCGTCGTACCGCCAGCTGCCGGACACCTGCGGCACGCCGCTGCGCGTCAGCCACTGCGCGAAGAACCACCCCAGATCCTGACCGGACACCTCTTGCATGGCCTGGCGAAGATCGGCGGTGGATGCCAGACCGTTCGCGTGACGCTGATAGTAGAGACGAATGCCGCGCCAGAACGGCTCGGTACCGATCCGATCGCGCAGCATGTGCAGTGTCCAGGCCCCTTTCTCGTAGACCAGCCGATTGTTCGGCTCGGTCGCCGCCTCGTCGAGATTGGCGTGCACCACCGGCGTATTCGGCAACGACTGCTCCAGTCGAAGCACGGCGGCGCGGCTGCGGCGAAGGCCGTCCACGAACGCGTCGCGGCCGCCGGCGTACTCGGTGTACAACAGCGTGAAGTAGGTGGCGAAGCCCTCGCTCAGCCATACGTCGTTCCAGTCGTTCTCGGTCACGGCATCGCCAAACCACTGATGCGCGGTCTCGTGCACCACCGGCGCGTTGCCCGCGGTGACGCCTTTCTCGCCGTAGAAGATGTTGCTCGCGTGCTCGATGCCGCCGCCCATGCCGGCGGCCTGGACGTGCGCCAGCTTGCCGTACGCGTACGGACCAATGCGATCCGAGAAGAACTCGAACGACCCGCGGGCGTCTTTTTCGAGCGCCGCCAGCCCTTTGTCGGCATCCTGCGGAAAGGCCCAGTACGACAGCGGCACGCCGCGCACGATGCCGCCCTGCCTCACGATGAACCGCGCGACACCGAGCGCGTACAGCCACGACGAGATCGGCACATCCTGCTTCCAGTGCGTGCGGCGCAGTCCGCCGGGCAGGTCCAGCTGCTCAACGATCACGCCGTTCGACACCACCTGGTAGTCGGCCTTCGTCGTCACGACCAGCTCGCCGGTGGCTTTGTCGGCGGGATGGTCGATCATCGGCAACCACTGGCGCGCGCGGTTGTACCAGTTCTCGCTGAACGCGGTGCGATCGCCGTGGATGTTGTTGAGGATACGCAGGCCATTGCCGGGCGCGCCGTGATAGGCGATCGTGAAGACGACATCCTGGCCCGCGCCGGCCTCAGCAGGGACCGGCAAATGCAGCCGATTGTCGCGGTGATCGATCGAGACGGGGCGGCCGCCGGAGGTGATGCTGGTCACCGTCATCCCCTTGCCGTCCGCCGTGAGAGATGTCAGGTCGAGGACCGCTTCTCGAATCCCAGCCGTCACGATCCGAAGCGTCACGGTCGCTTCAGCTTGAATCTCGTTCGAGTCGCCCGTCAGCAGCGTCAGGCGAACGGCGTAGTGCCGGGCGTCGATGCCGGGCTGTCGCGGATAGGTGTCGGCCCCGGCTCTCGATCCGAAGCCGAGGATCAGCTGCGCCATCGCCACGCACACGACGATCGCCGGACGTATAGTGCGGTCTCGCATGGCAGAATGGTATACCTGCAGCGGGAACGCGCCGGTGACTTCGCGCCAACTGAGCCGGTATGCAGTTGCACGAAAACAGGTAACCCGGTATTAACACAGGCAGAATGCCCTCGCCTCCTTCAACGGATTCCCCGCTCGACGTCTCTTTGCGGCTGACCCTGGCGATCAGCCGCACCGAGCGGCTGGATGAGATCTACGATGCCGCGCTCGACGCGCTCGACGCCGGCCTGAAGGTCCAGAGGGCGGCCATCCTCCTCTTCGATCCCGACGGGCGCATGCGCTTCAACGCCTGGCGCGGTGTGTCCGAGGCCTACCGTACCGCGGTCGAGGGACACACCCCGTGGACGGCACGGAGCCGGCACGTCGAACCGATCGTCGTGTCCGACGTCGCCGAGGACCCGGCGCTTGCGCCGTACCTCGCGGCGATGCGCGCCGAGCAGATCGCGGCGCTGGCGTTCGTGCCGCTCGAGGGCGCCGCGGGCGTGATCGGCAAGTTCATGCTGTATTTCGGCGAGCCGCACCGCGTCTCGCGCGAGGAGCTCCAACTGGCGGTGCTCATCGGCGCGCAGGTGGCCTTCGCGGTCGAGCGTACGCAGGCGCACCTGGCCGCCAGCGCGAGCGAAGAGCGCCTTCGCTTCGCGCTCGACGCGGCGAACATGGGCACCTGGGATTGGGACCTGCGGACCCAGTCGGTGCGCTGGTCCGACAACGTCGAGCGTATTCACGGCCTGCCCCAGGGCACCTTCGACAGCACGTTCGAAAGCTACTCCCGGGAAATCCATCCGGACGATCGGGATCGGGTCTTTGCCTCGATTCAACGGGCGCTGGCCGAGGGCGTCCCGCACGACGTGGAATACAGAATCGTCGGACCGGACGGCACGATTCGCTGGGTCGAAGGAAAAGGGAGGGTCGAGTACGGAGCTGACGGCCGCCCGCAGCGGATGACCGGCGTCTGCATGAACGTCACGCCGAGAAAGCACGCCGAGCTCGCCCGGGTGGAGGCGTTCGAGCAATCGACCCGCGCGTCCCAGCGATTGGCCGCGATTGTCGAGTCGTCCGACGACGCGATTGTCAGCAAGACGCTCGAAGGGATCATTACGTCCTGGAACCGCGGCGCTGAACGGCTGTTCGGCTTCTCCGCGGCTGAAGCGATCGGTCAATCGATCACCCTGATTATTCCGCCGGAACGGCGCGCCGAAGAAGATCGCGTGCTCGCCCAGATCCGTGCCGGCCAGCCGGTGGAAATGGAAACGGTGCGCCGGCACAAGAATGGCTCACCCGTCGATATTTCGCTGATGGTGTCGCCCATCAAGGACGCGAGCCAGCGCATCGTCGGCGCCTCGAAGATTGCGCGCGACATCGGCGCACGCAAACGGGATGAAGCTGAGCGCGCGGAGCTCCATCGCCGGCTGACCACCCTGGTCGAGGCGTCCGCCTCGGTACTGGGTTCCCTGGAAACCGAATCGGTGCGGTCCGCCACGATCTCGCTTGCCCGCCGCCTGCTCGTGGCGGACGGCTACGCCGTATGGGTGAACGAGTCGGCCGAGCTCGGATGGCGAGCGCTGATCACCGAGGGGGTCTCCGACGCGTTCGCCAGCCGGGTGATTACGTCCTCTGCAGACGGCACTGCGCCGCCATCGTTGTCCGAGGCCCTGGCCGCCACCGACGTCACCGCTGAGCCGCTGCTCGAAGACCAGCTGGCGGCGTACCGCGACGAGGGGATCCGGTCTCTGCTGGTATGCCCCATGCCGTTCGGCGCTGAACGCGTGGGGGCCCTCGCCTTTTATTACCGCACGCCACAGGACTTCAGCGAGATGGACGTGCAGACCGGCCAGGCGCTGGCCAATCTCTCGGCGGCGGCGCTGACCACCGCCGCACTGTACGACGAGCAACGCACCCAGCGACTCGCGTCCGAGGCGGCGCGGCAGCACGCGACGTTCCTCGCGAACGCCACCGCGATCCTGTCGCGCTCACTCGAGTACGAGCACACCCTGGCTGCGGTGGCGCAGCTGGCGGTTCCCGAGATTGCGGACTGGTGTGCCGTCGACATCGTCGACGGTCACGCCGGGGGACTGCAACGGCTGGCGGTCGCACATGTCGATCCCGCGAAGGTCGAATTCGCGCGGGTGCTCGAAGAACGATATCCGGCCGATCCGAACGCGCGCGGCGGCGTCCACGAGGTGATTCGCACCGGCAAGCCGGCGATGATGGCGACAATCCCCGCGGACCTGGTGCTCGCGCGGGCCCGAGACGATGAACATCGCCGCATCCTGAAAGAGCTCGCGCTGACCTCCTACATGTGCGTGCCGCTCGTGTCGGCCAGCGGCACGCTCGGCGCCATGACGTTCGTGTTCGCCGAATCCGGCCGGCACTATGCCGACCACGACCTCGCCTTCGCGCAGGATGTGGCGGCGCGCGCCGCCCTCGCGATCGACAACGCCGTCGCCTATCGCCGCGCCTACGAAGCCAATCGCCTCAAGGACGAATTCCTGGCCACGCTGTCTCACGAGCTGCGCACGCCCCTCAACGCGATCCTCGGCTACGCGCAGATGCTGAGCATGGGCGTGCTGAGCGGCGAGCGCCAGTCGAACGCGGTCAGGGTCTTGACGCGGAACGCCGAAGGGCTGCGGCAGATCATCGACGATGTGCTCGACGTGTCGCGCATCGCCTCGGGAAAGCTCCGCCTGAACGTGCGGCCGCTGGAACTGGAGCAGATGCTCGAGGACGCCGTCGCCACCATCCAGCCGGCGGCCGACGCCAAAGGCGTCTCGCTTCACCTGACGATGGATGCGCAGGTCGCTCCGGTGTCCGGCGATCCGGACCGGCTGCAGCAGGTCGTCTGGAACCTTCTCGCAAACGCGGTGAAGTTCACCGCTCGCGGCGGTCATGTGCACCTTCGGCTCGAACGGCTGAAGGCGGCGATGCAACTGGTAGTGAGCGACGACGGCCAAGGCATCGACCCCGCCTTCCTGCCGCACATCTTCGAGCGATTCCGCCAGGAGGACAGCCGCTTCTCGCGCGAACACGGCGGGCTCGGGCTTGGGCTCGCGATCGTGAGGGAGCTCGTCGAACTGCACGGCGGCACGGTCTCGGCAGCGAGCGACGGACCCGGCAAAGGCGCCACGTTCACGGTCCGCCTGCCGTCGACGCTGCCGCGCGGGGAGTTACCGAGCACCGAGCGGCCCTTCCATGCCCTGGGCGCCACCACGGCGCCGCAAGGCCTCGCCACCCAGCTGAAGGGCGCCAGGATCCTCGCGATTGACGACGAGGACGATGCACGCGATCTGCTGAAGATGATCCTGGAAAGCGCCGGCGCGGACGTCACGACCGCGGGATCGGCAGAGGACGCGATCGAGCTCCTTCAGCACCAGCCCTTCGACGCCCTCATCGCGGATATCGGCATGCCGAAGATGGACGGCCTCGAGATGATACGCAGCATCCGGCGAACGCTGCCGGCGCCGGCCAATCGGATACCGGCGGCGGCCCTGACGGCATACGCGCGATCCGAAGACCGAATCACGGCGATGGCCAGCGGCTTCCAGATGCATATCGCGAAGCCGGTGGATCCCACCGCGCTGCTGGTCGCGATCGGCGCGCTCCTCGGCCGCTAGGCCTGCGGCGCCGTTCGATCCGCGGCTACTCGTTGCGCAGCGCGATCATCGGGTCGGCGCCGGCCGCACGCCAGGCCGGAATCGCGGCCGCCAGCACCACGAGGGGCATCACCGCCAGCAGCACCCCCGCGTAGGTGATCACGTCGGTCGCTTTCAGGCCGAACAGCACGCTGTTCATCACCTGCGCCGCGGCAAGCGCGATCGCCAGGCCGATGACGATTCCCGGCACCGCCATCCGTACCGCGCGCCACAGCACCAGCGCGAGCACGCTGCGCGGCGACGCGCCGAGCGCCATGCGCACGCCGAACTCAGGAATGCGCTCGACGGTGACGCAGGTCATCACGCCGTACATCCCGGCCATCGCGAGCAGCAACGCCAGGCCGGCAAACAGCCCGACCAGCGTCATCCGCAGCCGCGGCGTGGCGACGGAGTTCGACACCATCCCTTCCATGGTGGTGAATTTGGTGGCGGTCTCCGGGCTCAGCGACTTCATCTTGCTGCGCACCGGTTCGATCAGGGACGTGGGCGACACCGCGGTGCGCAGCACGACCTGCAGTTCGTTGCCGTGATACGGATGCTGCAGCAGCGGCATGTACAGCGTCGGTCCCGGCGACGAAGCGGGCGAATCCTGACGCGTGTCCGCGACGACGCCGACTACGGTCATCCATTTCGGGGAATCGAGACCGCACAGGATCGTGTGGCCGATCGGATCCTGGCCGGCGAAACTCTGCCGCGCCAGCGACTCGCTGATGATCGCGACGAACGGACGATCGTAGCCGTCGCCGGCATTGAAGTCGCGGCCCCGCCGCAAGGGAATACCCATGGTCGAGAAATATCGGGGCCCCGACAGGCTGAAGGTCGCGCGCGCGAGATTGCCCGTGCCCTGGCGGAAATCCTGACCGTCAACCACGTAGCCGCCGTTGGAGCCGTACTGGCCGGTCGGCACGCCCATCGCGCCCGCCGCGGAGACGACGCCCGGCATCTGCTGCAGCTGCTCGACGGCAGTGTCGAGGAGCCGTCCCGCCTTCAGAAAGTCGTCCAGCGTGCGCGCGGGATCGTGCGCGTACATCACGAGCATGTCCTGCGTGCGAAAGCCGAGGTCCACGGTGGTGAGCGCCAGAAAACTGCGGCCGAGCAGTCCCGCGCCGATGGCCAGCGCAAACGAGAGCGCTACCTGAACGACGACGAGCGCGCTGCGCAAGCGGCCGGACGATCCGGTGACACCGCGTCCAGCCTGCTTCAGGGTGTCGTTGACGTTGACCTTCCCCGCCTGCCACGCGGCGCTCATGCCGAAGAGCACGCTGGCCGCGATCGACACGACGGCCGCGAAGGCCAGCACCGTCCAGTTCACATGAATGTCGGCGAGCCGCGGCAGTCCGATCTGCTGGGCGGTCGCCTGCGTCAGCACGCGCGTGCCGGCCAACGCCAGCAGCAGGCCCAGCGCGCAGCCGGCGACCGCGATGACCCCGCTCTCCACCAGCAGCTGCCGCACGAGCGCCGTTCGGCTCGCGCCCAGCGCCGCGCGCACCGCCATCTCGCGCTGCCGCCCGATGGCGCGCGCCAGCAGCAGGTTGGCGACGTTGGCGCACGCGATCAGCAGGACCAGCGAGACCGCGCCCATCAGAAAATACAGCGTGGTGCGCACCGGTCCCACCAGCTGCTCCTGCAGCGGCACGGCGAGGAAGGTCTTGTCCGTATTGGCATCAGGATGGTCGGCCTGGAGCCGCGCGCCAATCGTCTGCAGCTGCGCGTTGACGGCGTCGAGCGACACGCCGGATTTCAGGAGCGCCACTGCCCGGTAGTTGAACGCGGTTCGCGACTGGCTCTCCGGCTGCGGCGAGGTTGCCAGCCAGACCTGCGCCTCGCTGGACAACGGAAAGCGGAAGCTCGCCGGCATCACGCCGACGATCTCGTAGGCGACCGCTTCCATATGCAGGGTCTGGCCGAGAGCCGCCGGCCCCGATCCGAAATTGCGCTGCGCGAACAGCAGGCCGACGATGGCGCCGCGGCGGATGTCGTTGTCTTCGAACGTCCGCCCGAACGTCGGCGCGACGCCGAAGATCGAAAAGAAGTTCGGCGTGACCAGATGCGTGCCGACGAACTCGGCGTGGTCGGCCAGCTGCACGCCCATCTCGCCGCCGTAGTAGAAGCTGATCTGTTCCAGCGCCGAGGCGCCGGAGCGGATGTCCACGACGTCGGGTCCGGTCAGGCGCGGGAACGCGCGCCCCTTCTGCACCGTGTTCACCTGCACGATGCCGGAGGCGCGCGGGTAGTCCAGCGGCCGCAGCAGGACGCCGTCCAGGACGCTGAACATCGCGGTGTTGGCGCCGATGCCGAGCGCCAGCGTCACCACGGCGACGGCCGCGAACGACGGGGTCTTCCTCAGCGTGCGGAGCGTGTAGCGAAGATCGTGGAACATCCCGTCTCCTGACGAGAACTATAGACGGCCGGCGGCGTCGCAACGTTGCCCGGTCAGCGGCGCAGGATCTCCGGCATCGACTCCATCCAGTCGCGGATGGACCCTATCTGTGTCGTCTCCGAGATGAACTCGAACGCCGAGGCGCTGACCGCGAGCGTCCCCGCACGCGTCGAGGCGCCCATCGCCGCGTGGATCACGGGGCATTCATCGATCAGCCCGAGCACGGTGGCCCACGCCGGCATGTCCAGGATCGCCAGCGCATCCAGGTCATCGCGAGCGCGCCACGGCGCCCCGTCCTGCCAATGCCTCGCCAGCTCGAGGCGAAGATCGTCGAGTCCGGCGTGAACCTCCAGCACGTCGGACGGCAGACGCGTCACGATCTCAACCAGCCGCCCGGCTGTGTACATGCAGACGTGCTCGTAGAGGACGGCCCACCCGACCTGGAACACGCCGACGAGGTCCTGGCCGGCGAGAAAATGATCCGGCAGCACCGTTGCGCCGTCGGCCGCGGATCGCCCCCGGCGCGCGTCCGCCGGGAGCCAGTGCAGCGGCCAGTGCTCCAGGCCAAGGTTGCAGACGGCGACGGCGGCGTCCGAGGCCTCCTGCGCCGTAAAGGGCCGACCCTGAATCGAACAGCCGGCCACGATCGTGTTCGCCAGGTACGCGAGCTCCTGGCTCCGCATCGCGTAGGCGGCGGGATCGGTCTCGCCGGCGGCCTGCAGCTGCGCCTGAATGCGTGCGAGACGCGACGGACGCCCCTCCCGCGGTCCATCGAGCAGCGCTCGAGGCTGTTGCGGCAGCACACCGGCCTTGAGGAGGACATCGGCAAAGGCGGCGACCGCGTCCGCCGTGTTCTCGGGGGCAAGCGGCGTCGCGGAGTCAGCCGGCGGATGACTCGCACCTGGTTGCGCCTCCGGCTCGGTCGCCGATTCGATGGCGCGGAAATACGCGCGGGCGACAGGATTACTCGGCGGTGTCGTATTGCGCCCGAGCGGAAGCTGGCGCGACATCTGGAGAAACGCGCGCGCCTGCGCGGGCGTCACGTATCCCTGCTGTTCCCGGCGTTGTTCACGGTCCACCGCCAGGTCGAACAGGACCTGGTCGCGATCGCCGAGCAGGTCGTCGAGTCCGTCGAGCTCGAAGCCGGCGTTGGACAGGCGCCTGCTCCCGCTCATCACACGATGGAAGTAGTCGTGGTGCTCGTCACCGAGCGCGGCGAGCACCGCGGCAATCGCGTCCCACGAGTCGGTGCGGGTGGCGACGACCAGGTAGCCGCCGATGTCGCAGCCGGACTCGGCCGACGACACCGACGCGGGATCGAAGACGCGCGCGTGCTGGGACAGCGCCGCGATCACCAGATCGGCGTCCATCTTCGAGACCGTCCGCGCCGCGACGCTGGCGCCAGACTCCATCAGCACCTCGAGCCACAGGCCGAACCGATCGGCGTCGAATTGCTCGTCCAGGCCGGGCCGGCCGGCGCCCCACAGGTCGAGATCGAAGACCGCCGCCAGCTGGTTCGGCGTCGCCAGCGACACGAGCTCCCCGCAGTCCTCGAGTCCGCATTTCTGAATGACGCGGTGCAGCATTTCGGGCTGCAGCCGGGGGACGATCTGCGCGAGGTGCGGCGTGTCCAGAATGCGATCGAGCAGCGGACGGGTGTCTCGAGCCTCCCGACGTGCGGGAGTCGCGGCGCGCCGGCGGGGCGCGCGGCGAGCGGACTTCGGCACGGGCCGTCCCTTGCGGAGATTCATACCGCGAGGGACTGCGCCGTCCTGCCGGCGAACTGGCTGTGGTACAGCTCCGCGTAGCGGCCCCGGGCAGCGAGCAGCTCGTGGTGGGTGCCTTTCTCGACGATTCGCCCCTGCTCCATCATCAGGATCACATCGGCGTTTCGAATCGTCGACAGGCGGTGTGCGATGACGAACGTCGTCCTGCCGCGCATCAGCTCGCCCATGGCGCGCTGGATGAGGACCTCGGTGCGGGTGTCCACGCTGCTGGTCGCTTCGTCGAGAATCAGGATCGCCGGGTCGGCGAGAAAGGCGCGCGCGATCGTCAGCAGCTGCTTCTGCCCCTGCGAGAGGTTGCTCGCCTCCTCGTTGATCGGCGTGTCGTAGTTGTCGGGCAGCGTCCGGATGAAGTGATCCGCCTGCGCCGCCTGCGCGGCCTTCACGATCTCTGCGTCGGTCGCCTGCTCGCGGCCGTAGGCGATGTTCTCGCGAATCGAGCCCGAGAACAGCCAGGTGTCCTGGAGCACCATGCCGAACACGCGGCGCAGCGCCCCGCGCTTCAGCCGGCGGATGTCCACGCCGTCCACGCGGATGGCGCCGCCGTCGACGTCGTAAAACCGCATCAGCAGGTTCACGAGCGTCGTCTTGCCGGCGCCGGTCGGGCCGACGATCGCGACCATCCGCCCCGGGGCGATGTCGAGCGACATGCCGTCGATGAGCGGCACGGCTTCTTTGTACCTGAAGCTCACCTCGTCGAACTGCACCGCGCCGCGCGGCGCCGCCAGGACCGTCGCGTCGGCGGCATCGGGCGTTTCTTCAGCCTCGTCCAGCAGCTCGAAGACCCGCTCGGCGGACACGATCGTCAGCTGAATCGTGTTCGCGATGCCGCTCAACTGCGTGATCGGCATCGAGAACTGGCGGCCGTACTGAATGAACGCCTGCACGTCGCCGAT
>Ga0068865_100001364_pt1 | contig 14204 bp, 13 predicted proteins | sample KBSMisM12_FD_75293 | JGI IMG/M metagenome (GOLD analysis project Ga0068865, IMG submission 75293) | Miscanthus rhizosphere microbial communities from Kellogg Biological Station, Michigan, USA - KBS Miscanthus M1-2 | ecosystem: Host-associated > Plants > Roots > Rhizosphere > Soil ...
CCATCAGCCGACCAGGGTCCGGGAACGGGTGATGAAACGCTTCGCCTCGCCTGGGCAGGCCCAACGGTTCCTGTTTGCGTTCGGCAGCATCCGACAGCACTTTCGGCCCCCTCGTCATCTGATCAGCACGCCTGAATGGCGAACCGAGATGACCAACCGCTTCGCGGTCTGGAACCAGATCATTACCGCCGCAGCGGCTTGAAAGACGCAGTCAGCCACCATCTTTTGCCACCAAGTCCACTCATATCGACTGCGCCACAAGCATTCCCAAATAACTTGACGATGCCCGACGAGTGCTGGTGGCCGAAGGTCTCGTCGATGAGGCGCGGCGCCCACGCGACACGGTGGCGGCCAAGCGCCGGTTTCTGGAATTGGTTGGTTCGGGCTGGTCAGCAAGGCGGGCTGCTCGGGAGGTCGGGGTCAACGAACGCACTGGCCGGGATTGGCGCGACGGCATCCGCACGGGCCGCAACACGCGGATTCATCCCGACGGCACGGTCGTGGATTACACGACCGGTTCGCGTTACACGTCTGCAGTGATCACTACTGCACGCGATGTTGTCAGGCCGATCAGTGACCGGTATCTATCCCTGCAGAACCGATTGGCGATCGCTGATGGATTGCTCACCGGTCAGACGCCTTCTCCGAATTTCCGCTGCGGCGGTGGTCGCAGCTCTGGCAATCCCACTCCGGTAGTACACGAGGCGTTCTCGGACCCCGATGCCCTCGGCGACCTCCTCCGCCCCAATACGCTATCGGTCGGTGTTCGCCGAGACATCATCTTCAGATCAACGTTAGTCACCGCCACAACCCGGACCGGCAAACCGTGCATTAGCTTCTTTCTTAACACCACAGCGGAATCCAGCAATTGGTGGTTTGTCGTCTGCAGGGTGCCGGCGATCCAGGGCGGTTAGGTATTGATCGCCAAACGGCGTGACCTTCAACCCCTTACGCCCTCGCCGGACGGCACACTGAGCGAAGGAGAGAGTACCTATGAGGCGCTGGTTCGAGAATCGGCTGGCGTTCGAGAATCGGCTGGCCATGCTGCTCGCCCCCACCTACGTGGCGGCGATGGCACGGGCGATGACCCGCGCTGCCGCACGACGAACTTGACCTGACAGGGGGGCGCGGCTCAGGCCCGGTCTGGCACCGAGCATCGCCGTCCAGCAATACGAAACGCCAACTCGCGGAATGCAAGAGCTACGCAGCACCGCCAGAACAGTCGAAAGGAACAACACGTGACCCAGACATACGACAACCAGACGTCTCGAGAAATCATCGCCGAGGGCGCAGTGCCGGAAGTCGAATGGACCGCCTCCGCCATGCTCGTCGTAAAGCGCGGCCCCAACGCCGGTTTCCGATTCCCGCTGCATCAGGCGGTCACATCCGCAGGCCGCGATCCGCGCAGCGATATCTTCCTCGACGACGTGACCGTCAGCCGGCGCCACGCCGAATTCCGGCTGGAACGTGGTGAATTGCAGCTCGTCGACATTGACAGCCTCAACGGCGTCTACGTCAACGGCAAGCCGATCGATTCGGCTGTGCTGACCAACGGCGACGAGATTCAGATGGGCAAGTTCCGGCTAGTGTTGTTGATCCAGCCCGCGACGGGTTGACACCGAAGACCATCCGCAGTCGACGAATCGGTTTGTCCATCAATCCAAATTGTCTGCCCTGCTTGGTATCGAAGCCGATGTGTGCAATGGCAACGTCGCGACAGCGCCGATGTGGCGGCGCACCACGACATGTACAGCGGCCGCTGTGGTTTGAAACATCGGTTAGAGTGATGGTTGCCACAGCGGCCGACTCTTATGGGGCTATATCGGCCGCCGACACCGTCAACCAGCTCAGAAGCGACGGGTACAACGTGGAGTTGAACCTCGACGGCACCAGGGATGTCCCGCTGTCGGAGTGCACGTTGACCGGGACCCACGGAATTCCCAAGACGGCCCCCTCGGCGGCGCACCGGTGGCCTAGGGGCAGCTCGTCACCGTGTCCGTCGACGTCAACTGCCCGCCAGACGACTGATAGGTAGGCGGTGTACTCAGCCGCGGCGAAACTGCGCCCCTGAGTAGCCGACCTTTCTGTCGGGGTCAATTTCGGATCGGCCGTCATTTCCGCTGGTGAAAGGCCATACAGCTGTGTGCGATGGGTGTCGCGCACACGGTCGAGTAAGGAAATGTCTTGAGCGCCTCGAAGATCGAATGGACAGAGATCACGTTGAATCCCACGACTGGCTGTGACCGCATTTCGCCCGGCTGCGACAACTGCTACGCGATGACGATGGCGAAGCGGCTCAAGGCAATGGGGTCGCCGAAGTATCAGAACGACGGCGATCCCCGCACCAGGCCGGGGTTCGGTGTTTCGATGCACCCGGATTCGGTTCTGGAGCCGATTCTCAAATGGCCGCGTACTTCACGGATTGCATTCCTGGACAGCATGTCCGACGTCTTCCACGCCGAGTCTCAGCCGAGTTCCTGGGCCGGATCTTTGCGACGATGGCGCTCACGCCGCAGCACACTTATCAGGTGTGGACGAAGCGCCCGAAGAGGATGCGGGATCTGTTGACCGATCGCCGGGTGCAGGGTGCGATGCAGGACGCCCTGCTGGATATCCAGAGCCACGGCCGCAGCCCCCCTGACTGGGCAATTCGTCTGCTGTTCGCGCGGACTGCGCAGTGCCCGTGGCCGCTGCCGAATGTGTGGTTGGGGACCTCGCGTGCGAGGTCGGCGAAGGTGTGGCCGGTGCGGTGGTGCAATAGCCAGGACCGTACCTCGGCACTGATCCGTTTCAGGGCGTGCTTGCTGATCGCGGGCAAGAACGCGTTGAACTGCTGCCCGTGCTTGTTCCGCGCCGCTCGCTGCCGGAACTCGTACCCCAGGAAGGTAAACGACGTGAGCTCTCCCGAGCCGCGTCGTTGCCCGTCCTGGAAGTACACGATCCGGGTCTTGTCGGGATGCAGCCGCAACCCGACCTGCTCCATGCGGTCGCCGATCGCGGTCAGCACCGTGCGTGCCTGCTGCTCGCTGACACAGTGCACGACCGCGTCGTCGACGTAGCGTTCGAACGGGACGGCCGGAAACTCCCGAGCCATCCACGCGTCGAACGCATAGTGCAGGAACAGATTCGCGAGTACCGGCGAGACCGCAGATCCTTGCGGAGTGCCGCGATCCCGCGCGGTCAGCACCCCGTCGGCGTGCTGTAGCGGCGCGTGTAGCCACCGCTGCACATACAGCAGCACCCACGGTTGGTCGGTGTGCGCCTCCACCGCCTTGACGATGAGATCCCATGACACGGTGTCGAAGAACTTCTGAATATCGAGATGGGTGCAGCCGACGACAGTCGCGGCGTTGCGCCGCTATTCCCAACTGCGGCAACAACTGTGCCCATGTCCTTCCGGACCGTGTTGGCCGGGTCGGTGCCGAATTGCTCGAAGTCGGAGCAGCGGTGACCTTTGGCCGGAGCCCACTCGCCCCACTGCCTAAAGTGAAAGGCAATTCCATTGTCGTGGCAGCGATCTCGTATCACTCGCACCCACTCAGGACTCATCGGCCGAGCACGATGCCCCGACTCACCACCGACGATGACTCAATCGATGCCAGTCAAATCCAAGCTCGGCAACGGGCCGAGCAGCGGTTCGAGCGACAGGAACCGCACAGCCGCAGGTGTCTCGCGCAACGCGTCGGCGCGCCAGCAGTATTCGTCGAACTCGATCATCACCGAACGCGAGGAACGCGCCTCCGTCGCCATCGCCACCAACCTGCCCTTCAGCGAATGGGGCACCGTCTTCCCCGACCCGCGCCTCGTCGCGGCCATCGTCGACCGCGTCACCTTCAACGCCCACATCATCGAAACCGGCACCCAGTCCTACCGACTACGCACCAGCAAGACCTCGACCCGACGCAAACGAGCCAGCCGACAAACCGGGGTCATAATTTGTGCCGATTTCTGGGGCCAGATCACTTGACGAAACCCACGAAGGCTTCCCGGTCACCGACGAGGCCACGGCACACCTGACCCCGGCGCAGCACGACCACATCAACTTCTACGGCACCTACGACTTCGACATCGACGCCGAACTCCGACGCGAAGGCCACCGCCCACTTCGCGTACCGGCCTGACCGGATCACGTCATCACGAAACAACCAGATTCGCTCCATTGCTAAGCCGACCCCAGGAAGGGCGGCCTGCGGCCTGAGCACCGCCCTCCCGCAGTGGGCACTGGACTACAGACTCACCGGTTCTGCTACCCGATTCGCGGCGAGCATCGAGGCATACTGAGACTCTTCAAGCTCGCGGCAATACCGCTGGTAGACCTGACCGCCACCCATGTATACCAGGAACGCTTCCGGCTTGCCCGGCACGTTCTCGCCGAGGAACCATGCCTTGGCCTTCTTACCCTCGGTGTACATCACCGTGGCCTTCCCGGTCCGCTCGGTCTCTTCGGCCCACCACTCCTCGGACTCCGGTGTGGCCTCGAAGGCGTCGATGTCGTTGTCGCGCGCCCATCGCAGCGCACGCTGCAGCCACTGGGCGCCGAGCTGAATCGGCACCACCAGGTTCGAGTACGGGGTCTGTGGCCCCAGCGACATGAAGAAGTTGGGGAAGCCGTGCACGCCAATACCGAGGTTGGATCGCAGGCCCTCACGAGCCCATCGGTCGCGCAACGTGATTCCGTCGCGACCGATGATGTCGATGTTGGTCAGCGTGCCCGTCATTGCGTCGAAGCCGGTGGCGAAGATCAACACGTCCAACTCGAACTCGGTGTCCCCGACGCGCACCCCGGTCGGCGTGATCGCGGTGATGGGCGTAGATGCGGTGTCGACCAGATGCACGTGGTCCAGGTTGAACGCGTCGTAGTAGCCGTGCCCGGTGGGAACGCGTTTGCCGTTGAACGAGTATGTCTTCGGGCACAGCAGGTCGGCGGTCGCCGGGTCTTTGACGATCTCGCGGATCTTGGAGCGAATGAACTCCGAGGCCAATTCGCTGGCGGCGTGGTTGGTCGCCAGGTCGTTGAAGCATTCGTTGGCGAAGTGGAAACCACCCTCGTTCCACTTGCTTTCGAAGATGGCGCGGCGCTGTTCTGCAGACACTTCCAGAGCGCTGAACTGTGCGGGTTCCATTGCGACACCGAAGGGGTGATTGGCGGCCTTCTCGTAGATCGCGTCGTAGTTGTCGCGCAGCCACTGCATCTGCTCGTCGGTGACCGCGTCGTTGGTGGTTTCCACCACGAAGTTCGGGGTGCGCTGGAACACGACGAACTCACCGACTTGCGGGGCGATCTCGGGAACGATTTGAATTCCCGATGCTCCAAGCCCGATCAAGCCAACGCGTTTGCCGGCCAGGTCGACGCCGTCGCGCGGCCAGTGCGCGGTATGGTACTTCTCGCCGGCGAACGTATCGATGCCGGGGATGTCCGGGTAGATGGCCTGCGACAGCACTCCCATGCCGCTGATCAGGTACTTGGCCACCAGCGGTGCGCCGCCGTCGATCTGAACAGTCCAGGTGTTGGTGTCATCGTCGTAGCGGGCGGACTCCACACGGGTGTTGAGCCGGATGTCACGACGCAGGTCGAGGCGGTCGGCGACGAAGTTGAGGTAGGCCAACACTTCCGGCCCAGCGGGGTACCGCTGCGACCACGCCCATTCCTCACGCACCTCCTTCGAGAACGAGAAGGAGTAGTAGCTGTATTCGCTGTCGGTCCGCACCCCTGGATAGCGGTTGGCCAGCCAAGTGCCTCCGACGCCGTCCTGGGCGTCGAGGACGACTGTGTCCAGGCCGATTTCGCGAAGATGGTGAAGTATGGCCAGGCCGGAGAATCCGGCTCCGATCACGATGGCGTCGACGTGTGTACGGGCTTCGATGGTCATGTGGGTTGTCCTTCGCGAATTATGCGGAAGCTGGTTGGGCGGTGTGCTGATGGGCGTTGGCGATTCGGCGGGCGTGGTACCAGTCGGCCATCGTGGCGATGGACGAGTCGGCGGCGGCGAGGTGCCCTGCCTGTAGCGGGAATACGTGTTGGTGTCCGGGCGCGACGTCGAAGGTGACGGCGACGCCGGCGTCCTGCGCGAGCGCGTGCAGACGGGTGGCGTCGGCATACAGCGACTCGATATCGGCGGCGGTGATGTACAGCGGTGGAAACCCGGTGAGGTCAGCGTAGAGCGGGTTGACCAGCGGATCGGTGGGGTCGGCGCCGCCGGAGAGGTACCGGTCGATGTTGCCCTGCAAGCCTTCTCGGGTGATCAGGAAGTCGGTGTCGTTGTTGGACACCAGCGTCTCTCCGGTGTTCTCCATGTCCAGCCAGGGTGAGATCGCCATTACCAGCCCGGGTGTTCGCGAGCCGTCGCGCTGCATCCGCAGCGTGGTGGCGATGGCGATGCTGGCACCCGCGCTGTCACCGATGAAGGTGATGTCGGCGGGGCGGATCCCGTCTCTCACCAGAGCGTCGAAAACTGCGGCAGTGTCCTCGATCTGAGCCGGGTAGGGATGCTCGGGCGCGCGCCGGAAGTCGGCGACGAACGCGGTGGCGCCGCAGGCGCGCGCCACGTGGCCGGCCAGCTTGCGGTGGCTGGCCGAGGAGCCGAGTGCGAAACCACCGCCGTGCAGGAACACCAGCACCTGGGTCGGGTCAGCCGCTAGTGGGGTCACCAGGATGCCTGGCACCCCGCCGAGCTCTGTGGACTTGTAGGTGACGTCCTCGGGTTCGGCGGTGGCGCGCTGCCAATCCTCGAACACCCATCGCATCAACCTCAGCGACATCTCGGGGTTGGCGACGAATTCCTCGGTCCACTCGGCATAGATGGCGCCCAGCCGATCGGTCGGTTGGAAGGTGGTCATGTGCCTCTCCTGAATTTCGGTAGGTGATTCTGCGGTTGACCGCGGCTGTGACCTGCCGCACTGGAGCCAGTCTGTGGTTGCGCAGCGCACCCACCCCGAGGTGTCGCAAATTGACGCACCGCTGTCTCACCGTGACGCACATCACTGCGCCTGCGAACGCCCGCGCTTATCTGAACGCACCAGGCCCCACCGACAGGAGAAGCACCGATGAATCGTCTGAACGACAAGATCGCCCTGGTCACCGGCTCCTGCCGGGGCATCGGCCACGCCATCGCCGAGGCATTCGCCCGGGAGGGCGCCACCACGATCGCCACCGGCCGGTCCAAGACTGACGAGTCCTTCGGCCCCCGTTCGCCCGGCATTGACTATCGCCGGCTCGACGTGTCCCAGGAGGAGGACTGGGCAACCGTGATCGCCGACGTGGTCGACCGCTACGGCCGGATCGACGTGCTCGCCAACAACGCCGGCATCATCGCCTATCAGTCACTGCACGAGCTGAGCGTGTCCGAATGGGAACGCGTCATAGCCACCAACCAGACCGGCACGTGGCTAGGCATGCGGTCGGTGATCCCGCACATGGTGAGTCAGCGCAGCGGCTCGATCATCAACGTCTCGTCGATCTGGGGGAACGCGGCAGTCGCGGGCGCGCATGCCTATCACGCCACCAAGGGTGCGGTGCGCAACATGTCCAAGAGTGCGGCCATCAGCTACGCCAAGGATAATGTGCGGGTCAACTCGGTGCACCCCGGTTTCATCAAGACGCCGCTGACCGACGCGCAAGAGGTGGAGATCAACGAGTTCGTCGTCGCGCAGACGCCGATGGGCCGCGCGGGCCTGCCGGAGGAGATCGCCAACGGCGTGGTGTTCCTCGCCTCGGACGAGGCCAGCTTCGTCACCGGCTCAGAACTGGTAATCGACGGCGGCTACCTGGCCCAGTGAGTCAGCCGGAAAGGTTGTAGGTCTTGAGCTTTCGGTGGATCGTCGCCCGCGAGACACCGAGTAGCTCGGCCGCCTTGGAGCGGTTACCGCCTGCCTCCTGCAGCGCTCTGCGGATGGTCTCCATCTCGGTCCGTTCGATCATCGACCAGGAGCGATGGGCCCTCAACGAGTCCGGCAGGTGATCGAGCTGTACCACACCGCGGGTGCCCGCGGCCACCTGCTTCTCAACCAGCACGCGCAGCTCGGCGAGGTTGCCCGGCCACCCCGCGGCTTCCAGGGCCCGCCGCGCGTCCTCGCTCACCGTCAGCCGCAGGCCCGGAGAGCGTTGCGCGACAAAGGCATTCCACAGCGCGGGAATATCGCCTACCCGCTCTCGCAGCGGTGGCACCCACACCACGGCGACGCCCAGCTTGGTCGCCGCGGCCTCGGCGTCCGAATGGGTGGCTGCCGTCGCCGTCAGTAACACCGAGCCGCGCCCGGTGTTGGCATCAATCAGCGCACGCAGCGCGGCGAGCACCTGCAGGTCGAGATGCTCCACTCCGCGGATGACGACCCGCGACGAGGTGGCGACGGCGTCGGCGAGCTGTTGAAGCCACACCTGGTCGCCGACGATCTGGCGCTGGGCGGTGTGCACCACCGCGACGTCGGCCTGCACCGCACCCGGCCGGTACGGGCGGCCCAGTGCCAGTGAAGTTTTGCCGCTTCCGGACTCGCCGGCGATGAGCAGAGCGGTGCGCGCTGCGATGTGCCTGCTGACATGGTGGGCGGCGGTCAGCCACGACTTCGTCTGTCCCACCAGCGCGTCGACCGGCGGCCTGCCATGGCCCACCGACGTCCGCGCCGCCGGGCTGAGCGCGGCCACCACCCCTGCCCCACCGTCGAGGGCGCTCACATCGATAGCTGTGGTCCCGATGGACAGTTCGGCTGTCAGTCGGGCGTCGTGCCGCAGCCCCGCGCACAGGTGCCCGATCAAATCCACATCCGTCCGGGCCAATTCGCCTGCGCGCCTGCTGCGCATGGTCAGACCGTCGGGGCCGAACGCCACCACAGGACCGTTGTGCCGTGTGGAAGCGTCCAGGAACGCTGCCAGCATGGCCCTGGCGCCTGGCTGTGCGACGTCAAGGACGTGCTGTTGCAGTTGGGCTGCAAGCGAATTCGTGAGCGGCAGCAGCAGGCCGCTGCGTTCGTCGATCTTCGTCGACACCGTCACCGCGGCCAGCAGCTTGCCGGTGATGGGGTGCCACACCGGCGCACCGGTGCACAGGGCGTTGTGATACAGGTCAGCGAAGTGCTCGGCACCCTCGATCTGCACGCTCTTTCCCGAGGCGATCACGGTCCCTACCCCGTTGGTGCCCACCGTGTCCTCGGCGAGGACCGCCCCGCGCACCGTCCCCAGCCGGTCCAGGTGGTTCATCGCCGACGAGTCCAGCGACCACCGCTGCACGATGCGGCCCTGGGCATCGGCGAGCAGCAGCCCCATCCCCGATCCGGCCAAATCCTCGGCGGCACGGGCCATCGGCGCCTGGAACATCTCCAGCAGATGGTTGTCGAGCAGATCCTCGTCGACTCGGGGAACGTCGCGAACGTTGTCGGGTGCCCCCAGCGCGCTCTTCGACCGCAACCACGATTGAAGCAGGTCGGGCGGCACCGCCTGACCTGCGTCGGAGGCAGTGAGGAACTGTGCGCGTATCTCCTCGATCCGCGATCCGCTGGGCCGTGCCGACACGAACAACTCCTTGCGTCACGCCTTCGGGATCACAGATGGTCGGTCGGATCATCGGAAGCGACCTCGGATCCTCGAATGCGATCCGGATCACATCCTACCGTAGAAGGAACAGGTCACCGCTGGGATGCAGTGGACCCGACTTTGCGGCCGAGCGCACGCGTAGCCGCTGACTGTCTCAAAAAGACGCAGTCGTATCCGGCGTCACATTTCGGTCTTAGCGTGACTTTAGACCGCGGCGACAAGCCCCGCTGGCTTTCGAATTTCGCTCGACTGAAGACGAGGAACCATGACGACTACCCTGGTCGGGCCTTCCGACAAGACATTCGACGCGACCACGGACACCGCTGTGGTCCACGGCAGGCGCGTCCCCACCGGTTTGTTCATCGATGGTCAATGGCGGCGGACGAATTCGACTTTCGCAGTACTGGATCCGGCCACCGGCACCGAGATCGCCGCGATGTCCGACGGTGACGCCGACGACGCGATCGCCGCCCTCGAGGCGGCGGCAGGCGCGCAGGCCGGGTGGCGGCGCGTCGCGCCGCGCGACCGAGCCGAACTGTTCACCCGCGCCCACCGACTACTGCTGTCACGGGCCGAGGAGTTCGCCGACGTGATGACCGCCGAGAGCGGCAAGCCGCTGGCCGAGTCCCGCGCGGAGTTCGCGTTGTCCGCAGAGTTCTTCCTCTGGTACACCGAGCAGATCGCGCACCTGCACGGCACCTGGGCGCCGGCATCCCACGGCGGATACCGCGTGGTCACCACCCACCAGCCCGTCGGGCCCGCCCTGTTAGTCACGCCGTGGAACTTCCCGATGCTCATGATTGCCCGCAAGGCCGGCGCGGCACTGGCCGCGGGTTGCCCGGTGATCGTGAAGTCCGCCAAGGAAACTCCGCTGACATGCGCTCTGTTCGTCGAAATCCTACGCGAGGCAGGCTTTCCCGACGGTGTGGTGAACCTCGTCCACACGACGTCCTCGGCCGCGGTGTCGGCGGCACTGATGGCTGACGACCGTCTGCGCAAGGTGAGCTTCACCGGGTCTACCGGTGTCGGGGTCACTCTGCTGGAGCAGGCCGCCCCCGGCATCATCAACACGTCGATGGAACTTGGCGGGGACGGGCCGTTCATCGTTCTGGACGACGCGGACGTCGAACTGGCCACCCAACAAGCGGTCGTATGCAAATTCCGCAACGCCGGGCAGGCGTGTGTGGCGGCCAACCGGATCATCGTGCACAGCGCCGTGGTCGAGGCATTCACCGCCCGGTTCGTCGAACTCACCACACAGCTGACAGTCGGCAACGGCTTCGACCCCGGCGTGGACGTCGGACCGATCATCTCGGCCCGTCAGCGCGACACCGTCGTGGACCTGGTCGACACTCTCCGCGCGACGGGAGCCGAGCTACTCACCGGCGGCTCCACTCGACCCGGCGACGGATACTTCTTCGAGCCCACCGTCTTTCGCGTTCACGGACGGCCCGCCGAACTGTGCAGCCGCGAGCTGTTCGCCCCTGTTGCCACCATCTACGAAGTGGATTCCACGGCCGAGGCGATCTCCTTCGCCAACGACACCCGGTACGGGCTGGCCGCCTACGTGTTCACCAAAGACCTGTCGCGCGCCGTCGCGGTCGGTGAGCGGCTGGATTTCGGCATGGTCGGCATCAACCGCGGCATCATGGCCGACCCCGCCGCAGCCTTCGGCGGCGTCAATGCCTCTGGTCTGGGCCGCGAGGGTGGGCACGACGCCATCTACGACTACCTCGAACCGAAGTACCTCGCCGTCACCGTCAACGAGGAAGAAGCCCTGTCATGACAAGCACCATCACCGCACCCTCACCGCTTCGCACCACCAACGATCTCGGGGTCGGACTGCTGCGCCAACCGGCGATGGTGTTGTTCGGGCCAGGCCAGCGCCGACAGATCCCGCGGGTCGTCACCGCCATCGCTCAACGAGTCCTGATGGTGACCGACGCCCGTATGGCCGCCAGTGCGGAGTTCGGGCAGATCGTCGAAGCGCTTGTGCAACAGGGTGTCTCCGTGTCCGTCTATGACGGCACCGAGTCCGACCTGCCACGCCGGAATGTCGTCGACCTCGTCGAGCGGTTCGGTACCGCCTCGGTGGAGGCCGTCGTCGGCATCGGCGGTGGGTCGTGCATGGATCTGGCGAAGGTCGCCTCGGTAGTACTGACCCATGGCGGTGACGTCCGCGACTACTACGGCCAGTTCCTGGTACCGGGGCCTGGGGTTCCGGTGATCACCGTCCCCACCACCGGCGGCACCGGCGCCGAAGTCACCTGCATCTCGGTGGTCTATGACGAGGACCAAGGCATGAAAGTGGGGGTCGCGAGCCCGCACCTGGAGGCCGACGCGGCGATCATCGACCCCGAACTGACCCTGAGTTGCCCGCCCGGGCTGACCGCCGCCTCCGGGGCCGACGCCCTGTCGCACCTCATCGAGTCGTTCACGGGACGGGCCAAGAACCCCGGAACCGAACAGTTGGCCACCACGCTGTATGCGGGCAAGAACGTTCTGGCGGACGTCTACGCGCGCACCGGTCTTGCGCTATTGAACACGTCACTGCCTGCGGTGGCTGCCAACCCGAGTGACCTGGCGGCCCGGTCTGACACGCTGTTCGGCGCGTACTGCGCCGGCATGGCGATCAACACCGCCGGGACTGCGGGTGCGCATGCCATCCAGTCGCCGATAGGCAACCTCACCCACACCCCGCACGGTTTCGGCATCAGTGCACTGCTGCCCTACGTGATGCGCTACAACTTGCCGACCCGGATCCCTGAGTTCGCTGAGATCGGCCGCATCCTCGGGGTGGCTGGGGAATCGGAATCCGACGAGCGCCAGGCTCAGTCGGCGATCGAGCGGATCGAGACGCTCTTGGCCACTCTAGGGGCTCCGCTGGATCTGCGTACGCTGGGTTTGGCGCCGGCAGACTTCGGTTTCGTCGCGAAGCAGGCCATGCTGGCCACCCGGCTAACGGCCAACAACCCGCGTGAGTTGACCGCCGATTCGGTGGTGTCGATTCTGGAGCGCGGCTACGACGGTGACCGGAGCTGGTGGCAGCTGTGAGCAACCCGCCTGTGGCGGTCCTGGGTGCTGGCTCCATCGGAGTTTCCTTCGCCATCCTCTTCGCCTGCAACTGTTTTGACGTCGCAGTGTACGACCCCGTCGACGAGGCGCTGCCTCGCGGGGCTTCCGACCTGCGGGAGCGGTTGGAACAGTTGCACGCCGGCGGCGGGCTCGACGCCGATCGCGCTGAGGTCGCAGCGCGGGTGAGGTTCACCTCCGATCTGGCCTCGGCCCTCGCCGGTGCAGGGTTCGTGCAGGAATGCGCACCCGAGCGCGTCAATCTCAAACGGACCCTGTTGCGGCAGGCCGCTTCTCTGACCTCGGGTATGGTGCCTCTGGCCAGCTCCAGTTCGGCGATCGTGCCGAGCTGTCTTGCCGAGGGCCTCGATTCCGATGTCGCCGCACGGATTCTGGTCGGTCACCCGGGGAATCCGCCGTACCTGCTGCCGGTCGTCGAGGTTGTGCCGTCACCGTTGACTGCCGATGCCATCGTGCGACAAGCGGTCGAGGTGTACCGCACGACGGGACTGCGGCCCGTGCTGGTGCGCCGCGAGGTCGACGGGTTCCTCTTCAACCGACTGCAGGGTGCGCTGCTGCGCGAGGCGTACTGCTTGGTGCGCGACGGCATCGCGACCGTCGACGACATCGACGAGGTAGTTCGCAACGGCCTTGGGCGACGCTGGAGTTTTATCGGCCCGTTCGAGACCGCCGACCTCAACACCCGCGGTGGAATCGAATCTCACGCCGCGAAAATGGGTCCCGCCTACGAACGGATGGGTGCCGAGCGTGGACAGCACGACCCGTGGACACCCGAGCTGGTCGCCGATGTGACCGCACAGCGTCGGGCCCTGCTGGATCTCGATGACTGGGACGAGCGGGTCCGCTGGCGCGATCGGCAGCTCATCCGGCTGCGAAACATGGCCAACTGATTGCAGACGAGGAAAAGAGCGAAAGATGCTGAGTGCAACGCTTGGAATGCTGGCGATGCTGCCGGTGGTGTTCGGTGTCGCTGGGTACGCGATGGTGTCCCGATGACCGCACACTCGCCCAGCTCGGTCGCCGAATCGGCAGATAGCACTATCGATCCTGATGTGCAGGCAAGACGCGCGAACGATCGCGAACGCAGCGCAGGGTTTCCATCTGATGTGACGATTGATCAGGATGCGGTGGACGGACTCGTAACCGCCGAGGACTTTGCTGCCGAATTCGACGAGAACCTCGACGATGCCACCTTGTACGCCAAGTATCGTCGGCTCGCCGCCGAACAGGCCGCCCTGCGCCGGCTGGCCACGCTGGTGGCGCGCGGGGTTGAACCTTTGGAAATATTTGGCGCGGTGGCCGACGAGATGCGCCGATGCGTGCCTGCGGACACCGCCGGATTGTGGCGCTTCGAATCGGATCGCGAGATTACCATCGTGGCCGCCGCTGCCGATCCTGAGGCGCTGGCACGATGGCCGGTGGGCACCCGAACTGCGGTGGAAGGCAATACCATCGCGGCGCTGGTGCACCGCAGCGGCCGGCCGGCACGGATCGACAGCTACGACAACGTCGCCGGGCCGATCGCTGCTCGCGTGCGCGCGGTAGGCGTGCGCGCGGCGGTGGGGGTGCCCATCATCGTTGACGGACG
>Ga0068865_100001365_pt1 | contig 14200 bp, 10 predicted proteins | sample KBSMisM12_FD_75293 | JGI IMG/M metagenome (GOLD analysis project Ga0068865, IMG submission 75293) | Miscanthus rhizosphere microbial communities from Kellogg Biological Station, Michigan, USA - KBS Miscanthus M1-2 | ecosystem: Host-associated > Plants > Roots > Rhizosphere > Soil ...
CAAGACTGGCCGCACGCACCTGATGGACGCGATGCCGCTCACGTTCGGGCAGGAGCTCGGCGCCTGGCGCACGCAGGTCGAGGACTGCGTCGCCCGCCTCAATTCCTCTCGTCCCCGGCTGCACGCGCTCGCCCAGGGTGGTACCGCGATCGGCAGCGGTATCAACGCGCCCGCCGGTTTCGGCGCCCGCGTCGCCGCCCTGCTGTCGCGGCAGACGTCGCTCGATCTGCGACCGAGCCGGGATTTCTTTGCCGCGCTCGCCGCGCAGGAAACCGCGGTCGAGCTTTCCGGCCAGTTGCGGACGCTCGCCGTTTGCCTCATGAAGATCACCAACGATCTGCGCTGGATGAACAGCGGGCCGCTCGCCGGCCTGGGCGAGATCGCGTTGCCCGCGTTGCAGCCCGGCAGCAGCATCATGCCGGGCAAGGTGAACCCGGTCGTTCCGGAGGCGGTCGCCATGGTCGCAGCGCAGGTGATCGGCAACGATGTCACGATCGCCGTTGCGGGTCAGTCGGGCAGCTTCCAGCTCAACGTCATGCAGCCGGTGATCGCCTACAACCTGCTGCAGAGCATCGAGCTGCTGGCCAACGGCGCGCGCACGCTTGCTCGCAGCGCAATCGCAGGCTTTACGGTCCATGCGCGCCACATCGCGGCGACGCTCGATCGCAACCCGATGCTGGTGACCGCACTCAATCCCGTGATCGGTTACGAGAAAGGCGCCGCGATCGCCAAGAAGGCCTATGCCGAGGGCCGACCGATCCGTGAAGTCGCGGCCGAGATGACCGATCTCACCGAGGAACAACTGGCAAAGCTCCTCGATCCCGCGGCCCTCACGCGCGGCGGCGTGCGCCAGGGCGGCTCGGGTGACTGAGCAGGCACAGCGCCTGGCGCCAGCCAACCTGAGTCTGCGTGACCGCATCGAGCGGCGGCTGCGCCCTGAGGCCGGCAGCGGCAGCCCCGATACGGCGCTCATCGCCGGCCTCGCGCAGACCCACGGCAGCGTGCAGCAGCTGCGGCAGTACCTCCCGAAAACGTGGTCACGTGCCGCCGTGCTGATTCCGCTGGTCGACCGACCGGAAGGCCTGGCGGTCTTGTTCACGCAGCGCTCGGCGCAGCTCACGAATCACCCGGGCCAGGTGAGCTTCCCGGGCGGGCGGATCGAGGTGGGCGATGCCGGGGCATGGGAGGCGGCCGTGCGCGAAGCGCAGGAGGAGATCGGCCTGGCCAGCGACCGGATCCGTCGCGTTGGCTATCTGCGTGATCACCTGGTCATCTCGGGCTTTGTCGTGACCCCGGTGGTCGCCTACGTGACGCCCGGCTTCGAGCTGCGGCTCGACCGGACGGAGGTCGACGACACCTTCGAGGCGCCGCTCGAGTTCCTGCTCGACCGGGCAAACCATGTACCGACGACGCGGCGCATCGGCGGCCAGGCGTTTACGAGCTGGGATATTCCCTGGCAGGGTCACCGCATCTGGGGTGCGACCGCCGGGATGCTCGTCTCATTCGGCGAACTGCTGTCGGACCTCTGAGCCGTGGCTATCGGACGGCTGCTCGAGATCATGCGACGTCTGCGCGATCCGGAGCGCGGCTGCCCCTGGGACCGCGAGCAGACCTGGGAGAGCATCGCGCCCCACACCATCGAGGAGGCCTACGAGCTCGAGGATGCGATCCGCAAGGGCGATGCCGCGCACGTGCAGGACGAGCTCGGCGACCTTTTGTTCCAGGTGGTATGTCAGGCCCGGATTGCCGAGGAGGCGGGGGTCTTCGCATTCGACGACGTCGTCGATTCGATCTGCGACAAGCTCGAGCGCCGTCACCCGCACGTGTTCGGCGAGGCGCGCGCGGACAGCGCCGCGCAGGTATCGACGGCCTGGGAGGCGCAGAAGGCACGCGAACGCGCGGCGCGCGGCGGGAACGGTGTGCTCGACGGTGTCGCCGTCGGCCTGCCCGCGCTCACGCGGGCTGCCAAGCTCGGCCAGCGGGCCGCACGCGTGGGCTTCGACTGGACCGGCGCTGCGGGTGTGCTCGACAAGCTGCGCGAAGAGCTCGCCGAGCTCGACGCCGCGCTTGCCTCGACTGACAGGTCGCAGGCGGGCGAAGAGCTCGGGGACCTGCTCTTTACTGCGGCACAGCTCGCGCGCCATCTTGAGCTCGATCCCGAGACCTGCCTGCGGTCCGCCAACCGGAAATTCGAGGAGCGGTTCGGTGGCGTCGAGCAGCAGCTTGCGGCCGAGGGGCGCAGCGCCGCCGAGGTCACACCGGTGGAGCTCGAGCGCTTGTGGGAACGAGCGAAGCGGCAGCACGGCTGAGGCTCGAGGCGCGTCGCGCCTCGGTGCCGCCGTTACGCTACGACGAGAGCCTGCCGCTGTATGCACGGCGTGCAGAGATCGCCGCGGCGATCGTCAGCGCTCCGGTCGTCATCGTGAGCGGCGCCACGGGCAGCGGTAAGAGCACGCAGATTCCGCGGATCTGCCTCGAGATCGGCCGCGGCGTCGACGGCATGATCGGTCACACGCAGCCGCGCCGGATCGCCGCCCATGCGCTCGCCAGCCGCCTCGCGACCGAGCTCAACTCACCGCTCGGCGACCTGGTCGGCTACCAGGTCCGGTTCGTCGATCGCACCAGCCCGAGAACGCTGATCAAGCTGATGACCGACGGTGTGCTGCTCCGAGAGCTCGAGCGCGATCCCTGGCTCGCTCGTTACGACACGCTCATTCTCGACGAAGCGCACGAGCGCAACCTAAATCTCGATTTTCTGCTTGGAATCTGCCGACGGCTGGTGTCCCGGCGCCCCGAGCTCCGGGTCGTGGTCACGTCCGCAACGATCGAGACGCGGCGCTTTGCCGAGTACTTCGGTGGCGCACCAGTCATCGAGGTCGAGGGGCGCAGTCACCCCGTCGAAGTCCGCTACCGGCCTATCGATCCCGACGACGATTCACCGTCGCCGCTCGCAGGTGCCGTGGTGCGCGCCGCTGCGGAGCTCGCACTCGATGCGCGTGGGCTCACGGGTGACTCGCTTGTCTTCCTGCCGGGCGAGCGGCAGATACAGGAGGCGCTCGAGCTGCTCCGGCGCGAGTCGCCGACGGTACGCGAGCTGCTGCCGCTCTATTCGCGACTGTCGACGGGCGAGCAGGAGCGGATCTTCGCGCCGCATGCGGCGCAACGAATCATCCTGGCGACCAACGTCGCGGAGACCTCGCTCACCATTCCGGGCGTACGCTTCGTGATCGACTCCGGGCTGGCGCGCATGAGCCGCTACAGTCCGCGGGCCAAGCTGCAGCGGCTGCCGATCGAAGCGATCTCGCGCGCCAGCGCCGATCAGCGCAAGGGACGTTGTGGCCGCGAAGGCGAGGGTATCTGCATCCGGCTGTACTCCGAGACCGACTTCGCTGAGCGGCCCGAGTACACCGAGCCGGAGATTCATCGCACCAATCTCGCGAGCCTGATTCTGCAGATGGCGGCGCTCCGGCTCGGCGCACCCGAAGAGTTCCCGTTCATCGATGCGCCGGACGGGCGTCTGCTCAACGACGGCTATCGTCTCCTCGCGGAGCTGTCGGCGGTCGATGGCGAGCGGCGCATCACGCGCCTCGGCCAGCGGATGGCGCGGCTGCCGGTCGACCCGCGGCTCGCTCGGGTCATCATCGAGGCGGCGCGACTCGGCTGCCTGCCGGAGTGCCTGGTAATCACCGCCTTTCTGAGCATCCAGGACCCGCGCGAGCGGCCCGCGGGCCGGCTCGAGGCCGCGGACGAGCGTCACGCGTCGTTCGCGGATCCGCGGTCTGACTTCGTCATGGTGCTGAATCTATGGCGCGCGCTTGGGGAGCAATCGGCCGCAGGTTCGCGCGCGCTCCGCCGCTGGTGCCGGGACAACTTCCTGTCCTGGTCGCGCGTGAGGGAATGGCAGGACCTGCACGCGCAACTGACCGCGATCGCCCGCTCGGGACGGCGCATGACATCGGCGGCGGCGTCGCAGTCGATTCTCCATCGCGCATTGCTCGCCGGGTTTCTGGGCGGTATCGGCGTGCGCGATGAGGATCGCACCTATCTCGGCGCGCGGGACACCCGCTTCGTCATTGCACCGGGGACGCCGCTCGCGCGTCGCGGTCCGCACTGGATCATGGCCGCAAGCCTGGTGGAGACACATCGCGTGTACGCGCGGATGGTGGCGCAGATCCAGCCGTCGTGGATCGAGGCCGCGGCGGCGCATCTGGTCCGGCGCAACTACGGCGACGCGGAATGGTCCGTCGAGCGCGGCATGGTGCTCGCCCGCGAGACCGTCTCGCTGTATGGGCGCGTGCTGCACTCCGGACGAATGGTCGACTTTGCCCGGATCGACCCCGCGACCGCGCGGCGTATCTTCGTCGAGGAGGCGCTGGTGCGCGACCGAGGAGGACCACCCGGCGTCTTCCGCAAACGCAATGCTGCGACGATTGCCGCGATCGAGAGCCTCGAGGCCCGGCTGCGCCGGCGCGACCTGCTGGTCGGCGAGGCGGCGATCGCGGAGTTCTACCTCGAGCGAATCCCGCCGCAGCTGAGCGACCTGCGCGGCTTTCGCCGCTGGTGGCAGGGACAGGAGAGCCGGGACCCCTATCTGCTCGACATTCCGCTTGATCGGCTGCTGGCACGGCCGATCCCGGCCTTTGCGCCCTCGGATTTCCCGGATTGGCTGGACGTCGCGGGCAACCCACTAGAGCTGCGCTACGTATTCGATCCGCTGGCCGAGGACGATGGCGTCACACTCGTTCTTCCGCTGCTTTTGCTGCCGGTGTTGAGAGCGCAGCAGGTCGAACGACTCGTACCCGGCATGTTGCGCGACAAGGTGATCGCGATCCTGCGCGGGCTGCCAAAGGAGCTCCGGCGTCCGCTCGTCCCCATACCGGATGCGGCCGACCGATTCCTGCGCGACCAGGGAGGGGCCAAAGACCTCGGGCTCGCCGTCGAACTGGCGGCCTTCGTCACGGCCGAGTGCGGCACGCCGGTGGCGCCCGAGACCGTGTCCGCGGTGGCGCTCCCGTCCTGGCTGCGCATGAACATCCAGGTAGTCGATGCCAGCGGGCGGGTGCTGCGCAGTGGACGCGACGTCGCTGAGCTGCGTCGGACCCTGGGCACGGCCGCACGGACCGTGCACGCCGAACCCGCCGATGCCTGGCAGCGCCACAGTGTCCGGCGCTGGGACTTTGGCCTGATCCCGCGGGAGCTTTCGATCGCGAGCGATAAGGTCCGTCTGGCGATGTACCCGACCGTCGTTGACGAGGGGGACTCGGTGCGCCTGGCGTTGCATCTCGATGCGACCACTGCCAAGGCGCTTACACGAGCGGGACTGACTCGGCTCGCGGCGCTCGCACTGCCGCAGCAGCACGCACTGGTGCGACGCAATGCGGCCGGCGATCGCGAGCTCACGCTCTGGCTGGCCGCTGCCGGTCTGGGCAGCGACGTCTTCGATGAGATCGCGGACCGCGCGGTGGCGAGCGCAGTGCTCGACGACGGTCCGTTGCCGAACAGCGAAGCAGAATTTGCCGCGCGTCTCGACGCAGGCCGCAGCCAGATCGTGGAGGCGGGCGACGACACGATCAAGGTCGTGCGCGCCGTTGCGCAGGGCCTCGCGCAGACGGGATCGACGCTCGAATCCTTGACAGCACCCGCCCACGCCGCGACCCGCGCAGCGATCGAGGACGAGCTCGCGCGGCTGGTCTCGCCGGGTTGGGTACGCACGACACCGGAAATCTGGTTCCGCCAGTTGCCCAAGTACGTGCAGGCGGCATCGCGCCGGGTGGCGCGACTGCGCGCCGACCCGGCACGCGATCGGCGACTGGCGCTGCAGGTCGAGCCCTGGAGCCGGGCACTGCGCGCGCTTGAATCCGCCTCGCCCGAAGGTCACCGGGATCCGCGGCTCGCCGAGCTGCGCTGGGCCATCGAGGAGTTCCGCCTGTCGCTGCACGCGCAGGAGCTGCGCACACGTGCGCCAATCTCCGCGCAACGGCTCGAGACGCTCCTTCGGGCGGCACGACGAGCCGCCGGTGAGGACTGAGCCGCGCCCGCCTACGACTTGTCGCTGATGAATGGCCGGAGGAGATCCATCGGCAGCGGGAAGACGATGGTCGTCGTCTTCTCGCTCGAGATGTCGGCGAGCGTCTGCAGGTAGCGCAGCTGCAGCGCCTTGGGCTCCTGTCCAAGCATCGCCGCCGCTTCGACCAGCTGCGCCGCCGCCTGCTTCTCGCCCTCGGCGTGGATGATCTTCGCGCGGCGGGTGCGCTCGGCTTCCGCCTGCTTCGCCATCGCGCGGATCATGTTCTCGTTCAGGTCGACGTGCTTGATCTCGACCGTCGCGACCTTGATGCCCCAGGCGTCGGTTGAATGGTCGAGGATGCGCTGGATGTCCACGTTCAGCTTGTCGCGCTGCGAGAGCATGGTGTCGAGCTCGTGCTGGCCGAGCACGGAACGCAGCGTCGTCTGCGCGAGCTGGCTCGTGGCCTCGAAAGGATTGGCGACCTGGATGATGGCCTTGGCCGGATCGACGATCCGGAAGTAAACGACGGCGTTGACCTTGACCGATACGTTGTCACGCGAGATCACGTCCTGGGTCGGCACGTCGAGCACGATCACGCGCAGGTCAACTTTGACCATCTTCTGGATCAGCGGGATCAGGATGATGAGGCCGGGCCCCTTGACGCCGGTGAAGCGCCCGAACGTGAACACGACGCCCCGCTCGTACTCGTTCAGTATCTTGAAAATCTGAGTGGCGAGCACGAGGACCACCACCACCACAAATGCCAGCGTTGCAAAGCTCATCATGTCTTTCACCCTGCAGTCAGTCGGATTCGGGTTCGACCACGAGCGTGAGCCCGTCGCGGCTCAGGATGCGCAGGCGTTGTCCCTGGCGCACGGGCGTGTGGCTCGTCGCATTCCACAGCTCGCCATGTATGCGCACGACACCCTTGGCATCGAAGGACTCGATCGCCTCCGCGCGCTCGCTGAGCAGTGCCTCGCCGCCCGAGACGACCGGCCGACGCCGCGCGCGCACCGCGAACGAGACGATCGCGAGCAGCACCAGCGATCCGGCGAGCGCCATCGCACCGATCAGCTGCCACGCAATGCTGAACCCTGGCACGTCGTCGTCGAGCAGCATGACGGAGCCGATCACGAACGAGACGATACCGCCGAGACCCAGTGTGCCGAACGAAGGGGCGAAGCTCTCGGCGATTATGAGCAGTACGCCGAGCGCAATCAGCGCGAGACCGGCGTAGTTGACGGACAAGACCTGGAATGCGAACAGCGCGAGCAGCAGGCTGATCGCGCCGACTACGCCCGGCAGCACCGAGCCCGGGTTGTAGCCCTCGAGCAGGAGCCCGTAGATGCCGATCAGCATCAGCAGGTAAGCGACGTTGGGGTTCGTGATCAGTGACAACAGCCGCGTGCGCCAGTCCTGCTCGACGGTGCGCATGAGAATCCCGGCCGTGCGCAGCGTCGTATCCCCGGATGGCATGCGCGCCGTGCGGCCGTCCAGCGCCGCGAGCAATGCGGGCAGGTCGTCCGCGATGAGGTCAATGACACCCTGCCTGAGCGCCTCGCTCGCCGACAGACTCGCGCCCTCGCGTACCGCGGCTTCGGCCCACTCGGCATTGCGGTCGCGCAGTTCCGCGAGGCTCCGCAGGTACGCGACCGCGTCATTGACCGCCTTGCGCTCGAGCGCGTTGCCGGGCACCGGCGATTCCTTACCATCATCCTCAGTCGAGGGCTTGTCCTTCTTCGCAGGCTCCGGCGCGCCGCCCGGCGGTCCAGCCGGTGCGCCGCCGATCTGCACCGGGGTTGCGGCGCCGAGATTGGTCGCCGGCGCCATCGCCGCCACGTGGCTCGCGTACACGAGGTAGGTGCCCGCGCTCGCGGCCCGGGCGCCGCGCGGCGACACGAAGGCGACGACCGGCACGTTGGAAGCGAGGATGGCCTGGATCATGTCGCGCATCGCCGTGTCGAGCCCGCCCGGCGTGTCGATGGTCGCGACGACCAGGCGCGCGCCAGACTCTCCGGCGTCGCGCAGCGCCCGCACGAAGAAGTCGCTGGTCGCCGGGCCGATCGGCCCGGTGATCGGGATCAGCACGCCGTCCGCGCCGGCCTTCTGCGCAGGGGCAGGCTCAGTGTCCGCGCCCGGCGCGGGAACGGGTGTGTCCGCCAGGCAGACACCCGCAACCGCAATCAAGGCTGCAGCGAATGCTCGTGCATGCCGATTACCGGTGCGCATGAGCGCGATCATAGCAGCGGTCAATCGACCGGGAGTCGTATACTGCCGCGCCGACTACCAGGAAGCTCGATCGTCAGAGGAAGCATCGTGCGCAGCTTGCTGGCCCTACCCGCAGCGCTCGTCACCGCCGCGGTATGCGCACAGACCGCGCAACCTCAACAGGAACCGCGTCCGGCCGACGACAGCGTCGAGATCACAAGTCAGCGCCTGCGGCCGGGGCTGCACGTGCTCATGAGCGGCAGGAACGGCAACATCGGCGTCTGGAACGGCGCCGACGGAATCGTGGTGATCGACGACAGCCTGGCGCCGCTTGCACCCAGGGTAGCCGAGGCAATCGGGCGCATTGCCGAGGGTCCGATCCGGTTCGTGATCAACACGCACTGGCATCCGGATCACACCGGTGGCAACGAGCTGCTCGGAAAGTCCGGCGGTGTGGTCGTCGCGCACGAGAACGTGCGGACCCGGTTGTCCGAGGAGCAGTTCATCGCACTCCTCGACATGCGCGTGCCACCCGCGCCGGCGGGGGCGCTGCCCGTGGTGACCTTCGACGACTCCGTCACCTTGTATCTGAACGGCGACCGTCTCGACGTGGTGCACGTGAGCGATGCGCACACCGACGGCGATGCGGTGCTGTGGTGGCAGGCCGCAAACGTGGTTCACACCGGCGACGTGTACTTGAGCGGGACCTATCCCTTTGTCGACCTGGACAGCGGCGGAACGCTCGCCGGGCTCGTGGCGGCGCTCGAGGCGATCCTCGCCCGTGTCAACGACGCGACGCTGATAATCCCGGGCCATGGTCCGATGTCGAACCGGCGCGAGCTCTCCGACTACCGCGACATGATCGTCACAGTGGGGCGGCGGATCCGCGAGGGTGTGGAAAGCGGACGCAACCTCGAGGAGGTGCTCGCCTCGCGCCCAACCGCTGAATTCGACGCCCGCTACGGACAGGGCTTCATGACTCCGACCCGACTCGTGGGAATTCTCTACCGCGATCTCACACGCCCGAAGCCCGCTCTCAAGCCGTCAGGTCGAAATTGATCCCCTGCGCGAGCGGCAGCTCGCGGCTCCAGTTGACGGTGCAGGTCTGGCGCCGCATGTAGGCTTTCCAGGCATCCGAACCCGACTCGCGGCCGCCGCCGGTGTCCTTCTCGCCACCAAACGCGCCGCCGATCTCGGCGCCGGAAGTGCCAATGTTGACGTTGGCGATACCGCAGTCCGAGCCCGCGGCGGACAGGAAGCGCTCCGCCACCTGCAGCCGGTCCGTGAAGATCGCGGACGACAACCCGTGCGCGACCTCGTTGTGCATCCGGATCGCCGCATCCAGGTCGGAATAGGGAATCAGGTACAGGACGGGTCCAAAGGTCTCGGTGCGGACGATCTCCGCGTCGTGGCTGGCGACGACGATGGCGGGCTCGACGAAGAATCCCGGGCGATCAAGCCGCCGGCCACCCGTCACCAGTCTTCCGCCGCTTGCGACGGCGGCCGCCACGGCCGCCTCGTAACGCTGCACCGCGGCCGCATCGATCAGCGGACCCATCAGCGTCCCCGACTCGAGCGGATCGCCGATCGGCACCTGGCCGTAGGCGTCGCGCAGGCGCCGCTCGAGCTCCGCGTGCCGTGACTCGTGGACAAAGACTCGACGCGTGCTGGTGCAGCGCTGACCAGCCGTGCCGACTGCGCCGAAGACGATCGACGGCACTGCCAGGTCGAGATTGGCGTGCTCGTCGACGATGATCGCGTTGTTACCGCCTAGCTCGAGCAGGGACTTGCCAAGGCGTGCCGCCACACGCTTGCCGACCTCGCGTCCCACGGCCGTCGATCCGGTGAAGGAGACGAGGTCGACCCGCCGGTCGTCGACGAAGCGCGTTGCGAGCTTGGTGCCGCCGTCGATAAAGAGCTGGAAGATTCCCGGCAGCCCGTGCTGCTCGAGGACGCGGTTGCAGAGCTTCTGCACGGCGACCGCGCAGAGCGCGGTCTTGGGCGAGGGCTTCCACACGCTCACGTTGCCACAGATCGCGGCGAGGAATGAGTTCCACGCCCACACGGCGACCGGGAAGTTGAAGGCGCTGATGATCCCGACCACGCCCAGCGGATGCCACTGCTCGAACATCCGGTGCTCCGGGCGCTCGGATTGCATCGACAGCCCATAGAGCATCCGCGACTGGCCCACCGCGAAGTCGGCGATGTCGATCATCTCCTGCACTTCACCGTCGCCTTCGGGCTTGATCTTGCCCATCTCGAGCGACACCAGGCTGCCGAGGTCCGACTTGTGCCGGCGCAGCTCGTCGGCGACCAGCCGCACGGCCTCGCCGCGCTTCGGCGCCGGCACCGCGCGCCACTCCACGACGATCTCGCGCGCCGACACGATGACGCGTTCGTACTGCGCCGCGGTCGCGCCATGCACGCTGGCGATGACACGACCGGTGGCAGGATTCACCGAGTCGATCCGCGGGCTCGACGCGTCGACGAGCCAGCCTGCGCCCGCGGCCCAGGCGCCCGGATTGACGGCTTCTACGCCTAAGTTCGTGAGAAACTTTTCCATCAGCATGCTCCCGCCTGCAGGCGCTGCTGCCCGATCTGACCCGAGGCAACCACCCGCGCCGAAACGTCCTTGGAGCCGCCCGTGGCGTAGTAGCGGCCAAAACGGTTGGCCAGTACGTCGCTGAGCGCGAAGTCCTCCTGCCGCACGAAGCCACGATACCGGGCGGGGTCGGCAAGCACGAGGTCGACTACTGCCGTGATCCCGGCAGCGGTGGTCACCTGTATGGCGGACCACAACCGTCCCGCGATCATCTGCGGATAGATCCGGCTCACGTAGGTCTCCTCGCGGAGCTGACCGTCCTGAAGACCCGCGACCGCGATGTAGACGATGACCACGTCCTGAAGAGTCTGTGGCACGGCGTTCTCGAGCACGCGCTTCAGCGTCTCCCTATCGTGATTGAGCTTGAGATCGTTCATCAGCAGGCGCATCAGCGCGCAGTGGCCCGGGTAGCGCATGGTCTTGTAATCCATGCTCTGCGCGCGCGCGCCATGGCTGTCGCCGAGAGAGCCCAGCCCGCCGGAGGTGTTGAACGCCTCGTACAGCTTGCCGTCGATCGAGATTTCCTCGAGGCCTTCGAGCGGGGCGAGCTCGGTGCGCCGGCCATCGACGATCGCCTCGCACGGGTTGCCGTATTCGTTGATGAGACCCTCGGTGGACCAGGTGAGCGAGTACTTGAGTACGTTGTTGGGGTTCTGCGGCAGCGCGCCGACACGCAGCTTGACGCTGCGCAGCGTCTCGAAGTGCGAGATGAGCGAGTTCGCCGCGATGCTGACGAACCCCGGGGCGAGCCCGCACTGCGGCACGAAGGCCTGCGGGGCGCCGTCCGCCAGGGCGCGCACTGCGCGCGTGACCTCAACGTCCTCGGTGAGATCGAAATAGTGCGCACCTGCGCCGCGCGCGGCCTCGGCCACGCCGACGTTGCAGTAGAAGGGCAGGCTCGAGACGACGGCGTCGACGCGGTGACGCGCGAGATGGGCCGCAAGCGCTGATATCTCCCGCGCGTCGAGGCCGAAGGCGTGCATGTTGGGCAGCCCGTGCGCGGTGACGATGGAGCGCGCGATCTCTTCGCTCACATCCGCAACCTGCACCGTGTAGTCGCCGGATTCGGCTAACAGGCCCGAGATCAGCGAGCCAATCTTGCCCGCACCGAGTATGAGAACCGTATGCATGCCAAAACTCCTAGAACCGGTCGGGGCGGCAGGCCCTGCGCGCGCTCAAGGATCCAATCGCGGGAATCCGAGGGGGCGCCGCCCGGGAAGGGGCGCGATTCTACGTCACAAACCGGTTTCTTTTGCACTGCAGCGATCCGGGGTAGCATCCAGCCATGACAGCGCGCCCGCCCCTCAACGATTGGACCCCGTCGAGCTGGACGCAGCGACCGGCCGTCCAGCAACCGGCCTACCGTGATCCAGCGGCCCTCGCGCGCGTCCTCTCGGACCTGGCCCAGCTGCCGCCGATCGTCGTTTCCTGGGAGATCGAGTCGCTCAAGCGCCACATCGCCGACGCGCAGCAGGGGAGGCGGTTCCTGCTCCAGGGCGGCGACTGCGCCGAGACCTTCGCCGAGTGTGAATCCGGGGCGATCGCGCGGAAACTCAAGATCCTGCTCCAGATGAGCCTGATCCTGCTGCATGGGCTGAAGCAGCCGGTGATACGGGTGGGTCGATTCGCGGGGCAGTATGCCAAGCCCAGGTCGGCCGACACCGAGAGCCGCGATGGGGTGACCCTGCCGAGTTACCGCGGCGACCTGGTGAACAAGCCCGGATTCAGTGTCGTCGAGCGCGAGCCCGACCCGGATCTGCTGCTGCGCGGCTACGAGCGGGCCGCGCTGACACTGAACTTCGTCCGTGCACTGGTCGACGGCGGCTTTGCCGACCTGCATCACCCCGAGTACTGGGATCTCGGCTTCATGCGTCACTCACCGTGGCGCGACCAGTATCAGCGGCTGGTCGATTCGATCTCGGACTCGCTGCACTTCTTCGAGGCGATGAGCGGCAGCCAGGTGCACGAGGCGAGCCGCGCGCCGTTCTACGCCAGCCACGAGGCGCTGCACCTGTCGTACGAGCAGGCACAGACCCGCCATATCGAGCGCCAGCAGCGCTGGTACAACCTGTCGACCCATCTGCCCTGGATTGGCATGCGCACCGCGGACCTCTCGGGTGCACATGTCGAGTACTGCCGCGGCATCGCCAATCCGCTCGGTGTGAAGATCGGGCCGGAGATGACCGGCGATTGGCTGCAGGGCCTGTGCCGTGTACTGAACCCGCAGAGCGAGCCGGGCCGCCTGGTGCTGATCCATCGCCTGGGCGCGGGAAAAATCGCGGGCCAGTTGCCGCGTCTGATCGACGCAGTGGGCACGGGCTGCGGTCCGGTTCTCTGGGTCTGCGATCCGATGCACGGCAATACTGAAACCACCGCCGGCGGCGTCAAGACCCGAAGATTCGACAACATCGTGGCCGAGCTCGAGACCGCCTTCCGGATCCATCGCGAACACGGCAGCCGCCTGGGCGGCGTGCACTTCGAGCTCACAGGCGAAGACGTGACCGAGTGTATCGGTGGCGCGCGCGGACTCGAGGAGCGCGATCTTTCGCGCGCCTACCGCTCGCAAGTCGACCCACGACTCAATTACGAGCAGGCCCTCGAGCTCGCGATGCGGATTGCGGCGCACGCACGCGCCGCCTGATCCCGCCCAGCACTGCCTCTGCCTCGGCTGGCGGAACCTCGCGCCACTCGCCGGGCTGCAGGCCCTCGACCGAAAAAGGCCCGATCGCGGTCCTGATCAGGCGCAGCGTCGGGAGGCCCACGGCGGCGGTCATGCGTCGCACCTGGCGATTGCGACCCTGCTTGAGTTCCAGCCTGAGCCACGCCGTGGGTATCTCACGACGGCGGCGGATCGGCGGAACGCGTGGCCACAGCCACCGGGGAGGCGCCTGCAGCGTCGCGTTTGCCGGCAGGGTAGGACCGTCCGGGAGCATCACGCCCTCGCGCAGGCGGGCCACTTGCGAAGCCTGGGGCTCGCCTTCGACCTGGACGAGATACGTCTTGGGCAGACCCGACCCCGGCTGGCTGATTCGCGCCTGCCACGGGCCGAAGTCCGTCAGGGCGAGCAGCCCTTCGCTGTCGTAGTCGAGGCGGCCGGCCGGATACACGTCCGGCACCGGGAGGTAGTCGCGAAGGCAGCGGCGCTCGTCCGGCGAGGTGAACTGGGGGAGCACGCGGAACGGCTTGTTGAGCAGTATTAGACGCATGCCCTCGCCAACTCTTGCCGCAGCCGGCCTGCAAAGTCTATTCTCTTATTGCGCTGCAACAAACGACTCCCTCCAGACGGCACATTTCACCCAGAGTTCGTACTTGAGCACAACGCCCGCGCTCGATCTGCCGCCTGGCTGCACCGTCACGGGGGACATGCGTCCGGAATACGCGGA
>Ga0068865_100001370_pt1 | contig 14177 bp, 9 predicted proteins | sample KBSMisM12_FD_75293 | JGI IMG/M metagenome (GOLD analysis project Ga0068865, IMG submission 75293) | Miscanthus rhizosphere microbial communities from Kellogg Biological Station, Michigan, USA - KBS Miscanthus M1-2 | ecosystem: Host-associated > Plants > Roots > Rhizosphere > Soil ...
GAAGGCGGCCAGCTGCCGGGCCACGTCGGCCGGCATGGTCGCACGCACTGAATCTGCGCTGCGGAGCCGGCTCTCGTTGGTCTGCGCCACCGGACTCGCGACGATGAGCACGAGCATCAGGCTCGCGAAGCCTGCCTTCGTCATAGGTCCTCCAGCGACTCGTCTGCGGAATAGTAGCCCAGTGCTGCCGCTATGCTAGTCTCCGTTTCATGAAGGGGTACGTCACGATTCTCTTGATCGCTGGCCTTTTCGGCAGTCCGTCCATCGTGGCCGCGCAGACAACGCCTGACCAGAAGAAGCTCGACGTCATGGCCGGCAAGTGGAGCATCGAGCTCGACACGAAAGCCACCCCGTTGTCGCCGGCCAACAAGGCCTCAGGCACGGAAGAGTGCCAGTGGTTTGCCAACCGGCACCTCGTCTGCCACAGCGACGCCAAGGGCTCGGCGGGCACCTACAGCCAGATGCGGACTCTGAGCTACGTCCCGGCGCGGAAGCAGTACGCCGTATACACCGTCGACAGCCTGGGCAGCGCCGTTGTGGCGTACGGACAGATGAGCGGCGACACGTGGACCTTCACCACGGACCAGCCGACGTTCAACGTCCGCTTGACGATGAAGATCGCCGCGGGCGGCTACACCGCGCTGGCGGAGCTGGCGGGGTCGGATGGCAAGTTCGTGCCGCTCTCCGAGGTGAAGGCGACTCGCGCGAAGTAGGGACCTGATTCTTCAGGCGCGCGCCGCGAGCACCCGCGCCGTCAACTGCTGCGACGCCAGCGAAAACACACAGTAGGCCGCGAACCAGTAGAAGCCGGCCCCGAACTCCGCCCGGAACGCGAGGAGCGGCGGACCGGCGGCGGGAGCGCTCTGGCTGGCCACGGCGGCGAGATACGTGATGAACAGCGCGACGACGAAGACGTCGGCCATCGACCACTTGGCAATCGCTTCGACGAACGTCAGCGTTCGCCGGCGCCGCGCGTCGTCGGCCACGAACATCGCCCAGCCGACGAGTGCCGTCTTGACGAACGGAACGACGACGCTGAACAGGAGGATGAGTGTGGCCGGCACCGGGCTCCCCACCTCGTAGAGCCGCCTGACGGAGCCGACGATGCTCCGCGTCTGCTGAAACACCTCCACGTCTCCCATGTTCCGGAGCAGCGACGCCGTCAACGACGGCGTTACCTTGTCGACGATCATCTGACGCAGATCGCCGCCGGTCGCCTCGAGCAGGCCGACGACGGTCGGATTCATCATGGCCTTGAGGGCATTCAGCGTGTCGTCGTTGAGCCCCTTTTCGAGCATCGTCGGCGCCACCTGCGCGATGCCATCGCGCGTCAGCACGCCGCGAATGGTCAGCACCGGGGCGAAGAGGCCGGGGATGAGGAGCGCGAGCGACGCGACGAGGAGGACGAGGACGATCCAGCGGGTGGAACTCACCTGCATGCGCGGAGTATAGCTGCGCTGTCGAAAGCCCAGCCGTTGCGGCCGAAGGGAAACCTTTGCCAAGCGGGACCGCCCGGCGTAGCATCGCGCGAGGTGTCCCCCAATGCTGGCGCTGCGGCGGTACGCGACTGGGACGAATCCACCGGTCAGACCCACCTGTGGTTCCTCGAAAACATGGATCGCGTCAACCGCGCGATCCAGGGCACCCACGATCTAGACCGGATGATGCACGACGTGCTCGACGTCGTGCTCGACGTCTTCGGGTGCGACCGTGCGTGGCTGGCCTACCCCTGCGATCCTGACGCACCGTCATGGCGCGCGATGATGGAACGGAGCCGGCCCGAGTATCCCGGCGCCGGCACGGGCGGACCGGAAACGCCGATGGACCCCGACACCAAGTTCGTGGTCCGCTGCATGCGCGAGGCCGAAGGTCCGGTCACCTTCGGGCTGCCGCCGTCGCAGCCGGTGCCCGACGCCTTTCCCGCGCGGTTCGGCATCAGAGCGGTGATGGGCATGGCGCTCCACCCCCGCGTCGGCGAACCCTGGTCGTTCGGGTTGCACCAGTGCTCGCACACCCGGGTCTGGACGGCGCCCGAGGTGGAACTGTTCCGCGAGATCGGACGTCGCCTCGCCGACGCCGTCACCACGCTGCTGGCGTTCCGCACGCTCCATGAGGAGTCCGAACGGCTGCGACTGGCGGTGCAAGCCTCCAGCGTGGGCCTCTGGGACTGGGACGTCGTCACCAACACGGCAATCTACTCGCGCGAATACAAGCAGCAGCTCGGCTACGAGGACGACGAGCTCTCGTCGGAACAGGTCGAATGGGAAACGCGCGTGCATCCCGACGATCTGGCGCCGTCGCAACAGGATCTCGAGGCGTTTCTCGCTGGTCACCAGACACAGCACGCCCGCGAGTACCGCATGCGCCACCGCGACGGCTCGTGGCGCTGGTTCTACGCCCGCGGGGAGTTGCGGCGTGACGAGCACGGAAAGCCGCTGCGGATGCTCGGCTGCCATCTCGACATCACCGATCGCAAGCATGCCGACGAGGAGCGCCAGGGGCACGTGTGGTTCCTCGAGAGCATGAACCGGGTCAATCGCGCCATCCACGGCGCCGGCGATCTCGATCAGATGATCGGCGACGTGCTGGAGGCGTCGCTCGCGATCTTCAACTGCGACCGCGTGTTCCTGGTGCATCCCTGCGACCCGGAGGCGCCGGCGTGGGGGCTGGTGGCCGAGCGGACGCGGCCCGACTACGGCAACCCCGCCGGACACTATCGCAACGTGCCCATGACCGCCGAGGACGTGGGCCTCGTCCGGACGCTGCTGGCGGCCAACGGTCCGGTGTGTTTCGGCCCGGGCAGCGACCACCAGTTGCCGTCGGCCCAAAGCCGGTTCGGCGTCCTGTCGGCGGTGGCGATGGCGGTCTATCCGCACGCCGATCAACCGTACGCGTTCGGCCTGCACCAGTGCTCGTACGCGCGCGTCTGGACCCGGAACGAAATGCAGCTGTTGCAGGAGACCGGCCGCCGCCTCGCCGACGGCCTCACCAGCCGCTTCGTCGTCCACAGCCTGCGCGCGAGCGAGGGGCGCTTCCGGACCTTCGTCGACCACGCCACCGACGCGTTCTTCCTGCACGACGGGAACGGGACCATTCTCGACGTGAACCGTCAGGCGTGCGACAGCCTCGGCTACACGCGCGACGAGCTGGTAGGCATGAGCCCCTCGGCGTTCGTCGAGGGCGAGACCGGCTTCTACAAGATCGCCTCGCAGCTCGACAGCGGTGACGTCGTCGCGTTCGATTCGCGCCACCGCCGCAAGGACGGCTACTCCTTCCCGGTCGAAGTGCGGCTGCGCTCGTTCACCCAGGAGGGCAAGCAGTTCGCCGTGGCGCTGGTGCGCGACATCACCCAGCGCAAGGCCGCCGAACGCGCGGTGATCGAAAACCACAGCCTGCTCAAAGCGGTGGTCGAGGGCACTTCGGGTGCAGTCTTCGTGAAAGACATCGAAGGCCGCTACGTGATGATCAACTCGGCGTGTGCGCGCCTGTTCGGATTGACTGTCGAGGAGGTCCTCGGCCGCGGCGATCACGACCTGTTTCCGCAGGACGTCGCCGACGAGATGGTGGAACACGACGAGCAGGTGCTCAGGTCGGGCACGGCGCACACGATCGAAGAGGCGCCGACGATGCGTGGCATCACGCGGACCTACCTGACGACCCGGGGCGTGTACCGCGACGCCCAGGATCAGGTGATCGGCCTGGTCGGGTTCTCACGCGACATCAGCGACCTCAAGCGGCTCGAGCAGCAGCTCCGGCAGTCGCAGAAGATGGAAGCGGTCGGCCAGCTCGCCGGCGGAGTGGCCCACGACTTCAACAACCTGCTCACCGCCATCATCGGGTTCGGCGAGATGGCGTTCAACAGCCTCGCCCCGGACGATCCCAACCGCGAGCTCATCACCGAGATTCGCCGCGCCGGCCAGCGCGCCGCCAACCTCACCCGCCAGCTCCTGGCCTTCAGCCGCAAGCAGGTCCTGCGGCCGGAAGTGGTGAGCCTCAACACCCTGCTCGTCGACGTGATGAAGCTGCTGCAGCGGCTGATCGGCGAGGACATCGAGCTGTCGCTGTCGCCGGACGAGGCGCTCGGGCTGGCGAAGATCGATCCGGGGCAGTTCGAGCAGGCGGTCATCAACCTGGCGGTGAACGCGCGGGATGCCATGCCGCACGGCGGCACGCTGACGATCGAAACCAGCAACGTCGAGCTCGACGCCGCGTATGCGAGCCTGCACGAGGACCTGGCGCCGGGCCGCTACGTGATGGTGGCGGTGTCGGACTCGGGCGTCGGCATGGACGAGGCCACCCGCACGCACATCTTCGAGCCGTTCTTCACCACCAAGCCGACGGGCGAAGGCACCGGCCTGGGCCTGGCGATGGTGTACGGCTTCGTCAAGCAGTCGGGTGGCCACGTCGAGGCCTACAGCGAGCCGGGCCGTGGCACGACGTTCAAGATCTTCCTGCCTCGCGTCTTCGATGCCGTCGTCACGGCGCCGGCGGACGATGCCGCCGCCATGCCCCAGGGGCACGAGACGGTTCTGCTGGTCGAAGACGAGGAGGCCGTCCGCACGCTCGCCGGCCGGGTGCTGCAAGCGGCCGGTTACACGGTGCTCAGCGCGCGAAACGGTCCCGAGGCGATTCGGCTCGCTGACGAGCATCCCGAAACGATCCAGCTGCTGGCGACCGATCTGGTGATGCCGCGCATGAGCGGGCTGGAGGTGGCGAGCCAGTTGACGCAGACGCGCCCCGGCATCCGCATCCTGCTGATGTCCGGCTATCCCAACGAGGCCGCGATGCGGCACGGCGTGCCGCCAGGGGCGTCGCTGCTGCAGAAGCCGTTCAACGCCGTCGCGCTGGCCCGCGCCGTCCGGCAAGTGCTCGACGCCCGCTGACAGCGGTAAGCATATGCCCCTGATTCTTGTCGTCGAGGACCACGCTCCGTACCGCCGTCTGATCTGTACGGCGCTTCAACGACAGGCGGAGTTGCAGATCGTCGAGGCGGCGGATGGGCTGGAGGCCGTATGGAAGGCCGACGAATTCCAGCCGGATGTGATCGTGCTCGATATCCATCTGCCGAAGCTGGATGGATTCGAGGTCGCAAAGCAGGTCCGCATGCTCGCGCCTGACGCACGACTGCTCTTCTTGAGCCAGGAGCACTCGCCGGATTTCGTACACGAGGCGTTCAGCGTGGGGGCCCTTGGCTACGTTCAGAAGGTGTCTGCCGGGACCGATCTGCTGCCGGCGATTCACGCCGTACTCGACGGCCGGCGGTTCGTGGGCAGCAGCCTCGGGTATACCGAACCTGCCGCCGCTCCCGCTCCCCGTCGTCACGAAATTGTCTTCTGCCCGGACGACGCCGCGATCGCCGAGGCCTTCAGCCGCTTCGTCGCCGACGCCCTGGATGCCGCCGATGCGGCGATCGTCTTGGCGACGGCGTCTCATCGGCAACGTCTGCTGGAGGAACTGCGCGCGCAGGCGGTGGACATCGACGGCGCCATCGCGCGCGGCACCTACCTGTCCTTCGATGCCGACGTGGCGCCCGACCCCGCTCTCGTTCTCGAGGCGATCGACGGCGTGCGCGAGGCCGCCGCCCAGGCCGGGAACGCCCATCCCCGCATCGCGTTTTGCGGGGAACGGGCGGGACGCTTGTGGGCGGCGGGCCGAACCGCGGAGGCGGCTCAACTCGAACAGCTGTGCAGCGAGCTCGCCGACGACGTCGACATTCTGTGTGCGTACCCGGTGCCGTACACGGACGCCGATCAGGCGCTCACGCGCGTGTGCTCCGAACACACCGCTGTTTCCGCCAGCTAGCCCATGGAACCGGCTGACATCAGCGGCCTCGCGCAAATTGACGAGATCGGATTGCGGTATGCGGCGATCGTCGAGTCCTCGCATGACGCGATCATCGCCAAGACTCTCGATGGTGTGCTTTCAGCATGGAACGCCGCGGCGGAGCGGATGTATGGGTATTCGGCGGACGAGGCGATCGGACGGCCGGTCACGATCATCATCCCTCCGGACCTGCGCGACGAGGAACTCGACATCCTGAGGCGCGTTCGAGCCGGCGAGCGAGTCGACCAATACGAAACCATCCGCGTCACCAAGGCAGGCGAGCGCATCGACGTCTCGCTGACGGTCTCGCCCTTGCGAGACCGCGCGGGCATGATGATCGGATACTCCTCGATTACCCGCGACATCACCAGGGCCAAGCAGGTCGAGGCCGAGCTGCGGCAACGCGAGCAGCGGCTGGCACGCGAAGTGTCGGGCGTCATGACGCTCCAGTCGATCAGCACACGCCTGATTTCGGAGTCGACCCCGGAATCCTTGTATACGCAGATTCTCGGCGCCGCCATGGAGCTGATGGCGTCCGATTGCGCCAGCGTCCAGGTGCTCGCCGCAGACCGCACGTCGTTGAAGCTCCTCGCGTGGAAGAATTTCCACCCTGACTCCGCGGCGTTCTGGCAACGCGTGGCGATTGGAACCGGAAGCACCTGCAGCCGGGCGCTCCGTGACCACGCGCGGGTAGTGGTGGCCGATGTCGAAGCCTGCGACTTCATGGCCGGCACGCAGGATCTGCAGGAATACCGCCGATCCGGCATCCGCGCCGTGCAATCGACGCCGCTGCGATCACGATCGGGCCGGCCGCTCGGCATTCTCTCGACGCACTGGCGGACGCCGCATACGCCGACCGACGATGACTTCTCGTTCTTCGACGTGCTTGCCCGGCAGGCGTCGGATCTCATTGAGCGCACCCTCACCGAAGAGGCGCTGCGCGACAGCGAAGCGCGCTTCCGGCTGATCGCGAATACCGCACCGGTCATGATCTGGATGTCCGGCCCCGAGGGGCAGATCACGTATCTCAATCACACCTGGCAGGAGTTCACGGGACGACCGCTGGATGGGATGGTGGGCCAGGTACAGGCAGACGTCCTGCACCCGGACGAGGCAGCGCGATGCCGGGAGCTGTTCGCGAAGGCCTCCGACCGGCGTGAGCCGTTTGAGCTGGAGCATCGGCTCCGCCGCCACGACGGCGAGTATCGCTGGGTGGTGACCGCGGGCGTGCCGCGATACGAAGTGGACGGGTCGTTTGTTGGTTACATCGGCACGGGCGTCGACATCACCGAGCGGAAGCGGGCCGAAGAAGCACTTTCCGCGGTGAGTCAGAAACTGATCGAGGCGCACGAGGAAGAACGCAGCCGCATCGCCCGCGAGCTTCACGACGACATCAACCAACGCCTGGCGGTGATGAGCGTGCGTCTCGGTCAGCTGAAACAGCTCCCTTCGGTTCCGGCGGGGGATCTCAGGGACGAGATTGGGGACGTCGGCCAGGAGATTGCGAATCTCGTGAACGACGTTCAGGCGCTGTCGCACGCCCTGCACCCCCCGAGGCTGGACCTCCTCGGGCTGGAAGCGGCGGCGGCGGCGCTCTCCGACGAGGTGTCCACGCGGCACGGTGTCACGATTGACGTGCACATCGAGAACATCCCCAAGCGGCTGCCAGCAGACATCTCGCTGTGTCTCTACCGCGTCCTGCAGGAAGCCTTGCAGAACGTCGTCAAGCACAGCGTGTCGCGACAGGCCCATGTCGCCCTGAAGGGTCACGGCGACGCCGTCAGCCTGACCGTCAAGGACTCGGGCGCCGGTTTTCACGCCGACGAGGCGATGAGAGGGCCGGGGCTCGGCCTGACCAGCATGAGGGAGCGGTTGAAGGTCGTTGGCGGGCGCCTGTCCATCCAGTCACAGCCGGGGCGCGGCACGACAATCGACGCGGTCGCACCTCTCCGCTCTCAGGTTTGACTTCGATTTCGCGCGGGATTACCGTTCGCGCAGTCCGGGGACACACATCTCAGCAGGAGGTCTTATGCGGGCACGGCTGTCGACATTCGTGGCGCTTGCGGCGTTCGCCTGCCTGGCGGCCGCGAGTGTCTCGCTCCTCGTCGTACGTGGCGAAGCGCAGGGCGGCGGTCAGGCGGCGGTCAGCACCGATGCCGACGACATCGGCGGCGTCGTCACGGGACCGAAAGGCCCCGAAGCCGGCGTCTGGGTCATTGCCGAGACGACCGAGCTCCCGACCCCGCTGCGCAAGATCGTCGTCACCGACGATCGCGGCCGCTATCTCGTACCTGACCTGCCAAAAGCCACCTACGACGTCTGGGTCCGCGGCTACGGGCTGGTGGACTCGCCGAAGACGAAGGCGGCGCCGGGCAAGCAGCTGAATCTCACCGCAGTGCAGGCGCCGACCGCCAAGGCCGCCGCCGACTACTATCCCGCGCTCTACTGGCTCGCCTTGCTGAAGGTCCCGCCGAAGAGCGATTTCCCCGGGACCGGCGCCACCGGCAACGGCATCGCGCCGGCGATGAAGAGCCAGGGCGAGTGGATCCGCAACGTCGTCAACACCGACGGCTGCACCGGCTGCCATCAGATGGGCAACAAGGCGACCCGCGAGATCCCGGCCAGCCTCGGCACCTTCAAGAGCGGCGCCGAAGCGTGGGATCGCCGCATCCAGTCCGGACAGGCGGGCGGCGCGATGAGCGCGCGCTTCACGCAGGTGGGCCGCGCGCGTGCCGTCGGCATGTGGGCGGACTGGACCGATCGCATCGCCGCCGGCGCGCTGCCCGCAGCCACGCCGGCGCGGCCGCAGGGGCGCGAGCGGAACGTCGTCGTCACCATGTGGGACTGGGCCGATCCCAAGGTCTATCTGCACGACGAGATCGCGAGCGACAAGCGCAATCCGCTCGTCAACCCCAATGGACCGATCTACGGTGCGCTCGAAGAAAGCGCCGACTACATGCCGGTCGTGATGCCCGGCCACAACGGCGTGACGCAGGTGAAGCTGCAGGTCCGGGACCCCAAGACGCCGAGCCAAGCCAACAACCCGCCGGCTCAGCCCTCGCCGTACTGGGGCGAGGAGGCGATCTGGACCAGCCAGACCACCGCGCACAGCTTTGCCATGGACGGCCAGTCGCGGGTGTGGATTGCGGCGCGGATCCGGCCGAACCCGACCGCCGACTTCTGCCGCAAGGGGTCGAGCCATCCCTCGGCCCAGGCATTCCCGATCGAGCAGAGCGGGCGCCAGATGCAGATGTACGACCCGAAGACCAAGAAGGTCGTGACCATCGACCTCTGCTTCGGCACGCACCACCTGAACTTCGACAAGAACGACGTGCTTTGGTACACGGGCGGCGGGCCGGTCGAGGGCTGGTTCAACACACGCATCTATCTCGAGACCGGCGACGAACAGAAGGCGCAGGGCTGGACGCCGTTCATCCTCGACACGAACGGCAACGGCAAGCGTGATGCCTACAACGAGCCAAACGAGGCGATCGATCCGGCCAAGGACCACCGCATCAACGCGCCGTTCTACGGCGTAGCGCCGAGCCCGGTCGATGGCGCGATCTGGGGATCGGTGCAGGGCATGCCGGGGTCGGTGGTGCGTCTCGTTCCGGGACCGAACCCCGCGGCGACGGCGCTCTCCGAGATCTACGAGGTGCCGTGGAACAACCCGAAGGCTTCCGCCCAGGGCTTCGCGCCGCGCGGCATGGACGTGGACAGCAACGACGTCGTGTGGACCGTGCTCTCGAGCGGCCAGCTCGCCAGCTTCGACCGCCGCAAGTGCAAGGGGCCGCTGAACGGCCCGACCGCCACCGGCCAGCACTGCCCGGAAGGATGGGCGCTGTATCCGCTGCCCGGCCCGAACTATCAGGGCGCGACCGACTCGGCGAGCGCCGATTCGGCCTACTACGACTTCGTCGACCGCTTCGACATGCTCGGTCTGGGCAAGGACGTGCCGCTCGCGACCGGCAACTTGTCGGAAGGGCTGCTGGCGCTCGTGGACGGCAAGTTCATGACGTTCCGGATGCCGTATCCGATGGGGTTCTACGCCAAGGGGATCGACGGCCGCATCGACGATCCGAAAGGCGGGTGGAAGGGGAAGGGGATCTGGACGAGCATCTCGACCCGCGCGCCGTTCCACATGGAGGGCGGGCGCGGCACGACCAGCAAGCTGGTCAAGTTCCAGGTACGCCCGGATCCGTTATCGAAGTAGTCGCGCTATTTCTTCGCGAGCGACTTGACGTAGTTGACGATGTGCCAGATGTCCGGATCCTTGATCTGATCCGCAAACGGCACCATGTTCAAGTCGGGAGGCACGCCGTTCTTGATGACGACGAAGATCTCGCCGTCGCTCGAACCGTGCTTCCACTCTTTGTCGGTGAGGTCGGGCGCGGCCGGAATGAGGTCGTTGCCCGCCCCACCCTCCGCGTTGGCGCCGTGACAGCTCGCGCAGTAGCGGCGATAGAGCTGCTGCCCCGCCCCGACTGATTCAGCACTCGGCGCCGTCGGGTTCTGCAGCTTCGCCGCTTCAGGATTGCCCTGCGCTCGCACGCTCAATCCCGCGAGCGCGAGGACAGCCCCGAGCACCACGAGGAGTACGTGGCTGCCGGTCTTCAGACCGGCCTGTGTGCCCATCATCCCGATACTCTACTGGAGGATCGCGCCGTTGAAATAGGCGGGCAGGCCCGGCTTCGTGTCCCGCAGGATCTCGACGATCGCCTGTCGATCCGCGCGCGAGAGCGCCGACCGGTAGCGCTCCCCGCGCTCCGCGCCCGACAACACGTCCCACATGCGCTGATAGAGGGGGCCTTTCGCAGCTGCCGGCAGCGCGTCGAATGCCGGCGAGTAGATCAGATAGCTGCAGCGGTACTTCAGCAGCCGCTGACGCAGGTCGAGCTCGTGCAGCGACCGCCCCGCCTTGTCACGCGGCCCCACCGCCGAGAAACGTTCGCCAAACGCGGACGAGCCCTGCACGGGCTCGGGCAGCGGCGCCTCGTCCACGAACAGCAGGTAGTCCACCACTTCGGTGGCAATGCCACGCATCATCTGCGCGATGCGCGCGTCCTGCTCCGGCGACGAGGTGAACGGCGGATGCCGCGTGGGATCGGCGGCGCGCGCTTCCCAGCCGACCCGCGTCAGCAGGTTCATCATGTGCGTCTGGTGCGACAGGACCAGCAGCGCCGCGACGTCGCTCGACGCCGTGCGATAGCCGTCGAGGTCGAAGAGCCCCTCAACCGAGCGCAGTTCCCGGCGCCGTGACGGGTCGAGGGCGGTCACCTCGTTGCCGCGATGCGCGGCCGTGCCGGTGTGGCCGGTGACGAACCAGCCGCCCCAGCGCTGATCGACCGGTGTGCGGTGGTCCATGGTGACGAAGCGGCCGAATCCGTTGGCGTCCGGCGGCGCCAGCGCGCTGAACATCAGCAGCCCGGGCACGCCCAGCGTGTCGCCCGCGACGTGGCAGCCCAGGCAGATGAACCCGCGCTTGAACTGTGGCCGGTCCGCGCCCGCCGCGGGCGCCTTCTGATCGAGCGTGTAGAACACAGTGCCCTGGGTGTCGTCGTGCGCCGCCACTTCGATGACGTCGCCGTCGCGCACCCAGCCGAGCGCGACGCGGTCGTTGAAGAAGAGCGCGCGCGGGTTGCCCTGGTTGATGCGTTTCGCCTGCAGACTGTTCGGGGAGAACACCAGCGTCTGCGAGTCGATCGGAATCCGCAGCGCGTCGAGCGCCGACTGCAGGTAGCCGCTCCGCCCGTCGAACGTCAGCTGAACGGATCCGTCGGCAAGCCTGGCGTTGAGATCCGCCACCGCGTTCGCGAGCGGCCCCTTCGTGTAGGCGATGGCAGGATCCTCGAGCGACCCGAGGAACATCCCGCCGCGCTGCGCGCGCGCGGCCGACGTGGCGATGAGCAGGCCGACGCCGAGAAGCAGGAGGACGCCCCACCGCATCGGCGTCATTGTACGCGCTGGGTGGAAGCCCGGGGTGCGCTAGAATCGCCGCCGTGATTCACGTGCAGAGCCGTCGCACGACGTCCGGCCTGGTCCTTGTCGCGCTGCTGCTGGTCTGCCACGGCCTGTCGGCTCAGTGGATCAAGTACCCGACACCCCGTGTTCCGAAAACCTCGACCGGCGCGCCCAATCTGAACGCGCCCACGCCGAGGGCCGCGGACGGCAAGCCGGATTTTTCCGGCATCTGGGAGCCGGTCAAGAACCGGCGCTGTCCACCGAACGGCTGTTTCGACATGGAAGTGCCCGAGGAGTTCTTCAACGCCGGCTGGTCGCTGAAGAATGGTCTGCCCTACCAACCGTGGGCCGCGGCGGCCGTCAAGGAACGTCAAGAGCAGAACGGAAAAGACGATCCGGTGACGCACTGCCGGCCGCCGGGCGTCCTCCAGCTGCACACCACGCCGCAGCTGCGGAAGATCCTGCGCATGCCGCCGGACCTGCTGGTCATTCTCAGTGAGTTTGCCGTCGGCTACCGCCAGATCTTCACGGACGGACGGCCGTTGCCCGTCGACCCGAACCCGTCATTCCTCGGGTACTCGTCGGGGAAATGGGACGGCGACACGCTCGTGGTGAACACGATCGGATTCAACGACGGCCAGTGGATCGACCGTGGCGGCAGCCCCATGACCGACGCGGCGAAATTGACCGAGCGTTTCCGGCGCATCAACTACGGCAAGCTCGAGATTGCCGTCACCGTCGACGATCCCAAGGCGTACACGGCGCCGTGGACGATCACGCTCGGCTACACCATCGTGCTCGACACCGATCTGCTCGAATACTACTGTTCGGAAAACGAGCGCGATAGTTCCCATCTCGTCGGGAAGTAGACGCGATCCCCGTTACAGGCCCGCCAATTCCGTCGCGAAGAACATCGCCATGCCGCCGCCGCGATCGTCGCGGCCGAGGATGGCGGCGCGTCGAAGGTAATCCTCGTCGGTGAAGCCGCGCGTGCCGGTACTCTCGCAGACGTCCACCAGCCGGCCGTCCGCGCCGGTTCGCGCCAGGATGGCCGTCCACGCCTTCTGCACCAGCGGCTCGTAGGTCTTGCGATCGATCCACCCCTGACGGATGCCGCGCAGCATCGCCGTCGCAATCATCGCGGTGGCGGAGTACTCCGGATAGGCGCCGGGCCGATCGATGACGTTGCGCCACATGCCGTTCTCGTCCTGGAAGCGCGCCAGGGCCGTCATGTGCGCGCGGAACGACGCCAGCAGACCGGCATAGTCCGCATGCTGCTGCGGAAACTCCGAGAGAGTCAGCGCCAGGCCCAGCGCCGCGAAGGCGTTGCCGCGCCCCCAGGCGGCGTTCGCGGACGCCTGGTGGCGATACAGACCGTCCGGCCGCCGCACGATCTGCTGCATGAACGCCGTGTGGCGAGCCGCCATGTCGAAGTAGCGCCGCTCGCCACTGAGGGCGCCGGCCTTGGCGAGGATCGGCACGTCCATGAACAGCGAATCGCTCCAGCCGCCGTGGAGCGGCATGAACTCACGGAGCTGGCCGTCGCCGGTGAAGCCGCTGGCCGCCGCGCGCAGCACCAGCGCCTTCGCGCGATCGTCACCGGTCCGGCGCGCGTACTCGAAGAACAGCACGTGGGCGGCGAGCGAGGACTGTGACGGCCGGGCAAAACTGTCCTTGGTGCCATCGAGGTACGGCGCCAGCAGTCCCGCCACCTCGTCGCGCTCGCCGAGTCGAAGCCGGCTGATGACCGCCATCGCGGCAATGTAGGTCGGGGTCGCGAAGTCGTGTCCGTAGACGCGCGCCAGCTCCTCGGCCAGTGCGCGCGGCGATCGCGCGAGCCGGCGATCGATCTCCCGGTGCGCGCCCGACGCCGCAAGAGGCTCGGTCAGCGACCGGAGGATCGGCGTCGACATGTCCACATGCCGCGACGGGATCTCGCCGATGTCGAGCACGGTGTTCTGCGAGAGTGCGTCCACCAATCCCGGGTCCGGCCCCGCCACCAGCACCAGATCGGGGGCATGCGTGCCAATCCATCGCCACAGCACGTGCGATTCGACGTGGTCGCGATAGGCCACGCCCGAGGGCGGGAGCTGCAGCGGCTGCGCGTCGGGATTGGCGCGGGCGACCGCAATCAGGCGGAACGCCCGGCGACGCTGCGGAATCCGTTCGTAGGCGGCCGCTTCACGGGCGACGGCGTCGCTGGATTCATCCGGCCGCTGAAGCCCACCCACCAGCAGCACCGTGGGCGACGAAGCGGAGCGGCCGGCGACCACGATCGCCTCGATCGGCGCCGCGCTCGTCGAGAGTCCGATGGTCCATGGCTGGCCGGCTACCGCCACGCCAGGCAGCAACAGAGCCGCGCAGAGGCACGCGATCAGAGGGCGGCGAGGCAC
>Ga0068865_100001374_pt1 | contig 14157 bp, 12 predicted proteins | sample KBSMisM12_FD_75293 | JGI IMG/M metagenome (GOLD analysis project Ga0068865, IMG submission 75293) | Miscanthus rhizosphere microbial communities from Kellogg Biological Station, Michigan, USA - KBS Miscanthus M1-2 | ecosystem: Host-associated > Plants > Roots > Rhizosphere > Soil ...
ATCTGCAGGCTGGCCAGCCGCGCGCGCCGGTTGGTCGCCACGAACGCCAGGGACTGACTGTCGGGCGACCAGGCCGGGCCGGAATAGAAGCACCCGGCGCAGGGGTCGAAGCGGCCGATCACCTCGCCGCTGGCGCGGTTGCGGATCACGACCGCCTCGTGCGGATCGGCGTCGGAATTCTGCTGGTCGTCGGTCTCGACCGAAGCCACCTGGGCGCCGTCCGGCGACAGGCTCACCTCGTGATAGAGGCGCACCTGGGTCGGGTTCGTCGGCGCGGCAGGCGCAGGAGGTGTCGCCGCCTGCGCCGCCAGCGCCAGCGCCAAGATCAGTCCCGCCATCGTCCGCCTCTCACAGCCACACTTGCGGTTTGGCTATGGGATTAGGGCCGGGGCGGCAAGTGAGACATCTTCGTCGTGCGATGCCTCAGGCTGCATCGACGAGCACGACCTCCGCATCCTCGAACGCGGTGACCCGAAGCGCGCTTTCGCCGGTGATCGCCGCGCCGTCGCGCGGGTCCAGCCGCACGCCGTTGACGTCCACCGCGCCGCCCACCGACACCAGATAGGCGTGGCGGCTGGGGTCCAGCGCGTAGTCGGCGCTCTCGCCGGCCTTGATCGTCGCGCCGGCCACCCGCGCCGAGGTGCGGATCGGCAAGGCGTCCTCGTCGCCAGGCAGGCCCGAGGCGAGCGTCACGAACTTCCCGGTGCGGTCGCCCTTTGGAAACGGCTTGGCGCCCCAGCTGGGCGGGCCGCCCGCCTGGTCGGGCTCGATCCAGATCTGGAACAGCCGCGTCAGCTCCGGCTCCAGATTGTACTCGGCGTGCCGCACGCCCGTGCCGGCGCTCATCACCTGCACGTCGCCTGGGCCGGTGCGGCCCTGGTTGCCCATGGAGTCCTGGTGGGTGATCGCGCCTTCCCTGACATAGGTGATGATCTCCATGTCGCGGTGCGGATGCGGCGGGAAGCCGGAGTTGGGCGCGATCTCGTCGTCGTTCCAGACGCGGATGGCGCCCCAGCCCATGCGGCTGGGCTCGTAGTAGTTGGCGAACGAAAAGTGGTGCTTGGCCTTCAGCCAGCCGTGGTCGGCGCCGCCGAGGCCCGCGAAGGGGCGTTTCTCGATCATGGGGTGATCCTTTCGCCGCCCAAGATAAGCTCGCCGGCTTCGGGGGAAAGCCGCGCCGGGGGCAGAAGATTGTTTCCGATTCGGACGCAGAGGGACATTGGATGCGACGATTGCTGATCTCGCTGGCAGGGTTGGCGCTGGTCGGGGCGGCCCCCGTCTCCGCGAGGGGCTCCGAGCCCGACTGGCGCCCGCTCGATCCCGCCAACACCCTGGTCATCGAGACCACCAAGGGCCGGATCGTCGTCGAGATGGCGCCGCGCCTCGCGCCACTGGCGGTTGATCGGGTCAAGCGGCTGGCCCGCGAGGGAGTCTACGACGGTCTGCAATTCCACCGCGTGATCGAGGGGTTCGTCGACCAGACCGGCAATCCCAACAACCGCGACGGCGGGACCTCGGCCTATCCCGATCTTCCCGCGGAGTTCTCGGTCCGGCTGCCGGCCGACGCCGGCGCGGTGATCGTGCAGACCCGATCGGACGGGGTCGAAGGCTTCCTGGGCGCCGTCCCTGTCGCCGGCGTAAGCGCGGCCGAGCAGGCGCTGGGGTCCGACCATCGCCCGCGCGTCTGGGGCGCCTATTGCGAGGGCGTCGCCGGCATGGGTCGCCAGGCGGGGATCGACACCGCCAACAGCGAGATCTTCTTCATGCGCGCGCCGGCCCGGCGGCTCGACCACGACTACGCCGTTTGGGGGCGGGTCGTGCAGGGGCTGGACGTCGTGCGCGCCATCAGGGTGGGCGAGCCGCCCAAGGACCCCGACCGCATGCTGAAGGTGCGGCTTGCGGCCGACCTGCCGGCGGCGGACCGGCCCCGCCTCGACGTGCTCAATGAACGCGGCGCCGAATTCGGCCGTCGCCTGTCCCGCATCAAGTCCCGCCAGGGCCAAGCCTTCAGCGTTTGCGATGTCCCGGTCGCGATCCAACTGAGGTGAGGGCTGTGCCACGCCGTCAATACTGCGACAACAGGTAGCAGTCGCGGAAATACACGCGCTCTTGTTGCATTAACTGTTCCGGGCCTAGGCAGGCCTCCGGTGTGCGAGACGGGAAGACCAGCGGCGGGATGAACTACGAAGTCAGCGAAGACGGCGGCGAGTGGGTTGTGCGGCGCCAAGATACCGAGGTGGCGCGCTTCGCCGAACAGGATGACGCCTTGGCCTATGTCGCCGAGCGGCTGAAGGCGCGCGAGACCCCATCCGGCAGCTATTCGCTGACCATGCGCTACCAGGCCCGCGGCTGATTGCTCGCGACCGGGGTCGGCGCTCAGACCCGCATCTCGAAATAGGCGACGCCCGAGCCGGCCGAATGGCCGACAAGCGTGATGCGATAGACTTCGCCGCCCTCCAGCCGCAGGTGCGCCTCGCCGGCGCGAAACGCTTCGGCGGCGACGTCCGGCGTAGCGCTCAGCGAACCGTGTAGCCGGGCCGGGCCCAGCCGCAACGACGCGGGCTCGCCTCGGATCTCGTAGTCGACCGGACCCTCGAAGCCGCGGTAGCGGAGTTCGCCGGCGCCCAGTTGGGCGGGCAGCTGTTTGCGCAGGCGCGTCATCGAATCTCCTTGCTGGGTGAATGTCGATAACGTCCAAGGCAGAGGTTCGATCCCCGCGGACCGGCGGTATGTCGCCGCCGCTAGCGCCCTGCGTGGCCCCGCTCTAGGCTCCGCCGCTCGTGGGGAGAGCTGGATGTTCCGATCGTTGAGCATGCGGGTGCTGGTCGCGCTCGTCGTGGGTCTCGCCCTGGGCGCGGCGGCGGCGGCCTACGCGGGGCCGGAGGTCAAACGGGCCATCGAGATCTTCGAGTCGGTCGGGGGTCTGTGGCTGAACAGCCTGCGCATGACCGTGGTGCCGCTGATCTTCGCGGTGCTGGTCACCGGTATCGCGGGCGTCGCCGATGCGGCCGCCACCGGACGCCTGGCGGTCAAGACCCTGATCCTGATCGTGGGCGTGCTGACGTTCAGTGCGATCTACACGATCTTCTTCGCGGACGCGTTCTACGCCCTCTGGCCCGTCGCCCTGCGCGGCGGCGCGGCGCTAAGGGCCGGCGCCGTCGCCTCGCCGGACCTCCTGAAGCAGGCGCCCAACTTGATCGACTTCATCAAGGGGCTGGCGCCGCAGAACGCCATCAAGGCCGCCTCCGAGGACGCGATCCTGCCGCTGGTGGTGTTCGCCAGCTTCTTCGGCTTCGCGGTCACGCGCCTGCCCGAGGCGCGCCGGCGGGGAATTCTGGAGTTCTTCGACAGCGTCGGCGAGGCGATGGTGACCATCGTGCGCTGGGTGCTGATCGCCGCTCCGATCGGGGTCTTCGCGCTGGGCCTCGGCGTCGGCCTGCGCGCCGGCATCGGCGCGGCCGGCGAGATCGGCCACTACATCGCGGCGATCTCGCTCACCAACATCAGCCTGACGGTGATCGCCTTCGTCGCGGCGCTGGTCGTCGGGCGGGTGTCGCTGGGCGTCTGGTCGCGGGCCGTCGCGCCGGTGATGGTGGCGGCGTTCGCGACGCAGTCGTCGCTGGCCTGCCTGCCGGCGATGATCGAGCGGTCCCGCGACGACCTGGGCATCCCGGACCGGGTGACCGGCCTGGTCCTGCCGCTGGCCGTGGCGCTCTTCCGCATGACGGGCCCGGCCGCGAACCTGGGCGTCGTGCTCTTCCTGCTGCGGGTCTACGACGTGCACCCGAGCGTGACCCAGTACGCGGGGGCCGTCTTCGTCGCCGTCGCCACCAGCCTGGCATCGGTCAGCCTGCCGGGCCAGGTCTCGTTCTTCGCCAGCATCGCGCCGATCTGCCTCTTCCTGGGCCTGCCGGTGGACCTGCTGCCGATCCTGATCGCCGTGGAGGTCATTCCGGACATCTTCCGCACCATCGGTAACGTGACCGGCGACCTGGCCCTGAACGCGATCGTCTGGCGGGGCGAGGCGGCCAAGACTGCAACCTGACGAATCCGTTTCGTCCGCCGCCGTTCGAGCTGGGTGACTGGATTTCACCCGCCTGCGGAGGCCCCGCCGCGCTATCTGCGGGTCCGGCCCAGCCGCGGAGAATGACGGTGCTTCGATCGCTGAGCGTGCGCGTATTGCTGGCCCTGATGGCGGGCCTGGCGCTGGGCGCGTTGGCGTCCGCCTACGCTGGCGACAGCGCAAAGCCCCTGATCGGCGGCGTGGAGGCGGCGGGCCAGCTCTGGCTGAACGGCCTGAAGATGACCGTCGTGCCGCTGATCTTCTCGGTGATGGTCACCGGCGTCGCCGGCGTCGCCGACGCCGCCTCGACCGGCCGCCTGGCGGTCAAGGCGCTCGCCTGGTTCGTCGGCCTATTGCTCGCCAGCGCGACGATCTCCCTGCTGGTCTCGCACGGCCTCTACGCGGTCTGGCCGTTGGGCGAGGCGGGCGCGGCCGCCCTGCGCGCCGGCGCCCACGCGCCGCCGGATCACGCTCAGGCGGCGGCGGGCTTCGCCGATTTCCTGAAGACCCTGGCGCCGGCCAATCCGGTCAAGGCCGCGGCCGAGAGCAACATCCCGCAGCTGGTGGTCTTCGCCGCCTTCGTCGGGCTGGCCATCACCCGCCTGCCGCCGACGCCGCGCCGCGCGCTCTCCGAGCTGTTCGACGCCCTGGCCCAGGCGATGATCGTGATCGTGCGCTGGGTGCTGCTGGCCGCGCCGGTGGGGGTGTTCGCCCTGGCGCTGGGCGTGGGGTCGCGGGCGGGCGTCGGCGCGGCCGGCGCGATCGCCCGCTACATCGTCACGGTCAGCGCGTCGGTCTCGCTGGTGGCGCTCTGCGCCTATGCGCTCGGCATGCTGGCGGGCCGCGTCTCGCCGCGGCGCTGGGCGCGCGCGGTCGGCCCGGTGCAGGTGGCGGCCTTCGCCACCCAGTCGTCGCTGGCCTGCCTGCCGGCGATGATCGAGCGGTCGAAGGACGACCTCGGCGTGCCGGACAGGGTCGGTGGCCTGGTCCTGCCGCTCGCGGTCTCGCTGTTCCGCCTGAGCAGCCCGGCGGCCAACATGGCGGTGATGATGTTCGTGGCCCAGGTCTACGGCCTGCATCCGGCGCCCATGCAGTACGTCTCCGGCGTGCTGATGGCGCTCGCGGTCAGCATGGGCGGCGTCGGCCTGCCGAACCAGGCGAACTTCCTGGTCGCCACCATCCCCATCGCCACGGCCTTCGGCCTGCCGCTGGAGCTGCTGCCGATCCTGCTCGCGGTCGAGGTGATCCCCGACATGTTCCGCACCGTCGCCACCGTCACGGGCGACATGGCGGTGACCGTGATCCTGGGGCGCGGCGAGCGCGCCACGCCCGCCGCGACGCTGCCCGAGCGGCGGGCGGCCTGAGCGAAAGCCGCCTTGATCCCGGCCGCCTGGGCCCGTACCCAGCTTGGCCATGGCCAACGAACCTTTCTTTCGAATCGACGGGGACAATTACGTCCCCACGCCCGCCGCTCGCGGCCCCTGGAACCCCAACTCGCTGCACGGCCGCGTCATCGCGGGTCTCCTCGGCGCCGAGATCGAGCGGCTGCACGGCAGCGCGGACTTCTTCCCGGCGCGGCTGACCGTCGACATGTACCGCCTGCCGGACCTGTCGCCGGTGCAGGTCACCACCCGGGTGGTGCGCGAAGGCAACCGCATCAAGGTGATCGACGCGGAGTTCATCTCCGGCGGGGTCAGCGCCGGCCGCGCCACCTGCCAGCTGCTCAAGCGCGCCGAGCAGCCCACGGGCCGGGTGTGGAAGCCGCCCGTCTGGGACGTGCCGAAGCCGACCGACATTCCGCCGCCCGAGCCGAACAGCCATCCCATGGCCGGGATGTGGGAGACGCGGCGGATCTCCGGTGAGTTCGGCGCGGTCGGCCAGCGGCGGATGTGGGTTCGTGAGGTGCGCGAGCTGGTCGAGGGCCGGGCGCTCACGCCGTTCGTCCGCGTGGCGGGCTCGGCGGACTTCGCGAGCCCCGCGGCCAACATCGGCGACCAGGGCCTGGAGTTCATCAACTCCGACGTCACCGTCTACCTGCACCGCGAGCCGGCGACGGAGTGGCTGGGCTACGAGGTGATCAACCACGGCGCGACGGACGGCGTCGCGATCGGCGAGTGCTTCCTCTACGACGAGGCGGGGCCGATCGGCTCGGCGTCCTGCTGCGCGCTCGCGCAGCGGCGGATGACGCCGAAGGCCTGAGACTTTGGGGAGGAGGCCGCCCCGAGGTTTTTCGGGGCGGCCCACTCGTGTCCGCCGTGTGGTTGCGATCCGTCGGACACCGACAGTTGTGGGTGCTTTGCGCCGCGACATAAGACGACGCTCTGTCGCATGTCGGTTCGACACAGGCGCGCCGTTGTTCCGCGCGCCCCGGGCATGCCATCCTGCGCCCAAGGACCGGCAAAGGTCCGCGGGAGGGTGCGATGTCGGTCTGGAAGATCCTCGGCAAATCGGTCTTGGGCGCGGCCGCGGCCCTGGCGCTGGGGTCGGCGCCGGCCGGCGCGAACCCGAAGAACGAGCTGGATGCCTACGTGGCCAAGCCAGAAGCTGCGTTCAGCTGGAAGGTCGACCACACGATCTCGGGCCCCGGCTACCACGGCGCCGTGCTGCAGATGGTCAGCCAGACCTGGCTCACCGAGAAGGAGGTCGACAAGCCGGTCTGGAAACATTGGCTGACGGTCATCGTGCCGGAGAAGGTCGCCCACAAGACCGGCTTCCTGTTCATCACCGGCGGCGACAACACCGATCCCGCGCCCGCCAAGGCGACCGAGCGGTTCGCCCGCATGGCGATCGAGACCAACTCCGTGGTGGCCGAGCTGGACGATGTGCCGAGCCAGCCGCTTCGCTTCACCGAGGATCCCAAGCCGCGGGTCGAGGACGAGATCATCGCCTACCAGCAGGCGAAGTTCGTCAAGGATCACAATCCCCTCGATCTGGTGCGCCTGCCGATGGTCAAGAGCGGGACCCAGGCCATGACCGCCATCCAGCAGTACCTGGCCAGCGACGCCGGCGGGAAGCTGAAGGTCGACGGCTTCGTGGTCTCCGGCGGCTCCAAGCGCGCCTGGACCACCTGGCTGGTCGGCGCGCTGGACAAGCGCGTGGTCGCGATCATCCCGATCGTCATCAACACGCTGAACCTGGAGGCCTCGCGCCGCCACCAGTGGGAGGCGATGGGCTACTTCTCGCCGGCCATCAAAGACTATGTCGAGAACGGCCTGGTCCCCGGCGCCATCGGCTCGAAGGGCATGGCCGAGATCGCCCGCATCGAGGACCCGCTGAACTACCGCGACCGGCCGGCGATGAAGATGCCCAAGTACGTGATCAATGCGGTCGGCGACCAGTACTTCCCGCCCGACAACACCCGCTTCTCCTACCACCTGCTGCCGCAGGTGAAGCGCCTGCGGATGATCCCGAACTCCAAGCACTCGACGGCCGGCACCGACATCAACGAGAGCATGACTGCCTTCTACGAGGCCGTGCTCAATCACCGGCCGATCCCAGACTACTCGTGGACGGTCCGCAAGGACGGCGCGATCGTCGTGCGCTCGGCGACGTCGCCGCTGGCGGTTTACCTCTGGCAGGGCAACGATCCCAAGGCCCGCGACTTCCGCGTCGACACTATCGGCCCCAAGGCCTTCACCTCCACGCTGCTGACCCGCCGCGGCGATGGGACCTGGGTCGGCAAGGTCGCCAAGCCCGCGTCCGGCTGGACCGCCTACTTCGTCGAACTCGTCTATCCGAGCGGCGGCAAGTACGTGTTCAAGTTCACCACCGAGGTCTCGGTGATCCCCGACACCTTGCCCTTCAAGTGGAAGGACGCCCGGCCGATCACCGCCCCGGACGGGAAATAGGCCGCGGCGCGCTTGCCCAAGCGCAACGGCCTTCGATAGGCTTTCGGCGGCGGCCGGGGGAAGGGCCGCGCGCCGATGACCGAGATCTTCATCTCGTACGCCCGATCGACGGAAGAGCAGGCCCAGGTGATCGCCGAGGCGCTGCGGGGGCACGGCTTCGGCGTCTGGCGCGACGACCAGCTGCCCGCGCACGGCGCCTATGCCGAGGTTATCGAAGAGCGGCTCAAGTCGGCCAAGGCCGTGCTGGTGATCTGGTCGTCGGAGGCGGTGAAGTCGCAATGGGTCCGCGCCGAGGCGGACATGGCGCGAGCCTCCGGGCGGCTGGTGCAGCTCAGCATCGACGGGGCCACGCCGCCGCTGCCGTTCAACCAGATCCAGTGCGTGGAGCTGACGGGCTGGAACGGCGATCCCGACGCCGTCGGCTGGCGCAAGGCGGTGGCCAGCCTCAGCGAACTGCTTGGCAGGGCGGCGGCGGGCGATCCGCCCGCGCCCTTGCCGTTGCCCTCGAAGCCGTCGATCGCGGTCATGCCGTTCGCCAACCTGTCGGGCGACCCCGAACAGGACTACTTCGCCGACGGCATGGTGGTGGAGATCGTCACCACCCTCTCGCGCATCAAGTCGATTTTCGTGATCGCCAGCGGTTCCAGCCTGTCGCTGAAGGGCCGGGGGTGCAGCCCGCAACAGGCTTCGCGCCTCCTCGGCGTTCGCTACGTGCTGGAGGGCAATGTCCGCAAGGCCGGCGGGCGGGTGCGCATCGCCGTGCAGCTGATCGACGCCAACGATGGCGCCCAGATCTGGACGGAGCGCTTCGAGGACACGCTGGAGGACGTCTTCGAGCTGCAGGACAAGGTGGCCCTCAGCGTCGCCGCAGTGATCGGACCGGCGGTGCGTGAGGCCGAAATCCGCCGCGCCTCGGCCCGGCCGACCGAGAACGTGGGCAGCTATGAGCTCTACCTGCGCGCCCTGCCGCTGCTGAGCAAACGCGAGCTCGCCGACCTGCAGACGGCGCTCGACCTGCTGAACCGCGCCATCGCGCTGGATCCCGACTACGCCTCGGCGCTCGCCGACGCCGCGTTCTGCCACTACCTGATGAACCTCTATGGCTGGTCGGACGATCCGGAGCGCAGCCGGCGCGAGGGCATTGCCCTGGCGCACCGGGCGCTGAAGGCCGCGGGACAGGACGCCGAGGTGCTCGCCAACGCCGCTCGCAGCGTCGCGGGCCTGGAAATGGACAACGAGGCGGCCATCGCCCTGATCGACCGGGCCATCGCGCTCAATCCCGGTTCGGCGACGGCCTGGTTGTTCAGCGCCGCCCTGCGGCTGTGGACCGGCGAGGTGGACCTGGCGATCGAACACCTCGAGGTCTCGATGCGGCTGGACCCGGTGGGTCCGGATCGGGCGAGCCAGATCGGCAACATGGCGCGCGCACGGTTCCACCAGGGGCGCTTCGCCGAGGCGGTCGCCTTGTCGAAGGAGGCCGGTCGGATGGCGGAGAGCCCGACGGGCCACGCCTACCTCGCCGCCTGCTACGGCCACCTCGGCGAGATCGGGGCGGCCCGCAAGGCGCTGGCGCGCTACCGCGAACTCTCGCAACAGCCCGTCGAGACCTTCGCCAGCACGTTCATCCACGAGCCGGGCCAGCTGAAGATGTTCCTCGACGGCATCGCCCTGGCCGCGTGAGGACCGCGAAGGCCTCAGCCGTTCCGTTTGTCCGGCGGCTCGTCTAGGACAGGGCCATGTTCTCCGCCACCGCCCGCCCCGACGTCCTGGCCCTGCGCGCCTCGGAAATCCGCGAGGTCGCCAACGTCGGGATGGCGCGCAAGGACGTGATGAAGTTCTGGGTCGGCGAGAGCGACAAGCCGACGCCGGAGTTCATCCGCGAGGCCACGGCCAAGGCGCTGATGGCTGGCGAGACCTACTACACCCACAACCTCGGCCGCGAGGACCTGCGCGAGGCGCTGTCGGCCTATCTCACCCGCCTGCACGGCCGCGAGATCGCCTTCGACCGGCTGGCGGTCGCCAGCGCCGGGGTCAACGCGCTGATGCTGATCAGCCAGTCGGTGGTGGCGCCGGGCGACCGGGTGGTGGTGACCACGCCCGCTTGGCCCAACATCGTCGAGATCCCCCGCATCCTCTCGGCGCGGATGGACACCGTCGCGCTCGAGCGCGCCCAGGGCCGCTGGCGCCTCGACCTCGACAAGCTGATGGCGGCGTTGACGCCGGACACGCGCGCGCTGTTCCTCAACTCGCCCAACAACCCGACGGGCTGGACCATGCCGGCCGAGGACCGCGCCGCGATCCTGGAGCGCTGCCGCAAGTACGGTATCTGGCTGATCACCGACGACCCGTACGAGCGGCTGATCTTCGGCCCCGGCAAGTCGGCCCCATCGTTCCTGCCGCTCATCGGCGACGACGAGCGGGTGGTCTCCACCAACACCTTCTCCAAGGCCTGGCGGATGACCGGTTGGCGGATGGGCTGGATGGTGCTGCCGAAGAGCCTGGTCAGCTCGATGGGCGTGGTGATCGAGTACAACACCTCGTGCGCGCCAGACTTCATCCAGAGCGGCGCCATCGCTGCGCTCAACGACGGCGAGCCGGCCATCGCCGAGCTGCGCGCCGAACTCGCCGCGGCCAAGGATCAGGTGGTCAGCGCGCTGCGCAAGATGCCGGGCGTCGAGGCGCCGGAGCCGGAGGGCGGCATGTACGCCTTCTTCCGCGTGGACGGCGTCACCAACTCGGTGGCCTTCGCCAAGGAGCTGATCGACAAGGCCAAGGTGGGCCTGGCGCCCGGCTCGGCGTTCGGGCCGGAGGGCCAGGGCTGGCTGCGCTGGTGCTTCGCCAACCGGCCGGAGACCAACGCCGAGGGGCTGAGGCGTCTGGCGGAGTATCTCTCGAAGTAGACTCCAATCCGCGCTGAGCGGATCAGGCGTTGGGCTTGTCAGACGGCTCGGCCTTCGGCGCGTCCGCCGGGGGCTCGGTCAGCAACTTGCTCGGATCGGTCGTGGCGGGCGCCGGCGCGGCCTGATCGGAATTGACCCGGAACGAGGCGCCCATCAGCGTGGCGCGTTCCTCCAGCGCCTTGGCGGTGGTTTCGCAGCGAGCCGGCAACGCCCAGCTCATCCACTCCTGCGCCAGCCGCGCCGAGGTGATCGTGGGGCCGCCGTCCCACACGCCGCGACCCTGGCGCACGGCCGCTGCGCCCAGCGTGTTGATCGGTTTCAAGCTCGCCTTTTCCGCCGCCGTCAGCGCCGCCTGGAACTGCTTGATCTGCTTGTTCCCCTCCTTCTGCATCTCCGCATAGACCTTCAGGTCGTCGGAGAGCTTGCGGCCGGGCGGGCGGAAGGTGGTCTCGATGCGGGTGACCTCAGGCATCACCTGGTCGTGCAGGTCGAGGTAGCCGCGCAGCACGCCGTAGCACCAGGCCACCAGCTGGTAGTCGTCGTGCGGCACGCCCTTCGGCCAGGGCTCTTCCACCGGGCCGTCCGCGGCCGGGGCCTCCGCGGCGGGCGGTGCGGCCTCCGGCGTGGGCTCGGCGGCCGGTTGGGCCTGCAGGAGGAACGAAAGCGCGAGGGCGAGAACGGACATGGGCGACAGTCTACCTCGATGATTCCAGCGTCATTGCGGCGGGCCGTAGCCGCCACCACCGGGAGTCTCGATCTCGATCATGTCGCCCGGCGCGACTTCGATGGCGAAACAGCCGGCCAGCTCTGTAACCGCGCCGGAGGCGGCAATCAAACGCTGCCGGCCGGGGAGCGCGGGTCCGCCGCCCGCCAGCCCCTGCGGCGCGTGCTCCCGGCGCGAGGAGAGCAGGGCGGCCTCCATCGGCGCCAGGAACCGGATGCGGCGGACCGAGCCGTCGCCGCCGCGGTTCGCGCCGGCCCCGCCCGAGCCCTGTCGCACGCCGAAACTCTCGACGCGTACGGCGAACCGCCGCTCCAGGATCTCCGGATCGGTCAGGCGTGAATTGGTCATGTGGGTGTGGACGGCGCTGGTCCCCGGGAAGGCGGCCGTGGCGCCGGAGCCGCCGCAGATCGTCTCGTAGTACTGGCTCTGCGCATCGCCGAAGGTCAGGTTGCTCATCGTCCCCAGCGAATTGGCCATGACGCCCAGCGCTGCATAGAGCGCGTCGACCACGTGCTGGCTGGTCTCGACGTTGCCGGCGACCACTGCGGCGGGCGGGCGCGGGTCCAGCATCGAGCCCCGCCGGGTCAGGATGTTCAGCGGCTCCAGGCAGCCGGCGTTCAGCGGGATGTCGTCGTCCACCAGGGTGCGGAAGACGTAGAGCGCCGCGGCGTCGACGATGGCCGAGGGGCCGTTGAAGTTGCTGGACAGCTGGTCGGCGCTGTCGCGGAAATCGAGCGTCGCGGTCCCGGCCTTCGCGTCGACCGTCGTGGTCACCACGATCTCGCCGCCGCCGTCCATCGGCACGCGCGCGGCGCCGTCCGTGAGCCGTCCGACCGCCCGGCGAACGGCTGCGGCGGCGTTCTGCTGCACGAAGGTCATGTAGCGGGCCACGACCTCTGCGCCATGGGTCCGGATCATCTCGGCCACCGCGCCTGCCCCAGCCTGGCAGGCGGCGATCTGGGCCTTCAGGTCGGCGAGGTTCTGGTGCGGATTGCGGCAGGGCCATGGGCCGGCCAGCAGAGCCGCGCGGGTGGCGTCCTCCAGGAAGCGGCCCTCGCGCATGATGGGCAGGGCGTCCAGCATCACGCCCTCCTCCTCGATGGTGTGCGAGAAAGGCGGCATCGATCCCGGCTGCACCCCGCCCACGTCGGCATGGTGGCCGCGCGCGGCGACGTAGAAGCTGGCCTGGGTGTCGGCTTCGTCCATGAACACGGGCATGACGACCGTGATGTCGGGAAGGTGCGTGCCGCCGGCGTAGGGGTTGTTCAGCGCGAAGGCCTCGCCGGCGTGCAGCACCGGGTGGCGGTCGCGCACGGCCCGCACGCTGGCGCCCATGCTGCCCAGGTGCACCGGCATGTGCGGGGCATTGGCCACCAAGCCGCCGTCGGCGTCGAAGAGCGCGCAGGAGAAGTCCAGCCGCTCCTTGATGTTCACCGAGTGCGCCGTGCGTTCGAGCGCCGCGCCCATCGCCTCCGCCACGCCCATGAAGCGCCGGTTGAACAGCTCCAGGGTGACCGGATCGGGTCGCTCGAGGCCGATGGCCTTCAGCGCCGCCGCCCCAGTCCGCCTGAGCCGGATCAGCCCGTCCGCTTCGGCTGCGGCCCGCCAATCTGGCGCCACCGCGATCTGGGTGTCGGCGCGGATGACCAGCGCGGGGCCATCGATGGCCGTCAGGGTTTCGGCCGCCACGACTGGCGCGTCATGCCACTGACCGTGGGCGAACATCCTGACCCGCTCATCCCCGCGCAGGCGGGGATCCAGGGTGAGGTCAGATGAAGCGGCGGGGCCGCTTAGGTCCCCGCTTTCGCGGGGATAAGCGGAGTTTGAGAGAGCCTCCGCCTCCACCGCCGCGATCAGGATCGTCCGCTCCGGCTCGATGAAGCCGAACAGCCGCTGGTGGGCCGCCTCGAAGGCGGCCTTGGCGGCGGCCAGTTCGCACTGCGGGACCCGCAGCTCGGCGTCGGCGCCCTCGTAGCGCAGACGAAGGGTCTTGCGGACGGCAAAGGCCTCGGCGCCCTGGTCCGCCAGGGCGGCGTTGGCTGTCCCAGCGACCTCGTCCAGCAGCCGCGAGGCCCGGGCCAGGCCTGCCGCGTCCAGCGGCGCCTCAAGCCCCGCCTGGCGCAGCGCCGTCACCTGCGCCTGGCCGATCCCCCAGGCGCTGAGCACGCTGGCGTACTTGGGGCTCAGGATCTTGCCGACGCCCAGCGCCTCACCCGTCTGGCAAGCCACCTGGCCCGCCGCCCCGCCGAAGGCCGTCAGCGCATGGTCGCGCGGGTCGAAGCCGCGCTCGGTGGAGATGCGTCGCACCGCCTGGGCCATCTGCTCGATGGCGACGGCCACGAAGCCTTCTGCGGCGGCCTCGACGCTGTCGGCGCCCATGGCCTGCGCCAGTTCGGTCAGCCGCGCGCGGGCCGCAGCGGGGTCGAGCGGGGCGTCCCCCTTCGGTCCGAACACCGGCGGGAAGAAGCGGGGATCGAGCCGGCCCAGCACCAGGTTGGCGTCGGTCACCGTCGCGGGCCCGCCACGGCCGTAGCAGGCCGGGCCCGGATCGGCGCCGGCGCTGGCCGGGCCCGCGCGGGCGCGCATGCCGTCGAAGGTCAGGATCGAGCCACCGCCGGCCGC
>Ga0068865_100001375_pt1 | contig 14154 bp, 12 predicted proteins | sample KBSMisM12_FD_75293 | JGI IMG/M metagenome (GOLD analysis project Ga0068865, IMG submission 75293) | Miscanthus rhizosphere microbial communities from Kellogg Biological Station, Michigan, USA - KBS Miscanthus M1-2 | ecosystem: Host-associated > Plants > Roots > Rhizosphere > Soil ...
GCCGAGGCCGGTCATGCCGGGCTCGACTTCGCCCTGCACCGCCCAGGTCGCGATCGCCGCGTCCATCGCGTTGCCGCCGGCTTTGAGGATTCGCATGCCCGCTTCCGCTGCGAGCGGATGCCCTGCCGCGACCATCCCATGCTGCGCGACGATGGTCGGGCGCCAGCTCCCGGTGGTGGCCTGTGGGTTGTCCTGCGCCAGGGGCCTGACCAGCGATGCGACGACGACGGCGAGGACCACGAGAATCTGTTTGCGCGTCATGCAGCCTCCAGAACCCAGAACCTTGAACCTAGAACCTTGAACCCCGAACCTTAAACGATTCCCGTGAGGTAATAAACAGCGATTACCACAAACACGGCCGTCGTCTTGATGCAGGTAATCGCGAAGATGTCGCCGTAGGACTGGCGGTGCGTCAGCCCGGTAATCGCCAGCAGGGTGATGATCGCGCCGTTGTGCGGCAAGGTATCCATGCCGCCTGCCGCCATCGCCGACACCCGGTGCAGCACCTCGAACGGAATGTGCGCGGCCAGCGCCGCGGTCTTGAACTGTTCCGCCATCGCCGCCAGCGCCAGGCTCAGCCCGCCCGACGCCGACCCGGTGACCCCCGCCAGCGTCGTCACCGTGATCGCCTCGTTGACGAGCGGGTTCGGGATCGCCGACAGCGCCGCCTGAATCGCGGCGAACCCTGGCAGCGCGGCCATCACCGCGCCGAACCCGAACTCCGACGCCGTGTTCATCGACGCCAGCAGGCAGCCGGCCAGCGCTGCGTGACTGCCTTTGACGAACGTCGGCACCAGCCGCCGCCACGCGAAGAGCGCGACCGTGAGGATGCCGAGCACCAGCGCGGCTTCGACCGCCCACACGCCGACCTGTCTCGACACCTCGATGGCAATCGGCCTGGCAGCAGGCGTCAACGCCAGCGTCGCGGTCGGGCCGTACCATTTCGGGATCAGCTCGGTGAACGCGATGTTGGCGGCGGCGACGACCGCGAGCGGGGTGAAGGCGAGAAACGGCGAGACGAGCGCACGGGCATCGATCTCTTCCGGCTCGTTCAGATGACCGGTGCCGTAGGTTTCTCCCGCGGCCGCCGCCGCGCGGCGCCGCCATTCGAGGTATGCCATCCCGACGCCGAAGATGAAGACCCCGCCGATCGGCCCGAGAATCGGCGCCGCCATCGTCGTCGTGCCGAAGAACGTGGTGGGGATGATGTTCTGGATCTGCGGGCTGCCGGGCAGCGCGTCCATGGCGAAGGTGAAGGTGCCGAGCGACATGGTGGCCGGAATCAGGCGCTTGGGGATCCGCGCTTCACGAAAGAGCTCGGCGGCGAACGGATACACGGCGAAGCCGACGACGAAGACGGAGACGCCGCCGTAGACCATCAGCGCGCAGATGACGACGACGCCGAGCATCGCGCGGTGCGGACCGGCGACGTGGGTGATGCCCGCGGCGAGCGCCTTGGCGAAGCCGGAGATCTCGATCATCTTGCCGAAGAGCGCGCCAAGCATGAAGACCGGAAAGTAATTGCGGACGAACGTCGCCATGTTCTCCATGAACAGGGCGCTGTAAGCCGGGAGCACCGCGCCGGGCATCGTCAGCAGGACGGCGCCGAGCGCCGCGACCGGCGCGAAGAGGATGACGCTGTAGCCGCGATACGCGACCAGCATCAGGAACCCGAGGGCCAGAAGCGAAACGAGAACGGTCAACGGTCTGAGGATGATACACGGAAGGTGCGAGTAAACTGGACCGATGAAAGTGCGACGCGTCACCACCGGACACAACGAGCAGGGAAAGGCGATCGTGGCGAGCGACGCTGAAGTGGACGGCACGCCGCTCTCGCTGCTGCCGGGTGCCGAGTTCCACCGCCTCTGGGGCGCAGACGTCCCGCCGCGCTTTCCCGATGCAGGCACTCAACCCGCCGGCCCGAGCTACTTCCCGCCGCTGGGCGGCTTCCGTTTCATGATGTTCACGGTGGCGCCGCGCACCATGTCGCGCCGGGCCGCGGTCGATCGGCACGAGCTGCTCGCCGAGATGGAAGCCAGGCTTCCCGGCCTCGCCACGCACATGGAGCCGAACAACCCCGGCATGCACACGACGGACACGATCGACTTCGAGTACATCATCTCCGGCGAGGTCTGGCTGGATCTGGACGACGGCGCCACGGTGCAGCTGCGTGCGGGAGACACGGTGGTGCAGAACGGAACGCGGCATCGGTGGCGCAACGAAGGCGCGGAACCGTGCCGCATCGTCGTGTTCATGGTCGGGACCCACCGCAACCCGTCGGGGATCGACGTCGCGCGGTCGTCGGCCTAGCCTGGGCTGAGTGCCTCGAGATGTATACCGAGTCAGCGGAGTTCTACGATCTCGTCTACTCGACGTTCAAGGACTACCCGGGCGAAGCGGCGCGCATCGCGGCGCTGTTGCGCAAGCTCCAGCCGCGGTGCCGAACCATCCTCGACGTGGCCTCCGGGACGGGCGAGCATGCGAGGCAGCTGGCCACGCTGGGCTTCGCCGTGGACGGCCTGGATCTCGATCCAGCGTTCGTCCGTATTGCGTCGCAGAAGCACCCGGCCGGCCGATTCTTCGAAGCGAACATGAGCGACTTCCGGCTGCCGCACCGGTACGACGCGGTGCTGTGCCTGTTCAGCTCGATCGCCTATCTCAAGACGCTCGACCTGGTCACCCGCACGCTGATCCGCTTTCGTGAACATCTGGAACCCGGCGGTGTGATCGTCGTCGAGCCCTGGTATCCACCCGAGACCCTCGACGCGACGCGCGTGGCGCGACACGCCGGCGAGGCGAACGGGATCCGCGTGTCCCGCGTCAGTCGCATCGAGGTCGAGGGCCGCCTCTCCCGATTCATTTTCGACTACGAGATCACCGATCGGACGGGGACTCGCCGCGCACACGAAGTGCACGAGCTCGGTCTCTTCACCACCGCCGAGCTGATGCAGGCGTTTCGGACCGCCGGGCTCGACGTGACTCACGATCCCCAGGGCCTCAGCGATCGAGGACTCTTCGCCGCGACTGTTGCCGGCCCCGCGGGCCCCTTGGGTTAACATCGATCTCATGGCTGATCATCTCGACTTTTATATCGACGGCGCCTGGGTTCCGCCGGCAACACCGGCGACGCGCGACGTCATCAACCCGGCGACCGAGCAGCCGATCGGCAGGATCTCGATGGGCAGCGCCAAGGACGTCGACCGCGCGGTCATGGCCGCGCGCAGGGCGTTCGAGACCTATTCGCGGACGACCCGCGAGGAACGCGTCGCGCTGCTCGAGAGCATCATCCGGGTGTTCAAGACGAAGCAGGAGGAGCTCGCGACCACGATCTCGACCGAGGTCGGCGCGCCGATGTGGCTGTCGAAGGCGGCGCAGGCAGCGGCCGGGGTCGGCCACTTCGCGCAGGCGCTCGCCGTGCTGAAGACGTTCGAGTTCGAAGAAGCACGAGGGCGAACGATGATCGTCCGCGAGCCGGTCGGCGTCGTCGGAATGATCACGCCGTGGAACTGGCCGATCAACCAGATCGCCTGCAAGGTCGCGCCGGCGCTCGCGGCGGGCTGCACCATCGTGCTGAAGCCGACGGAAGTCGCGCCGTTGAACGCAATTCTTTTCACCCAGATCCTGCACGAGGCCGGCGTGCCTCCCGGGGTCTTCAACCTGGTGAACGGTGATGGTCCGACCGTGGGTGCCGCGATCGCCTCGCACCCCGGCATCGACATGGTCTCGTTCACCGGCTCGACCCGCGCGGGCGTGCAGGTCGCGATCAACGCGGCCCCGACGGTCAAGCGCGTAACCCAGGAGCTCGGCGGCAAGTCGGCCAACATCATCCTCGACGATGCGGACTTTCAGACCGCCGTGGCGGGCGGCGTCACCGGCTGCTTCACGAACAGCGGCCAGTCGTGCAACGCGCCGACGCGGATGCTGGTGCCGGCCGGCCGGCACGCCGAAGCGGTCGCGATCGCGAAGGCGGCCGCGGAACGCATGAAGGTCGGCGATCCGTTTCAGGAAGGGATCAAGCTCGGGCCGGTCGTCAGCGAGATCCAGTTCAACAAGATTCAGGGCCTGATCCAGAAGGGCATCGACGAGGGGGCCGAGCTCGTCACCGGCGGCGTCGGCCGGCCCGAGGGGCTCAACACCGGCTTCTACGTGAAGCCGACCGTGTTCGCCGGCGTGAAGAACAGCATGACGATCGCGCGGGAAGAGATCTTCGGACCGGTCCTCGCGATCCTGCCGTACGAGAACGAAGAAGAAGCGATTCAGATTGCGAACGACACGCCGTACGGGTTGTCCGGCTATGTCTCGTCCGGCGATCTCGACCACGCGCGGCGGGTTGCCTCACGGCTGCGCACGGGCAACGTGCACCTGAACGGCGCGCAGGCGGCCTTCGATGCGCCGTTTGGCGGCTACAAGCAATCGGGCAACGGCCGCGAGTGGGGCGTCAACGGCTTCGAGGAATTCCTGGAGACGAAAGCCGTCCTCGGATACGCCGCGCCGGCGCCGAAGGCCTGAAGGCAGCCGCCTCGGCTACGCGGGTACCCGGTCCTGGTGCTGAAGCCACCACTTCATGCACTTGTGGCCGAAGTCGACCGGCTCACAGAACATCATCGGACAGCCCCCGACGATGGCGTCGATCCCCTTCGCCTTGCACTCGCGGACCGCGGCGTCCGACACGCTGCCGTCGCCGAACGAACGGTGGAACCACACCCGCGGCACGCCGCGGCTGGCGCATTGGCGGACGATGTCCAGTGCCGCGCCCGGCGCCGTGACGATGACGACGCCGTCAACCGGCACGGGCACCGCCGCCAGATCGGCATAGCATGCCGTGCCCTCGACGGTCTTCGCGCGCGGATTGATCGGAAAGACTTCGTAGCCTGCGCCCTTCAACTTCCGGAAGATCGCATTCGCCGGCTGCCGTGAATCGCGCGACACGCCGGCGACGGCAAGGCGCCGTCCCTGCAGGAATCTGGCGACCGATTCGGGAACCGTGGCCATGGATCACCTCTTCATCAGAAGAGGCAATTGTCGTACCGGCGACGGCTGCTGTGATTCCACGTCCGCAGGGCAGTGCGCCCGCTCGTCTGCCGGAAACCCGGCATTCATTCTGACTGCTAACTCACCGCCCGGTCGGTGATCTCGAGCCCGCGATCGATGATCGCGAACGCCTCGCGCAGTTGCTCTTCGGTGATGCACAGCGGCGGGTTCGTGAAGAAGGTGTTCCAGCGCACGAAGGTATAGAGCCCTTCCTGGCGGAAGAATTTCCCGAGCGCCGCCATCTCTTCCGACGTGCCGTTGAACGGCGCCATCGGCACCTTCTTCGCCTTGTCGCGCACGAGCTCGACCAGGCCGAAGAGACCGATCGATCGCGCCGCGCCGACCGACGGATGCTTGCGGCCGAGATCCGCCATCAGCTGCGTCATCACCGCGCCCATCTTCCGCGCGTTCTCCAGCAGCTTGTCGTCCTCGTAGACCTGAATCGTCGCGAGCGCGGCCGCACAGGCGAGCGGATGGCTGTTGTAGGTCAACCCGCCGTAGAACACCTTGTCGTTGAACTTGTCGGCGAGCTCCCGGCGCATGCCGACAGCGCCCAGCTGCACATACGCGGCGGTCAGCCCTTTCGCCATCGTGATGATGTCGGGCACGACCTTCCAGTGATCGACGGCGAACCACTCGCCGGTGCGGCCGAAGCCGGCCATCACTTCGTCGCAGATCATCAGGATGCCGTGTTTGGTGCACAGCTCGCGCACGCCCTGCATGTAGCCGTCGGGCGGCACCAGAATCCCGTTCGTGCCGGTCACCGTCTCGAGGATGAACGCCGCGATCGTCTGCGGACCCTCGAGCTGGATCACCTCGTCGAGCATCGCCAGCGATTCCTCGGCGGTGTCCCAGCCGCGCGCGATGCCGTGGTACGGATCGAGGACGTGGACGACGCCGGGGATGCCGGGCTCGGCGGCCCAGCGCCGCGGATCGCCGGTCAGCGTGATGCTGCCGGCCGTGGCGCCGTGATAGGAGCGGTAGCGCGCGAGGATCTTGTGGCGGCCGGTCGCCATCCGCGCCAGCTTGATCGCGTTCTCGTTCGCCTCGGCGCCGCCGTTGGTGAAGAAGAAGACGTCGATGTCGCCCGGGGTGATCTCGGCGAGCTTGGCGCCCAGCCGCGCCCGCGCTTCGGTCGCCATGAACGGGTTGGCGTAGGCCAGCACCGACGCCTGCTCGTGGATCGCGCGGATCACCCGTTCGTCGCCGTGCCCGATGTTGACGCACATCAGCTGGCTGTTGAAGTCGATGAACCGCTTGCCCTCGGGCGTCCAGAAATAAATCCCCTTCGCCCGCTCGACCGGAATCGGATCGACCTTCGACTGCGCCGACCACTCGAAGAGCGTGTGCTTCTTCGACAGCGCAATCATCTCGTCGCCGGTCATCGGCTTCTTCAACGTCTCGGTGGCCATCTATTCCCCCTCACCACGAAACCCACGAAACAGACGGGAAACGAAAAACGCGAAAAAGATCTTTTTGGTTTTCTTCGTGTCTTTCGTGCCGACGCTTGAGTGTTTCGGGCCTTTCGTGGTTCGCAGTCGCTAGTTCCCGCCCTTGAGCATCGCCTCGCGCTTCGCCTTGAACTCGTTGCCGGGCTTCCATTCCGGCATCTTGTCCGCCTGCGCCACGCGCTGGCCGACGGCGAACAGGACCCGGAGATCCTCGCGCGTGCCGTTCAGGTCCCAGTCGGGCATCACGACGTCGAGCGGCGTGTGGTAGCGCTTGTCGGTCCACTCCTTGCGCACCTGCGCGCCGAACTCTGCCGGCTTGCCGATGTAGTCGACGCCGCCCGCAATGTCGAGCGCCGGCACTCCTTGTTTCGCGAAGTTGAAGTGATCCGACCGGTAGTAGAACCCCTTCTCGGGCTCGGCATCGCCGTGAACGACGCGGCCCTGCTCGGCGGCGGCGTCGCGCGCGTAGTCGTCGAGCTCGGACGCGCCAAAGCCGGTCAGCGTCATGTCCTTGGTCCGGCCGTGGGTGTTCCAGCTGTCCATGTTGATGTCGGCGACGGTCTTCGCCAGCGGATAGATCGGCGTCACCGAGTAGTACTGGGATCCCAGCAGCCCCTGCTCTTCCGCCGTCACCGCGAGGAAGAGGATCGAGCGCCGCGGCGGCGACGGCAGCTTGGTGAACGCGCGCCCCATCTCGATCAGCGCCGCGCACCCCAGGCCGTCGTCTTCCGCACCGTGGAAGATGCCGTCGGCGTTCTTCCCGAAATGATCCCAGTGCGCGGTATAGACGACGTACTCGTCCTTCAGCTTCGGATCCGAACCCTCGAGCTTCGCGATCACGTTGCGCGAGTTGATCGTCCGCAGCTTGTTCGTGATCGTCATCGACGCCGTCGCGCCGAGCGGCACCGGCTTGAAGTCTCGCGTCGCCGCCTTCTTCTTCAGCGCGTCGAAATCCTGGCCGGCGTTCTTCAGCAGCGTCTTCGCCGACTCCAGCGTGATCCATCCTTCGATGGCGGCGCGGCCCATGTTCTTGTCGGGCGTCACGAGATCGAACTGCTCGCCGGTCTTCCCCTGCACGACGTTGAAGCCGTAGCCGGCCGGCTCGGTCTCATGGACGATCAGCACGCCGGCGGCGCCCTTCTGCGCGCCCATCTCGTACTTGTAGGTCCACCGGCCGTAGTAGGTCATCGCCTTGCCGCCGAACGTCTTGGGGTCGAGCTCCGCAGCATTCGACGGATCGGGAACCGGCGGATCGTTGACGAGCACGACGATCGTCTTGCCCTTCACGTCGACGCCCTTGTAGTCGTCCCAGTCGAACTCCGGCGCCACCACGCCGTAGCCGACGAAGACCAGCTCGGAATCGAGCAATGACGCCGAGTCCGCCACGTGCTTGGTCCACGCGACCACATCGTCTTTCCACTTCAGGGTCTGCGCCTGCCCGCCTCGCTGGAACACGAGCGGCGCCGGCGTCGGCGTGATCCCGACGAGCGGCACCCGCTGGACGTAGGTGCCGTCGGTGTTGCCCGGCTTCAACCCGGCGGCCTTGAACTGATCGGCCAGATAGTTGACCGACAGGTCCTCGCCTTTGGTGCCCGGCGCGCGCCCCTCGAATTCGTCGGACGACAGCTTCTTCGTGTGCGCCAGCAGCTGAGTGAGATCGATCGCCGGCAGCTGTCCAATCGGCGTGTGCTGTGACACCGAGGGTGCGGGCGTCGCAGGCGCCGCGGATTTCGGCTCCGACGAGCACGCCGAGATCGCCAGCGCGAGGCCGAGGCCGGACACGCGGAGCGCGTTCATCTTCATGGTTTTCAGTCTATCTCCCGCCGCCCATCAGGTCGAGCGTCGCCAGCGCCAGGACCTTCGTGGCGTTGACGAGGTCGTCGATGCGGCAGTACTCGTCGGGCTGATGCGCCAGCTCGAGCTCACCGGGCCCGTAGGCCACGCAATGCGGAATCCCCGCAATCCGCGTCACGTGCTTGTGATCGTAGGTCCCGGGACTCGCGATCAACTCGGCGCGGCGGCCCAGGATGCTCTCGATGGAATGCTCCAGCGCCGCAATCACCGGCGAGTCGTCCGGGGTCCTGACCGGATGCACCACCATGAGATCGCGCACGTCGAAGCGGACGCCCTCCGCCAGCACCGCCACGCGATCGACGAGCTCCGCCACCTCGCGTTTGGTCGCCTCGAACCCCTCCTCGATCAGGAAGCGCCGGTCGAACACCGCGCGGCAGAGATCGGCGACGCACGGCGTCTGAATGCCGTCAATCGGCTGCCCGCCCTCGATGCCGTTGACGTTGATCGTGGCGTGCCGGGCCCCCGGCGGGACCACGGGCACCGCGGTGCGGCGCGACGCCAGCGCCGGCATCAGATCCTCGCGCACCGACTGAAGGAGCCGGTTCATCCCGTCGATCGCGCTGACACCGAGGAACGGCATGCTGCCGTGACCGATGCGACCGCGCGCCGTCACCTCGAACCAGTACACGCCGCGGTGGCCGATGCAGATGCGATCGACGTTGAGCGGCTCGGGGATGATGACGAAGTCGGTTCGTCCACGGGCGATCCGCCCGCGCTCCGCGAGGTGCGCGACGCCGGCAAAGCCACCGCTCTCTTCGTCCACGGTGCCGCTGATCTCGATGGTCCCGGGCAGCCGGACGCCGGCCCGCTCGATCGCTTCGGCGGCAAACACCGCGGCGGCGATGCCGGCCTTCATGTCGCACACACCCCGGCCGTAGATCTTGCCGTCGCGAATCAGACCGCCGAACGGATCGACCGTCCAGCCGTCCCCCGCGGGGACGACGTCGATGTGCCCGTTGAGGTGGACGACCGGCCCCGCTCCGCCGCGGCGCGATCCGATGACGTTGACGCGCGGATGGCGGGCGGTGTGCTCGGGACGCCCTTCGGCCTCGACGTACTCGATCTCGAACGCGCGACGCTTCAGGAAGTCGCCGAGGAAGTGCGCGCAGGCGTCGTATTCCTCGCCGGGTGGGTTGACGGTCGGAATCCGCACCAGATCGGCGGTGAACTGCACGATCTCCTCGGTGGCGCGATCGACTTCGGCAAGGATTCGCTCGATGGGCTCCATGAATGATCGGGGTCTACAATATCGCAGTCATGAAGCTCTGGTTGTGCGTGCCAATTGTGCTGATCGCAGGGACCGGCCCTGGCCGGCCACGAGCGGAGCAAGCTCCGCCCCTACGATCGGCCAACGCCACGCTGACCGCGGTCCCCGGGATCAAGGTCGGCCACTACACGCTGACCGAACGTCCAACCGGCTGCACCGTGGTGGTGATCGAAGGCGGCGCCACCGCCGGCGTCGACGTGCGCGGCGCGGCGCCGGCGACGCGCGACACGGATCTGCTGAATCCGGCAAAGATGGTCGAGCAGATTCACGGCATCGCCCTCTCCGGCGGCAGCCTGTTCGGCCTCTCGACCGCCGACGGCGTGCTGAAATTCCTCGAGGAGAAGAAGGTCGGCATCGCCTACGGCGGCCGCCACATCCCGATCGTGCCGGGGGCGTCGATCTTCGACCTCGGCGTGGGCGACGCCGCGATTCGCCCGACCGCCGACTGCGGTTATCGCGCGGCGCAGTCCGCTTCATCCGCGCCGGCCGCCGAAGGCAGCATCGGTGCGGGAGCGGGTGCGACGGTGGGCAAGCTTGCGGGCATGGATCGCGCGATGAAGAGCGGCGTCGGCACCGCGGCGATCACCCGGCCGGACGGCCTGATCATCGCGGCGCTCGTCGTGGTCAACCCGCTCGGCGACGTGATCGATCCCGCGACGGGGCGGGTCGTGGCCGGCGTCCGCGCGCCGGGGAGCAACGTGTTCTCGGACGCGCGCGTCCTCCTTCGATCGGGTGCGCCGCGGGTCAATCGCGGCGACAACTCGACGATCGGCGTCGTCGCGACCAACGCCAGGCTCACGAAGGCGCAGGCGTCTTACCTCGCCCAGATGACCGACGATGGCTACGCGCGCGCGATCTGGCCGATTCACACGATGGTCGACGGCGACACCGTGTTCGCGATCGCAACCGGCAGCAAGGCCGGCGAGCCCGACATGATCACGCTCGGCGCCCTGGCGGCCGATGTCATGGCCACCGCCGTCGTCCGCGCCGCGACGCAGGCGACCGGGTTGCCGAATCTCCCGGCCGTTCGCGATCTGAGGTGATGCGGTATGGTTACGGGATGAAACGGTTCGCTTTGTGGCTGTCGTGCGTCGCGGCTCTCACGACCGCCGCGAGCGCAGACCTAAAGGTCTGCACTACGTGTGCGGCGGTTGATCATCCCGTCTCGGCGACGAGTTCTGAAGTAGTGCAGGCCTTCAGGCCTGCCGTGATCGCGGGCATGCAAAACGCCGGAGCCGCCAACGAGACGTTGACCGCCGTCGACGGCATCAAGGTCGGCAGCGTCACGCTTCCCGGCGGCACTACCGGCTGCACCGTCATCCTGGTTGACGGCGAAGGCGTACCCGGCGGCGTCTCGCAACGCGGCGGCGCACCCGGGACGCGCGAGACGGATCTGCTCAACCCGCTGAACATGGTGGACAAGGTCAACGCGATCGTCCTGTCGGGCGGCAGCGCCTTCGGTCTCGACGCAGCCACCGGCACCTCGAAGTGGCTCGAGGAACATCACATCGGCTGGGACGTCCGCGTCGCCAAGGTGCCGATCGTTCCGGCCGCCATCCTGTTCGATCTGCCCATCGGGAACAACGCGAAGAACCATCCTGGCGCCGACTGTGGCTACAAAGCGGTGGAAGCCGCCACTACCGCGCCGGTGTCGATGGGGACGGTCGGCGCCGGCGCCGGCGCGACGGTCGGGAAGATGGGCGGCCCGGGCACTTCGATGAAGGGCGGCCTCGGCAGCGCCGCGCTGCGCATGCCGAACGGCCTGGTCGTCGCCGCGATCGTGGCGGTCAACGCGGCGGGCGACATCGTCGATCCCGATAGCGGCAAGATCATCGCCGGCGCGCGGAAACCAGACGGCACGTTCGCCGACGCGCGCACCCTGCTGCGAAGCGGCGCCTTGATGCAGCGCCGCGCGGCGGCGCCGCGGGCGGTCGAGAACACCACGATCGGCCTGGTGGCGACCAACGCCAGGCTCACCAAGGCCGAGGTCAGCCGCATGGCCCTGATGGGCGACGATGGCTACGCGCGCGCGATCTTTCCGTCCCACACGATGGGCGACGGCGACACCGTGTTCTCGCTGGCCACCGGCCGGTGGGACGGACAGGCGGACGTCTCGCTCATCGGCGCGCTCGCCGCGGACGTGATGGCCAAGGCGTTGGTCCAGGCGGTGATGCAGGCCACCGGCCTGCCCAACATCCCGGCGGTGCGGGACCTGAAGAAGTGAACCTGCACCTCGCGGTGCTGTCCGCGTACTCCGCGGGCCTGATGGCGCTCGGTCTCTGGATCGGACGCCGCGTGCACAGCAGCTCGGACTTCCTCGTGGCCGGGCGCCAGCTCGGCCCCGGCCTCATCTTCTCCACCATGCTCGCGGCGAACATCGGCGCCGGATCGACCGTGAGCGCCACCGCGCAGGGTTATCTCCAGGGCGTCGCGACCTGGTGGTGGGTGGGATCGGCGGCGATCGGATCGACGGTGCTGGCGTTCTGGATCGGCCCGGCGATGCGGCGCGTCGCTGCCGCGCACGATCTGCGCAGCGTCGGCGACTACCTCGAGTTCCGCTACAGCGCCACCGTGCGGGGCGTCATCTCGCTGCTGCTGTGGATCGGATCGATCTTCATCCTCGCGTCGCAATTGATCGGCCTCGGCTGGATCCTGAACGTCGTCGCCGGCGTGCCGACGCCGATCGGGTGCGCCGTCGGCGGCGCGGTGATCACGGTCTACTTCATGGCGGGCGGTCTCCTGACGTCCGCGCGCGTCAACGTCGTCCAGCTCGCGGTCAAGATCGCCGGCTTCGCGGTGGCCGTGCCGCTGGTCCTCAGCGCCGCGGGCGGCTGGAGCGCGGTCAGCCAGGTGCGGGCCGACGACGCGGCGTACTGGACGTTCTGGCGCTCGGACGTCGCGTTCGGTTACTTCTTCGCGTTCGCGCCGGCGTTCGTGGTCTCGCCCGGGCTTCTTCAGAAAGTGCTCGGCGCGCGCGACGATCGCGCCGTCCGGCTCGGAGTCGGCTTGAACGCGCTCGGCCTCCTGCTGTACGCGGGAGTCCCGGTGCTGCTCGGCATCGCGTGCCGCGGCATGTTCGCGCCGCTCGCCGACAGCCAGCAGGCGCTGCCGATCGTGCTGATGAAGGCGCTGCCGCCTCTGGTGGGCGCCATCGGCCTGGCCGCGGTATTCTCCGCGGAGATCAGCGCCGCCGACGCCGTCCTGCTGATGCTGACGACGTCACTGTCGCGCGATCTCTACAAGCGGTTCATCTCGCCGGCGGCGAGCGACGCGAGCGTCCTGCGGGTTGCCCGGCTGGCGACGCTCGTCAGCGCGGTGATGGGCGTGGTTCTCGCCATCACCTCGGCCAGCATCGTGCTGCTGCTGACCATTTTCTACAGCCTGCTCACCGCGAGCCTGTTCGTACCGATCCTCGCGGGGCTCTACGTGCCGAAGGCGCGCACGGCCGAGGCGATGGCAGCGATTGTCTGCGGCGTGACCGCGATGGTCGGCCTGCATTTCGCGACGGCGGGAAGAGGCATCGGCTTGCTGACGCCGGCGCTCGCGGGCATCATCGGCGCATCGATCGCGTTCCTGCTCGTGTTCACCGCGCGGCGCGGTGCGGCGTAGACGGCTGAGACGATCAGAAGAAACCGCGGAGTTCGCATCCTTCGACAGGCTCAGGATGAGCGCTCATGGTGAGCTTGTCGAACCAGGCGATCTCCGCGTGCTCAGCGGTTTCTTCTTCGTCGCGGATGGAGGACTGGTTCGTGGCACATGACATCTTTTCGCTGGCGGGTAAGGTTATCGCCGTCGTCGGCGCGGGCAGCGGCATCGGCGAAGCGATCGCGCTGGGCGCGGCGGATCAGGGCGCGGCCCACGTCGCCTGCGTCGACATGCACCAGCCCGGCGCGGCGGCGACGGCGGCGCAGATTGCCGCCAGGGGCGGGACGGCTTCAGCGGTCGCGATGGACATCGCGGATGCTGACGGCACGCGCGCCTGCCTCGAGCAGCTGGCGGCGACCCACGGCGCGGTCGACGGCCTGGTCTGCACGCCGTCGATCAACGTCCGCAAGCCGATCCTCGCCTACAGCGGCGACGAGTTCGACCGCGTCGTGCGGGTGAACCTGCGCGGCAATTTCAACGTCCTGCAGGCCGCCGGCCGCATCATGACGCAGCAGCAGCGCGGGAGCATCGTGCTGTACTCGTCGATTCGATCGCTGGTGACCGAGCCGGGACAGTCCGTCTACGCGATGACCAAGGCGGGCATCCTGCAGCTGGCGAAGACGGCGGCGACCGAATGGGCGACGCTCGGCGTGCGCGTGAACGCCGTCGGTCCAGGCGTCGTCGAAACGCCGCTCACCGCGCCGATCAAGGCCAACAAGGACTGGTACGACGCCTACGCGAAGAAGAGCCCGATGCAGCGCTGGGCGCAGCCGTCGGAGATGGTCGGCCCCACCCTGTTCCTGCTGTCGGACGCGGCAAGCTACGTGACCGGGACCATCATCTACGCCGACGGCGGCTGGCTCGCCGCCGACGGCCGCTTCACGCCCCCCGGCATGTGAGCGCGAC
>Ga0068865_100001376_pt1 | contig 14151 bp, 9 predicted proteins | sample KBSMisM12_FD_75293 | JGI IMG/M metagenome (GOLD analysis project Ga0068865, IMG submission 75293) | Miscanthus rhizosphere microbial communities from Kellogg Biological Station, Michigan, USA - KBS Miscanthus M1-2 | ecosystem: Host-associated > Plants > Roots > Rhizosphere > Soil ...
GTCACACGAGGAGCATGCGCATGTCACAGAATGACGGGCTGAATCGCAGGTCGTTCCTGAGAAACGCCGGATTGACGGCACTCGTGGGCGCGGTCGCTCCGGGCAGTTCGCTGGCGGCCGCCGCCGGCGCTGCTCTGGTCCCCGCCGCTGATCCCACCAAGTTCGATTTCGACACACCCTACAACCGCATCGGCACGGATTCGACGAAGTGGGACGGCCCGATCAACACCGGCCTCACCGACAAGGATCACATCGTCGCGGGCATGGGCATCGCGGACATGGATTTCCGCGCCGCGCCGGCGATCACGCAAGCGCTCCAGGAGCGCATGAAGCACGAGCTCTGGGGCTATCTCGTCGTACCCAAGGCCTTCAACGAAGGCATCGTGGCGTGGAACAAGCGGCGATACGGCGTCGACATCGACCCGGCGATGATGGACATCACCACTGGCGTCCATCCCGGCCTCATCGCCTCGCTGCGTGCGTTCTCGCCTCCAGGCACCAAGGTGCTGCTGACGACGCCGACCTACAACGGGTTCTACGGCGATTTGCGCAACACCGGGACGATCGCGGAAGAGAGCCGCCTGAAGGTCGTGAACGGCCGCTTCACGTTCGACTTCGACGACTTCGAGCGCCGCATCAGCCGTGAAACCAACGTCTTCATCCTCTGCAACCCGCAGAACCCGACCGGCAACTGCTGGACGCCGGAGGAGCTGACGCGCATCGGCGAGATCTGCCTGCGACACCGCGTGATCGTCCTGGCCGACGAGATCCACTGCGACTGGGTCACCAAGGGCCAGAAGTACACGCCGTTCGCCAGCCTGCCGAACAAGGCGATCGTCAACAACAGCCTCACGTTCAAGGCGGCGAGCAAGTCGTTCGGCCTCGCGGCGATGAAGTGCGCCTGGTACTACAGCACGAACAAAGACCTGTTCATGGCCACCAAGGCCAACAACCGCGCCGACCTGACGACGATGGGCATGATTGCCAGCAAGGCGGCGTACTCGGGCGGCGAGGAATGGCTGAACCAGTGCGTCGACTACGTCAACGGCAACCACGAACTGGTGCAGTCCTACATCAAGGCGAACATCCCGCTGATCAAGACCTACGCCAAGGCTGAGGGGACCTACCTCGTGTGGCTCGACGTCAGCCAGGTCGCCGAGAAGATCGGCGCCAAGGAAAAGGCCGCGGCGGAGACCAAGGCCGGCAAGACCACGACGCCCGAGCAAATCGTCGAGCGCTGGTTCATCAAGAACGCCGGCGTGGCGCTCAACCCCGGGAACACCTACGGCGCCGGCGGCGAGGGTCACATGCGCATGAACATCGCGCTGTCGCGCAAGACGCTCCAGGCGGCGCTCAACAGCCTCGCCAACGCGCTGAAGAGTCCGGCGCTCTCGACCGCGGCGCTCTAGCCGCAGGCCTGAAGGCCTGCACTACGCGCGGGTAGAAATCTCACGACGCAAAGGCTCGAGCCTCGACGGGCTCGGGCCTTTGTCATTTCAGGGGATCACATCATGTCCGCAGCCCTGCACGGCCTCCCGTCAGACGACCAGGACGACGACCCGCGTGAACGGCGCATGGGATTCCTGGAACACCTCGATGAACTGCGGACGCGCATCATCAGGGCGGGCATCGCGGTGGCGGCGGGGATGGTGGTGGCGTTCGCGTTCTACGATCGGCTCGCGGACGTCGTGCTGCAGCCGATCCTGGCGTCGCTGCCGGCCGGCAGCTCGCTCGTGTTCATCAAGCCGGGCGAAGGCTTTTCGTTCTACCTGAACATCTCGCTCATCGGCGGGCTGCTGTTGTCGGCGCCGTTCGTGATGTACCAGGTCTGGCGGTTCATTGCGCCGGGTCTGTACGCGAATGAGAAGAAGATGCTGATCCCGTTCGTCGCGCTGACGTCGGTCGGCGGCCTCGGCGGGGCGCTCTTCAGCCACGTCGTGCTGTTCCCCGCGCTGATGAAGTTCTACGGCGAGTTCAGCTCGGCCCGGATGACCCTCATGCCCGGCGTCGAGGAGACCGTCGATCTGTACCTGAAGATGATGCTCGGGATGGTCGTCGTCTTTCAGATCCCGACCGTCGTCTACTTCCTCGCGAAGATGCGGCTCGTCACCGGACGCTTTCTCTGGAATCAGATCAAGTACGCGATCCTGCTGATCTTCATCGCCGCCGCGGTGCTGACGCCGTCGACCGATCCCTGGAACCAGATCATCTTCGCCGCGCCGATGATCGGCCTCTACCTCCTCAGCATCGCCATCGCCTGGCTGGTCGCGCCCGGACGCGACAAGGACGCCGCCGGAAGGAACGACTCGCACCTGAAGCTGGTGTTCGCCGCCGCGGTCGTCGATCAGGCCTGGAAGGCTCGAACGCAGCGGGCCGCGCGGCGCCGCTTCTGACGTAAGATTCTGCCGGACCGCGCCCGTCGCGCTCCTTCCTCTACGCCATATGCGCAAAGTTCCGGCTGCGCTCGCCGTGCTGGTTGCCGGCGTGCTCGTGCTCTATACCGTCAACCTCGGACACGCGCCGATCTATCTGCACGAGGCCGAGGTGCTGTTCGCGCTGCACGCGCAATCAATCGCGACGACGCTGCACGACACCAACGGCAGGCTGCTGCCGCTCTACTTCCAGATGCCGCAGATCGGCGACAACGTGTGGTTCCATCCGATGGTCGTGTATCTGATGGTGCCCTGGCTCAAGATCCTGCCGATGTCGGAAATGGCGATCCGGATTCCCTCGGTGCTCGTCGGGCTCACCGACGTCGTCCTGATCTATTTCATCGCCGTCAGAATCTTCCGGTCCGAACGCTGGGCCCTGCTGGCCGCCGGGCTCCTCGCGCTGACGCCCTCTCATTTCATGCACAGCCGCATGGCGATGGATTATCTCTATCCCGTGCCTTTCGTCCTCGCCTGGCTGCTGTGTCTGCTGACGTTTCTCGAGCACCGGCAGTCGCGGACCCTGTTCGCGGCGACGAGCTTTCTGGGCGTCGGCGTCTACAGCTACATCGCGTCGACGATCATGATGCCCCTGTACCTCGCCATCACGTTGATCGTCATCTGGGCGACGGTGGAGCGTCCGTGGCGATGGTGGCTGATCGCGGTGGCCGGCTTCGCCTGGCCGCTCTGCCTGCTGGTGTGGTTCGTGTTTTACCCCCAGATGATTGTCGAGACCCTCAGCCGCTATGGACTGGATCGCGGGACGGCGGCGCCGTGGCCCAAGGGCGCGCCCATGGGCGTGGTGCTCGACACGATGTGGCGGACGGCGCGCCTGTCCGGCCGCTTCTCGCAGTACTGGTCGTTTTTCGATCCGGCGTACCTCTTCCTGACCGGCGGCTTTGCCAACGTCGTCAACTCGACGCGCCACGTCGGCGTGTTTCCGATGTCGTTCATCGCGCTCGTGCCGATAGGCGCCGCGGTTCTCCTGCGCCGGAGCCGTCCGATCGTCGACACGCTGGTGCTGGTGGCATTTGCATCCGCGCCGCTGGCGGCCTGCCTCGCGGTGCCGGAGCCGTACGCCATCGATCGGGAGCTCGAGCTGTTGCCGTTCGGCGTGCTCATCGCGGTCGCCGGCGCGCGCCATCTGACGACGGCGCCGTTGAGGGCCTGGCGCGCCGCCGGCGTGGTGCTGCTTGCGGCGGTTCCCCTTCACTTCGTGTTCTTCACCGTGGACTACTATCGCGACTATCCGAAAGGGGCGGCGTTCTGGTTCAACTGGAATTCGCGTGACGCGATTGCGCAGATCATTGCCCTGGAGCCGCAGTGGCACCCGCCGGCCATCTACTTGAGCACGCATCACGTCTCGAACCTCGACGCGTACTGGCGCCTGTATCTGCGCAAGTACGGTCGAGAAGATCTCCTGCCGCGCACCGCCCTGTTCGACTCGGAGCGCTTCGACGTGCCGTCGATTCAACCCGGAAGCCTCCTGCTCGTGGGGCGCGACGACACCGCGCTGGCGGCGTCGATCGACGCGGGCCTGCTGCGCCGCGTGGCGAGCATTCCGGAGCCCGCGGATCCACCGTTCTTCTCGATTCTGGTCCGGACGCCGATGGCAGCTCGGATGGCTGAGCTGGTGACGCCTTGAACGTAAATTTTTTGTGAGCCTCCTGGCCGCGTCGAGGCTCAGTGTATGCTTCCGCGCATGATGACCTCTCGCCGTCTCCTGACTGCGGTGATGTTTCTCATCGCGGCGTACGGATGCTCGAACAACGACACCCCCACGACGCCCACCACGCCGGCCTGCACGGTCACGGCCGGCGCGATCACGAACTCGACATTTGGCGCCGCGGGCGGTACGGGATCAATACCGGTCACCGCAGCTAGCGGCTGCACGTGGACGGCAACCAGCAGTGCGACGTTCGTCGTCATCTCCTCCGGCGCCTCGGGTACCGGCCCCGGCACCGTGAACTTCAACGTCGCCGCCAACACCGGCGCCGCGCGCACCGCGACGCTGGCGGTCGCCGGCACGACGTTCACGATCTCGCAGAGCACGGCCTCCCCAGCGACCCAGGGCAGCTTCGCGCCGCCGACCGCCACGTCGCCAGTCGGTGGCCAGGTGGTCACGGTGGCAAGGCCGCCGCTCACCGTCGCCAACGCGACACCAACCGGAACGGTGGGCACGGTAACCTACCGCTTCGAGATCTCCGATCAGTCGACGTTCCCCAACGATGCGGTGAGAACGTTCTCCGTTGAGGGTGTTCCACAGGGCTCGGGTTCGACGACGGGGATCGTCCCCCGCGACCTCGGACCTGACGTGCTGTGGTACTGGCACGCGCGCGCGACCGACGGCACGGCGACCAGCGGCTACTCCGCGACGGAAACATTCCGGACGCCGTCCTCGTGCACCTTCGCCGTATCGCCGGCCACCGCCTCGATCGGCAACGGCGGTGGCAATCTGCAGTTCACCGTGACGACGGGGAGCGCGTGCAGCTGGACGGCGACGAGCAACGCGGCGTTCATCACGGTCAGCGCCGGCGCCTCCGGCACCGGCAATGGCACGGTGACCGCGACGGTCGCGGCCGGCGCCACCACGGATCGAGCGGGCTCGCTCACGATCGGCGGGCAAACCGTGACCATCACACAGGCGGGCACCGGGGCGAACGGCATCTCGGCGAGCTTCCGCATGACTGATCCCGGCATCGGTCCTGCTCCAACGACCGAATGCCGGATCACCAGCAGCACCGCGACGACGTGCAGCCTGGAGTCGACATCGTTCCCGCTCGGCACCAACGGACTGGTCTCGTTCTCGTGGAACGTGGTGTGGACGGACGGGAGTGTTCAGACACGCACACAGAGTGGAGCCGGCACGACGTTCTCGTTCACGTGGACGTGCGGCGGCCCCGCCAGTACCGACACCGGCGCGGCCGTCCCGCTAGCGGTGTCGTTGACGGTGACCGACACGTCAGGCAATAGCGCAACGGTGGCGTCGGGCAGCGGCAGCCAGCCGCCGCTGTTCCTCCGCCTGTTCAAGTGCTGAAGCGGCGACGCGGTTTCTTCTTTATGGCTTTTGCGGCGCGGCGAACGGGCCAACCTCCGGCTTGCCCTGCGTGTTCGCCAGCGGGCCGAGCTCGGCGGCGACGCCTTTCGCGATCGCGGCCGTCTCGCTGCCCGCCTGGAAGCAGCTGAAGTCGGGGCGATCGCGCCAGGCGATCGGTCCGCACAGGCGCTTCCCGGCCTTGATCGCCGCGTCGTGCACGATGTTGATCGCGCGCTCGTAGTCGGGCGATCCCTGGCGGAATCCAGAGAAGTTGCCGAGGTCGCCGCTGGCGGCGAACACCGCGGTCACGCCGGGCACCTTCGCAATCTCGTCGGCGTCCTTCAGGCCGTCGAGCGTCTCGATCATCTCGATCAGCACGACGTTGTCGTTGATCGTGTTGCGATAGCCGCCCGGGACGTTGCCCCACATGTTGGCATCGAATGCCTGGCCGCCGCCGTTGCTGCGCCGGCCGAGCGGCGGAAAGTAGGTCCAGTTGCGCGCCTCGATCGCTTCCGCGGTCGAATCGATCGTCGGCACCACAATCACGAGCGCGCCGGCGTCGAGCGCGTGCTGGATTTCACGCTCGTCGGTGTAGGCGACGCGGACGCCGGGCACCGCCTTCGCGTTGGGACAGGTTCGCCACATCCGCGCGACCGCGCCCCAGTCGCGGTCGTTGTGCTGCATCTCGGTCCAGATGAAGTCGTAGCCCGCGTTCGCCATCGCGCAGTAGGTCGCCGGATCGGTGGCGCTGAACACGGTGCCGCCGGTGACCTTCCCGCCGGCCATCATCTTGAGCTTCACCGGATTCCAGATCTTGGCGCCCGCCGGCGGGTTGAAGGCATTGCCGTACTTCCAGGTGGCCGGGTTGAACGGGCCGGTATTCAGCGCGCCCGCGGGCGCCGTCAGCTTCGCGCCGCTGTCCTTGCCGGCCGGCGCCGCGAGCGGGAACTGCGTCGCGCCCGGCGCCGCGTTGTTGGCGTATGGATCAGCGCTCGGGGCAGGCGTCTGTGGCGCGGGCGTCTGGCCTTGCGCCACGATCGCGACGATGCCGACGACTGCGCACAGGACCGATGCGATCAGCAGGTTCCTCACTGTCACCCTCCGTGTCATGCGATGCGTTCGCAGGGAGAATATGCACCTTCGCCTGCCGCAGAGCAAGGGCCGAAGTTTGTAAGGAATTCACACCTCGGCGGTCTTCGCGCTCTCTGCGGTTTTTCTTGATCGGTTCTCACGAGCGCGGAGTCGTCGCGAGGTAGCTCTTTCGCGCGCGGGCGGTGAGTCCCGGCGTCGTCACGCGCACGTCCAGCGGGTGCAACTTGCCGTCAAGCTTCATCGGGGTGAAGCCGAGGACGTATTGGCGGTGCAGCTCGTCGGCGACGCGGGTGAAGGTAGACGTGAGATTGTCGGTGGACGTGAGCTCGAAGTACCCTCCGCCGGTCGCCGCCGCGATCTTGGGGAGCCCCTCGTCCGGCCTGTCGGGCTGTCCGCGGCTGCCGCCGTGGCCGCCGCCGTAACGGCCGCCACCGTATCCGCGGCCGCCGCCGAATCCGCCGCCGGGCCCGCTCGATCCGGCGAGGCCGATCGCGTAGACCATCACGTTCTCCTCCTCGGCGCGCTTCATCACGTCCTTGAGGCTGCTGCCGCTGCTGTTCATCGGCGCGTCCATGCCGTCGGTGAACACGAGCACGACCCGCCGCCCCTGCTGGTGCAGCAGCGCGGTGATGCCGACGTTGACCGCGTTCCACAGCGGCGTCGGACCTTCGAACTGCAGCTCGGTGCGGAGAATCTTCAGGAGCTCGCCGTGATCGGCGGTGAAGTCGCGGGGATCGACCTGGATCCGATCGGAGAAGCTGCCGATACGCGCCTTGTCGGCGGGGAGCATCACGCCGACGAACGCCTCGGCGGCCTTCTCGACCAGCTCGAAGTTGCGGCGCATGCTCGTGCTGCGATCGAGCAGCATGACCACGGTAATCGGCTGGATCTCGTTGGCGAAGACCGTCAACTCCTGCCGCTTGCCGCCGTCGTCGATCTGGAACTGCTCGCGGGTCAGGTCGGGCACCAGCCGGCCGTTCGCGTCGGTCACCGTCGCGTAGACCGCGACGGTGCGGTTGGCGCCGCTGAAGGTCGGCGCCTGCTGGGCGTTCAGCGCGGCGCCCGCGGCCAGAACGACCGCCAGCCCCCAGCCCCCGGTCCCCGGCGCCGTCTTACCTCGCACCAGCCAGATCTACCACAACCTCGTAATTGAACCGTACGAAGCGATAGAGCTCCGTCTCCAGCAGCCGCTCCTGATCGCTGTGCATGCCGAAGCCTTTCGGCCCGTCTTCCAGATCCACCGCCGGGCCGATGCCGTAGCACTGCATCCCCTTGGCCCGCAGCTGCGCCATGTCGGTCGCGAACGTGCTCATCGTCGGCAGCGTCGGCACGGCGTAGATCCGGGTGTTGGCGGCCTCGATCGCCTTGAACGGCTCGGAATCCAGGCGCGCGGCGGCGGCAGGCGGCCGGTTGTTCTGCGCGGGAAAACGCGCTTCCACAGCGGGGTCGTTGATCACGCGTTTCACCTGCTCGAGGAAGGCGGCGGGGTCTTCGTCGGGCAGCATGCGGACGTCGAGGGTGGCCTTCGCCTCGGACGGGATCACGTTGGAGCGGTAGCCGCCGGTGAAGATGTTGGGCGACACCGAGGTGCGCAGCATCGAGGCGTGCTGCGGCTCGTGCTCGACGATCCAGTCGTCGGCGGCGGCGCGCACCTTCGGGTCGGTGGACAGGATGTCGCGGTAGTGCGCGGCGACGTCGGGCGGCGAGATCGCGGCGAGCCCGCGGAAATACGATCCGGTGGTCTCGTTGAAGCGGACCTCGGGACGCCACTCCCCGACCCGCGCGACGGCGGCGGCGAGGTGGACGATCGCATTCGACTTCAGCGGGATCGAGCCGTGGCCGGAAATGCCGTGCGAGACGAGCTCGATGCCGCGCGGACTCTTTTCGGTCGCCTGCACGGTGGCAAACCTGGGCGCGCCGCCGATCCGGGTGACGCCGCCGCCTTCGGCGAAGCAGTACTCGGCGTCGATCTGATCGAAGTGCTGCGCGACCATGAACTGGATGCCGAAGTTCGAGTTCCCTTCCTCACCCGACTCCGCGAGGAAGATGACGTCGCGGTCGAGCGGCACGCGCTGCCGGTGCAGCAGCAGGATCGTCATCAGCCCGGCGGTGAGGTTGTCCTTGTCGTCCACCGTGCCGCGCGCGTAGACGTAGCCGCCGTCACGCGTCGCGCTGAACGGCGGGAACCTCCATTTCGACGCGTCCACCGTGACGTCGTCGGTGTGTCCCATGATCAGCAGTGGCCGCTTCTTCCCGTTGCCCTTCAGCCGCGCGACGATGTTCGAGCGGTTGGGATCGAGGGCGAAGACTTGAGACGGGATGCCTTCGGCGTCGAAAAGCTGCTTGAGGTAGTCGACCGCGAGGTGCTCGTTGCCCGGCGGGTTCGTGGTGTCGAGCCGCAGCACCGCCTGATAGTGCCGCATGATCTCGGATTCGAGCGCGCGCCAGTCGGGTGAGATCGGTTGCGACTGCAGGACGGCGAACGCGAACACCGAAAGAAGGAGCGCGAGCCTTTCAGACGAGCGGCGCCGCTCGGCTAAAGCCTTCGCGCTCCGGATCATCACTTTGCCCGCGCGAGATCGACGACGACCTCGTAGTTGTAACGCACGAACCGGTACAGCTCGCTCTCGAGCAGCCGCTCCTGATCGCTGTGCATGCCGAACCCCTTCGGGCCGTCCTCCATGTCGATGGCGGCGCCGATGCCGAAGCACTGCACCCCTCGGGCGCGGAGCTGCGCCATGTCGGTCGCGCCGGTGCTCATCGTCGGCAGGGTGACCGTGTTGTAGACGCGCTTGGCGGCGGCCTCGAGAACCTTGTACGGCTCGGAGTCGAGCCGCGCGTCGAACTTGGAGGCCGGCCGCACGTTCTGCGCGGTGAAATGCACGTCGACCGCCGGATCGTTGACGATCTTCTTGACCTGCTCGAGGAACGCGGCCGGATCCTCGTCGGGCAGCGCGCGGACATCGAGCGTCGCCTTCGCTTCCGACGGAATCACGTTGGAGCGATACCCGCCGGCGAAGATGTTCGGCGACACCGACGTCCGCAGCATCGACGAATGCAGCGGCTCGTTCTCGAACAGCCACTCGTCGGCGGCGGCGCGCAGTTTGGGATCGGTCGACAGCACGTCGCGGTAGTACTTCGCGTTCTCCGGCGCCGCGATGGTCGCGAGGCCGCGGAAATAGGTGCCGGTCGTCTCGTTGAACCGGATCTCGGGACGCCACTGTCCGACGCGGGCGACCGCACCCGCCAGATGGACGATTGCGTTCGACTTGAGCGGGATCGATCCGTGGCCGGAAATGCCGTGCGCCACCAGCTCGATGCCGCGCGGGATCTTCTCGAGCGTCTCGACGGTGGTGTACTTCGCGACGCCGCCGATCCGGATCGCGCCGCCGCCCTCGGCCAGGCAGTACTCCGCTTCGATCTCCGGGTAGTGCTGGCTCACCATGTAGCCGATGCCGAAGTTCGAAGCGCCCTCTTCACCGGCCTCCGACAGGAAGATCACGTCGCGATCCAGCGGCACGTTGTAGCGCTTCAACAGCAGCATCGTCATCAACCCGCCGGTCAGGTTGTCCTTGTCGTCCACCGTGCCTCGGGCGTAAACGTAGCCGCCTTCGCGGGTCGCGCTGAACGCCGGGAACTTCCACTTCGCGTCGTCCACCGTGACCACGTCGCTGTGACCCATGATCAGGATCGGCTTCTTCTTGCCGTTGCCTTTCAGCCGGGCGACGACGTTCGATCGATTGGCGTCGAGCGCGAAGATCTGCGCCGGGATGCCGGCCTTGTCGAACACGCCCTTGAGGTACTCGGCGACGATGTGCTCGTTCCCCGGCGGGTTGCGGGTGTCGAGCCGCAGCACCGCCTGGAACTGCTCCATCATCTCCGGCTCGAGCGCCTTCCAGTCGGGGCCGCCCTGAGCGAACCCGCGCGCGAACATGAATGCCGTCAGCGCGACAGCTAGTCCCCAGGTCCAGGTCCCCTGTCCCCTCATCGCGCCCTCGCAAGATTCACCACGACGTCCCAGTTGAAGCGCACGAAGCGGTGCAGCTCGCTCTCGAGCAGCCGCTCCTGATCGCTGTGCGCGCCGTAGCCTTTCGGCGCGTCCTCGAAGTCGACCGCCGGCCCGATGCCGAAGCACTGCACGCCTTTGGCGCGCAGCTGCGCCATGTCGGTGGCGCCGGTGCCCATCATCGGCAGCGTCGGCGCGTTGTAGATGCGCGTGCCCGCGGCATCGAGCGCCTTGTAAGCCTCCGAGTCGAGCTTCGCGTCGGGCCCGGCCGGCCGGATCGACTCGCCGGTGAAGCGGACGTCGACCGCCGGATCGTTCACCACCTGCTTCACCAGCGCGAGGAACTTCGCGGGATCCTCGTCCGGCAGCGCGCGGACGTCGAGCGTCGCCTTGGCCTCCGACGGGATCACGTTCGAGCGGTAGCCGCCGGTGAAGATGTTCGGCGAGACCGAGGTACGCAGCATCGACGAATGGCGAGGCTCGTTCTCGAGCAGCCAGTCGTCTGCCGCGCGCTGGACCTTCGGATCGGTCGAGAGCACGTCACGGTAGTACTTCGCAACGTCGGGCGGTGAAATCGCCGCCAGCTTGCGGAAGTAGGTGCCGGTGGTCTCGTTGAAGCGGACATCGGGACGCCACTCGCCCACCTTGGCGACGGCGCCGGCGAGGTGCACGATCGCGTTCGACTTGAGCGGGATCGAGCCGTGGCCGGAAATGCCGTGCGACACCAGCTCGATGCCGCGCGGAATCTTCTCGAGCGTCTGCACCGTGGCGTACTTGACCTGGCCGCCGATCCGCGTCACGCCGCCGCCTTCCGCCAGGCAGTACTCCGCTTCGATCTCCGGAAAATGATCCTTCACGAGGTAGCCGATGCCGCCGCTGAAGCCGCCTTCCTCGCCTGCTTCCGACACGAAGATCACGTCACGGTCGAGCGGCACGTTGAGCCGCTTCAACAGCAGCATCGTCATCAGCGAGGCGGTGAGGTTGTCCTTGTCGTCGATGGTGCCGCGGCCGTAGACATAGCCGCCGTCACGCGTCGCGCTCAGCGGCGGGTGCGTCCATTTTTTCTCGTCGGTGGTGACCGTGTCGCTGTGGCCCATGATCAGGATCGGCCTCTTCTTGCCGTTGCCTTTGAGCCGCGCGATCAGGTTGGGACGCTTGGGATCGGAGCCGACGAGGGTCGCCGGAATCCCTTCCTTCTCCAGCACGCCCTTGACGTACTCGGCGACGACGACCTCGTTGCCGGGCGGGTTGCGCGTGTCGAGGCGCAGCACCGCCTGGTAGTGCCGCATCGTTTCTTCTTCGAGTTTGCCCCAGTCGGGCTGTTGCGGCGCCTGGGCGAGCACGGCGACTGAAGTGGTGGACGCAAGAAAAATGGCGAGCCGGCCGAACGTCATCGTCCCTCCAGAAAAAGTAGAGGGATATTGACACAGTTCCGGGAAACCGCGGAGAGACGCGCACGAAAGGCCTCACAGGAGGCTAGGAGTTCACTATTCGTATCTCAGCGCGAGGATCGGATCGATGCGGCTCGCCCGGTGGGCGGGAATCATGCCGGCTGCGGCCGAGACCGCCGAGAGCAGGACGACGGTCGCGATCGCGGTCCAGGGGTCGCGGCCCTGGATGCCATAGAGCTGCGACGACACGAGACGTCCGAGCGCCAGCGCCGCCGGAATGCCGACCGCGAGCCCGATCGACAGCAGCAGCAACACTTCTCTCATCACGAGCCAGATGACGCCGCCGGGCTCGGCGCCCAGCGCAAGCCGGATGCCGAGCTCCTTGCGGCGCCTCGCCACGACGAAGGCCATCACGCCGTAGAGGCCGATCGAGGCGAGCACCGTCGCCAGCAGGCCGAAGCCGGCGGCCAGCAGCGCGATCAACCGATCGCTGCGCAACGTTTCGTCGAGCTGACCCTCGAGGGTCTTCATCTCGTACACGGGCATCGACGCGTCGAGCTTGCGCACCTGAGTGCGGATGGCCGCGAACGTCGCGGAGGACGCCTGCGCCGTCCGCACGTAGAACGCGACTCCGCCCTTTCCCCAGTTCGGGATGTACACCTGCCGGCGGATCCCCTCGCGCGGCCCTTCGTAGAGGGCATTGGCGACGACGCCGACGATCTCGATGTTCAGCTTGGACTTGGGCCCCGTCCCGAAGCCGACGTGCCGGCCGATCGCACTCTGGCCGGGAAAGAAGTGATCCGCGAACTTGCGGTTGACGATCGCGGTCGTCGCGTTTTCCTTCACGTCCAGACGGTTGAAGTCGCGTCCTTCCAGCAGCGGAATGCCCATCGTCGTGAAGTAGCCGGGCGAGAGCGAGTTCATGAACGCCTGCATGTCCTCGCCGTCCTTCGCGGCGTGCCCCTCGACCGACATGCTGCTGTCCCATTCGTCGCCGGAGAGAATCGAGACGCTCGAGAGCGCCGCGGACTTCACCTCCGGCACCGCGCGCAGGTTCTCCAGGAGTTGATCGAAGAAAGCGACCGCGCGAGGCGACTCGTAGCCGCTGAGCGCCGGCGAGAGCTGGAACGTCACGAGGTTGTCGAGCGCGACGCCGGTGTCGGCGGTCTTGAGGTTCTGCAGGCTGCGCACGAACAAGCCGGCGCCGAACAGCAGCAGGAAGCTGAGCGCCACCTGCGCGGCGACCAGGCCTTTGCGCAGGAACAACGAGCCGCCGCTCCCGGCGATCGAGCCGAGGGTGTCCTTCAACGTGGTCCACGGATCCGGACGGCTGGCGCGCAGCGCCGGCAGCAGTCCGAAGACCACGCCGGTGAGGAACGTCAGGCCGAGCGTGAACGCCAGAATCCTGGCGTCCGGCATGGCGCGAATCATGATGGGTTGGCCGTCTGACGGGACGAAGGCGAGCAGCCCCTGCGTGAGCGCAACCGCCAGGGCGACACCCACCAGCCCGCCGGCGAACGACAGCACCAGGCTCTCGACGAGCATCTGTCGTACGAGCTGGCCGCGCGACGCGCCGAGCGACAACCGGACCGCAATTTCCTTCTGCCGCATGAAGCCGCGCGCGATCAGCAGGTTCGCGACGTTGGCGCAGGCAATCAGCAGCACGAGGCCGACCATCGACATCAGCACCAGCAGCGCGGTCGAGAAGTCGTTGCGCAAGCCCGAGTACCCCACCGCGGCGCCTTCGACCCGCAGCCGCCCTTTCATGAACTGCTCGCGGGCGTACGCCGACCAGTCCTTCGCTCCGGGGAGGGTCATCTCGTTCTGGCGAATCTGGGTGAAGAGGCCCTGCAGCGGCCCCTCCGCCGACTTGACGGTCCAGCCGGGCTTCAGGCGGGCGAAGACCTGGACCCACCGCACGCGCGGGTCGTCCATGTGGACCCAGCCCCACGCCGGCGCCATGACCGGCTTCATCTGCACCGGCACGCGGATCTGCGGCGATCGCGCGGGGTCGATGCCGGCAAACCCCGCCGCCGACACGCCGACGATCGTCATCGGGTAGTTGTTCACCTGGATCTTCTTGCCCACCACCGCCGGGTCGCGGGCAAAGCGACGGACCCAGTAGTCGTAGCTCAGCACCACGACCGGATGTCCCTGGTAGACCCGATCGTCCTCCTCCGAGTTGAAGACCCGCCC
>Ga0068865_100001380_pt1 | contig 14125 bp, 9 predicted proteins | sample KBSMisM12_FD_75293 | JGI IMG/M metagenome (GOLD analysis project Ga0068865, IMG submission 75293) | Miscanthus rhizosphere microbial communities from Kellogg Biological Station, Michigan, USA - KBS Miscanthus M1-2 | ecosystem: Host-associated > Plants > Roots > Rhizosphere > Soil ...
ATCGGGGTTCGTCGGCGGAACGCGCTCGCAGTCGGCGCCGCCGGGCCAGCGTAGGGCGGTAGATTACCCTGGCGGCCAGGCCCGGCGATCGCTGCGACGCCGCGCGACGCCTCCTCACCCCGACGCTCCGCCTCCTGCCGCGCTAGGAGCTGACCGTCAGGAGCTAGCAGCAAGCGCTCGGCCCGCATGGATGCGGCCCGCTGCCTTGTTAGGCGCGAGCTTGCTGCTCGCTGGGCGCGGAGATCCATGCGAGGGGTGACGAGCAGCGTCCGGGTCGCGATAGGTGCCGTCAAGCGCGGGGGCGCGGCCAGAGGAGGTGCTCGCGCGGCGCCGCAGCGATCGCCGGACCTGACGGAGCCGTAGTCCGAGCCGCCGCTCTGGTCCGGCGGCGCCGGCTGCGAGCGCGCCGCACCGACGAGGCCGTGCCCCCGCGCCCCGGCGCGATGATCTCGACGCGCGCCAGCGCGAGAACTAAGGAAGCGTCTGGAACGACGTGACCTTGTACACGCTCTCGTCCCCCGAGACTCCCCCGGACGGATCGATGTTGATGCTCACGGGATAGCCGAGCTTTCCATCGTACGTGATGCGCGGGTCCTGAGGATTGAGATCGAGCACCTGGCTGATCACGGAGAACAAGCCGTCCACCGTTTTCGCCACTTGGCGGCGATCATCGCTCAAGGCCACCGGCGGTTCCCCGGCGTCAGCCACCTCCTCGATCGTCTCCAACCCGTCGCTCCGCCGAACCGTCACGCGCGTGGGGCGCTGCATATCTACCGGGCATTCGCACGTCTGCCTGTACACGATCTCGTAATGCGCCGGCGCGTTTGTCTGCCATCGCTTGAGGGCCAGGTCGTATTCCGTCTCGGACGTCTGCGCGCCACTCGTGGTGGTGCCGCCGCCGAGGCCAACCACCCCGTTATCTGCACAGGCCCCGATCACAACAACGAACGCCGCGCCAATCGCGGCGTGGGCCAGCAACCTTCGCATAGGTCTCCCAATTCCCGAGTTCAGAGTCCTTATTAGGATGTGTCGATGCGCGGCCTATGACCACCCTACCCAGTCCGACAACGTTGCCGTCCGTCACCTCGACCTTCGGCGAAGGCGACAAGCGGTCACCTCACCCCGGAAGTTGGGTGTGGGCATTGTTCCGCTGGGCCGGGATATGGGGGGCTGCATGCCTCATCTTCGTGTCGCAGAACGCCCTGCGATACATCATGCGCGACCAGCCAGTCGACTGGTTCAACGCGCTCTGGCTCGAGGCACTCTACTGGGTACCATGGCTGGCTCTGACGCCAGTGCTGCTCTGGGCCGCCCGCAGTAAGCCGCTCGGGTCGGGCGCCCCGCGATCGCACATCGCGTGGCACCTCGCCATCATGGTGGCGTTGTCGTTCGTCCAGGTTCCGGCGGCAGATGCGCTGCAATACTTCGCGGGCGTTCATCACGCGGGCACGCCTCCGGCCGGTGGCCCCGTCCAAGTGATCGATCTCTTCCGGCGCAGCTTCCCGGCACTCGTGATCACGGCGTGGTGGAAGTACTGGGTGTTCATGGGGCTGTACTACGCGTTCGACTATCACCGCCGCTTCCGGGAACGCGAAGTCGCCGCCGCTCATCTCGAGACGCAGCTCGCGACCGCGCATCTCCAGGCGCTCAGGATGCAGCTTCACCCGCATTTCCTGTTCAACGCGCTACACTCGGCCGCGATGCTGACGATGATGGACCCCGAGGCGGCGCATCGTGTGCTGGTGCAGTTGAGCGCCCTGCTCCGTACGACGCTCGACCGCTCCGCCGCGCCGGAGGTGCCGCTGTCGGAGGAGATCGACTTCATGGACCGCTATCTCGCGATCGAGCAGATCAGGTTCCAGGATCGTTTGCGCGTCGACATTCACGCGGACGACGATGCGCTGTCGGCGGTGGTGCCGAATCTCATCCTGCAGCCGCTCGTAGAAAACGCGGTGCGGCACGGAATCGCTCGGCGAACCGACGCGCGGTGCCTAACGATCCGCGCAGCGCGTGAGAACGGTTCCCTGGTGCTCGAGGTCGAGGATGACGGCCCGGGCCTGCCGCCTGGCTGGACCCTTACGCCGCCGGACGGCAGCGGCGTGGGTCTCACGAATGTGCGATCGCGGCTCGAGCGGACGTACGGCGAACAGGCGCGGCTGGAACTGCTCACGCCGGCCGACGAAGCCGGTCGTCCGCGCCCCGGTGTGCTCGCGCGTGTGACGATTCCGTACCGGACCGGCGGACGTTCCGGTCGACGATGATCCGCGCCGTCATCGTCGACGACGAGCCGATCGCGCGCGCCGGCCTTCGCACGCTGCTCGGTGCGGAGCGCGACGTGAGCATCGTGGCAGAATGTCGGGACGGGGCGGAGGCCGTTGCGCGGATCCGGTCGGATCGGCCAGACCTCGTGTTCCTCGATGTGCAGATGCCCGAGCTGACCGGATTCGAGGTGTTGTCGGCGCTCGCGCCCGAAGAGCTTCCCGCCATCGTGTTCGTGACGGCGTACGACGCGTATGCGCTCGACGCGTTCGAAGCAAGCGCTGTCGACTATCTGCTCAAGCCGTTCGACCGCGAGCGGTTTGCGCGTGCCCTCGCCCGGGCGCGCCGATTCCTGGCGGGCGATCAGCTGACGGTGTTCAGAACGAGGATTGCGTCGGTGTTGCAGGCCGTCGCCGGCAACGACGGTCCTGCGGGCCGGCAGTTCCCGTCGCGCATTCCCGAGAAAGACGCGGGCGAAGCCGGCGCGGCCCGCAGCGCCGAACGCACGCGAACCGGCGAAACCAGACTCATGATCCGGTCTCGCGGTCGCATTGCGTTCGTGGCGCTGTCAGACATCGAGTGGATCGAGACGTCGCGCAACTACGCGCGCGTGCGCGCGAAGGGTGTGTGGCACTCGGTCCGCGAGCCGCTCACAAGCTTCGCGAACCGACTCGACCCTTTACAGTTCGTGCGCGTGAGCCGTTCGCGTATCGTGAACCTCGATCGCGTGCGCGAATTTCGGCGTCAGGCAAATGGCCAGTACGTGGTGCTGCTCGATGACGGCCAGCGCCTCATGGCGAGTCGCCGCTACGGCGCCAAGCTCGCGCCAGCGGACAGTCCGGATACCTAGGGCTGGATCCCGTCCGGATGGCATGCTGCGCATGCCGGTGCGCCTCGAAACGCGACGCCTCGTCCCGCGCGAATTGTCGCGATGAATCGTGAGGCAGACACTGAGTGCATACCGCGCGGCTCGCGGACGCTCCGCGAAGCGGCGCCAAGCCACTCAGCGGAGGATCAGCCCCATGCGGACCCCATGGCGCATTGTCATCGGCGTCACCGCACTTTCGGTCGCTGCTGGCACGCTCGGACACCACCGATTCGCGTCGGCGACGCCGAGTGAGGAGCGAGGGAAACACGGACCGCTCACGCCCGAGATGTGGGGCGAGGGGCTGCTGTCGACGTCTCTCGACGAACTGAACACGGTGTTTTCCCCAGACGGGAAAGAGCTCTACTGGTCGATCGCCCTTCCGCAGCAGAACGGCGGCGTGATCATGACGTCGAAGCTCGTGAACGGTAAGTGGACGTCGCCCGAGATCGCGCCGTTCTCGGGCCAATGGACCGACTGGGACCCGTTCTTCACGCCCGACGGCAAGAAAATCATCTTCGTCTCCAACCGGCCTAACGGGACGGAGCAGAAAGGGCCACCGGACTATGACCTCTGGGTGGTCACGAGGACGGCGACCGGCGGCTGGAGCGCGCCCGAGAATCTGGGCGCGCCGGTGAACACGCCGCGGCCAGAGTACTATCCGTCGATCGCGTCGGATGGGACGCTCTACTTCAGCTCGAACCACGAGGGCAAGCCCGGCGCATTCGACCTCTTTCGGTCGAAGCTCGTCGATGGCAAGTACACCGAGCCGGAGAACCTCGGGCCTAACGTGAACGGCCCGGGCCCCGAGATCGACAACTATATCGCACCCGACCAGAGCTATATCATCTTCAACGCCTCCGGCCGGCCCGACGACCTCGGCCGCGGCGACCTCTACATCAGCTTCAACGAGAACGGCCAGTGGACGCCCGCCAAGCATTTGCCCCCACCGATCAATTCATCCGCACGCGAATACTGCCCGATCGGGTCGCCGGACGGCCGGTACCTGTACTTCACGAGTCTCCGCGGTTTCGCCGACGGACCGCGGACGCGTCCGTTCACGACGAAGGAGCTGAAGGATGGCCTAACGAGCACGCTCAACGGCAGCGGGAATATCTATCGGGTGCCGTTGAAGGACGTGTTGGCGATTCGATAGAGGGAAGAGGGAAGAGGGATGAGGGATGCCATTAACGGGAACTGGGAACTGGGAACCGAGGCTCCACGAGGCGTCACTGTTCCCGGTTCCCCGTTCCCGGTTCCCTATTGAGCCGTTGCCCTCGGCAGCTTTCCATCACGAACCGCCGCCTGCCACGCGAACACCGCCATGACGATCGCCGACTGCTGCAGGTCCTTCTCGCTCACGCGCTCGTAGAAATCGACGTTCGTGTGGTGCGTGCGCACATCGTAGTCCCGATAGTCCTTGAGCGTCGTGAATCCCGGAATCCCCACCGCCGTGAAGCTCAGGTGATCCGTGGCGCCGATCTTGTCCACGGGATTTCGTTTCACGCCCAGATCGCCTAACGCCCCCAGCCACACGTCGAAGATCGCCTTCGCGCCGGCGTTCTCCTCCGTATAGAACCCGTACGTTGGCCCCATCCCCGGATCGTCGTTGAGGTACACCGCGATCCGGTCGCGTGCGGCGGCGTTCGCGTCGCCCGAGAGGTGCTTGTCGACGTACGCCTTCGACCCGAGCAACCCTTCCTCCTCCCCGCCCCACAGCGCGAGGCGGATCGTGCGGCGCGGCTTCGCACCCACGGCCTTCAACATCCGCATCGCCTCCATGGTCGCCGCCACTGCGTCCGCGTTGTCCGTGGCACCCGTGGCCGAGTGCCACGAGTCCAGATGCGCGCCGACGAGGACGACTTCGTTCCTGAGCGCGGGGTCGGTACCAGGAATCTCGGCGATCACGTTGTACCCGCTCGTGTCCGCCGACTGGTATTTCACCCGTACCTCCGCGTTGACCCGCACCGGCGTCGCGTGCTGCGCGAGCCGAACGATCATGTTGTAGTGCTCGGCCGCGAGAATGACGCTCGGGACGGCGTCATCCTTCGTGTTACGGTTACCCAGGACGAACAGCGTACCGTGCTGGCCTTGATTCGGCCGGAGCACCAGACCGACGCCGAGCTGCTGGAGGATCGGCATCATGTCGCGGATTGGCGTTAGGCCTTCCGTGCGCAGCATCGGAGGCGCGCCGATTCGCACGCGCGCCTCCGTATCGCCCGGCTGGGGCCGGTCCGCCGTGATGAGGCGATCGCCCTCCTGCGGGGGCTGCGGCAGCACGATCGCCCCCTTGAGCTTCGTGCCCAGCGCCTTGATCTGATCCGCGGTCTTGTCGCCCAGGTAGATCGGCGTCGCACTCAACACCCCGCGCGTGGAGGGCGACCACGCCTCCGGGTAACCTTCGAGCGGGAAATACCGCGGCTGTGTCATCTCGAGCGTCAGCTTCTCGAGCGTCCAGCCGCGACCGAACGGCCACGATTCGACCGTGACGTTGCTCATCCCCCACTGCGTGAACCTGTCGCGCGTCCAGTCGACGGCTCGCTTGAACGCCGGTGATCCGGTGAGGCGCGGCCCGATCTCGTCGGTGAGAGTACGGTAGGTCTCGAGGACCTGCGAGTGCGCGCGCGATTCCCCTTGGAGCTTTCCAATCATCTCGCGATCGATCGGCTCCTGGGCAGCGGCCAGCGCGAAGCGTGGCGCCACGATCGTGAATCCGAGCGCGCCGATGATTAAGTATCGGTTCGACATGGCAGGAAGTAACCCGCGGGTAACGGTCGACGGCTATCTTCCCGCGCGACTCGAAGCGTCGCAAGAGCCCAATCGGTGCTGACCCTCGATACTCACCCTCGCAATGCCCCGATCGACCCGACCAAACGTGAGCGCAGGGCTGTTGCTCTTCAGACGTTCGCGCGGAAGGCTCGAGGTATTCATCGCGCATCCAGGCGGGCCGTACTGGAAGGACCGCGACGTCGGTGCCTGGACCATCCCGAAGGGCATCGTCGAATCGGGTGAGGACCTGCTCGACGCAGCGCAACGCGAATTTCTCGAAGAAACGAGCATTCACCCCAGTGGTCCGTTCATCCCGCTCGGCAGCATTCGACAGAAGGCGGGCAAGACGATCCACGCGTGGGGATGGGAGGGCGATGCGGATCCGTCGACCATCGTGAGCAACACCATGCGCACGGAGTGGCCGCGCGGCTCCGGTCGGATGATCGAGTTTCCCGAGATCGACCGATGCGCGTGGTTCGACCCGCCCGCCGCGAAGGCGCGGATGAACCCAGCGCAAGCGGAGCTCGTTGACCGACTCGAAGCCGCTCTTGTGTCAGGAGGATCTGACTCGTAGCTCTGCGTCCATGTCCAAACGACCAGGCCGTGCACCGATCGAGCGCCGCGACTTCCTTCGCGCCAGCGCACTTGCCGCACTCGCAACAACCGTAGACGTCTCGCTCGGTGAGAGTCGGCCGAGCAGGCCGTTGCCGGCGCCGCCCGACTCGCGCTCATGGCAGCAGAGCGCGTTCGAGCTCGAGGAGACGACGATCGCCGCGCTCCAGGAAGGGATGCGGTCCGGTCGCGACACCGCGCGCTCGATCGCCGAGCGCTACCTCGCGCGGATGGACGCGATCGACAGGAGCGGCCCTGCGATCAACGCGGTGATCGAACGAAATCCCGACGCGATCAAGATCGCGGAGGAGCGTGATGCCGAGCGAAAGGCGGGGCGCGTTCGCGGACCGCTGCACGGCATCCCGGTGCTCATCAAGGACAACATCGACACCGCCGATCGCATGCGGACGAGCGCCGGCTCGCTCGCGCTCGCGGAGTCGATTGCGCCGCGCGATGCTTTCATCGCGGCCCGGCTCAGGGAAGCCGGGGCAGTCATCCTCGGCAAGACGAATCTGAGCGAGTGGGCAAACTTCCGATCGACGCGCTCAACGAGCGGCTGGAGCGGTCGCGGCGGCCAAACGAAGAACCCCTACGTGCTCGACCGGAATCCGTGCGGGTCGAGCTCCGGGACTGGCGCGTCGATTTCGGCCAATCTCGCGGCGGTTGGCATCGGCACCGAGACCGACGGATCGATCGTGTGTCCGTCATCGGCGAACGGGCTGGTGGGGATCAAGCCGACGGTGGGCCTCGTGAGCCGTTCCGGCATCATTCCCATCTCGCACAGCCAGGATACCGCGGGCCCGATGGCCCGCACGGTCGCGGACGCCGCCGAACTGCTCGCCCCGCTGAGCGGCCCGGATCCGCGCGATCCGGCGACGGCTGCGAGCCGAGGCAAGGCGGCCGCGTCGTACGCGAACGTGCTGAATCCGGCCGCGCTCAAGGGCGTACGCATTGGCGTCGCGCGAAGCTTCTTCGGCTTCAGCGCCGCGGTCGATCGCATCATGGACGAGGCGATCGCCGCCATGAAGTCGGCTGGCGCGATCATCGTCGACCCGGCGAACATCACCACGTCCGGCAAGTTCGATGACGCCGAAGGCGAGGTGCTGAACTTCGAGTTCAAGGCGGACCTGAACGCGTATCTCGCCGCGTTAGGCCCGTCAGCGCCTCGCAAGACACTCGCCGACCTCATCGCCTTCAACGACCAGAACGCCGACCGCGAGATGCCGTACTTCGGCCAGGAGCAGTTCCTCAAGGCACAGGCCAAAGGACCGCTGACGAGTCCCGCGTACAAGGCAGCGCGCGAGAAATGCCTGCGGCTGTCCCGCACCGAAGGCATCGATGCGACGCTCACGAAGCATCGGGTGGTCGCAATCGTGGCACCTACTGGCGGGCCCGCCTGGCCGACCGATTTGCTCAATGGCGACCACTTCACCGGCAGCAGCTCGACGCCGGCGGCCGTCTCGGGCTATCCGAGCGTCACCGTCCCGGCGGGGTACGTACACGGGCTCCCGGTCGGCATCTCGTTCATCGGCGGACAGTGGAGCGACGGGACGCTCATTGGGTTGGCATATGCCTTCGAGCAGGCGACGAAGGTGCGTCGTCCCCCGCGCTTCGAGCCGACCGTCAAGCTCTAGCGCTTTTTCCGCAACCGCTTGGCCGCATCGCGGAGCTCGGCGGTGCGAGCGCTCGACATCCGATTGAAGCACGAGGCGGCCGCCTGTGCCCAGAGCGGGCCGGCGTCAGCCGGGGCGCTGCGTGGACATTCGTGTTCCCGAACGGTGAGCCACGCCTGCTGCTCGACCCGGACGCGCTGGACTGTCGACGGATCGGCGACGCCGAGCGGCGTGTTGGCGACACGCCGGAACTCCTCGACGAGCGTGCCTAACGCCTTGTTCAGGTGAGCGTCCCCGATTGCGATGTACGCGTCGAGGCACGCCTGCTGGTTCGCGGGCGTCGCGATACGACACTGCGGCGTCGGCACTTCTCCCTTGCCTAACGCTTTCGGCGCCACGACAGGCTCCGGAGGTCTGAACGGATCCTCGAGCGGTGGCATCGGGGTTCTCGCACTGGCATCGCCATTCGCCGGCCGGGCGCTCGTGTGGTTGGAATCGGCCGGACGACCGCCCGTGACCCGAATGCTCTCGGCACGCGCCTGTGACGACGCCTCGCCCGCCCCACCGTTGCGCTTGCGAGGTTTAGAGGTGCGCCGCGCCGGCTGGGCCGGCTTCGCTTTCGGTCGTTCAGCAATCACGCTCTTGCGAGCGATCATCGTGTCGCCCGACTTGATCTCCGGTGGGAGTTGCGCGACGCGGCTCGTGTCCGGAGCGACCGGGGGCGCGGACGTGAGCACCGTCGATATCGATCTCGGCGCCAGCGCCGAGTCCGCGGCAACCGTGCGCGTGGCGGCGGTCACCTGCATCGACGTGCGAGTCGTCGACTGGCTCGCGCTACCGCCCAGCATCGCGAAGAGCGACGCGGCGGCAACGCCGAGTGGGACCGTCAGCCCAACGATCTGGGCGATTCGCCTGCGGCGGACAATGGGATCGTACGGTGGTCCGGCGTTAGGATCGTATTCGGGCAGGGTGTACTCACTGCCCGGGAACGCCGGCGCAGCCATCGCATCGCCTGCCGTCGCGGCCGTGATGGACGCGCCCCGCTCCACGGCATCGCGCGCCGGCAAGGCCAGCGCCGGATCCGGCGCAAACAACGTGGCCGCCTCGTCGCGCAATTTCGTATCGACGACGTCCACCACCTGTTCTACACCAACCGACGGATCCTCCTGCACCGTGGCCGGGCGAAATCGCACGGTCGGCGCGTACTCGCCCTGCGTGGCACCCGGTGGAAACGTCTGCGAGAGGAGGGGTGGAGGGTTGTACGTGAGGTGGTCGAGGAATTCGTCGATCGTCTGCCACCGGCGGGCCTTGTCCTTCACCATCGCGCCTTCGATGGCGAACAACAGGTTCGCCGGCACACGCGGGCGAACCGACGTTATGCGCGCCAGGTCCTCGTGCTTCTGCTTGTAGATGACGCCATACAGGCTCTCCCCGGCCCACGGCCGGCGCCCGGTCAAGAGTTCCCAGCCGAGCACGCCAAGGCTGTAAATGTCGCTTCGACCGTCGACGATCTCTCCGTCGATCTGCTCGGGCGACATGTACTGCGGGGTGCCGAGCGCGGCGCCAAACAGCGTGATGCCGGATTCCGTGTCGATCGTTCGCGCGATCCCGAAGTCGGAGAGCAGCGCTCGTCGACGCGTTGCGTCGAGGAAGATGTTCTCCGGCTTCACGTCGCGGTGCACGATCCCTTGGCGATGCGCATACCCGAGCGCGTTCGCCACGTCGCGCAGGATCCACTCGGCGTCCTCGGCACCTAACGACCCGAACTCCCGAAGCCGGTCGCGGACCGTGCCACCGGGAATGTGCTCCATAATGATCGCGACGGCACGGTCGTCTATCTGACGGATGGCCTCGGTTCGAACGATGTTCGGATGGTCCAGGCCGGCCACCGTCCGCGCCTCGCGCGCGAAGCGCTTGATCGCATCGGGATCATCGAGATATCGCGCGCGGACGGCCTTGATGGCAACGACTCGGTCGCTCGCGCGATGCCGAGCGAGATAGACTGCGGCCATGCCGCCCTGGCCAAGCTCGCGGACGAGCTCGTACTCGGTCTCGAGCGAGCGAAGATCGGAAGGAAAGTCGACGTCGGCGGCGGGCATTGGCGCGAAAAGGGTCCCGCACAGTGATGCGGGATACGTGCCGAATGCGCAACCGGCGGCGCACTGCCCGAAAGGCCCGGTTGTTATCACCCCGACCTGTCGCGCGGCCGCTTAGCAATCTGCGAGTCAGCCGCCTGACGTCACCAACGGAAGACGCCGAATCCGCTTCCCTGTGAGGCTGAAGATCGCGTTCGCAACCGCGGGAGCAACCGGCGATACCGGCGGCTCGCCAAGCCCCGACGGGGGTTCGGTGCTCTGGACGAAATGGACTTCGATCGACGGTGTGTCGCGCATCCGCAACAGCCGATAGTCGTTGAAGTTGGACTGCTGGACGTGACCGCGGTCCACCGTGATCTGGCCAAAGAGTGCGGCGCTCAGGCCATCCAATACGCCGCCCTGCACTTGTGCCTCGGCTCCGCTCGGATTCACGACGCGTCCGCAGTCGACGGCCGCAACGACGCGATGCACGCGGGGACGCCCGGCCGAGTCAACCGACACCTCAGCGACATGGGCGACATAGCTGCCGAAGGTGAAGTGCGCCGCGATGCCGCGACCGCGCCCCTGGGGCAGCGGCCTCGCCCAGCCGGCTCGATCGGCCGCAAGGCGCAGCACTCCCGCCAACCGACCGGTGTCGAACACCGGTCCGCCGTGGTCTGCATAACGCAACTGTCTGGGCGAGCCAAGCATGGCGAGGCGGAACGCGAGCGGGTCGCGCCCCGCAAGGTGCGCGAGCTCGTCGACCGCACCCTGCACGACGAACGCGTTGGCCGAGTGCAGCGTGGCTCGCCAGGCACCGGTGGGAATCGCCGACGGCACCAGTGTGTACTCCAATCGCACGTTCGGCAGGCATTGCGCCGGGAAATCGTCGGGATACAACTCGGACTTGACGGCGTCCTTCCGACCGGCGAACGCATAACGCGAGGTATTCGCCAGATGATGCGCCCACGCGACCGGCGTCCCTCGGCCATCCAGACCCGCGCGAATGCGGTGCATCCCAGCCGGACGGAAATAGTCGTGCTGCAGATCCTCTTCGCGAGTCCGCACGATCTTGACCGGCGCTCCCACGGTTTTCGAGAGGTACGCCGCTTCCGCCGCGTAGTCGACCATGAGGCGTCGCCCGAACCCGCCGCCACAGCGCTCCATGTGAACCGTGACGTTCGCGACCGGTACGCCGACGACTCTGGCAGCGAGGTCCTGCGCGTCTCCCGGATCCTGCGTGGGCCCCCACAGCTCGATACGATCACCGCGGACGTCGGCCGTGTAGTTCACGGGCTCCATCGGCACGTGAGCGATGAACGGAATCTGGTAGACGACATCGAGTGATTTCGCGGCCGACCCGAGGGCGGCGTCAACGTCGCCATCGTCGCGAATCCGTTGGCCTGGCTGATCGAGGCCGGCGCGAAACGCGGTCTCGAGTGTGGCGGAGCTCGCGTCGCCGACAGGGTCCGTCCAGGTAACCTTCAACGCGCGACTTCCCTCGAACGCAGCCCAGGTGTTGTCGGCGATGACGGCCACGCCCTCTCGAAGCTCGATGGGGTTGTCTCGTGGGGCGATACGAACGACGTCACGCACGCCGGCGACTGCGCGCGCCTGCGTCTCGTCCACGGCGGCGATGCGACAGCCGAACGGTGGGTGTGCGATCGCAGCGATGACCATCCCGGGTCGAACGACGTCGATGCCGTACCGCTGGGCTCCGCGCGCGATCGGTGCGGCGTCGACGTTAGGCACCCGCGTACCGATCGTGCGAAAGTCTTCCGCCCGCTTGAGCGGGACCTGCTCGGGCACTTGGATGGACCCGGCGTCGCCAGCGAGCTCGCCGTACGAGAGGCGCCGCCCGGAGGCCGAATGCACGACGGCGCCCTGATCGGTATGGCAAGCAGACGCATCCACGCCCCAACGCGCCGCCGCGGCGTGCACGAGCGCATAACGAGCAGCCGCACCAGCGCGCCGGAGCGCCTCCCAGTTGGAGCTCACGCCAGTGCTACCGCCGGTGAACTGTCCGCCGAATCGTGGATCGAGCGGCGCCTGGGCGACGCGAACCTGGCGCCACGGGACGTCCAGCTCTTCCGCCACGATCATCGGGAGCGCGGTTTTCGTTCCCGTGCCGATCTCGGGGTTCTTCGCCGCAATCGTGACGACGCCGTTGGTGTCGATCTCGATGAACGCACCGATCTTCGCGGGCGACGCAGACCGGTTCGCCGAATCTGCCCGGCTTGCTGCGCGTGCGGCGTTGGGAATGATGACGCCTACGAGCAGCCCGCCGGCGGCCGTTGTGCCGATCTGGATGAAGGACCTGCGTTTCATATGGGCGACGTTATGCGGTTGCGCGTCGCGGGACAACGTTCGTGGGATAAGGCGCCGATGCTTTTGCAGATCTCCTACAAAGGCAGGCGGCTGGCGACTGGCGACTGGCGACTGGCGACTGGCGACTGGCGACTGGCGACTGGCGACTCGTTGGGCTAATAGCAGCAGCCAGCAGCAAGCGGCAGTAGCACGCAGCACTCGGCTACCAGCGAGCAGCGGCGGGAAGCCAGCAGCTGCTGGCAGCGAGCAGCTCGACGCTATCTCGGCTTCGCCCTCTTCGTCGGTTCTGCCTGCATGGGATCGTCAGGCCAGTAGTGTTTGGGGTATCGCCCACGCAGTTCCTTCCGCACGTCGAAGTACGACGTTCGCCAGAAGCCGGCGAGATCTCGCGTGACCTGCACCGGCCGGTGCGCGGGCGAGAGGAGATGCACTGTCAACGGCACGGCTCCTCGCGCGATGCGCGGCGTGTCCGCCATCCCGAACATCTCCTGTAGCCGCACGGCAAGCACCGGCGCCGACGCGTCGCCGTAGTCGATCGGGATTCGGCTGCCACTCGGCACGACGAGGTGCGTCGGCGCCAGCTCGTCGATCGCCGCGCGTCGGTCCCACGGCAGCGTCGCGAGGAGCGCGCCCGCGAGGTCCACGCGAGCGATGTCGGCCAACGAGCGCGCGCGACCGAGATAGGGACCGAGCCACGTACCTAACGTTTCATGGAGCGCGGCGTCGGAGACGTCCGGCCACGACGCATCCACGTGATGCAGGAAGGCGAGCCGCTGGCGCAGTATTCGAGCGCCGTCGGTCCACGGGAGCGCGTCCACGCCGGCCTGTCGGATCCCATCGAGCAGAACGGCGCTCACCACGTCCGGATCCGGCTGGCGCAACGGGCGCTCGGCCAGCACGATCGCGCCGAGGCGCTCCCGCTCGCGCGCGACGACGGTGCCCTCGCGAGCATCCCAGGTGATCTCCTGCTCGAGCGTGATCTGGTCCGCGAAGTGGCGCTCGAGCTCCACGAGGTCGACACGCGCCGCGAGAAAGATTCGACTCTCGGGCCGCCGGCCATCGAGCTCGGCGGCGACGACGTATGGCGAGTCCGAGAGCGACTGCTCACTGGAGAGCGCAGCTCCGTTTCCGTTCCGCAGCAGAAAGCGACCCGAGCGCGGTGCACGGAGTTGCCCAATGCGATCGGGGTACGCAAACGCCAGCAGTATTCCCGCAGCCGATGTGTCGTCCGCGCCGACCGCACTCTCGTTCGTCCGCTGGCCACCTAACGCAGTCCGCAGCCGGGATGATTCGGTGCGGATTCGGCGCAGGGCATCGCCGTTTGCCATCTGTCCGGCCGCAAGCGTATGCGTTCGGCCACGAACCAGTGCGAGCCGCGATTCGATGTCCGCATCCGGCGGGCGCTCCGGTTGCCCTCGAATCGGATCGCGCTCACTCAATAGCGCCGCGAGGTCGCAGGCGAGCGGCATCGCACCTAACGTCTCCGCCTCCACGACCATATGAGCAAGGCGCGGGTGGAGTGGCAGCCCAGCCATGCGACGACCGCGCGGCGTGATGCGGCCGCCCGTCGCCGACCCGCTCATCGACTCCAGCGCTCCGAGCTC
>Ga0068865_100001385_pt1 | contig 14107 bp, 14 predicted proteins | sample KBSMisM12_FD_75293 | JGI IMG/M metagenome (GOLD analysis project Ga0068865, IMG submission 75293) | Miscanthus rhizosphere microbial communities from Kellogg Biological Station, Michigan, USA - KBS Miscanthus M1-2 | ecosystem: Host-associated > Plants > Roots > Rhizosphere > Soil ...
TAGTCGCATTTCCCCTGCAAAAAAGCCCCAATCGGCGTAAAGATTGCACGCGGTTGGGCAAATGATTCGCCGGCGCGCTGCAGACATAGCGGGCGCGCCCTCAAATCCAAGGAGCGCGAATATGGATCGCAAGAAATTCATCACCGGTTTGATGGCGTTTGGGGCAACACCGGCCATGACAGGCTCGCTGCTCAGCATCCTGCCGGCCTTTGCCGCCGACGAGGCGCCAGCGCCCCAGAAAACGGATACCGTCGCCGATCTCAAATATACCGCCAATGAAATCACCCAGGCGGGTTCGGATTTCTTCGGCATCACCACCGAAGCCATGGCCAAGGCGGTTCAGCACATTTTCGGCGATATGGGCCAGCCCGACGCCTATATCAAGGGCGAAGAGGGTTCCGGCGCTTTTGTGGTGGGGTTGCGCTACGGCTCCGGCTGGCTGGTCCGCAAAACCCGCGAGCCTCAGCAAGTCTATTGGAAAGGTCCCTCGATCGGCTTCGATGTGGGCGCCGACGCCTCCAAAGCCTTTACCCTGGTCTACAATCTTCGGGAGGACCGCCGGCTGTTCCAGCGCTTCCCCGGCGTGGAAGGCAGCTTCTATCTGGTGGCGGGATTGGGCGTGAATTATCAGCGCAGCGGCGGCGTGACCTTGGCACCCATCCGCAACGGCATCGGCCTGCGTGCGGGCGTCAACGCGCACTACCAGGTTTATAGCGACCGCCGGGACTGGTTCCCCCTGTAAGTGGCGAAGCGTCCGGCTCTATCCGTGCCGGCCCTTGCCGTGGGCGCGTTCGCCCTGGGCGCCTTTGCCATGGGCGCCTTGGCGATCGGGTTCATCGCCATCAACCGCCTGGCGATAAATAAGGCCAGGATCAGGCGGCTGGAAATCGACGAATTGATCGTGCGCCGGCGCCAAGTCTAGACGGTCGCTTCTTCGGTCTTGCTGTCTACGTTGCCACCGCCGCCCACGGCCGGCAGATAGAGCAACAGCATGGCCGCGACATAGGTGGAGGAGAAAGTTCCCACCACAATGCCGAACAGAATGGCGATGCTGAAGTTCAGCAAAACCGCTCCGCCGAACAGCAGCGGGATCACCGACAGCGCGGTTGCCGCCGAAACAAGGGTGGTGCGGGTGGCAATCTGGTTGGTCGACAGGTTGATCATATCCACCAGCGACATGCGTTTGTATTTTCGCCGGTTCTCGCGCAAGCGGTCGAACACCACCACCGTGTCGTTGATGGAATAGCCCGCCAGCAGCAACAGCGCCGCCACGGTGTTGATGTTGAAGTCGATCTGATAGCCGACCCAACTGAGGAAGGAATAGAAGCCGGCGGTGACGAACACGTCATGGCCGGTGGCGATCAGGGCGCCCACGCCATACTGCCATTCAAAGCGCACCGCGACATAGATTGAGATCATCGCCACCGCCAGGATGGTGGCGATGATGCCGTCATTGAGCAATTCGCCGGAGATTTTGGGGCCCACCACTTCGGTGTTGCGATACTGAACGGAAGACCCCAGCTTGGCCTTGATCTCGCGCGCCACCGCCTGGTCAGCCTCGTTCTGGTCGAGGCCTTTCCCCGCCGCTCTGGGCTGGACGCGGATCATCACACAGCTGTTGACGGGCTTGTCGCATTCGCCGCCGCTGAAGAACTGCAATTGGGATTCCGGAAAGCCCAGGCTGTTCACATCGGCGCGCATCTTGGCGATATCGATGGTCTGGGCCGATTTCACCTCCATCAGCACGCCGCCGGTAAAGTCGATGCCCAGGCTGAAGCCGTGCAGCCAGATGGAAAGGATGGCGATCACCACCAGCAAACCGTCCAAGCCAAAGGCCCAGAAGCGGTATTTGACGAAATCGACGTTGGTGGTCTCGGGGATGAACCGCAGCAGCGGCATGGGTTTAGGCCTTTGCAAAAAGCGGGGCGAACCTACAGGGCCGGGGGGGCTCAAACAAGCGCTGCATGGCTGGCTGAAATGCCTGGTTCTGCTAGAGTTTCCCAAAAGGCTGGAGGAAACACCCCATGAAAAAGACCCTGTTTTGCGTCCTGACCGCCCTTGCCACCACCGCACTGAGCCAAACCGGATGGACACAAACGCCCGCTCCGGTGATCGACAATCAGCATGTGACGGTGCGTGACATCTCCCTGGAAAAAGGCAAGCCGGGACCGGTGATCGCCCATGCCGGCGACTATGTGGTTCTCTACTATCAGGGCGGCCGTATCAAAGGCGCCGACGGCAAGACGGCCAACTATCCCAGCGGCGGCGCCAGCTATGGCCATGGTGGCACCACCAGCGACACCGCTCTTACCGGTCCGGCGCGGGAGATCGTGGTCGACATCAAGAACATCCCGTCCCGCACTGTGCCCAATATCACCGGCCTGCCGCCCGCATTCCCGCGGCCCGGCTCCAAGAAGATTCTGGAAAACGACAAGGTACGGGTGTGGAACTACACGTGGGTGAAAGGCAAGCCTTCGCCGCTGCACTTCCATGATACCGAAGTGGTGGTGGTGTTCCGCGGCGATGGTGACATCGCTTCCACCAGCCGCGACGGCCAAAAGACTGTGGCTCACCACAGTCCCGGCGACATCGTCTTCAATGCCCCCAACCGCGCTCATTCCGAGGAAGTGGTCAAGGGCAAACAGTCTGCCATCATGCTGGAGCTGAAATAGTCACAACAAAGGGGCGTCAGGCGGAAGCCGGATCGCCCAATAAAAAAGGGAGACGCTCATGATCAAGAAGTCGCTTTTGGCTGCCGTGTTCCTGGTCTCAATCGTGCCCGCCCTCGGACAAGCCACACTCGATCCCACCCATGCCATCGGCCTGACACCAGACCAGATCCAATGGAAGAAGGGCGAAGCCAGCGATACGGCCTGGCCGATCGGAGATCCCACCAAGCCGGGCCTCTGTCTGGAATTGATCAAGTGGCATCCCAACCATTTCAGCCACCCGCATTATCACAGCCATGCGCGCTATGCGGTGGTGATCGATGGCACCTGGTGGGTATCGACCAGCAATGTCTATGACCCCGACCACAACACCAAGCCGTTTCCCAAGGGCTCGGTGCTGACCGATCTGGTGAAGGGCGTGCACTATGACGGCGCCAAGCCGGAAACCGGTGACGGCACTGTCGCCATCTTCATGGACTGCCCGCTGGACGGCACTCCCGCAGAAGTCAAACCATGACCCCCTTCGGCCTTCGCATCTTTGCTCGCGCTTCGCGCTTGCGATGCTACGGCCACCCCCCTCCTGCGCGCTAAAGCGCGCGAGGGGGAGGCTAAGCCGCAGCCGTAGGCGGCTTTCGTAACGCGAAAGTGATGGCGGCGGAGGCGATCAGCGCCGCCGCCATCATCAGATAAGACATGCCGGGCGAGCCGGTGATGTCGTTCAGCCGCCCCACGCCATAAGAGCCGACAAACGAGCCCAGCGCCCCCATGCTGTTGATCAAAGCGATGGCGCCGCCCGCCACATTGGCCGGCAAAGCCTCGGCCAAGTACGCGAAATAAGGTCCATAAGGCGCGTACATCATGGCGCCGGCGATCACCAAGAGTACGAAACTCGCCCAGAAATGCGTTCCACCCATCAGGTAGGAGCCGTAAAAAGCCGCCGCCGCGATTAAAAAACAGGGCCACACCAGAGCCATGCGCTTGCGCGAGAAATCCGACCAAGTAGCAAAGGACACTTCCCCGATCACGGCCGCCAAATAGGGAACGGCGGCCAAGAGGCCCAACGTCCCCATGCTCATATCGGCTGTCCTGAGAATGGAGGGCAGCCAGATCACAAAGCCATAGACGCCGATGCTCCACAGGAAATATTGCGCCGACAGCGCAATCACAAGCGGGCTTTTGAAGGCGGCGGCATAGTTGCGCAGCGGTGGTATGCCCTTCTGCTCCTCGGCCAGCTTGGCCTCCAGCGCCTGTTGATCGGCGCGCGGCATCCACGCCGCCTCGCGCGGATGATCCGCTACCTGCGACCACCAGACAAAGGCCCATAGGATGGGCGGCAGTCCTTCGATGATGAACATCCAACGCCAGCCCGCCGCCGCCACCAGATAACCCGACAGCAGTGACATCCACAGCATGGTCGCCGGATTGCCCAACACCAGAAAAGCATTGGCGCGGGCGCGTTCATTGCGGGTGTACCAGCGCGACTGCAGGATCAGCATGGCGGGCAACACCGCGCTTTCCACAATACCCAGCAAAAACCGGTCGAGATAAAGCAGGTTGATGTTGGTGATCAGGCCGGTGGCGCTGGCCAAAAGGCCCCAACCGATCAGCCCGAAGAAGATCAGCCGCTTGGCGCTGTATTTCTGGGCATAGATGGCGCCGGGGATCTGAAACAGGAAATAACCCAGAAAGAACAGCGACCCCAGCAGTGAATTTTCCGCACCGGAAATATGCAGGTCGCTGGCCATGCCGGCGGCGGCGCCGAAGCTGAAATTGGCGCGGTCCAGATAGGACAGGCTGTAGCTGACAAAGATGACCGGCAGCAGCACGGTCCAGCGGCGGTTCACGAGAGCTCCTTCGGCTTAAGGGGGCGAATCACGGGGCCTTATTCTCTTGGTTTGGGCGGCAACCGGGTGCGCGGCTGGCCGCGAGAATGTCGGAACTCGAAGCACATAACAATCCTGGTTAACGACGCGGCAAGCATATTCTTCCGCAAGATCGCGCACCCGAACACCACGAGCATTGATCGGGGCGCCGCGAATTTGATTCAAATTTTCAGCAAAGTGGAATCGTTGACTGTGCGTAACTCGCTTTTTGATGGTTTAGGAATTGCTCCTTTCGACCCCCTTCCCGTTTTCTGTCCGTCATCGGTTAACCACTTGGCGAGGTCTGAAAATGGAGATCGATCCTGTCGTCCTTCTGGCGGAGGAATTGCGCGCCACCGAATCCGCGCTGCAATCGGCGGTGCAGCGTTATGAGGTGGATCACCTGCGCGAGAATGGCGAGAAGGTGAGCGAACTGCTCAAGTCCATCAAAGCTCTCTACCGCGACTTGGCCGAGACCGAGCCCACCAGCGCCATGGGCGCGGGCGAGATGGTCCGCCTGGCCGCCCAGCACCTTCCGTTCGCGTTGGCGCGTTATGCCGATCAATTCGATGAGGTAGCGGCCCGCCTCAGCGCCGGCCGCCGCGAGCATGCCGATTTGATCTGGCTGCGCGCCATGGTGATGACGCTCAAGGGGAGCGGCGAACAGGGCAAAAAAGCCATCCCTTTGCTGAAGCGGGCGATCGCCGGCGCCGCCCGGCCGGTGATCATTTTCCGCGGCCTGGCGCTGCCGGAAAGCTCAATGATGACGCATTGAGATTGATTTTGGCCCATTGAGCTTGGAAAGCGGCTCGTCTAGCCTTCCGGCACAAATTGGGGAGACACCATGCGAAACATCCTGCCCGCTGCCATTATCACCGTCCTGCTCGGCGCCAGCGCCGCCTATGCCGCCGACACCAAGGTTCTGGATCATCATGTCGCCAATATGAAATCGGGCGACCTGGAAGCAGTCTTGTCGGATTACGCGCCCGATGCGGTGGTGGTGACCCCGGCCGGCATGGTCTCGCCCAATGGCGTCTTCATCGGCAAGGATACCCGCAAGCTGTTCAGCGTTCTGACCTCCAAGGATAGCCTGCCGGGGAACAAGACCATGGAGACCAAGTACGAACCCTTGAGCGCCGACACCACCTTGATGCGCTGGGTGCAGTTCAAAGGTACGCCCAAGGAGATCTCCGGCTATGACGTGTTCGTCATCCGCGGCGGCAAGGTCGTCTTTCAGACCGTGACGGTGAACGCGGCTAAAAAGTAGGTTCTTCGGCCGCTGCCGTCCCGGCCTCGCGACGCGCCTTAAAGCGCGTCGCTGTGGCGTTCGCCGGGCGAAAGGTCCACTGGACCTCTCGCTTTTCCGGCTCACCCCTCAAGCCGCTGACGCGCGGGCCGGCTTGGCAATAAACTCTTCGTGCGGTTCGCACGGCCGCTGCCGCGCCGGCCCTCAAGCCGCTGACGCGCGGGCCGGCTTGGCAATAAACTCTTCGTGCGGTTCGCACGAAGAGTTTATTCCTGCGGTCTTGCCACCCCAGGGAGAGGAAGCGACGGCTTGCGGCGTGTCATTGCCTGCAACGGTTTTTCCACGAACTGATACAGCGCGCAGCCTCCGATTACGGCCGCAAGCACACTCATGAGATAAAGGAGGTCGGGGGCCGATCCCGGCACAACGAGGTTGGCGGCGAGCCTGCCCGCCCAGCCGAGCAGGAACGTGTGGATCAGATAAATCGAATAGGAGGCGGCGCCCAAATAGGCGGCCCAGCCGGGATAGCGCAAATTGCCGCCACTTTCCCAAACCGCCAGGCCATAGATAATCAGGGTTGAAGAAAGTCCATACAACAATCTGCCGGCAAATTGGTTTTCGCCCAGCAGATCGTTGAATTTCAGTCCCACAATCAGGAACGCCAGGATACCCAAACCGGCCAATGCGGGAGCAATTCGAACCGGCTTGGCGCGCGCCAGATAGGCGGCCAAAGCGCCAAAGGCAAATTCGATATGATAGGGACTTTCGATAAAATACAGCAGCCCGCTGTGAGGGACGAAAAGTCCAAACGCAACAACCGCCGTCCATAGCGCGACGGCATAGATGCCGATGGCGCGAGAAAATATGAAAATCGAAAATACGAGGTAGAACAGCATTTCATGGCAAAGCGTCCATGCGACGCCCACGAGTGGGTCCTGCCGCGCCTCTGGAATGAGAAGCAGGGAAGCGATGACATGCCACGGCGAGAGGGTCACCCAATCGCTCTTCGCCACCAGCAAGCCAATCGCCAGCAAAGTGACGGCCCAGTAGATGGGATAGACCCGCGTTATCCGGCGGAAGAGGTAGTGGCCCAGCCGGGCCGGATTGTTGATGTCCTGCTGATGAACATAGAAAATAATGAAGCCGCTTAAAGCGAAAAAGAAATCGACGCCCGCGTTACCGAAGGTGAAGTATTTGGCAACATCGATGTGACCGAGATATTGAGGCAGCATCCGGCCGCCGTGATACAGAACCACCAGTATGGCGGCGACGGCGCGCCCCAGTTGAATGCCGATAAGCTTTTCGCCGCGTCTTTCGGTCATGATTGCCGGAATTTGGTCTCGCAATAGCTGCAGAGGTACGATCGCCCTTTTGGCACAGTTCGCCGTCCTTTGCATCTGACGAACCGGGGCAAGCAGATTCACCCTTGCTCGATCCAACAGCCTAGCCGGCAATAAGTTGAGGAAGATTTAGGATTAAGAGCCTCTAGGATTCTCAGCGCCTTGGCAGAAGCGGACTGCCGATCATGCGACCCGGAGGAGCGTGGAAACAAGGCGCTATACCTTGCTCCGGTCACGTGATGATGACATCCTTGCCGCCATGGCGAATAGACCCAATAGTTTGAACCGGCGCCGGGTATTGGCCGGCGGAGCGGCAGGCGGCGTTCTCGGTTTTACTGGCCTGTCGGCCCAACCGCCATCTTCTTCCAATGTGAAAGTCAGCATCGTCCTGGACGGCGTTACCTATGGCTATCCGGACGGTTCTAAAATTCCCTCTTACTATGTCCTGTTTCGCCAGGACGGCCGCATCGTGTTTCACCTCGGTGCATTGGGGAATTTGTCCGCCGCTTCCCCGACAACCCAGCCCTATCACATGGCTGCGCATCAGGTACGCATAGAACGCGATGGAAAGATTATTCTGAACGAAACCCTGCCCGCGCATTGGTGGAATGCGGAATGGACCTACCGGCCCAAGCCGATTGAGGTCGTAAAAAAGCCTGCTCAAATTGTTGCCGCGCACAGGATGTTTCCCTATGGAGGGACCGGCGCAAAACTGTCGCGACCGGGACCGCGGGTCCCTTACAGTCTCATGGGCTCCTCCAACATCACCCCCGGTATGGGCATGACCGGCGAGCGTCAGGACATTGGCCTTATCACGGATAACAGCGCATATTTCATGCTCGGTGAAAGCGCCGACCCCATGATCGACTGGGCACTTTCCGCTGGGTCTTGCCCGATGCATTTCCGGGATGAAAGCACCGGCAAGCCGATTGACCTGATCAAATATCCCATCGCCAACTCCTATTCGACGCCGGCACAGGGCGCGCCGTGGATTATGCGCGGGCCAATGGTTGCCGCCTCCAATGGCGTGAAGTGGCCGTCATGGGGCGGACGCTGGGAACCGCAACAGGCGCATTATACCGAGATGAGTTATGTGGCCTATCTGGCGACCCAGGATCCGGGTTTCCTCGAGGATCTGCAATACAGCGCAAATTTCACAGTGTTGTGCGATGCCGCAATGAGCGCGAAGTTCAAAAGGGCGACGCTCCACGGTGAATATCGCGGCGTAGCCTGGGCGCTTAGAAACCTGTACATGGCACACGCCGCGACGCAGGATGCAGAGGCTGCCGGCACGCTTCCGGCGAGCTGTATGCCTTCGAGCTATTTCAAGGCATTGCTCGACAATGCGCTGGTATTTTATAGCGCGTCGATCACGAACCCCACACGCCAGCCTTTCCGGCTGGTTTCCGATTTGGTCAGCGCTGGAAATCCTTCTATCCCCGTCTTCGCACCGTGGCAGTGCGATTACATGCTCACCGCCCTTGCCTTTGGTGTCCTGACCGGTCATTCCGATTGGACGCCGCTTTATCTCTGGGCGCTTAAGAACGCGATCGATCGTTCCGATGCCGCCAGCGGATATCCCCCGGGCTGGGGCGGAGCCTATTATCTCGACGGCACCAAACCCGATTGGCAGTCAACCTTTCTCGCGGGAGTGCCCGGTCTTGGCGGGGCCGAGCCGCCCACCGCAGACGAACTGGCGAGCTTGAAAGCCGATCCCTACCACGGCGGTGTGCCAATGAAAGGTAGGGAGTATCTGATGACCACCAGGGCCGTGTTGGTCATGGCCGACTATCTGGACAAGAAGGGCCTGGCCGGGGTCCGGCAGACCTATCCGAACTTTGATACCTGCCTCAAGAACATGGATCGCATGTTCTCCAGCTCGGGCAGGGTCAATGCGCGCGTCTCCGTTGTGGCGGTCTAGCCGGTCCAAATCCCCGATAGTGCCCGGTCTCCAGTAAACTTCTGTCATCCCATTAACGAATAGACCCATGGATGGTGAAGGCCGGTCGCAGTCTCGCCACGTTCCTGCCGCTGAGTCATGCTGACGTGGCGAGGTATGATGAGCAGCAGCCATCCGGAAAGGCCAAGCTTGCGGCCCTTTGGCGAGGCGGGCGAAACCCCGGTCCCACGGCGCGACCGGGTGCTGGCGGGCGTGCTTGCGGTCTGTGCGCATCTGCTTGTGCTTGCGGCTCTGTTCTGGCCGCACGCCGGGCGCCGGCCTGCGCCTCTCACGCCAGAGCCGCCACCGATACAGGTCAGCCTGGTGGAAACACCCAAGCCGCCCGGCCCACCAGACGCAGCGGCAGAGCAGCAGGAGGTCGTTAAGCCGACACCGCCACCGGCCAAGCCCAGGCCGGATGGCGAGGAAAAACCCGTGCCGGACAATTCGGACATCTTGAACGAAAGCCAGATCGCCGGCGCGGCCAGCGTGGGCGAAGGGCTAGGTGGCGGCGGTGGCGGCGGCGGCTGCGATATGGCGCGGGCCGTGCAGCAGGCCCTGCGGCGCGATCCCTTGGTGCATGCGTCGGTGCAAGGCGCTGACCGTTTGGGCAAAGCCATCATGTTGTGGAATGGTGATTGGGTGCGGACAGGCGTGCAGGAAGGCAAAGGCCTGTCCGCCGTGCGTGAAGCGATTGTATGGGAGGTGGCCTTTGCTCCCGAAGCCTGCCGTCACCAGCCGGTGCATGGCATGGTGGTGCTGTCGCTGGCGGATGGAAGCACGCGTTTCGCTATCGGCGCGGGCGAGTGGCGCTGGTCGGACCTGTTGGGTGTGCGCCGGATCAGCGACCGTTAAGACCGGATCCGTGGAAGGCGGGGGCCGGCCTGGAGGACCAGGCGCGGCCCATCCCAGCCTCGCGGTGCGTTTGACAACGCACCGCGCCCGTACGCTGTCGCTACGGGCCGTTCGCCGGGGCGAAAGGTCCACTGGACCTTTCGCTTTTCCGGCTCACCATTAGGACATGACGATCAAAACAACGCGGCGGTTCTGCGCCCGGCCGGTGCGGGTCTTGTTGTCGGCCACTGGATCCTGCTTGCCATAAGAGATGGTCGACATACGGTTCAGAGGCACGCCATGCTGGTTCATGAACAGGCGCACAGCTTCGGCCCGTTCTTCACCCAGTCTCGAGTTGGTCGCGTTCGCACCCCTGGAATCGGTGTGCCCCTGGATTTCCAGGTAAACATTGCGGTTGTCGTTCTTCAGCTTGTCGGCGAAATCCGTCAGACGCTGCTCGGCTTCCGGCGACAACTTGGCGCTGGCATTCTTGAACTTCACCGAATCATCCGACAGAACCATGGAGTAAAGGAATTTGCCTTCCGCCAGCTTGCCGGCGGCCGTGGCGCGGTCGAGTGCGTCCTTGGTCGATTGGTCGAGCTGGGCGAGACGGCTCTCATGTTGGTCGACGCGGGATTGGGTGGCTTGTACTTTGGTGTCCTCAGCGGCCACCTGCTCTCTCACAAAATCCTTGGTCGCGCAGCCCCCAAGACTGAGGGCGCTGGCGGCAATGGCGGTTGCTATAATGATGGGCTTTAGTGTGTGCATTGTTCTTCCCTCATGTGATCCCGAAGACAGCCAAGGTTAGGGTGGGCGCACAGTGTGGCGAAATTCGCGCAGACAGTGTGGCGGAATTGGGGAATTCCTGCATCGCACTGATGGACTTGAGATCGCAGCCGCGCGGGTTACATCCGGTCCATGTTGCAGCTGCGTTGTGAGACCGCCGAGCGGTGACAAAAAAGAGGCGCGGCGTGCAACACGTTCAACGAAGGAAATCGCACCACCACGCGCGACCGCGTCTCGCGATCAATTGCCTGGCCCAGACCTACCGCGGGCGAATTTCCCAAACCTTCAAGCGCGCAATATCGTCTTGCGGCACCACCGTATAGTGGCTCTCCAAGAATCCTTTGAGCTTATCCTTGCTCAGCCCCGCGCGAGTCAGAATGAACCAAGGGGCGTTCCAGTTGGTGGGTTCGAGGACATCGAACACCATGACCCTGCCGCCGCCTTGCCAGGTCGACCGGAACTCCGCATCCACATCCGCGAAGAACGCCTCCGCCGATTCGGACTTCTGGTACTGCTGATCGAGCCTCAACTCACGCAGCCCGTTGAGCTTGAACGAACCCAGATAGGCATGCCCGGGAAAAGCGGCGAAGGATGTCAGCAAATCTTTGGAACTGAACTTGGCCTGGATCTCGGCTTCGCCGGCATGCAGCGGGAATGACGCGACCGGAATGGCGATATAGGTCAGGTTGAGGGCGGCGGTTATCGCCGCCCATGCCGGTAAAACGATGCGCGTGACCGTCGCAGGAAACTGCATAAGGAACAGCAGCACCGTCGGTACCGTCAGCGCGAACCAATGTTCCGGATCGTCGAGGTTGTAATACAAGCACCAGCTGAGAGCGCCCAAAAGGAATGCAAATGTCGTCAAACCTTCGGCGCCCTTCATCACGCGGATGATCGAGCGCAGATAGATCCAGCCGATCAAGGCCAGGGTGGCCAGCCACGGCCCGATTTCCAGCAGCAGCGTACCGGCATAAGGTTTGAGAGAAGGAATGAAGTGGGCAAGCCAGGCACGCATCACCGGGCCCAGATCGGGCGCTGCGATGAAATTGCCGGCATTCCCGTAAACCTGCCTTGCCAGACTGTCGGTCACGGAAACGAACGCCGTGCGCAGATTCTCTTTCGTCATCACGGACTGCGCCAAGCCGTTCAGCGTCAAGCTGTTACCGGTGAACTCCACATATCCGAAACAGGCGAAGGCGAGGAACGCCACGCCGCAAATGACGCCAAACAGCATGGCCCGCCGCAAGGAAATGAACCAGCTATCGCCTGCCCTCAACGAAGCCAGCAGAATGGCGAGGCCCATGAAAGGCGCCACGCCAAGGCAGCTCGCCAGAAATGCCGCGCCGATCGCCAAAAAGACCGCGGCGGCCCACAGCATATTGCTGTTGGCCTTGCGATGCGCCGCCAATTGGCGCTCCCACAAGACAGACTGCAGAATGGCCCCGTTCAGAAACGGGAAGGCCAGCAATTTCATGTGCCCAGTGGGCGCAAGCGTCATGATGTTCGCCGATACCGCAACCAGTATGGTCGCGGCAATGCGGCGCCAAAGGGGAATCTCCAGGCGCAACAGCATCAGATAGAACACCGCGAGCGCGGCCGCGGTCGCCACGCTGTTGATGTGCTTCTGGCTCATTTCGGCGCTTTCGCCGAAGCCCAGATATTGATGCCAAATCAGCGTCGCCGGCTGGAGAAAAATATGGCCGATGTCCCAGACATAATGTCCGCTTTCCACCTGCGCTATAAAACGCGGCACGTCATGGTACTGCAAATCGCCATACAGGCTTATGTAAAAGGCGAGCCCCGCGGCGAACACCGCCAGAACTTGAATCCATGTTGCGGTCTTGCCGGAAGCGGCCCTGCTGGACGCTAAGATTGGGGATTGCATGTTGCAGCCTTTGCAGCCTCGACCGGTCGAAATGCGAAGTAACGGCTTCCGAGATAAAACAGGATGGTATAGGGCGGAATTCCGAACATTTGCGCGAAATAGCCGTTCATTCCGAATTTATGGACGAGCAGCAGAACCACGCTGAGATTCGCCAGATAGGCGACCGCAACCACGACCAGGAAACGCGCGACGCTCGGGAGCCAAGCGCCCTTGAAATTGAAAGTCCAGCTGCGATTGAGCAGGAAGCTGACGCACACACCCAACGAATAGCCGCCGAGATTCGCCGGGAAATCGCCCAGTCCGCCCAGCCATTTGAGAAGCCAGGTCGTCAGCAGCCCAATGCTGGTGTTTATACCGCCGACAATGACAAATCTCACCGTGGGATGCATGAGCCTGGTTGCTTCTAGGGTTGTAACTGGTCTGTCGTCTGAGGCCGGTAATGTCAATTCGCGACGGATGCCCGCTGGCGGTTCACGGCCTCAACCTTCCGGCCTTTCGGAGAGACGATCTTTTCAAGGAAGAAGCGCGGCCTGTTCTTGACCTCGGAATATGTCTTTCCAAGATATTCTCCGATAATGCCGACGCAGAATATCTGGACGCCTCCGAGAAGATACATGGGCAATACGACGGACGCCCAGCCGGGAACCGCGTCTTGCGTGACAAGTCGAATCCAGAGAACCCACGCGCTTACTGCCAGCGTAAACAGGAATACCGCGAAGCCTATGAAAGTGATCAGGCGCAGAGGGATGACGGAAAAAGAAGTGATGGCTTCCAGGGCGAGAGCAATCATCTTGCGCAGCGGATATTTCGATTCGCCGGCAAAGCGCTTATCCCGATCGTAATAGACAATCTCCGACCGGAACCCGATCAGGGGAACGATGCCGCGAAGATACAGATTCACTTCGCGGTATTGGCTCAAGCTGTCTATCGCCCTGCGGCTCATAAGCCGGAAATCGGCGTGACCGGCGATGGATTCCGCGCCGAGCGAACGCATCATTCCGTAAAACATGTTCGCCGTGGTGCGTTTGAACGGCGAGTCGGTATCGCGCTTGCGGCGAACCCCATAGACGATTTCGGTACCGGCCCGGAACCGGTCCACCATCTCCTTGATCGCGCCCACGTCATCCTGCAGGTCCGCGTCGATGCTGACGATCGCATCGCCCTCCGCGGTGAAGAGGCCCGCCAGCAGCGCATTCTGATGGCCGCGATTTCGAGACAGTTTTATGCCTGCGATCCGAGAATCTGCGGCCGCGAATTCCTCGATAAGCGCCCAGGTGCGGTCGCGGCTTCCATCATCGACAAAATAAATGCAGCTTGACGATGATATCTTGCCGTCCGCGATCAACTCTTCCAGCAAATCGGTCAGCCGGCGGCGGGTCTCCGGCAAGACCTCTTCCTCGTTGTAGCAAGGCGTGACGATGGAAAGGCTGGGAAGAAAACCGGAATCACCATCGGACAACATTGCAGCCACCTCGAAAGGATTAGCGGTTTTCCAAAACTATTAGCATTTTCAGCCACAATGGTTAATTTTGAATACTGGGCATAA
>Ga0068865_100001394_pt1 | contig 14044 bp, 10 predicted proteins | sample KBSMisM12_FD_75293 | JGI IMG/M metagenome (GOLD analysis project Ga0068865, IMG submission 75293) | Miscanthus rhizosphere microbial communities from Kellogg Biological Station, Michigan, USA - KBS Miscanthus M1-2 | ecosystem: Host-associated > Plants > Roots > Rhizosphere > Soil ...
GGCAGTCGCTCCCGGCACCTCGACCATCACGGCGGGAAGCGAAGGCAAGACGAGCACGTCGATCATCACGGTCGCTCAGGGCGCGGTGGCGAAAGTCGTCGTGTCGCCGAGCCCCGTCACCATGGTGGCCGGACAGTCGGCGCAGCTCGCGCTCTCGGTGCGCGATGCCAGTGACAACGTGATCACGGGCAAGACGGCGACATGGTCGAGCAACAACACCGCCGTGGCCACGGTCGCGTCGGACGGTACGGTGAAGGCAATCGCTGCCGGCTCGGCGACGATCACGGCGACGGTGGATGGAGTGAGCGGCTCGACCGCGCTCACCGTTTCCAACATTCCGGTCGGGAGCGTCGCGCTCTCGCCGACCACGGCTACCGTCAGCAGCGGCTCCAGCACGACGCTGACCGTGACGGTGAAGGACGCGAATGGAGCGGTCGTGACCGATCGCGTCGTGACGTGGAGCTCCAGCAATCCGCTGATCGCGACCGTCAGTCAGTCCGGTGTGGTGACGGGCGTCGCACCCGGCACGGCGACGATCACGGCGACGAGCGAGACGAAGAGCGCGAACGCGACCATCACGGTCACGCTCGTCCCCGTGGGGAGCGTACAAGTCGCTCCGGCATCGGTTTCGATCCCGGCGGGTCAGGGAACCACCCTCACCGCGACGGTCACCGACGCCAATGGTCAGGTGGTGACGAACCGGCAAGTAAGCTGGGGCACGAGCGACTCGCGCATCGCGACTGTCTCACAGGCGGGTGTCGTCACCGGAGTCGCGGTGGGCACCGCGACCATCTCCGCGACGAGCGGTTCGGCGACGGGCACGTCGACCGTCACCGTGACGGCCGCTCCTATACAATCGGTGTCGGTGAGCCCGAACCCCCTGTCCCTCGCGCAGGGACAGACAGGAACGCTCAGCGCGACCGTGGTCGATGCCACTGGAGCCACCGTGCAGAATCCGAGCGTCACCTGGTCGTCGAGAAACCCCTCAGTGGCGAGCGTCAACTCGAGTACCGGGGTGGTGACGGCGGTGGCCGTTGGAAACACGACCATCGACGCCTCGAGCGGGGGCAAGACGGGCTCGGCGAACGTGACGGTGACTGCTCCGCCGATTGCATCGATCACGATCAGTCCGTCGAGCTCCAATGCCACGGCGGGCCAGGTGGTGACGCTGACCGCGACGGTGTTGGACGTGAATGGCAATGTCGTGACGGGGAGCACTGTCGCGTGGACGTCGTCCGACGTACAAGTAGCATCTCCGAAGTCGACCGGGAAACTGACGGCCGATGTGACGACGGCGAAGGCGGGCGCCGCGACGATCACTGCCAGCATCGGCAATGTGAGCGGGACGGCGACGGTCACTGTGGATCCCGGCGCGGTGGCGACCGTGACGGTCACAGCTCCATCGAACAATCTGAAGGTGGGAAGCACGATGCAGCTCACCGCCACTGCCGTTGACAGCAAGGGGAACACGGTGCCGAATCAGAGCTTCATCTGGACGAGCTCCAACACGACACTCGCGACGGTGTCTTCGACCGGTGTCGTGACGGGGAAGAAGTCCGGCAACGTGACGATCAAGGCCCAGACGGCGCTCATCGGTGGCAAGAGCGGCTCCGTAACGATTCAGGTGAAGTGATGCGTCTCGTCCTCGTCGCCACAGTCGCTGCCGAGCTGCTCCTCGCCGTCTCCGCCGCGGCGCAGGGGCGCGCACCGCTCAAGCGCGGCCTCCCTGCCGTCGCGGCGCGACCGGCCTGCGCCCCGCTGGCTGCTGCACGTGCCGCAACACCGGAGCAACGCCGTGCCGCGCGCGAGCTCGCACAACGCGCGCAGCAGTCGGCCATCCTGGGCGACCGCAGCGCGGCGCGCGATCAGCTCCGCCAGGCGGCGGCGATGGACCCGACGAATCCGGACCTCGCGTATCAGCTCGCGCGCGCGCACGACGCGGTCGGCGCCGGCGACGATGCGAAGACGGAGTACTGTCGTTTCGTCGCGCTCGCACCGACGGCGCCGGAAGCTGCCGAGGCGCGCGAGCGAGTGGGCGCGCTGGCGCGTCCCACGCAGGCGACGGTGCCGGAGCAGGTGATGGCACCATTTCGAACCGGCATCGCCCACTACGAGGCGGGACGTTTCGCGCAGGCGGTGACTTCGTTCGGCAGCGCCATCGTCGCGCAGCCCGACTGGGCGGACGCGTACTACGATCGCGCCCTCGCCAACGCGGCGCGCGGTCAGCGCGAGCTCGCGATCGCCGATCTCCAGCAATATCTGCGGCTGCGTCCCGACGCGGACGACCGTCAGGTCGTCATGTCGCGGATCACCGGGTTGCGCGCTGAGCCTCTCTCAGCCGGTGCGGCACTCGGTCTCGGCCTCGTGGTGCCGGGAGCGGGCCAGATGTACACGGGGAGAAAGCTCTTCGGCTTGGCGACGCTCGCCGTTGCGGGAGGCGCCGTGGCCTACGCGCTCAAGTCAGATATGGTCACCGAGCGCTATCTGGTCACGACCGACAAGGATCCGTTCGGCAATCCGCTCCCGGCGTACATGGCAACGCGTCAGGTCCCGGGGAGGCCCTACCTCACGGCGGGGTTGGCGACGGCGGGCGCGATCGCCGTCAGCAGCGCCCTGGAGGCGTTCGTCTACGCGCGTCACGCGAATCAGCGCGAGCAGCGCGTCTCCGCCTCTCTCTATCCGGCCGCCGACGGAGTGGCGCTGCGACTCACGCTGCGCTGATCGCGTGCGGCTCGCTCGACATCACCTCGTTGTCCCCCGCCGATGTGCGCGCTACTGCCGCGTCACGGTCGACGGCCGTGAGCATGGTCCACAGCACGAGCGCGGCGAGCAGCGGCGCGTAGACGTACGGCTGCGGCACGAGCGGGAGCCAGAGCTTGAGCTGCGGAAGTGGACGAGGCACGAGCACGGCCAGCACCGCGATCGACGCGGTGACCGCCTGTCGGCCGGCGAGCGCATACCAGGCAACCGGTAGCAGCGCGACGTACGAGTAGTCCTTCATCCGCGGCATCACGAGCGCGTACATGACGAGCGTGACGAGCACGATCTCGACGGACTGCACTGTGCCCGCGGCACGGTGCGCCCGCCACCAGCGGACGGTCTGCGCGAAGATGAGCACTGCCGCCGCGAGATAGAGCGCGTACGGCGTTGCGTCGGGCAGCGGAAGCCGCAACCCACGCAGCTGGTCCACGAGGTCCTGCATCACACCGAGCGTGGAAGGATCTCCCCATCCTCGCTCCGCGAGCGCCGAGATGCTGCCGAGGAACTCCCGCGTCTGCCCGGGGAAGAGCACCACGTTGGCACCGACGAGGGCCGCCATCAACGCGCTGCCGCCGAGGAATGGTTTCCAGTGCGGCCGCTCGTCGATGACGAGAAGAAGCCCGAGAAAGAACACGGGCGTGAGCTTGCACTGCGCCGCGAGCACGACGAGCAGAGCGAACGTCCAGCGGCGGCCGGCGAGCAACGCCGCGAAGGCGAGCCACAATACGAGCTGCTCGAATACCGCGATGTTGCCCGCGGTGAAGTCGACGAGTGCGGCCGAGCCGAACGCGAAGGTGAAGAAGAAGACCGGCGGCACGGCCTGCTGCTCGGCGCCGAGGGCCCGCCGCCAGAGGCGCACGGTGATCCAGAACGCGATCGCCTTGAGCGTGATCCAGAGCAGCTTCGCGACGTTCGGCTTCAGGATCGAGAGGGGCGCGAACAGCGGCGCGACGATCGGCGGATAGACGAAGTGGAGGTACTCCGGCTGTCCGGGAATGGCGCCGTATGGTGACTGCCCGTGCGCGAACGCACGGCCGCCCCACCAGTAGACGATCACGTCCCACTGGTAGACGTGCGTCCTGGCGATGATCTGCCAGAGCGCGGCCGCGACGACGACGATGGCCCAGGCCTCGAGCGCGAGGCGCCAGCGCGGACCCGAGAGAACGCGCTCCAACCAGCTTCGCATGAGAATCGGCTAGGTGCGCCGCGGCCCGCAGGCGGGGAGCCTGGGAGTGCCCGGCACTACACCGAAAGGGACGAGCGGGAGCCCCTCCTCGTCTCAGCGACGCATGTTTGTATACAGTCGAGGTGAGCAGGTGCCGACCCTCAGAAATGGCGACCGCCCGGTGATGGGCGGCGCCATTTCCTCTTTCTGCGGGAGGCACGTCGATGACCCGCCGCACTATCGCTGTCGTAGTTGCCACGTTCGGGACGTTCGCACTCGCCGCATGTGCTGAGCCGTCCACCGCACCCCAGCGTACGCAGGTCGCGCCGGCTGGTGCGTCATCCAGGATGGTGCTCGATTCCTCACCCTGTCGATCGGGTTGGGAGTCGAGCGTGGGGCGCTGTTAGTTGACGTGAGCTAGGCGGGGCGCCCGCTCGTCACGCGGGTAGCCCCGCCGCAGCGCGCATCTCCGCGATGGTGCGCGCGATGTTCTCCACGCGCGCGCTCGTGACGGGCGATTGGGGCGGCACTGGCGAAAGCGGCTTCTCGATCGCGTCGAGGATCGAATCGGCCTTGATCACATGTTCGTGGAGAGAGTGCTGCGACGCGACGTCGAGCATACGTTCGGCGGCGCGCTTCGCCTCGGGAATCCGGCCGAAGGTGCGCAGCCCCTCCGCCGAGACCCTGAGGAACGAGGTCTCCACGTTCGGCATCATCGCCTCGAGCATGAGCTCCCGCCGGTACTGCTCGAACACGAGCTCGCGTCCGTCGAGGTGAGCCAGCTCCATCAGGTTGATCGTCGCGTTGAGCCGCGTCGTCCGATTTTGCGCGGTCGCCATGACGAGCAGGCGAGCATCCCGCGCTGCGTCACGCAAACCCATCTGCGCGAAGGTCAGAGCGATGTTCGCCAGAATGCTCTCGCGGCCGAGCGGATCGGTGTTCAGCTCGAGTGCCTCGTACGAGCACTGGAGTGAGAGCTCGAGGTCACCCTGCATCGCGGCGACGCGCGCGCGGTCGGTGAGACACTTCGAGACGACGATCCAGCATTCCGCACCGCGCGCGTCCTCGATCGTTCGATCGAGGAGGTCGCGCGCGACACCATAGTTTCCGCGCTCCACGGCGATCTTCGCATCCGAGAGATAGCTCTCGAGCCGATACCGCTCGTCGTTCGCATTCTCCGCGGCGCTCCGCAGCGCGGCGTACGCGGTACTCGCTTCGTCCAGCCGACCGGCCATGCGCAGGCTGTAGCCGCGCATCAGCATCGAATCGAGCAGCCGAGGCGTGTCGTTCGTGCTGCGCGCGAAGTCCATCAGCGCGCCGTGTACGTCGCCGGCGGGACCCCACTGCGCGTCGTACTGCAGCAACTTGGCGTAGCACAGGAGCGCTTTGCCGACATCTTCCCTGCGTTCCGCCACGAGACGCGGCGAGGCGACGAGCGTGGCCTGAATGCAATCGACCAGTTGCGTGAGGCAGCGGCGCTCGACGCGCGAATCGGGCACCGCCTCGACGTACCGCCAGATGCGCTGCACCTCGAGCATGCTCGGCGGCGTCTCTCCCATCCCGCCGTCCAGCCAGGCCTCGAACAGCTGCAGCGCGGCGTAGCCGGCAACGATCGCGTGCCAGGCCGGACTCCCCTCGGGAGCTTCGGCGAGCGCCTCGATGTACGCGCGGTGTGGCAGGTCGAACGCGCCAGGACGTGCAGTCACTCACTTTCTCCCGGCAGCTCGGTGCGCAGCTCGAGCGACCGTCTGGAGTCATCGATCATTCTGGACGACGCCAACCTGCCAATTGCGCGCCCGCTCGGCAAGTAGTCGACGAGTGGTTTCTCGCCCGCTCAGAACGACGCGCGAAGCCCGCCGCTGAGTGTGCGCCCTTGCCGGATCGTGAGGTTGTCGGGTTCGCCAACCTGACCGCCGAGCAGGTTGTCGCCGATCCCGAGCAGCGTGAGCCCGCGCCCGACATCGCGCGATGCGGAGAGACGCAGGTGCGTCTGCCCCGTGTAATCACGCCAGTAGCTGCGCAGACGCGCGCCAGTCACGTCGTACTGCGCACCGTCCGCACCAGTGTATGCCCGCGCCAGCGCGACGCGATCGTAGTTGATCCAGTCCTCCGCGCGCGTGGCGGTGAGCGCCAGGCTCCAGCGCGGCTGCGTCCACGACGCGCTGAGACTCGAAGTGCGCGCCGGCACCGCCAGCATGCGGTCTCCCGCGCGAAGGTCGCCCAGATAGCCCTTCGCGACGGTACGCACGCGACTGTCGACCGTGGTGAGCGTTCCCGAGACGCCGAGTCCTCCGCGCCGAAGTCCTGCCTGCATCTCCCAGCCGTGGTTCGTGATCTCACCGACATTTTCCAGCTGGAAACGCATGCGCCGCTCGAGCGTTTCGCCGCGGAGCTGCGTGTCGACGGCGACGGCGACGTTCTGAATCAGCCCCGTGGCGCGCTGGTCGAAGCGTGTCGCCTGGAACGACAGCAGGCCACCGACGTACAGCTCGATGCCGTTCTCGATCCCGGTCTGCACCTCGGGGTCGAGACCGGCGCGGCTGCTGTTCATCGGCCCGTCTTCGCTCCACGAGAGCCGCTCGGGAGTCTGGAATGGTCTGATCCCCTTTCCATAGGAGGTGCGCAGCTTCATCTCGACCGGTCCGAACGCTCGCACGAGCGCACCACCCAACAGCGGGAGCACCGGATATCGATCGTTGCCGGAGAACGCGTCATTGCGCTCGACTCGTACGCCGCCGGTCACGAAGAGCGCATCGCGCCACGCCGTACTCGCCTGCACGAGCGCGCCGCTGTTGTGGTTCCAGAGCAGGGACGTGCCGTCGACGGCGGTGGCGTATCGCGAGCCGCCAACGGGCGCGACGACGTCGGTGACGTTGCTGAGCTGTCGCAGCAGCGAGTGCTCGACGCTGAGCGTGATCGTGGTCGCGGGGATGGCCGACCGGCCGCCCACCTGCGCGACGCTGCTGGCGCGCAGCGTCAGGCGATCGCCGCTGCCCGTGGCACCGCGCCGCGTGGCATCCACACCGTCGTCGAAGGGATTCGTCGCATCCGCGACGTTGTCGAGCTGATAGCCATCGATGCCCGCGACCAGCGTGTGCGTCCACACGCTGTGCGTCGCGAACGTTGCGCTCCCGCCGAGGGTGTAGAGGCGCACGTGCTGATCACCATCGCGCAGCGGCGACGCACTGACGCGACGATCGTCGTAGCCACCGCCGCCCGGACCACCGCCTCCCGGGCCGGAGTTTCCCGTGGTGTCGACCCACGGCGTGCCGATCCCCTCGAGCAAGGGATTGTTGCCGACGCCGGCGCGTCGATCGAACAGCCGCGCCGTGCCGCTGAGGATCGCATTGCTCGTGACGCGGCGGCCGTCGCCGAGGACGGAGAGTTGGCGGCTCTGTGAGGAGGGAAAGACGGCGCCCGTCTGTCCGAACTCGATCGAGAGGCCGGCGGAGCCGAGGTTGGTGCCGCTGCGTATGGAAACCCGTTGGTCGTGCGTGGCGACGGGACTCGTTTCGTAGTCGCTCGAGCTCGCGCCGGCCAGACTGCTCACGCGGACGCGCGCGCCGGATGGTCCCGTGCCGTCGTGTCGCGTGATGACGTTGATCACGCCGCTGATCGCATCCGAGCCATAGAGCGCGGAGCCTTGCGGCCCGCGAATGACCTCGACTCGGTCCACCGCATCCGGGTTGAGCTGCGTGACGAGGAGGGGATTCGCGACCTGGATGCCATCGATGTACATCTTCGGGTAGCTCGTCGAGAACGAGCTCGCACCGCGTACGCCGCCATACTGCGCGACGAGACTGCCCGACGACTGGGCCCAGACCCACAAGCCCGGCACATACGTGTCGAGCGCCGAGGCGAGATCCGAGTAGCTGCTCCGGCGGATCTCGTCACCGTCGATCACTTCGACCCCGACGGCGAGTGGTCTTCGCGTCGCGGCGATGGCGCTGCCGGTGACGATCACGCGCTCGAGCACACTCACCTTCGGCACTTCCCGCGGCGTCGCGCTGGTGGACGGCGCGAGCACCACCTTGCCCGCGACGAGAAGCGCTTCGACGTTCGTGCCCTCGAGCAGCGTCGCCAGCACACGTCCAAGCGGCTGACGTTCAGCGACGACGCACACGGGTCGATCGAGCGGGAGCAGATCGCTGGAGTACGCGAGAGGCACGCCGCTCTGTGCGCCGAGGAGATCGAGTGCGTTTCGCAGCGAGAGTCCGCGTGCGTGGAGCGTGACAGGCGCGGCGAGAGGGCCGGACCACGCGCCGGTGTTCGCGACGAGCTCAGTGGCAGCGTCGGAGCAGGGACGCGCGGGCTGCGCTTCCGCGCGCGCGCCGATGACGAGGGCGGCCATCGCGGCCACCGCAGTGTGCGTCGCGCGACGTCCGCCCGTGCTCAGTCGCATCGCCTCCGGCTCATCGAGCGGGTGAGCGCGCGCCGATCCGGAGGGTGTCGCCGGACCGCGTCGCCGAACCACCGAGGACGGCGGCGAGCACGCGGCCCACGTCGTCGGCGCTCACGCGATCGAACGTCGCGGTGAGGCGCCGCGTGGCGAGTGTGCTGTCGTCGACCACCAATCGGATGCCGTACCAGCGCCGCAGCTCGGCGGCGACGGTCGTCATCGACGCATCGCGGAACGCGAGCGCCCCACGGGTCCACGACGTGGCGCTACTGTCGACGACGCCTCGCTCGACCGTCATGCGATCTCCAGTGATCTCGGCCCGATCCCCACTGTGCAGCACCGTCGGCTCGCCGTTGCGTGCCGCAACGGCGGCAACGTCCACCGCTCCCGATGTTACCGCGACACGCGTTCCAAGATCCCTGTCGGCCTCGACGGAGAAGGCCGTCCCGACGTCGCGCAAAAGGGCGCTGGCGGTCCGAACCACGAAGGGGCGCGCATCGTCGTGCGCAACCTCGAAGAACGCCTGACCGTCGAGGGTCAGCGTGCGATCCCGGCGGCCGTAGTTCTGTTCGAGGCGGAGGCGGCTGGACGGACCCAGCACGACCGACGTCCCATCGGCGAGCTTGAGCGTGTCGACGCGACCGACCCCGGTCGTGTACTCCACCCCGGCGACGCGGAGGCCCGCGGCGGTCTGCCCGTCTTCCCGCGTTGCCCTCCAGAGCAGACTGGCGCCGGCCACCACCACCACCGCGGCGGCGGCCAGAAGGGCGCTACGGCGCCAGCGCGCCTGGATACCGGCGAGTCCCGGCGGCGTTGGCCGGCGGCGGAACGGGATGGCGCCGGGCACGGACGAACGTGGCGCGTCGGACATGTCGCGCCGCGCCATCACGGACGCCAGGGCGCGCTCGACCTCCTCGGCGGCGAGGGGAGCCTCGTCGGCTGGGGTGAGTGCCGCGTCCAGCGCCTGAACGAGCGCCGCGCGCTCCGGGTCGCGGGCCAGGCGGGCGCGCATCTGGCGCTGCTCTCCGGGCGAGCTCTCCCCGGAGAGGAAGCGGGCCAGCTCCTCCCACTCCGCGTCCAGGTCCGGCCGCCGCGCGCTATCGTCGGTCATGCTGGTGAGACACCCGAGAGGAAGGACACCCTATGCCCACTACCGAGCCGCTCCGACTCGTGCACGGCTGACCCAGGATTAGATTGGTCGGCCATGCCCGGCCTCCGCCAGCAACGATACGCCACCCGTGGTTGAATCGGAACTGCTGGCGCGGCTGCGTCAGGGCGACGACGAGGCGTACGCGACGATCTTTCGCGAGCACTACTCGTGGCTCGTGCTCTCGGCATCGCGTCTGCTCGGCGATCGCTCCCTCGCCGAGGAAGTCGTCCAGGATGTGATGCTGGAGTTGTGGCGCCGTCGCGCGGAGCTGGCGCTCACCGGCCCGCTGCGCGCTTACCTCCACCAGTCGGCGCGCAACCGCGCGCTGAACCATCTGCGACACGGGCGCACCGTCCGGCAATCCGAGCCTTACGTGCGTCCGCCGAGTGCCGCGCCGCGGCCGGACGCGCGCGTGTCGTCGCGCGAGCTGCAGGACGCCGTCACCGAGGCGATGTCGGAGCTGTCGCCGCCACAGCGCGAGGTCTTCGAGATGAGCCGGCGGGACGGGATGACGTATCCCGAGATCGCGAGCGCGCTGGACATCTCGGTGAAGACGGTCGAGGCGCGGATGGGACGAGCGTTACGTCACCTTCGCGAGCGCCTCGCGCCCTGGCTTCCGCCGGGTGGCGGATGGTGAGATGGCCGCGCGAGCGGTGCGATTCGCGCGACGGGAATTCGCGCGACACACGTACGCTCGGCGTGGGCCAACCGGGCTCTTGACAGAGCCGAATGTGAACCGTACCATGCTAGTGTCGCGCGCAAGCGCGGCCCACACACGATGACAATGTCCAATAAGCGCACGCTCAAGCCTGGGAATAATAATAATCGGAGCCTCTCCGGGAGACTTGGCTAGCGCGCGCGTGCAGGTTGCGCAGAAGAAGCGCCCGCCAGGTCAAACCTGGCGGGCGCTTTTGCGAGGATCGGCAGGACCATATCGGCAAGACAGCTGTACAGAGAGTCACACGTAGTACGCGGCATTGGTGCCGTCAGACGCATTGATGGGGTGTAGGTCAATTGGCAGACCGCCTGACTGTTAATCAGGAAGTTGCAGGTTCGAGCCCTGCCGCCCCAGTTCTCAATTCCCCGCGCCCGCACACACCGGAGAGCCCGCGCATGCCACCGTCCGCTGTCGCCCAACATCCGCTCGACGAGATCTCGCTCGGCCTGATCGTGCAGATTCGTGAGCGGCTCCTCAAGGCTCAGGCGGCCGGCAAGAAAGTGTACCGGCTCGAGTCGGGCGACCCGAACTTCTCGGTGCCGCCACACGTGCTCGAGGCGGTGAACAAGGCAGGCGCGGCGGGGAAGACGCACTACATCCCGAACAGCGGGATCCCCGAGCTGCGGAAGGCGCTCGCGGAGAAGGTCGTCCGCAAGAACGGCCTCGTCGGCGTCACGGACGAGGACATCTTCCTGACGAACGGTGCGATGCACGCGCTGTACGTCGCGTTCGGCTCGCTGCTCTCGCCGGGCGACGAGGTGATCCTGCCCGATCCGATGTGGACCGAGGTCGCCGAGAACATCCGGCTGGCGGGCGGTGTCACGGTCGGCGTGCCGCTCAAGGCCGGTAACGACTTCGAGTACGACACGGCCGAGATCGAAGCGGCGATCACGCCGCGCACGGTCGCGATCTTCCTCAACACGCCGCAGAACCCGACGGGTGCCGTGCTCTCCGAGCAGACGCTCCGTGAGATCGCCGACATCGCCAAGCGTCACGACCTGTGGCTGGTGTCGGACGAGGCGTACGAGGACGTCATCTACGCGCCGCACAAGCACTTCTCCATCGGTTCGCTCGTGCCGGAGTACGCCGAGAAGGTCATCAGCATCTTCTCGTTCTCGAAGAGCTACGCGATGAGCGGGCTGCGCACGGGCTACATCGTCGCCCGGTCGCCGATCCTGCACGACCGCATCCCGAAGCTGCTCCGCTGCACGATCAATGGCGTGAACAGCCTGGCGCAGTGGGCCGCGTTGGCCGCAGTCGTCGGTGACCAGTCGCAGCTCGCGCAGATGGTCAGCGAGTATGTCGAACGTCGCGACGCGCTCGTCTCTGCGCTGTCCACGATCGAAGGTGTACGTCCCTTCACGCCGCGCGGCGCCTTCTACGTGTGGGCCGAGCTCGATCCGGCCATCTACGAGCGCCTCGGCGTCACCGATGCCGCCGACCTGTCGGACAAGCTGGCGGCGATCGGGATCGGCAGCGCGCCGGGCGTCGCGTTCGGCACGACGTGCGATGACGCCATTCGCTTCGCCTACAGCTGCGCGACGCCGATGGTGAAGGAGGGCGCCGAGGCGCTGAAGAAGGCGCTGAGCGATCCGGACGTGCTCCACGGGAGGAAGTCGGCGTGACGAACGAGCTTCGTGTCGTACTCGGTGAGTACGACACGGGCTGGCACGATCCGGCCGTCTCGCTGAAGCGGGCGGCGGATCTGGTGCATCGCGCGGCCAGTCATGGCGCGCATCTCGTCGCATTGCCGGAGATGTGCCTCTCCGGCTTCACGATGGAGCCGAAGGACCACGCTGTCGGCCTGGACTCGCCGAACGTTCAGGCGCTGGGCAGGATCGCCGCGAGCAATGGCGTGCACGTCCTCGCCGGCGTCGCCGCGCGCGAGACGGTGGACGGTCGCGAGGCCTTCCAGAATACCGCGCTCCTGTTCGGCCCCGGCGGTGAGCTCGAAGCCTCGTACCGCAAGCAGAAGCTCTTCGCGTACGCGAACGAGCATGCGAGCTACGAGCCCGGCGACGGATCCGCGACCGCGATGGTGCGCGGGGTCCGCATCAGCCTCTTCATCTGCTACGATCTTCGCTTCCCCGAGCTGTTCCGCGCCGTGGCACCGGACGTGGATGCGATGTTCGTGATCGCCAACTGGCCGGCGGGGCGCCGACCGCACTGGGATGCGCTGCTCCCCGCGCGCGCGATCGAGAACCAGTGCTACGTCGTGGGCGTCAATCGTACCGGCGACGCTGGGGGCCTGACGTACAACGGCGGCTCCGCGGCGTACGATCCGTGGGGCGAACGCCTCGTGCCGACCACGAACACCGATGGCGCCCCGGGCTACGTGGTGCTGAGCGCCGAGCGCGTCGCCGAGATCCGGTCGCGCTTCCCGTTCATCCGCGACCTCGTCCGCGAGCAGAGTACCGTCGGGGCCTGACGAACGGCGTGCGGTAGGGAGTGAAAAGGGGCGACGCCACGTAGCGTCGCCCTTCTTCGTTCCGCGAGCGTCAGGACGCGATGCGCAGACTCGTGTCCGCCACTTCCACATGCGAAGATCGCGCGGCCGGCGCACTGCCGCGTGTCAACGCCACGGCGGCGATCACGAGCGTGGCACTCAACACGATGCGACCGGAGAGAGCGTCGTCACCCACGGCGACGCCGAGCGCCAGCGCGACCATCGGATTGACGAAGGCGTAGCTGCTCACCGCCGCCGGCGACGCGACGCGAAGCAGCCAGGTATACGACGCGAAGGCGATCACGGTACCGCACAGCACGAGGAAGAGCAGGGCGAGGTCCGTGCGCGCGTCCAGTCGCGCTATCGAGAAGTGCGCGAGATCGCCGCGCAGCGCGCTGGCCGCGAACACCCAGACGGCGCCGCCCGCGAGCTGCATCGCCGTGGACTGTATGGCGCTGCCTGGACGTGCCCCGTGCCGTCCCACAAGTGAGCCGGCCGCCCAGCAGAACGCGCCGAGCGTCACGAGCGCGCGGTCACTTGGCAGGCCGGCATTGAGCGCACTGCCGCCGGCGAGCACGCCGACGCCGATGATGCCGAGCGCGATGCCAAGGAGCACTCGCGCGGCAGGCATCGCGCGGGCCTTCGCGGATTCCATGAGAACGATCCAGAGCGGGATCGCCGACGTGAACAGCGCCGCCTGACCAGACGACATCCGCTGCTCGGCCCACGCCAGCGACACGTGGCTGCCGAGGAAGAGGAAGAGGCCCGCGATCGCGGCCGTGCGCCACTGGGCCCACGTGGTGCGCTCGAGCTCACGGCGCGACGCCAGCCACGCAAAGAGAATCAGTGCGCCGCCCGCGCATCGAAAGACGATGATGAGCAGGGGCGGCACGACGAGCACGGCGTACCGGACTGCGAGGAAGGTGGCGCCCCAGAAGAAGTAGATCGCGGCGAAGGCCGCGAGCAGCGTGAGGCGGCGAGGAGCGGGGTGGCTCACATCGTATCGGGTTGAATGTCGAGCACCTCGTAGTGCGTGACGTGGATATCGCGAGCGACGAGGTAGCGATCGTCCTCCGGATAGAAGACGGCGCGCTCCGGTTCGTCTCCCGCGAAGACGCGCACGGCATCCATTGAGTCCCACAGCGTGACGATGAGGAACTCGGCACGCCCCTGGTCGATCCGTCGCAACGTGAGGGTCCGCCGATGGCCAGGAACGCGAGCGTACTCCGCCAGCCCCGTCTTCCGAAGGTACTCGAGGTAGTCCGCCGCGTCGTCGGCCTGCGTGGCTCCCCACCAGGTTCGTGCGATCATGGGCCCTCCGTGGCACCGGTATAATGTGAAATACTGGTGCAGAATGCAGGCCATTCGTTGCACCTGTCAAGGGCAGAATACTGGTGCTAGCTTCC
>Ga0068865_100001399_pt1 | contig 14029 bp, 14 predicted proteins | sample KBSMisM12_FD_75293 | JGI IMG/M metagenome (GOLD analysis project Ga0068865, IMG submission 75293) | Miscanthus rhizosphere microbial communities from Kellogg Biological Station, Michigan, USA - KBS Miscanthus M1-2 | ecosystem: Host-associated > Plants > Roots > Rhizosphere > Soil ...
GTTGGTCGGCGGCGAGACCGAGATGAAGCCGTCCGTCTCCGGCCGGCGCATCAGGAGCTGCATGCCGACCCAGGCGCCGAACGAATAGCCGGCCACCCAGCACTGCGAGGCCGCCGGATTGGTCGACTGCAGCCAGTCCAGCGCCGTGGCGGCGTCCGCCAGCTCGCCGATGCCCGAGTCGAACTCGCCCTGGCTGCGGCCCACGCCGCGGAAGTTGAACCGCAGCACCGAGAAGCCGCGCTTCATGAACAGGTGGAAGAGCTGAACCGTCACCGGGTTGTTCATCTGCCCGCCGGCCTTGGGGTGCGGGTGCAGGATGAGCGCGACGGGCGCCGTCTCGCTCTTGCCCTGCGAATAGCGGCCTTCGATCCGTCCGGCGGCGCCGGTCAGAACCACTTCTGGCATCAGAACCCTCTCACGTCGGCCCCGAAACGGGAGCCCGGAATACTTGACTACTGCGCTTGGTCTTCCTAAGTCGCACGCCACCGGTCGAGCCGGCGTCGCGCTGTAACATAAGGGCGCGGCGAAACGCGAGAAAACTGAACGGAGCGCTCCAGATGCGCCTCTCCACCAAGGGCCGCTACGCCGTGATGGCCATGGCCGACCTCGCGCGGCGCCAGTCCGACGCGGTGCGCGCGGTGGCGTTGGCCGACATCGCCACGCGCCAGCAGATCTCGCTCTCCTATCTCGAACAGCTCTTCGCGCGCCTGCGCCGCAAGGGGCTGGTGCAGTCTGCCCGCGGCCCCGGCGGCGGCTATCGCCTGGCCCGCGAGGCGGCCCAGACCTCCATCGCCGACATCGTCCACGCCGTGGACGAGCCGCTGCGCGCCACCCGCTGCACCGACAAGGGCAAGGGATGCATGCTGAAGGGCGAACGCTGCCTGACCCACGACCTCTGGGCGGACCTGGGGGATCGGATCGAGGACTACCTGGCCTCGGTCAGCCTGGCCGACGTCATCTCCGGCCGCCTCGCCAAGACCCCGCAGGCCGCATGAGCATCTACCTCGACCACAACGCCACCTCGGTGGTTCGGCCGGCGGCTCGGGAAGCCATGGCCCGGGCCCTGGAGGTCGGCGGCAATCCGTCGTCGGTCCACGCCGCGGGCCGCGCCGCCCGCGCCCTGGTCGAGACTGCGCGTGAGCAGGTGGCCGCCCTGATCGCCGCGCCGCCCCAGACGGTGATCTTCACCTCCGGCGGCACCGAGGCCAATGCGCTCGCCATGGAGAGCGCCGTCGCCGCGGGCGCGCGCCGCCTGATCGTCTCGGCCGTGGAGCACGACAGCGTCCAGGAGACCAGCCACGTGCTGGGCGTCGCCGTAGAGACCCTGCCGGTCACCCGCGACGGAACCGCCGACCTGGACTGGCTGAAGGCCCGGCTGGCGGCCTGGGACACTGCCGACGGCAAGCCGTTCGTGGCCCTGATGCTGGCCAACAACGAGACGGGCGTGATCCAGCCGGTCCGTGAGGCGTCGGAGATCGTCCGCGCCGCCGACGGCTGGCTGCACGTCGATGCGGTCCAGGCTGCCGGCAAGGTGGTTGTCGACAGCCGTTCGCTGGGCGCCGACACGCTGGCCATCTCCGCCCACAAGATCGGCGGCCCGATGGGGATCGGCGCATTGACCTTCGGCCCCCGCGCCACGCTGTCGCGCCGCCAGCACGGCGGCGGCCAGGAGCGCGGCCGCCGTGGCGGCACCGAAAACGTCCCCGGGATCACCGCCTTCGGGGCGGCCGCCAAGGAGGCCCGCGAAGGCCTGGAAGACTTCAACCGCACCGCCGGCTGGCGCGACGCCGCCGCCGAACGCCTCAAGGCCGCCGGCTCGGTGGTGATGGGCGAGGCTGCGCCGCGCCTGCCCAACACGCTGTGCATCGCTTCAGCCGGCTATCCCGCCGACATCCAGGTCATGAACCTGGACCTTGCCGGGGTCATGGTCAGCGCCGGCGCGGCGTGCTCGTCGGGCAAGGTCAAGGTCTCGCCGGTGCTGGCGGCCATGGACCAGGGCGAACTTGCCGGCTGCGCGATCCGCGTCAGCGGCGGCTGGAATACGACGGCCGGGGAGTGGGACGCCTTCGTCGACGCCTGGCTCACGGCCCACGCCCGCCACGCGGCCCGGCATGCTGTCCCAAGCCGGATCGGGGAGACCGCCTGATGGCCGCCGTCACCCAGACCGTCGAGCACGTCGCCAGCCTCGAGAAGTACAAGCACGGCTTCGTCACCGACATCGAGCAGGACTTCGCACCCAAGGGCCTGAACGCCGATATCGTGCGCTTCATCTCGGCCAAGAAGAACGAGCCGGAGTGGATGCTGGAATGGCGCCTGGGCGCCTTCGAGCGCTGGCTGGCCATGGACGAGCCCGACTGGGCCAAGGTGTCCTTCCCGCGGATCGACTACCAGGACAGCTACTACTACGCCGCACCGAAGCAAAAGGCGGCGCTCAAAAGCCTCGACGAGGTCGATCCGGACATCCTGGAGACCTACAAGAAGCTGGGCATCCCGCTGCGCGAGCAGGAGGTGCTGGCCGGGGTCGAGGGCGCGCCCAAGTACGCCGTGGACGCGGTGTTCGACAGCGTCAGCGTCGTCACGACCTTCAAGAAGGAGCTGGCCGCCGTCGGGGTGATCTTCTGCTCGATGAGCGAGGCGATCCGCGAGCATCCGGAGCTGGTGAAGCAGTACCTGGGTTCGGTGGTGCCGGTCAGCGACAACTACTTCGCCTGCCTGAACGCGGCGGTCTTCTCCGACGGCAGCTTCGTCTATGTGCCGCCGGGCGTGCGCTGCCCGATGGAGCTGTCGACCTACTTCCGCATCAACGCCGAGAATTCCGGCCAGTTCGAACGCACCCTGATCATCGCCGACAAGGGCGCCTACGTCTCGTATCTGGAGGGCTGCACGGCCCCGATGCGCGACGAGAACCAGCTGCACGCGGCCGTGGTCGAGCTGGTCACCCTGGACGACGCCGAGATCAAGTACTCGACGGTCCAGAACTGGTACCCGGGCGATCCCGAGACCGGCAAGGGCGGCATCTACAACTTCGTCACCAAGCGCGCCGACTGCCGCGGCGACCGCTCCAAGGTCAGCTGGACCCAGGTCGAGACCGGCTCGGCGATCACCTGGAAGTACCCGTCCTGCGTGCTGCGCGGGAACGAGAGCTCCGGCGAGTTCTACTCCATCGCCATCACCAACGGCCGCCAGCAGGCCGACACCGGCACCAAGATGATCCACCTGGGGGCCAACACCCGCTCGCGGATCATCTCCAAGGGCATCAGCGCCGGGAAGAGCAGCAACACCTACCGGGGCCTGGTTTCGGCACACCCGAAGGCCAAGGGCGCGCGCAACTTCACCCAGTGCGACAGTCTGCTGATCGGCAAGCACTGTGCGGCCCACACGGTGCCCTACATCGAGGCCCGCAACGGCCAGGCGAAGTTCGAGCACGAGGCGACCACGACGCGGCTCTCCGAGGACCAGCTGTTCTACGTGATGCAGCGGGGGCTTTCGCAGGAGGAGGCCGTTCAGCTGCTGGTCAACGGCTTCGTCAAGGACGTGCTGCAGGAGCTCCCAATGGAGTTCGCCGTCGAGGCCCAGAAGCTGGTGGCGATCAGCCTGGAAGGGAGCGTCGGATGAGCGCGCCCACCCGCAAGTCGCCACCCACGACGCTGTCGCTTCGCCACGCCTTCGAGGTGGAACAAGCCCGCCGCGAGGCCGAGCGCTACGCCCGCGAGGAGGCCGACCGGCGCCAGCAGGAGGAGGACCTCTCGCGCGCCGAGCAACTCTACGACGCCCTGATCGGCGATCCGGTGTTCCTGGCGGCGCACAACCTGACGGTCGACTGGCGCCGCTACAGCGTCCACCTGGAAAGCCCGGACTTCCGCATCCGCACCTATTTCGAAGCCGGGATCGCCACGATCACGGTGGGCGACAAGCGCAACGTCGCCGTTTCCGCCACGCCCGCGCCGCTGAAGAGCGAGCAGGCCGACAGCGTCCCCGAGGCGCTGCGCATCGTGGCCTCCTTCCTTGCCGACGAGATCCCGTAAATGCTGAGCGTTTCCAACCTGCACGCCGAGGTCGATGGCAAGGAGATCCTGAAGGGGCTGTCGCTCGACGTCCCCGCCGGGCAGGTGCACGCCATCATGGGGCCAAACGGGGCGGGCAAGTCGACGCTCTCCTACGTGCTCACCGGACGTGACGGCTACGAAGTGACGAAGGGGTCCGCGACCCTCGACGGCCAGGACCTGCTGGCGCTGGCGCCTGACGAACGCGCAGCCCGGGGCGTGTTCCTGAGCTTCCAGTACCCGCTGGAGATCCCCGGCGTCCCGGCGCTGACCTTCATCCGCACAGCGCTGAACGCCCAGCGGCGCGCCCGCGGCGAGGACGAGATCAGCGCCCCGGCGTTCCTGAAGCTCGCCCGCGAGAAGGCCGCGGCGCTCAAGATCGACTTCGAGATGCTGAAGCGCGCGCTGAATGTCGGCTTCTCAGGCGGTGAGAAGAAGCGGATGGAAATCCTTCAAATGGCGATGCTTTCGCCGCGCTTCTTGATCCTGGATGAGACCGATTCCGGCCTGGACATCGACGCGCTGCGGATCGTGGCCGACGGCGTCAACGCCCTGCGCTCGCCCGACCGCGCGATGCTGGTGATCACGCACTATCAGCGCCTGCTGGACTACATCAAACCCGACCGCGTCCACGTGCTGGCCGGCGGCCGCATCGTCGCCTCCGGCGGACCGGAACTGGCCCACGAGCTCGAGGCCAAGGGCTACGAGCAGTACGAAAGGGCCGCCGCTTGAGCCTGGCTGCCGCCCTTCGCGACCGCGACGTCGCCGAGCTGCCGTCCAAGCGCGACGAGGACTGGCGCTGGACCGACCTGCGCGGCCTGATCCGCGCGCTGCCGGACCCGTCCGAGCCGTTCACCGGCGATCCGGGCGTCGGGCCGTTTGACGCGCTGGCCGAGGACCGCCGCGTCATCGCCAACGGCGGAGCCGAGCAGATCGACGTCCCGGCCGGCCAGAAGGCTGTGATCGCCCTGCGGTTCCTCAGCCGCGGCGCCGGGGCCCACGCGAGCCAGGTCCAGATCAACGTCGGCGCCGGGGCCTATCTCTGGCTGCTGGAGAGCTACGAGAGTGACGCCGCCTCCGTCGCTCAGGCCACTTTGGCCATCGACCTGGCCGAAAGTGCCGGCATGGAGCGGATCGTGCTCGGCCGAGACGACTCTGAGGCCGTCTCAGTCAGCCAGGCGGACCTGACGCTCGCCCCCCGCGCCGAGTTCGCCCAGACCGTCGTCACCTCCGGCGGCCGGCGTCAACGGCTCGAGACCCGCGTCTCCCATCCCGGCGGTCACGCCAATCTCCGGATCGATGGCGCCTACATTCTCTCCAATAAGTCCCACGCCGACCTGACGTCGGTCGTCACTCACGGGGGAACCGACGGGACCACCGAGCAGCTCACCAAGGGCGTCGTGCGCGACCAGGCCCGCGGGGTCTTCCAGGGCCGGATCGTGGTGGCCGAGGGCGCCGATCGCACCGATGCGAAGATGGGTCACCATGCGCTCATCCTGTCGGATCGCGCCGAGGTGGACGCCAAGCCGGAGCTGGAGATCTACGCCGACGACGTGGCCTGCGCGCACGGCAACACGGTCGGCGCCCTCGACGAGGATGCGCTGTTCTACGCCCGCCAGCGCGGGATGAGCGAGGACGAAGCGAAGGCGCTCCTCACGCAGGCCTTCATCGGCGAGGTGGTCGATCGCATCGGCCACGAGGGTGCGCGCGAGGTGGTCCGCGCCTGGGTCGCCGAGCGGCTGGGGACCTGAGCATGGCCTTCGATCCCCACGCCATCCGCGAGCAATTCCCGATCCTGGCCCGCCAGGTGAACGGCAAGCCGCTGGTCTATCTGGACAGCGCCGCCTCGGCCCAGAAGCCGCGCGCGGTCATCGAGGCGATGGTGGGCGCGATGGAGGGCAGCTACGCCAACGTCCACCGTGGCCTGCACACGCTGGCCAACGAGACCACCGAGGCCTACGAGGCGGCCCGCAAGGCCGTGGCCCGCCTGCTGGGCGCCGACGAGGCCGAGATCGTCTTCACCAAGGGCGGCACCGAGGCGATCAACCTGGTGGCGTCAGGCCTCGGCGCGAGCCTGAAGGCCGGCGACGAGATCGTGCTCAGCCAGATGGAGCACCACGCCAACATCGTCCCCTGGCACTTCCTGCGTGAACGTCTGGGCGTGGTGCTGAAGTTCACGCCCGTCACCGACGACGGGCGCCTCGACATCGAGTCGTTCAAGGGCCTGCTGACCGAACGGACCAAGGTCGTCGCGCTGACCCACATGTCCAATGTCCTGGGCACCGTGAACCCGGCGGCCGAGCTGATCCGGCTGGCGCACGACGCCGGGGCCCTGGTGCTGCTGGACGGCTGCCAGGCCGTCGTCCACGAAGCCGTCGACGTGAAGGCGCTGGACGTCGATTTCTACGTCTTCTCCGGCCACAAGCTCTATGGCCCGACCGGCATCGGCGCGCTCTACGGCAAGGCCGAGCGGCTGGCGGCGCTGCCGCCCTACCAGGGCGGGGGCGAGATGATCGGCCACGTGTCGGAAGAGGCGATCACCTACGCCGACCCGCCGCACCGCTTCGAGGCCGGCACCCCGCCAATCCTGGAGGCCATCGGCCTGGGCGCGGCAATCCGCTGGCTGGAAGGCCTGGACCGGGCCGCCGTCGCCGCCCATGAGCACGCCCTCTACACCCAGGTCCGCGAGCGGCTGAACGGCGCCAACTGGCTGAATGTGCTGGGCGAGGCGCCGGGGAAGGGCGCGATCCTCAGCTTCACCGTCGAGGGCGCCCACGCCCACGATGTCGCCCAGATCCTCGACAAGTACGGCGTGGCGGTCCGCGCCGGCACCCACTGCGCCGAGCCGCTGATGCGGCGTTTCGGCATCACGTCGAGCGCGCGGGCCTCCTTCGCCCTATATAACACGCCCGAGGAGGCCGACGCCTTCGTGGACGCGCTTACCAAGACTCAGGCTTTCTTCGCGTAACATGACCCCGATGGACGACGCCGCCCCGATCGAAACCAAGGCAACGCCCCTTTCGCAGGGCGAACTCGACGCGCTGACCGATCAGCTCATCGAGAAGCTGAAGACGGTCTACGACCCGGAGATCCCGGTCGACATCTACGAGCTGGGATTGATCTACAAGGTCGACGTTTCCGACGACAAGGATGTGGTGATCGACATGACGCTGACGGCCCCCGGCTGCCCTGTGGCCGGCGAGATGCCGGGCTGGGTCGAAGACGCCGTCAACGAGATCCCCGAGGTGAAGTCCTGCAAGGTCGAGCTGGTGTTCGATCCGCCCTGGGACCCGTCGCGCATGAGCGACGAGGCCAAGCTGCAACTGAATATGTTCTGAGCATGAACGACGTCCCGCTCACCCCACGCACCCGCCGCCCCCGGCCGAAGGTCGTCACCCTCAGCGACGCCGCCGCCGCGCGCGTGAAGGAGATCATGGCCAAGGCGGAACAGCCCTACGCCGGCCTGCGCGTGGGCGTGAAGAACGGCGGCTGCGCGGGGCAGGAATACGTCCTCGAATACGCCGCGACCGCCGAGCCGCTTGACGAGGTGATCGAGGACAAGGGCGTCACGATCCTGATCGAGCCGAAGGCGGTGCTGTTCCTGATCGGTTCGGAGATCGACTACGAGGTGAGCAAGCTCAGCTCGAAGTTCGTCTTCCGCAATCCCAACGAGACCGACGCGTGCGGCTGCGGCGAGAGCGTCACGATCCAGCCCGCCCAGTCGGCCTGAACTCGTAACATCCGACGACGGACGACCTGCGGCATCCCGCCTCAGGCCAGTCAGGGGCGGATTAATGTTTCCCCGCTATGCCGCTGTAATGGCGGCGTTCGAATCGCCGCCGCGAGGGGGAACGAGGCAGAGTGGGCTCCAAGGTCAAACAAACGGCCGTCGAGGCTGCGCCTTTTGGTGTCGATGTCTCGCTGCAGGTGTTTGACCGCGCCACCCTGGTGGCGCGTGGCCTGTTCCCGGGCTCCGAGGCCATGGTCATCCTGGTCAAGGACGGCGTGACCTGGCGGAGCCGCGTCAAGCAGGAGAACCTTCCCGAGCGCGACCGGGTCGCCGAACGGGTGATCGCCACCGGCGAGATGATCTGGATCGCCGACGGCCTGGCCGACCCCGCCTACGCCAACAACCCGCTGGTCGTGAACCCGCCCCACCTGCGCGCCTATATCGGGGCCCCGATCCGGCGGGAGGACGGGACGACGCCGGGCGTCCTCACCGTCCTCAGCACGAAGCCCATTCCGCACGATCCCTCCAAGCCGGCCCAGCTGCAGGCCCTGGCCGACTTCGTCGCCGACGAGTGGAGCCGCGCCCAGGTCACCTATGAGCGCGCCCGCTCGGTCCAGGAGCTGGCCACCGCCCGCGCCACCCAGGACGTCCTGCTGGGCCTGGTGCCCATGTCGATGGTGGTGCTCGACACCGAACTGCGCGTCATCGCCGCCAGCAAGATCTGGGAAGAGCACCTGCAGGTGGAGGGGACGGACTACGTCGGCCGTTCGATCTTCGACATCTCGGCCCAGGTCTATGAGCCGTTCCACAAGTCGTTCGTCTATGCGCTGCGGGGAAACCACCTCTCCAACAAGCGCGTGAAGGTGGGCCGCCACAACGACGACGGCCACCTCTGGATGCAGACCGAGGTGGCGCCCTGGCGCACCCGCGACGGCGAGATCGGCGGCCTGATGATCCTGGCCGACGACGTCACCGAGATGGTCGAGGCCATCGAGAACTTCGAGCGCACCGAACAGCGCCTGAACATGGCGCTCGAGCTGTCGGGGATGCACGTCTGGGAGCTGGACTACGCAAACCGGAAGCTGTTCACCGCCGGCGCCGAGGACAGCTTCTTCGAGCGGCCCCAAACGTACGCGGACCTCTTCAAGGACATCTTTGTCACCATCGACCCGCGCGACAAGGACGCCGTGCGCGAGGCCTGGCGAGCCCACGTCGAGGAGGGCAAACCCTACCGGCCGCAATACCGGATCGCCCGCAGCGATGGACAGGAGATCTGGGGCGAGGGCGTGGTGAGCTACCACACCGACGAGAATGGCAAGCCGCAGCGTCTGGTGGGGGTCCTGCAGAACATCACCGAGCGCAAGCAGACCGAGCGCGCGCTGATCGCGGCCAAGGAGGAGGCCGAGACCTCCAACCGCGCCAAGTCGACCTTCCTGGCGACCATGAGCCACGAGATCCGGACGCCTCTCAACGGGGTGCTGGGCATGGCGCAAGCGATGTCGGCCGATGCGCTCGAGCCGGTGCAGCGCGAGCGCCTGGACGTGATCCGCCAATCCGGCGAAACCCTGCTGGCGATCCTGAACGACGTCCTGGACCTGTCGAAGATCGAGGCCGGCAAGCTGGAGTTGGACGAGACGGAATTCGAGATCCAGGAGCTGGCCCGCGGCGCCTACGCCGCCTTCACCGCCATCGCCAACAAGAAGGGCTTGTCGTTCGACCTGCAGATCGACAAGGCGGCCCGCGGCGTCTACCGCGGCGATTCCACCCGCGTCCGCCAGATCCTCTACAACCTGGTTTCGAACGCCATCAAGTTCACCGACCGGGGCCTGGTGCAGGTGCGGGTGTCGCGCGACGGCGGGCCGCTGAAGGTCAGTGTCCGCGACAGCGGCATCGGCATCGCGCCGGAGGCCCTGACCCGCCTCTTTTCCAAGTTCGAGCAGGCCGATTCCACGACCACGCGCCGCTATGGCGGAACGGGCCTTGGCCTGGCGATCTGCCGCGAACTGGCAGAGCTGATGGGCGGCGCCATCGGGGCGGAAAGCGTTCTGGGCGAGGGCTCCGTCTTCACCCTGGTCCTGCCCCTGACCCGCGTGGCCGACGCGCGCCCGGCGTCGCCCGCGCCGCCGTCGCCGGTCGCGCCGGAAACATCCGAGGGCGGCGCCGAGGGGCCGGCCCTGCGGGTGCTGGCGGCCGAGGACAACGACGTGAACCGGCTGGTTCTGCAGACCCTTCTGCACCAGGTGGGGCTGACGCCGACCATCGTCGCCGACGGCGCCCAGGCGCTCGCCGCCTGGGAAGCCGACACCTGGGACATCGTCCTGATGGACATCCAGATGCCGGTAATGGACGGGCCGACCGCCTGCCTGCGGATCCGGGAGCGTGAGGCGGCCACCGGGCGCGCGCGGACGCCGATCATCGCGCTCACCGCCAACGCCATGGCCCATCAGGTGGCCGAATACCGCGCCGCGGGTATGGACGGCTTCGTGCCCAAGCCGATCGAGATCGGCCAGCTGTTCGCCGCGATGAACGACGCGCTGGAGGCGGTCGAGCCGGAGCCGCAGCGCGTGGCTTCGGCCGGCTGAGGCGCGCTACCGCGCGCGGTGGCGGATGGCGTCGATGGCCAGCGCCAGGAAGGCGATGATTAGCGGCAGGATGTAAAACGCCAGCCGGTAGCCCAGGAAGGCGGCCGCCAGGACGGCGGCGTCGACCATGGGGAGCAGGGTCGCCATGGCGCTTTCGAACACCCCGGCCCCGCCCGGCACCGACGAGGCGAGGCCCGCGATGCAGGCCACCGCATAGGCGCCGACGAAGCTGAAGTAGCCGGGGCCGCCCTCGGGCAGCAGGATCCACAGGATCGCCGCGGCGATGCCGTTGTCGACGACTCCAAGGATCAGCTGGGCCAGCGCGTCCCAGACGTCCGGCAGGCGCACGCTGCGCCCGAATGCGGTGAACGGTCGCCGGCGTATCGCGCAGAGCAGGACATAGCCCACCGCGCCCGCTACCAACGCGACTCCCAGGCTCCGCGCCACCAGCGGCGTGAACGCGGTCGCGTCGATCTCGGCGCGCGAGGCCAGCAGCAGGCCGCCGCCGGAGAGCGCCCCCAACCCGACGCCAAACGAGACCGCGGCGAACACGGTGGCGCCGGCGACCTGGGTCAGGGTCACGTTGTGGCGGTCGTAGGTCCGGGCCCGGATGGCGCCGGATGTGAGCAGGTTGGCCCCGACCGCGTGGGCGATGGCGTTGGCCAGGAAGGAACCGAGCGCGACGGTGCGCAGCGGCACGCGCGCCCCGGTCCAGCGCAGTCCGACCCATTCGATCACCGCCATCAGGACGAAGCTGGCTGCCGACAGCAGGACCGCCAGGACTACGGCGGTTACGCCCCAGCCGGCGATGGCGTGGGCGACCTGGTCCCAGCTCAGGTGATGGAACTCCCGCCAAAGCACCCAGCCGGCCGCGGCCAGCATGACCACCGGGACAACCCCCAAGGCAATGCGGAACCACAGAGGCCGACGCCGCGGCGCGGCGGAAATGTCCTCAGCGAGGTCCCTCTCGACGGGTTTCGGGGCGGGGCTCGGCGCGTCTGGAGGCGTCACGGGGCGGCAGCATCCTGTGAGTCGGGCCGGCGAGTCAGGCCGTGGCGGGAACCGAAGCCGTGGGCGCCTGTTCTGCCTTTGAGCGCTTCGATAGCGAAGGAGACGCGTCATGGCCCGTGAAGATTGGCAGGACCGCGAGGAACAGCGGCGGCGGGAGGCCGCCCGCGACAAGCGGGATTTCGGCCAGGCCGACTATTCGGAGGACTTCGCCTACGACCCTCACGGTCGCAGCGGCTACCGCGCCGAGCGCGATGTTCGCGCGGACGCGGACGACTACGGCCAGGCGGACTACTCCCTGGACTACGGCTACGACCCCGACGGCCGTCGCGCCTATCGCCGGCACGTCGACGGAGACCCTCGGCGGGACCCGCAGCCCCGGTCCTGGATGGACAGGGCCGGCGATTTCTTCACCGGTCACGGCGGGCCTGTAGAAACGCGTCCGCCGCGACGCCGCCGGGGCCCGTCAGATCGGGTGCTGTGGGCGGTCATCGTCGAGCGCCTGGAAGACGAGCGCCGCCTCGACCTGCGCCACGTCGAGGTGATCGTGGAAGACGCCGAGGTCACCCTGAACGGCACGGTGCGCTCGAAGGCCGACAAGCGGCGCATCGAGGACGTGGCCGATATCGAAGGCGTCCGCCATGTGCAGAACAACCTGCGCGTCCGCGACCACTGGACGTTTCTCTAGAGTTGCAGCCCGCCCGTCGGAGGAGGCCGTTGGGACGGCATGAGCCAGCCCGTCACGGTGATCATTCCGCATCAACTGGGCGCCACGGAGGCCCGGCGGCGGATCGACCTGGGTTTCGCCGACCTTGCACGGGGTCTCGGCGGTGCGCCGGGCGCCCTCGAGCGGAGCTGGCAGGGCGATCGCCTGAATTTCGCCCTGACTTCGTTCGGCCACGCGATCTCGGGCTACGTCAGCGTTGGGGCGGCCAGCGTGACGGTCGAGGTGTTGCTGCCGGGGTTCCTGGCGATGATCGCCTCGAAGATGCAGGGGACCCTCAAACGCGAGGGGCAGCTGCTGCTGGAGAAGAAATAGCCGGCAACCCAAGCCTGACTTTGGGGTTCTTTAGGCTCGCTACGACTGCAACCCCGAGGATATTCCAATGCCCCGCCGACAGACTGAGAAAGACGCCAAGCGCGCCTTCACCCACGGTTCGGGCGGCGCGAACGCCGACATGGCCGTGGAAGCCCGCCCTATCCACGAGGACCGCCATATCGAAACGCCCCATGCCCGCGAAGCCGAACCCCTCAAGGAAGGGGAGAAGCACGACCACATGGCGGACCAGGAAAAGAGCACCGGCGACCGCCAGGAGGCCCTGCTGGACGAAGCCCTGGAAGAGACCTTCCCCGGCTCGGACCCGATCAGCCCGAAACACATCACGTGAGGCCGCGTCAGGACTCGGCGATCAGCGCCTCATAGGCCTCCTGGGCGGCCAACCATTCCAGTTCGGCGGCTTCCACTGCCGCCTGGGCGGCGTCGCGACGGCGGCCGAGGTCGGCGGCCTTCGCTGGATCCTTGGCGAATACGGCGGGGTCGGTCAGCGCCGCGTCGATCTTTGCCAACTCGGCGGTCGCGCGCGCCAGCGTCGCCTCGGCCGCCTCGGCGCGCCGCCTCGCCGTGCCGGTCGGAACCTTGGCCCGCGGGGCGGGCGGCGGCGCCGGAACGGCCTTCACAGGCTCGGCGGCGACCTGGCTCGGCGCACGGGCGGCCATGCGGGCGCGGTCCAGCACGAAGCGGGCATAGTCTTCCATGTCGCCGTCAAAGGGCGTGATCCCGCCGTCGGCCGCCAGCCACAGCCGGTCGGCGACCAGCTCCATCAGCGAGCGGTCGTGGGTGATCAGGATCACCGCGCCCTCGTAGTCGTTGAGTGCGTCCAGCAGGGCGCGGCGCGAGTCGATGTCCAGGTGGTTGGTCGGCTCGTCGAGGATCAGCAGGTGCGGGGCCTCCATGGCCACCATGTTCAGCAACAGCCGGGCCCGCTCGCCGCCGGAAAGGTTGGCGACCGTGGTCTCGACCTTCTCGTATCCCAGCCCGAACTGGGCCAGCTTCGAGCGTCGCTGGCTCTCAGAGGCCTGGGGGAGGGCGCGGCGGATGATCTCCAGCGGCGTGTCGGTGGGATCCATCGCCTCGATCTGGTGCTGGTGGAACCAGCCCACCTTCAGCCGCCCGCTGCGCAGCAGGGTCCCGTGCTCGACGTCCAGCGCGCCGGCGACGAGCTTGGCGAAGGTCGATTTGCCGGCCCCGTTGACGCCAAGCAGGCCGATGCGATCGTCAATATCGAGCCGCAGGTTCAGACCGCGCAGGATCGGCGGCCCGCCGTAGCCGCAGCTCGCGCCCTCCAGCCGGATCAACGGCGGCGGCAAGGGCCGCTCGGGCGAGGGCAGGGTGAAGGGCGCCACGCGCTCCTCGATCACGTTGGAAACCGGCGGCAGCTTCGCGATCATCTTCAGGCGCGACTGGGCCTGGGTGGCCTTGGACGCCTTGGCGCGGAAGCGGTCGACGAACGACTGCATGTGCGCCCGCTTGGCCTCGATCTTGACCCGCATCGCCTCCTGCAGGCGCAGCTTCTCGGTGACCTGGGTTTCGAAGCTGTCGTAGCCGCCCGTGTAGAGATCGAGTTGGCCGTCCTTGAGGTGCAGGATGTGGTCGACCGAGTTGTTCA
>Ga0068865_100001402_pt1 | contig 14026 bp, 14 predicted proteins | sample KBSMisM12_FD_75293 | JGI IMG/M metagenome (GOLD analysis project Ga0068865, IMG submission 75293) | Miscanthus rhizosphere microbial communities from Kellogg Biological Station, Michigan, USA - KBS Miscanthus M1-2 | ecosystem: Host-associated > Plants > Roots > Rhizosphere > Soil ...
AGCGCCTCCTCGGCCTGCTCCTGCCATTTCTCGGGCGTGATCCACGTCTCGAACCCGGCCCGGCCGCCGGCGCCTGAGTAGCCGCTCTCGCGCTTGCCGTCCCGCTCGACGGTCAGCTGGATGTTGACGCGCGCCAGCGGGCGCACGTCGCGGATCAGCCTGCCGTCGGCGCGCAGGATCTCGACGGTCCGCCGCTCACCGGCCAGCGAGGCCATCACCTGCACCACACGCGGGTCGCGCGCGCGGCACCAGGCGTCGATCTCCTGCAGCAGGGCGACCTTGTCGGAGAAGGCCGGCGAGGCCAGCGGGTCGTTGTCGCCATAGAGCCGGGCGTTGGTGGCGCGCGGGCCCTCGGCGGCGACGCCGGAATAGCCGCGCTTGGCCAGCGCGGCCGAATCGGCGGCGCGGCCGATGGCCGCCTCGCTGATCTCGCTGGCGTGGGCGTAGCCGGCCGTCTCGCCCGCCACGACCCTGAGGCCGAAGCCTTCGGTCGCGTCATAGGCCGCCGACTTCAGCCGCCCGTCGTCGAACAGGAAGCTCTCGCTCTCCGACCGTTCGACGAACAGCTCCCCGTCGTCGGCGCCCTTCAGCGCATCGCCCAGCAGCTGGCCGGCGCGCTTGGCGTCGACGCCGACGGATTCGAGGATCGAGGGAGCAGGGGTGTGCGCGTTCATGCGGGCAAGATAGGGAGGCGCGCCGCCCCCGTCACCCCGCGCCCGCGCCGGCCGCCTTGCGGCTATTTCGCCGTGCGTTCGGCCGCCCGCGCGCCGGCCAGGATGTTCGGCTCGGAGTAATTGCCCTCGTGGCACGCGAACTCGAACAGCCGGGCCTTCTGCGTCGTGAACATCTCCTCGCCCTGCCAGGGCTCGGCGAAAGCCACCGGATCCTCCACCTTGAAGGCGTAGAGGATCTCGTCCTTCGAGACCCGCGTGAAGCGCTCGGTCACCCGCGCGCCGGCGGATATGTAGATCGGCATCGGCGACTTGAACGATTCGCCGGGATTGAAGTTGGTGGTCTCGACGACCAGGGTCCGGCCCTCCCAGTGGCCGATCGAATCGCCCATCCAGGGGCGCATGAAGGCCGGCAGGTGCTTCGTCGCGCCCAGGCGGATGATCCGCGGGTCGCGGCCATTCTCGATCCAGATCGCGACCTCGTCCTTCGTCTGCACGAAGCGGTAGCCGCCGTTATCGGGCGAGGGGAACATGGGCACGCTGTTGGCGCCCCAGCCGCTGACGAGGCAGCGCTCCGGTCCGGGCCGCGTCTCGGGGTTGTCGAATTTGGTGAGGCGGTTCTTCAGGCCGGCCTCGATCAGGCGCCGGCCTTCCGCGTTCCACGGCAGCTTGCCGTCGTCCGGGCTGACGATGACCGAGGTGCGCAGGCGCCCCGCAATGCGGGTCATCGACTTGGGCGTCTCGTACCATTCGGTGGTCGAGCTGCCGACCGCGTCGACAGGCTTGTGGTCGACAGCCACATAGGCCGCCGACTGGGCCTCAGTCGTCGTCAGCGCCTTGAACTCCGGGGGTCGCTCGATCGGGGTCGCCGAGAAATTGGTCCAGACGCCGTTGAGGTCCGGAGTCTGCGCCTTGCCGGGCGCCTGCGCCGCCCCGCCCACGGAGGCCGCGGCCAGCAGCAGGGCTGCGATTGGAGGTTTCATCCAACAGTGGTCGCCTGAACCGCGCCGCGCCGCCAGTTAACAATTTTGGCGGAGCTGGCCGCCACGCCGCCGGCACGCCGATGCGCCAGGGCCTCACAGGGAACACGAGTCGTCCAAGCGGCGCGAAAACCGGCCGGTCCGGCGCCTGCGCGGCCAGCGGCCGCGTACCGCCTTGGCAATCCCAATCGATGCGCGTATGCACGCCCGCGAAGGCAATGGCAGGCGCGCGAGCGCCCGCGCGCCGTTCGTCAATTGTCGGCCCAAGTCCTCCGTTCGCGGCGGAGCCGGCCAACCAGACCGAGGGGACATGACGTCTAGGTTTCAGGGGATGCGGGCGCGGGCGACAGGGATCGCTGCAGGCGCTCTAGGGGCGTTCTGGGGGGCTTCGGCCTGGGCGGCGGATCTGGTCGGCCAGCCCACCAACGGCTCCATCGATTTCCAGCCGGGGGTGACCCCGCTGCGGCACGACGCGATCTTCTTCCACAACGCGATCCTGCTGCCGATCATCACGGTCATTTCGCTGTTCGTGCTGGGGCTGCTGGCCTGGTGCGTGATCCGTTACAACAAGCGGTCGAACCCGACGCCGGCGACCTGGAGCCACAACACCAAGCTCGAGATCGCCTGGACGCTGATCCCGGTGCTGATCCTGGTGGTGATCGCGGTCTTCTCGTTCCGGCTGCTGTTCGAGTACCACGACATGCCGAAGCCCTACATGACCATCAAGGCCACCGGCTATCAGTGGTACTGGGGCTATGAGTACCCCGATCAGAAGATCCCGGAATTCGTCTCCAACATCCTTCCGGAGGACAAGGCCAAGGCGAAGGGCGTGCCCTACAAGCTGGCCGCGACCGAGCCTTTGGTGGTGCCGGTGAACCAGGTGGTGGCGGTCAACGTGACCGGCGCCGACGTGATCCACGCCTTCGCCGTCCCGGCCTTCGGGATCATCACCGACGCCGTCCCCGGCCGGGTCAACCAGACCTGGTTCAAGGTCGAGAAGGAAGGCACCTACTACGGCCAGTGCCGCGAGCTGTGCGGCGTCGACCACGCCTTCATGCCGATCGAGGTCAAGGTGGTGAGCCAGGCCGACTTCGACGCCTGGGTGGCCTCCAAGACCAAGAAGGCCGCGCCCGCGCCCGCCGCTGACGCCGCTGCGGCGCCTGCCGCGGCGACGGCTCCGGCCGCCGCGCCCCCCGCCAAACCCGCCGCGCCTGCGGCCGCCCCGACCCCGCCCGCCGCGCCGAGCGCGCCGGCCAAGCCTTGATCCTGGGACCTGAGTAAGATGGCCTACGGCGCTAAGACCCACGACGACGCCCACGGTGGTCACGACGACCACGACCACAAGCCGGGCTTCGTCACCCGCTGGTTCTTCTCCACGAACCACAAGGACATCGGCACGCTCTACATCCTGTTCGCCATCATGGCGGGCGTGGTGGGCGCGCTGTTCTCCGGCCTGATCCGCTGGGAACTGGCCGAGCCGGGCATCCAGATCTTCCAGCCGCACAGCCTGGTGGCCCAGTGGGGCATCATCGAGGGCTCAAAGCAGGGCTACAACGCGGTCGTCACCGCCCACGCCCTGATCATGATCTTCTTCATGGTCATGCCCGCGATGATCGGCGGGTTCGGCAACTGGTTCGTGCCGCTGATGATCGGCGCGCCGGACATGGCCTTCCCGCGGATGAACAACATCTCGTTCTGGCTGCTGGTCGCCGCCTGGGTGATGCTGCTCACGTCGCTCTTCGTCGACGGCGGGCCCGGCCGAGGGTTCGGCGGGGGATGGACGCTCTATCCGCCCCTCTCGACCAGCGGGCACACCGGGCCCGCCATGGACTGCGCGATCCTGTCGGTCCACCTGGCCGGCGCGAGCTCGATCCTGGGCGCGATCAACTTCATCACCACGATCTTCAACATGCGCGCGCCGGGCATGACGCTGCACCGGATGCCGCTGTTCGTCTGGTCGATCCTGGTGACGGTGTTCCTGCTGCTGCTCTCGCTGCCCGTGCTGGCCGGCGCGATCACCATGCTGCTCACCGACCGCAACTTCCACACCCACTTCTTCGACGCGGCCGGCGGCGGCGACCCGATCATGTTCCAGCACCTGTTCTGGTTCTTCGGGCACCCCGAGGTCTACATCCTGATCCTGCCGGGCTTCGGCATGATCTCGCACATCGTCTCGACGTTCTCGCGCAAGCCGGTCTTCGGCTACCTGGCCATGGCCTACGCCATGGTAGCGATCGGCGTGATCGGCTTCGTCGTGTGGGCGCACCACATGTACACGGTGGGCATGCCCATCAACCTGCGGGCCTACTTCGTGGCGGCGACCATGGTCATCGCGGTGCCCACGGGCATCAAGGTGTTCAGCTGGATCGCCACGATGTGGGGCGGCTCGATCGACTTCAAGACGCCGATGCTGTGGGCGATGGGCTTCATCTTCCTCTTCACCATCGGCGGCGTGACCGGCGTGGTGCTGGCCAACGCCGGCGTCGACTACAGCCTGCACGACACCTACTACGTGGTCGCCCACTTCCACTACGTGCTGAGCCTGGGCGCCGTGTTCGCCATCTTCGCCGGCTTCTACTACTGGTTCGAGAAGATGTGGGGCGTGAAGTACCGCGAGTGGCTGGGCGCCGCGCACTTCTGGATCACCTTCGTCGGCGTGAACCTGATCTTCTTCCCGCAGCACTTCCTGGGGCTGCAGGGGATGCCGCGCCGCTACGTCGACTATCCGGACGGCTTCGCCTACTGGAACATGGTCTCCTCGATCGGCTACGCGATCACCCTGGTGGGCCTGGGCGTGTTCATGCTCGTCCTCATCGACGCCATGGTGTTCCGCCGCAAGGCGGTGGCCAATCCGTGGGGCGAAGGCGCGACGACGCTGGAGTGGACCCTCAGCTCGCCGCCGCCGTTCCACCAGTTCAGCGAACTGCCGGTGATCAAGGCCGACGCGCACTAGCGGCCGGCCCCGCCACACAAGACCCGAGGGGCGCGGACCGCAGGGTTCGCGCCCCTCGACCATTTGAGAGTATTGTCCGATGGCCATGGCTACGGCCCATTCCACCACCCGCGCGCCTGCCCGCTGGCAGGACTACGTCCAGCTTTTGAAGCCGCGGGTGATGAGCCTGGTGGTGTTCACCGCGCTGACCGGCCTGGTCTGCGCAGGCCATCGCGTGAACCCGATCCTGGGCGCGGTGGCGATCCTCTGCATCGCGGTGGGCGCCGGGGCCTCGGGCGCGCTCAACATGTGGTACGACGCCGACATTGACGCCAAGATGCGACGCACGCGCGGCCGGCCGGTCCCGGCGGGCCGGGTGCAGGGCGCCGACGCGCTCGCGCTGGGCATCGTGCTCTCGATCTTCTCGGTCATGCTGATGGGCATGGCGCTGAACTGGCTGGCCGCGGGCCTGCTGGCCTTCACGATCTTCTTCTATGCGGTGGTCTACACGATCTGGCTGAAGCGCTGGACGGCCCAGAACATCGTCATCGGCGGCCTGGCGGGCGCGCTGCCGCCGGTGATCGGCTGGGCGGCCGCCTCTGGCGCGGCCCCGCTGAACGCCTGGCTGCTCTGCGCGATCATCTTCATGTGGACGCCGCCGCACTTCTGGGCGCTCAGCCTCTACACCAGCGAGGACTACAAGAGCGCCGGCGTGCCGATGATGCCGGTGGTGGCGGGCGCGGCGTCGACGCGCCGCCAGATCCTGATCTACAGCGTCCTCTTCCTGCCGTTCGCGATCGCGCCGGCGTTCACCGGCCTGGGCGGGGCGGCCTATCTCGGCGTCGCCGTCGCCGGCGGCCTGGTCTTCCTGCTGCTGGCCTGGCGCCTCGCGTGCAGCCACGCCGGCGACGCGGTGGGCCAACGCAACGACGACGGTCTTTATGACGTCCGCGCAGGCGCGAAGGACGCGCGCAACCTGTTCGCCTTCTCGATCCTCTACCTCAGCCTGCTTTTCGCCACGCTGCTGGGCGAACACCTGTTGGGCGCAGCACCTCTGGACCTCCTGAAATGAGCCAGCCCGGCCACGAATCCGAAGCCGATATGAAGGCGCGCCGCGGCCGCAACATCGCGCTGGCGCTGGGCCTGGTGCTGTTCGTCATCCTGATCTTCGTCGTGACCCTGGTGAGGCTGGGCGGCAATGTCGCAACAACCCCTCCCGTCTAGGCCGCCGCCCAAAGAGCCTATGGGGCAGCAGCAGCGCCGCAACCGCCTGATCGGCGGCGGCGTGGCGCTGGTCTTCGTGGCCATGGTCGGGGCGGCCTATGCGGCGGTGCCGCTCTACCGCGCCTTCTGCCAGGCCACCGGCTACGACGGCACGGTGCGCCGCGCCTATCAGGCGCCGGACAAGGTGCTGGACCACCAGGTGCTGGTGCGCTTCGACGTCAACGTCCGCGACCTTCCCTGGGATTTCACGGCCGAGCAGACCAGCCAGCCGGTGAAGATCGGCGAGACCAAGGTGGCGCTCTTCAAGGTCACCAACCATTCCGACAAGCCGGTGACCGGACGGGCCGTGTTCAACGTCGTGCCGGAACAGTCGGCCGTCTACTTCCACAAGCTCTCGTGCTTCTGCTTCTCCGACCAGACCATCGGCCCGCATCAGACGGTCGAGATGCCGGTGCTCTATTTCATCGACCCGAAGTGGATGAGCGACTTCGAGACCAAGACCCAGAAGGACGTGACGCTCAGCTACACGTTCTACCCGGCGGTCGACGCCAAGCCGCAGAAGGTCGCGGCGGCGAGCCCTGCCAACTAGGTCCATCGCGCGCGTACGAAGCGCCGCTGACGCCCCCGCGAAGCCTATGCGGGCTTTCCCCTCTTGGCGGACGCGCCAGCGCAGGGCTATAGCGTCACCCAAACCGGCATTGCGCGGGCCTTGAGTCCCGGCGCGTGGCCGTACGGAAAGTTTGCGGGGACTAAGGACGTAAGATGGCTGCTGGCGTGAAGCACGACTACCACTTGGTCAATCCGTCGCCGTGGCCCCTGATCGGCTCGATCGCGGCGACGGTGATGGCGCTGGGCGGCGTGACCTGGATGAAGGGCCTGTTCGGTCTGCCCCAGCACACCGCCTGGCTGTTCTTCGCGGGCCTGGCCGGCGTGATCTTCACGATGATCGTCTGGTGGCGCGACGTGGTCATGGAAGCCAACCAGGGCGACCACACCCCGGTGGTCTCCATCGGCCTGCGCTACGGCATGATGCTGTTCATCGCCTCGGAGGTGATGTTCTTCGTCGCGTGGTTCTGGATCTTCTTCGAGATGGCCCTGTTCCACGGCCACCGCGCCGGCCTCGGCGACTCCATCGAAGAGGTGCGTCAGGCCTGGGCGACCTGGCCGCCGCACGGCGTCGAGACGGTGCCGCCGTGGCACCTGCCGCTGGTCAACACCCTGACCCTGCTGCTCTCGGGCACGACGGTGACCTGGGCCCACCATGCGCTGCAGACCGGCGACCGCCGCGGGGCCAAGATCGGCCTGGCGCTGACGATCGTGCTGGGCGTGCTGTTCACCTCGATCCAGGCCTACGAGTACAACAACATCTTCAGCCACCACGAGTTCTTCTCCCCCGAGGCGGCGAACTCGGGCCTCTACGGCTCGTCCTTCATCATGGCGACTGGCTTCCACGGCTTCCACGTGCTGATCGGGACCATCTTCCTGACCGTCTGCCTGTTCCGCCTGATCGGCGGCGGCTTCACGCCGCAGAAGCACTTCGGCTTCGAGGCGGCCGCCTGGTACTGGCACTTCGTCGACGTGGTGTGGCTGTTCCTCTTCGCCTTCGTCTACGTGATCTTCGGAGCCCAAGGCGGGGGCTGATGGGCAAGCCCAATCCCCTGCTCGCTGGGGCGGCCGGGCGCTGTCCCAACTGCGGGGAGGGGTGGCTGTTCGAGGGCTTCCTGAAGGTCTCCCCGCGCTGCGAGGCGTGCGGTTTCGACCTGGCCAAGGCCGACTCGGGTGACGGGCCGGCAGTCTTCGTGATCCTGATCGCGGGCTTCATCGTGGCCTTCGGGGCGCTCTTCACGATGGTCGCGTTCCGCGCCTCGGTCTGGGTGACGCTGGCCATCTGGCTGCCGATGACCCTGGTCATCTGCCTCGTGCTGCTGCGGCCCATGAAGGGGCTGATGATTGCGGCGCAGTTCATGAACAACGCCAGCCAGGCGAGGCACGATGACTGAGGCCTGGGAGCCGAAGCTCGAGCCGCGGGCGGCGCGCGCGCCGGCGACCGGCTTTCCGGTCGGCCTGACCATCGCCGTGGCCATCGCGCTGGCGATCCTGATCGGCCTCGGCGTCTGGCAGCTCGAGCGGCTGAAGTGGAAGGAAGCCCTGCTGGCCCACGTGGCGCAGCTGGAGATGTCCAAGGCCCAGGCGCTGGAATACCCGCTGGATCTGCTCGCACGCGGCAAGGACGTGGAGTTCACCCGCGTCTCGGTCGTCTGCCCGGGGCTCGCCAACGCACCGTTCCTCGAGGTCTACGACCTGCGCGACGGCCAGGCCGGCGTGCGGCTGGTCTCGGCCTGTCCGCTGGAGCACCACACCTACAAGTCCATCCTCGTGGACCGCGGCTTCGTGCCCGACACCGTGCCGGCGCGGCCGGTGGTCGACGCCAACGACCACACGCCCATCGAGGTCGAGGGCGTGCTGCGAAAGCCCGAGCGCGGCAACTTCGTCACGCCCAAGAACCGTCCCGGCCACTGGTTCCTGCACGAGGTCTCCGGCATGGCCACCGCGCTGCACGCCGAGGCGCCCGCGCCGGTGTTCCTGTTCGCCGAGAGCCGCACCAATCCGGGCATCGCGGCCCTGAAGCCCGCGCCCCTGCCGGTGGAGATCCCCAACCGGCACTTCGAGTACGCGCTCACCTGGTTCGCCCTTGCGGGCGCGCTGGCCGGCGTCTACGGGGCCATGCTGTTTCGCAGGATGAAGGGCTGATGCGCTACGTCTCCACCCGCGGCCAGGCGCCGGCGGTCGGCTTCGTGGACGCCGTGCTGGGCGGCCTGGCCCCCGACGGCGGCCTCTACGTGCCCGACCACTGGCCGCAGATCCCGCCCGACGAGATCGCGCGCTTCGCCGACATGCCCTATCCGCAGGTGGCGGCCCGGGTGATCGGCGCCTTCGCCGATGGCGAGATCGCCCAGGCCGACATCGCGGCGATGTGCGAGGAGGCCTACGCCACCTTCACCCACGCGGCGGTCGCGCCGCTGACCCAGCTCTCGCCAGGCGTCTTCCTGGCCGAGCTGTTCCACGGCCCGAGCCTCGCGTTCAAGGACGTGGCCATGCAGCTGCTCTCGCGGCTCTACGACCACCTGCTCTCCGCCCAGGGCCGCACCCAGACCATCCTCTGCGCCACTTCGGGCGACACCGGCGGCGCGGCGGTGGAGGCCTTCCGCGGGCGCAAGGCGGTGAAGGTCGTTGCGCTCTTCCCCGAGGGCCGCATCAGCGAGGTGCAGCGCCGGTTCATGACCACCGCGACCGAGGCCAACGTCGCCTGCGTGGCGGTCAAGGGCTCATTCGACGACTGCCAGGCGATCGTGAAGAACGCCTTCCAGGACCAGAGCCTGCGCCAGGCGGTCGACCTCTCCGGCGTCAACTCGATCAACTTCGCCCGCATCGCCGCCCAGGCGGTCTACTACTTCACCACCGCCGCCGCGCTGGGCGCGCCCGCCCGCGCGGTGTCGTTCTGCGTGCCGTCCGGCAATTTCGGCGACGCGTTCGCCGGCTACGTCGCCCATCGCATGGGCCTGCCGGTGGGTCGGATCCTGGTCGCCACCAATACCAACGACATCCTGGCCCAGGCTTTCGAGACCGGCCGCTATGCGCGCGGCAAGGTGCAGCCGACGCTCTCGCCGGCCATGGACATCCAGGCGGCGTCCAACTTCGAGCGGCTCTATTTCGAGAGCGTCGGCCGCGAGGCGACCGAGACGGCCCGCGCCTTCGAGGCTTTCGCCAAGGCCGGCGCCATCGAGATCCCGCCGCAGGCGTTCGCCGCCATGCGCGACCTCTTCCGCGGCGTCGCGGTCAGCGAGACCGAGACCCAGCGCACCATGGTGGCGACGCTCAACGAGACCGGTGAGTTGATCGACCCGCACACCGCTGTCGGCGTCGCCGCGCTCGGACGCGCGCGCGACGTCGAAGGCCCGGTGGTGATCATGTCCACCGCCCATCCCGCCAAGTTCCCCGAAGCTGTCGGCCGGGTGACCGGCGTCACGCCGGACCTGCCCCGCGGCGTCGCCAGCCTCGCCAACAAGGCGGAACGCTTCGATCGCCTGCCGGCGGAGGCCGACACCATCAAGGCCTACGTCCGGGCCTTTGCCGAGGGCTGAGGCCATTTCCCCCACCGTCCACCGTCTGTCGAACGGCGTTCGCGTCGTCTGCGACCCGATGCCGGGCCTGCAGACGGTGGCGCTGTCGGTCGTGGCCGGGCGCGGCGCGCGCGCCGAGGACGTGGCGCGCTCCGGCTGGTCGCACCTCCTGGAGCACATGGTCTTCAAGGGCGCCGGCGGGCGCTCGGCGCGCCAGATCGTCGAGGTGATCGAGGCCGAGGGCGGCAACATCAACGCGGCCACCGGCTATGAGCGCACCAGCTTCCAGGTGCGGGCTCTCGCGGGCGGCCTGGACCTCGGCTCGGCGGTGATCGCCGACCTGGTGCAGCGGCCGACGATGGATCTCGGCGACCTCGCCCGCGAGAAGCAGGTGGTGGGCCAGGAGATCGCCGAGGCGGCCGACGCGCCGGACGACCTGGTGTTCGAACTGGCGCAGCAGGCGGCTTTCGCCGGCCAGCCGCTGGGCCGCCCGATCCTGGGCACCGTGGCCTCGATCGCGACCGCGGCGCCCGACACCCTGAGCGCGTGGCGCGCCTCGCTCTACGGCCCCGACAGCCTTGTCGTCAGCGCCGCCGGCGCGGTGGACGAGGCCGAGCTGATCGCCCTGGCCGAGCGGGATTTCGGGGCCGCCCCTGCCGCGCCCGCGCCCGATCATGCGCCGGCGGGTTTCGAGGGCGGCCAGCAGCTTCAGGCCAAGCCGCTGGAACAGGCGAACCTCGTGCTGCTGCTGCCGGCGGTGAGCGCGACCGACCCGGCCTATTTCGCGCTCCGCCTGCTGGCCGAGATCCTGGGCGGCGGCATGGCGTCGCGGCTCTTCCAGGAGGCGCGGGAGAAGCGCGGCTTGGCCTACGCCATCGACGCCTATTCCGAGACCTACGCCGACGTGGGCGTCCTGGGTGTCTTCGCCGGCTGCGCGGCTAAGGATGCGGCCGAGCTCGCCAAGGTCACAGCCGGCGAGATCGCGGCCATGGCCGCGCCGGTCCCCGAGGCCGAGCTCGCCCGGGCCAAGGCCCAGCTGAAGGGCGCGATGTTCATGGGCCGCGAGGGCGCCCTGTCGCGCGCCGAGCAGGCCGCGGGCCAGGTCCTGCTGTTCGGCCGCACGTTGGACCCCGCCGAGATCGCCGCCGAGGTGGACGCCGTCAGCGCCGCCGACATCGCCGCGCTGGCCGGGCGGATCGTGGGGCAGGGCAAGGCGGCCGTCGCCGTGCTGGGTCCCAAGACGGCTCTGAAATCCGGCCCGACGTTCGAGCGGGCGCTCTTCGGCTAGGCGTCAGCCCTGGGGCCCGATCAGCTTGCCCAGGGCGTCGAGATAGGCCGCGAAGGCCTTGCGGCCGGCGGCGGTGATGCGGACCTGGGTGCGCGGCTTGCGGCCCAGGAAGCCCTTCTCGATGGTCACGTACTGGGCGTCCTCCAGCTTGCGCAGCTGGACCGAGAGATTGCCCTGGGTGACCTCCAGCATCGCCTTCAGCTCGTTGAAGTCGGCGACCTCGGAATTGGCCAGGTAGGCCATGACGCCCAGGCGCAGGCGCCCGTGGATCACCTCGTCGATCTTGCCGACCGCGAAGCTGGCGGGTTCCGAGGCGGCCAACTCAGGCGCTCCGCGACTGGCGCAGCATGACGAGGCCCGGGACCAGCATGCAGGCGAACATGCCGAGGCCCGCGGTGATCACATACCAGCCGGGGCTGAGGACGGCGGCGCCCATGCCTATCCCGGTCAGGAACCAGCCCACGGCGACCGCTGCGTGCCAGGACCGGCGGCGCAGCATGTAGGCCACCAGCCAGGCCATCCCTTGCAGCACCATCACGGTGCACGGATAGATGAGCCAGACGGTGATGGACTGCAGCCGCCAGGCCACCGAGCCGATCACGACGATCAGCGCCAGGTTGGCCAGGCCGACCGCGGCGAAGACCGATCCGACAGCCTTCGACGTCGCGCCGCCGCTGGGCCCCTCGCGGTTGCGCCAGATGATCCCGAGCAGCAGCACCAGGAAGACCACGGTGGGCCCGAACCCGATGGCGAGCGCGATGGGTCCGGTCGGCGGGACCAATCCCAGGAACTGGCCGCCGTGCAGCAGCATCTGGACGCAGTAGCAGAGGCCGGCCGCGGCGTAGGTTTCGCCGAACTGCTTCTGCCAGACGTCGGAGGGCGCCACGAGGGCCCGCAGGAAGGCCAGGTCGTCACGGGCGGTGTCGGCGTTCATCGGAGGTCTCCGCTGACGGCATAGCGCCGTTTCACGATTCCCTCATAGCGCATGTAGTCTATGATGTAAACTAGTCTATCATCGCGGCGCTTGACCCAGGGCCGAATTACGCGAGGCTCCCTGCTCATGGCCCTGCTCGACTGGATCGCGCCGGAAAGCGGCCTTCGGGTGGAAGGCGACGGCGTCTCGCTGCGCCCGCCGCGCGCCGCCGACTATTCGGAGTGGCGCGAGCTGCGCGCCACCAGCCGCGCCTTCCTGCAGCCCTGGGAGCCGACCTGGCCCGCCGACGACCTCAGCCGCGCGGCCTTCCGCCGCCGGCTGATCGCCTACGCCCGCGACCGCGAGGCCGGCGTCGCCTATCCGTTCTTCGTGTTCCGCAACGGCGACGGCGCGCTGAGCGGCGGCATCACGCTCTCCAACGTGCGCCGCGGGGTCGCCCAGATGGGCTCGGTGGGCTACTGGTGCGGCAAGCCCTATGCGCGCAACGGCCACACCCTGGCGGCGGTGCGCGCGCTCAGCGACTTCGCCTTCCGCACGCTCGGCCTGCACCGCCTCGAGGCCGCCTGCATTCCGGAGAACGCGCCGTCGCGCCGGCTGCTGGTGAAAGCGGGCTTTTCCGAGGAGGGATTCGCCCGGGCTTATCTTAAAATTAACGGCGTCTGGCGTGATCATGTGCTGTTCGGCCTGACCACGCCCCTCAAGGCTCCGGAAGGGCCCGACGAGGGTGTGTCGGTCTGACCGGCGCCCAATTGGGCCGCCTGCCGCGGTCCGTGTTTGAGCGACGGACCGGGACGACCTTCAGGCGATGCCGAACGACCGCTGGATGTGGGACGCGACCGCCACGCTTGAAGCGTTGGGCGCCGCCGACGTCGCCCTTTGGGTCTGGGAACCCGAGCGCGACCGCCTGCGGCTGACCGGCTCGACCCGTGCGCTGGGCCTGGGCCCGCTGGCCCCCGACTGTTCCTCCGCCGCGCTCCGCGCGCTCGCCCTTCCGCAGGACCGCGCCTTCGCCGACGACATCTTGCGCGTCCAGGAGCCCGGGACCGAGGTGGCCGTGCGCATGCGCATGCGCGGCGCGGGCGTCGCCATCTGGCGCGGCGTCTGGCTGGAGGAGGGCTGCCGCGCCGCCGGCGTGGTCGCGCCCGAGACCAAGTTCGCCGCCTCCGACCACGACATGCTGACCGGGCTGCTCGACCGGCGCAGCTTCATCAACCGCGCGCGCGAGGCGCTGCAGGCGCCGGGCCGCCATGAGCTGATCGTCGCCGACCTCGATCGCCTGCGCCGCCTGAACGAGGCGCTGGGCCACGAGCGCGCCGACCTGGTGCTGGCCGCGCTGGGCTCGCGCCTGGCCGCCGCCTTCCCGACCGAGGCCATCCTGGCCAGGATCGGCGAGGACGAGTTCGCCGCCCTCGCGCCGGCCGGCGCCTCGCCGGGCGCCGAGGCGCTCCGCCGCTCGCTGGAGCAGCCGCTGCGGGTCGCCGGCTTCGACATCCATCCGACGCTCAGCATCGGCGCCGTGGAGGCCGAGGGCGGGGCCGATGCGCCCGAAGCGGCTGAGCTGCTGCGCCGCGCCGAACTCGCCGTGGAGTCGGCCAAGAGCCATGGCCGCGGCGGCGCCGCCGCCTACGGCCGCGGCCTGGAAAGCGACGGCCTGTCGCGCCTGGCGCTCGAGGGCGACCTCAAGGGCGCGCTCGGCCGTGGCGAGCTCTGCCCGTTCTACCAGCCGATCGTGCGCCTCTCGACCGGCGCGCTCAGCGGCTTCGAGGCCCTGGTCCGCTGGAAGCACCCGCGCCGCGGCCTGCTGATGCCCGACCTGTTCCTGCCGCTCTGCGAAGAGATGGGGCTGATGGAGGAGCTGGGCGCGATGATGATGCGC